>Ga0307517_10001101_pt1 | contig 45660 bp, 29 predicted proteins | sample 23_EM_MG_FD_194515 | JGI IMG/M metagenome (GOLD analysis project Ga0307517, IMG submission 194515) | Populus trichocarpa ectomycorrhiza microbial communities from riparian zone in the Pacific Northwest, United States - 23_EM | ecosystem: Host-associated > Plants > Roots > Unclassified | place...
TTCACGCAACCATCTAAGTACTTTTCTATACTCAAGATATTGCAATACAATTACGCTTTACTCTCTTTACATACACTCCTCCTCTACGAGAGCCTACGCTCTAAGAACCCGGAGACTATTGTGATAGTCTCGACGGGTCGCTCGGACATAGAACTATTGGGATAGTTCTATCAAGCACGACAACCCACTCAGCTTACTATCTGATGAGATAGTATCCTTCGACGGATCGATCAGACTAGCAAGCCAGTTCCCTACTATCTGAAGAGATAGTATTTCCCTACGCCCATTATAGAAAGAAGACTTGCTCACTATAGGACATAACTGTCGTTGCCTGTTGCCTAACTACCTAACGATAGGATTGTTACAATACCAAGGGACTTCATCATTTGTGACCAAAATTAGAGGTAAAGCGAGAGTCCTGGTCAAGGACAATGCTGAGGGGGAGGCCGTAGACATCGAAGATAGTACTGTTGAGTTTCTTGAATATCTTCTCTGAGGTAGCCGCGTCCTTGAGGGGGATGAGATGTGTGTAGGAGGTAAAGCGGTCCATAATGACCATGATACAGGTATAGCCATCGGATTTGTTGAAAGGGCCGGCGAAGTCTATGGCTAGAGACTGGTAGGCTTCGTCGGGTTCAGGGAGGGTAAGGGACCTTCCATAGGGTAGGGTAGTGGCCTCGTTATTAATCTGGCACTTATCGCATGAGTGACAGTATAGAATGAAGTCCTGGCGCATCTGTGGCAACCAGAAAAAGCAAGCCGTATAGGAGTAACATTTGTAGGTTGAGAAATGTTCGAGGCCTTCATGGACAGTCTTGAGGATGAAATCCCGTAGGGATACTCCCTTCTCAAGAGGTCCTACCGGTATATAAAGGTTTTCGTACCCATTGGTGATTTGGGCAAGTAGAAGGCCATCGCGGATGGAATAGTGCAATTTGTTGTCAGTTTGCTTGACTCTGGTGTAGAGGGCGTCGTTCTCAAGGGCCTCTCTGACTCGCTGGGCGAGGATTCCCATAAGGCGGTAGTGGAGGGTGCTTAGGAATTGGTTGGCATTGGTAGCCTTATCGGAGTCATAGCCTGCTTGGCTGTATAGAGGACTAAAGGCTGGCGAGGCCATGGGAGGGGTAGCTAGGATGGTATCGTTCATGTGGAAGGGCGGGAGGTTCTCTGAGAGGTATGGGATATCGGGGAGCGAGGCCTGGCCCTCCTCAAGGGCTGCATTCAATGTTCAAGTCCTATCCTGCTCTGTTCTTCTAGTCTTCTTGCTCTGCTTCCAGACCTTAGGGTCCTTAGGTCAGTAGCCTGCACCTTCGTTTTCATTTTTATGTATCTCACACTCATCATCAGTACATGATATCCAGCTTATTTGTGAGTGGTGTTGTTCCATTTCACTAGGGATTGGGAGAGTTCTGTTATCACCCCTAGAGTTTCCAATTGATATTCTGCTATTGTTGCTAGGTGCGCTGGATGTAGCTGGCGAGGAGGCACAGGCCTTACGTTTCTGGGAACGGGTTACTGCATTGCTAGTAATCTCGTCCATGAGGTATTCAGGGCGGCAACGATTGATAGAGTCGCTGCTGGTAAGGGTAGGAGAGGTCTGAGCTTCGCCTGAGTGATACATGGCGTCGTCTCATTCTATGCCAAAATCGGTAGAGGAGGTGTAGCTTGTGTTGATCTGTAAGGGTTGGGTGGGGTCGGGTAGCTCAAGGCTGTCATAATCGATAGTGGGGTCCTTGAGGCTTATATCATTGGCCCTGGAGTTCCCTCCTGGATTTTCGATAGGTAGTCTGCTAGGAAATTCTTCGCTCCTGGCTGGTATTCTATTTTAAAATCAAAGCCACTGATGTGCGTTAACCATCTCTGCTGTCGTTCATTGAGATTCTTCTGTGTCATGAGTTTGGTGAGACTCTCGTGGTCTGTAACCACTGTAAATTGCCTGTGTAGCAAATGGGAAGCGAAGGCTTCCATAGCCTCAATAATTGCGAGCGTTTCTTGTTGGTGTGTGGGGTAGTTGCTTTGAGATGGCGTCAGCTTCCTGCTGTGGAACGCTGGAGGTCTGGCTGCATCTCTGGTTGGTTCTTGGCCTATCCAAGCGCCCGTACCTGTAGGTGATGCATGGGTAAAAAGCCATATCATATCTGGCTTATGATAGTCGATCGGTCTAAGGACTTTGTGCTTATCTGCAGCTTGCTTGACCGCTTCGAAGGGTGCTTCCTGCAGATCCGTCCATAGCCATTGAGCATTCCCACTCAGCTCTGTGAGCGGGGCTGTCATGTTCGCTATGTGGGGAATGAACTGTGAGATATAATTAACCATTCAATTAAATCGCGGCAGTTCTTTCTGGCTTTCTGGTCTTGTCCAGTCCATTATGGTCCGAACTTTCTCTGGTGCAGGGTGGATGCCATCATCGTCTATCATATGGCCTAGGATATCGAGTTTAGTGACAAAGAAAACACTTTTCTTAGGGTTGGCATAATAGCCGGCATTCTGCCGCTTGCGGCAGGCATTCGTAACGTCCTTGATGTGCTCTTCAAAGGTATTACTAAAAACGAAAATGTCGTCTATGTAGACCCATATGTTCTTGCCCAATCCGTCATGGAATAGGTCCTCCATAGTCCTCACAAAGGTTCCGGGAGCGTTCATGTCTCCTTGCATAATGACCTGGCTGGTAAAGCCGCCGAAGGGTGTCTTGATAGTGTTGTACTTCACATCATCTCGATGTACTCTCGTCTGGAAATACGCGTCACTGAGATCTATCTTGCTGCAGAATCGACCTCTGGCTACCGCATTTAGTATAGTGTTCTGCTCTGGAATCTGTGTGTGATCGGCCTGGGTGTTATCATTCCTGAAGCGGAGGTCTACCAGGGGGCGGATTCTGCCATCGTCTTTTCCTTCCACAAACATGCTGGCTCCTCCGGGCACACTGGTCCTATGGAGGATACCGGCGTTCATCTGCTTGTTGATCCATGCCTTGTATCTGGTCATTAGCGCTTGTGGCGCTTGGAATGTGGGTGTCTTTAAAAGCTTCGTCGGGTCTAGGATGCTTATTCTGTGCATAATCTTGCGTACTGGAGGTAGTTCCTCAGGTACCTCTTTGACAAATACCTTAGGGAACATTGCTAGGAAGTCTGGTACTTCCTGTGGCTTCGTCATGGCTGATCTAGTCTCTCTAGACTTTCCGTCACAGGTAACTCTGACCTTGTACTTAGAGAAGTAGATGCTGTTCTTTTGCCAATTGATGACCGCTCCTAGTCTTATGAGATCGTCCATACTGATGAGGATATCATAGTCTGATACTGGAGTGACCAGCATAGGCATCTTGTCGACTCTCATCTTGCCTAGCTGAATCATAACCTCAACAGAGAAGTTGCTAGTTGATCGTGATCCTTTAACTGCCATCTTTAGGGTGACAGGGTTCTTCCTAGCTGTGTAAGGGATGTTGTGTCTTGTAACGAATTTGTTGGATATCAGGGTACTATTACCCTAGCGGGAAATAGCTTGCATAATTATGTGCGAGGTATATGCCGCCATGGGGAAGAGCATATATCCGAACCTAAGCTCCCTGAGTAGGGACTTCCCGGAGTCATCTGGGAGACTACTCAGGAACCCCAAAGAGTTCACGTTTCAAGATATGGCTAACTGATTGGAACGATGATGAGAGAACCAGTTCTCTACTCTTACTAATGCATACACTTCATGCATTGATAGATGAATATCGGATCTGATCACTCCATATTCATATTACTATTGGTATGTAGACATTTGGACTGCATATTCCATTATAGTCTATCAGGACGAGGAGATCGAAGACTGACTACTGGTGGAGTGGGGACACCCTCAGAGGAAATAGCAGTCAGGGGATTCTCAGAGTCGAGCTGGGTAAGTTTTCAGTGTCAAACAGTGTTCGCACTTTGTTCTGACGAACTGAATTCTTAAGAAGATACTTCTTTACTAGCGAAGTCAAAGTAGCGTGAACATTAGTATAAATAGTAGGGCTCTCCCCGGTGGTTGAGATCATCATCAAGCAACGGAGAAGAGACCTTAACAATATTATAAGTTATTAAAGATATTCTTTTATTTCTTTACTGAACAATTTATCTTGAGCCTTCCTGACCTATAATCCATTGTCTCGAATATCCTCGGCCAACTTAGCTCGGAATCCTACCGTGTTAGCTACCCCGTAACACTATATTGTTATTCTTCAGTCACCAAGGCTCTAGTAGCTCCTATCTTGACAGACATTCTCGTCTGCTTCATCCTTTATTATCTTTTTTTCATCCTCAAAGATACACAACAGGCTGCCCTTGTCGCACCTGACCCTACGATCACTGAAGATTCAGATTCCTTAGACCACTGGGAACCTGAATCAGAAGGAGGCATAACTTTACCTTGTTCCTCTCCTTCACCACCTCTTGGCAAGTCTCGACAGTCAACCCCAGAGACTATTATTCACTCAGCACAAGCCATCAAACAGGTGGATCGAAATCAAAAAACTCTTCAGAAACTTATCGACTCTGAAGAACAAAATTAGGGGGTATCACCACACGGGTCCTTTCGTCACCCTTTTCCTACCTTAGCGAAAGGTCGTGGAAAGGCACGACGATACTGGAGAGTTAGAAACCCCCATCCTAATTGAAGGATTGCTAACCTCCACTATGGCCCTCGTGAGCCCAAACTCTCCTCACCCGGAACTCATCGGCAACCGCGATCAACCTATGGAAGATGACCACACTTCCACTCGTTATGCATCCTCATTCGACGCATCCTCTCGTGCTATAACCGTTACCTCAAATCCAGGGTCGGTAATCCATTCCCCAATGAGGCGTTCTCATAGTGCGCAATATCGTGTCGAGAAAGCCTCGTCACGATCAAACTCCCGGCAACGTGCAAGAAACGCTGCAAACCAAATGGAACTCCTTAAGCAACAAATCGGACTAGCCTTCCAACACATTTCTTCTTCCATCAACCAAAGTCAAGATGAAAACTTGATAGCTTTGGACGCATTATCGGAAGATGCTAGGACCCAATACACTAACCTACAATTATTACAATCAAGGTTAGCAAAGGGAGAATTAATTGTTGACAAGGAACTCCAAGATGCCAGAAAAGCACTAGCAACTCTCGAAGGAGCAACTCACGACGAACAGGAACGGTTAAAAATAGCTATTGCACAAGAATTTAGCCGCCAAGAAGCTCAGCAAAAGGAAAACGCAAAATCTTCGGAAGTCCGAGACAAGATATTGGAAACAGAAGTAATATCCCTTAAAGCGCAATTTGCTGAACAACTTAAAAAACAGGACTTTGAATGGCAACGAGTCCTGAGACACCAGGAAGATTGTGCTGCTGAAATGTTAAATCAACAAAAAACCACCACAGCCGAACAACATCAAAAGGACCGTCAAGCAGCAAAAGAACTTCTGGACAAACAAAATCAGAAATTTCAAGACACAATACAGGCCCTGACGGACAGAATAGATCATCACGAAAAACCCAGCTTTACCATCCCACCTACAGAGGCAGGTGATGGTGATCCGGGACCTTCAAACCAGGGACAATTTAATCCTTGGAATCCTCCGCAAAATCCTAACCCCGATAAACGATCAGCTTCAACGCCTCGGCAAAATAAAGTGAAAGAAGTTGACCGAGGAGGAAATTATCAACCACCTCCACCACCACCAAGTAACATTGGTGGTGATCCAGATCCTGACCCTAGTGACCATGACGACGATGACGATAAAGCAGGAGACAATGGCAGGGGCAGGAGAGGTGGACGTCCGGAACGCAACGCTCGAAGACCATCTGTCCCTAGAGACACATCTCCCCGTACACGAGGGATATTAGAATTTTTGCAACAACTCAGTACACCGACACGATCAACAAAGAATGCGGCTGAACCCCCTTACTTCTTTCAGGGTGATGATAACGAGGATGTTAGAAACTGGCTAACCGCATGTGAAGATTACTTTGATCGAAACCCTTACCAATGGGAGAACCACTCACACCGCATTGTTTTTGCCCTCGGTAAAACCGAGGGAAACAAGGTAGCTCCCTTCGCGGAAAAATATCGAAAAGTCATGGGAGGAATAGGAGGTTTCACTAGAGACCCCGATTATTCGACTTGGGAAAGATTCCGACAAGAAATTATCAAACGATATATCGGTATCGAGGAAGAACGACGAGCCCTAGACGAAATGGATAGAATTAGTTATAAGGGCAAAATCGATACATACCTTCTCCTCCTCGAAAATCTTAACATCAAAGCCGGACTCACAGGAATAGCGTGGACGGTCCGTGTCGAAAGCAAACTCCCTCAAGAAATATTACGTCGCTTATCCCACTTTTGATTCGTGACCGATGAGGAATGCATGGAAATCTTAAGAAAAGTAGGGCGGCAAGAGGAGGAACTCCTAGAAAGAGGGAAATTAACAACTTGATGAAAATCCCTAACGACCCCGCACACACCCCCTCCTAAGCGAAAACGCGAAGAATCTGACAAAGGTTTCAACACCAAATACGAAAAGAAGGGGTCGGACAATAAAGCTGGAAAGGGATCGTCCCGATGGAAGTCTCCTAGAAACAACCTCACAAAAAATAAAACTAATACTGCCACAAAGGACGAGCATACCGAGTGGAAAAAGGCACACGAAGGAATCAAGGACGATGTGGTTGAGAAACGAAAAAAGGAGAAACGCTGTACTCGTTGCAGCATGGACAACCACACCTGGAAAAAATGCCGTAAGCCAATCTTGGTTGCAGCAACCTTCGCATACAGAAATAGGGGAAACCCTAAACAACCATTCAAACCAAGAACTAGCACACTCGCAGTACACCAACCTCCTCCATCGCGACAAGAACAACCTGCAAAGGTTAACTTATTACAACGAGAAAGACCATCGCAAATCTGGGAATTATCCGATACAGAAATGTCATAGGTGTACGCGTCGCAAAATATCTAAGTATTTTCTTTCCTAAGCCTATAAGTCCTTATTTATCTCGCTTAGCGGACAAACTAAGGCGGATGTCACCGTGTCCTGAAGAATGACAGGGACACGAGCAAGTCACGTCTTAGATTCGAGAAGCAAGCAGATACCACTTATTCTTAAGGCAAGCAGGAAGTGATTACGAAGATTTTTTCACATGTGTTACACCCCGGCATGTTTTGGAAATTCTTGGCAAAGTCTTGGCGCTCGGACAAAAATTCTCGCTGCAGAATGCGGGGGTATCACACCAGCAGGAACCGTCGAACATGGAGTAAGGGGACTGGTGGATGGGTACCTTCCTAGGACGGAACCCGGGGTTTTTTGCCTTCTGAGAAAGGACTTTTAAGTTGCCCCCCGAAGGAGGACTTTTTCTTTCCCGCGAAGGGGACAGGTATTCCTAATTTGGAACGGTTTTCCCATTTTGTCAACTTGGGTGTCTTAGGAGAAGGATCAGGGGTCGTGAAACCCGCTGGGCTTTCCCGGGCCCAAGGTGCCACTAGTACAAATTACATTTGTTCTTGCCAGAGACTGGACTCGAACGCCTGACCCTACGGGTAAAGAAGGGTGGGCCTGCCCCATCTCACCAACTAGACCATGGCCAACGGTTCAAAATTACTATCATATGATCACGTATTATACCCCAACCTCGCGTAACTTCAAACACCAAAAACGCGTTTATGCAACAACAACCCAAGCTATGCAACAACAAACAGAATCGCTAAGACAACCACGTTACACGAAGGTTAAGTTTTGTTTACATTAATTGTTTGTTTATTTTTGTTTGATGTTTTATTTAGCATTGCTTGGCGTTGGGATTTGGCTTGTTTAGTGAGCTTTATATCTTCGGGAACCTCTCGGCAGAGGGTAAAAACCGCTAGTAGTGGGTTGCCCGGAAGTATGAAGGATTTAATCATTTCTTATAGCGAGTTTGTCTGAGAAGACCTATCTGGTCGAAACAACGCGGGCGTTGTAACAAACACCCAACTTTACAACACCGACGATGCCTTCTAAGCGAGGTAAACGACAAACTTGCGGTCGCATTAAGCGAACCGATATTATTAACAGCGAACCACACCGCTATGATTGTCCTGAGGGACACGCACACATTTACATCCTCGGAAAACCTTATCAAATCCCAGTCTTATTGGACTCTGGATCGAATATCTTCCTTATTAATGAACAACTCGTTAAAGACCTTCACATCCCCTACCACTCTCAGGCTGATGCAGTCCAAATCCAAGGGTTCACTGGAGAAGCAATTTCTTCGGGTGGATCCCACTTCACGAAACCATTATACCTAGAAATAGGAACCAACAAACATTTATCACTCGTTTCCTGTGAAATTGGTCCGGCAGGAAAGTATGGAATGATTATACCTTTTGGGTGGTGGCATCAGGAACAACCGATAAAAAATATTGCCAACCCAGACGCGTGGTACTTTGATGATACTGACTGCCAATCCCATCTCCTCCCTGAAGATGAAGGAATCTGGGTAGAATGGGATGAAGATGTACTAAATGATCCCAACGTAGTGGTTATAGGCAGGATTGAAAGGATTGATGAAGAAAAAGTTACTATCATCGATCGCCTGCCAGATCAGTACCACGATTTCCTGGACCTATTCAGACCATCTACGGCAGAAAAACTCGCACCCCGCCGTACCTTTGATCATGCCATCGATCTCAAACCAGATACCCAACCACCTTGGGGCCCGATATATCCCTTATCACAGAAACAGCTTGAAGCGCTACGGAAATACCTTGATGACATGCTCAAACAAGGAAAGATTTCCCCCAGCAAGTCCCCTTCGGGTGCACCAATTCTTTTCGTACCAAAGCCCGACCGTCGCTTACGACTAGTTGTCGACTACCGTGGTTTAAATAAGGTTACAGTACACAATAAATATCCCATCCCCTTGATGACAGAATTAAGAGATCAGGTGCGAGACGCTCAGATCTTTACTAAGCTGGACCTAAAGGACGGTTTTCACCTAATAAGAATACGAAAAGGGGATGAATGGAAGACTGCTTTTCGAACCCGCTATGGCCATTACCAATACCGCGTTATGCCTTTTGGATTAGTTAATGCACCCGCTACGTTTCAAACCATGATGAACGAAATATTACGAGAGTTCCTAGATCAGGGAGTCGTGGTATATATCGATGAGATCCTAATCTATTCTGAAACACTAGAGGAGCATATTATACTTGTTCGAAAGGTTTTACAACGACTACGGGAATCCCAAATGGCCATCTCGTTGGAAAAAAGGGTGTTTCATGTGAAAAAGGTGGATTTTTTGGGGTATGTGGTTGCAACCGATGGGGTAACTATGAACGAGAAAAAGGTTGAATGAATTAAGTCATGGAAAGCCCCTGCTTCGGTTAAAGACATTCAAATCTTTATTGGGTTTGCTAATTTTTATCGCCGGTTCATAAAAAACCTATCGGCAATTTGCACACCGATTACGAACCTATTAAAAGGCGACCCTAAGAACCCTTTCTGGGGAAAGGAACAGCAAGAAGCCTTCGAGGACCTGAAACGTCGATTCATCTCGGCTCCTATCCTGTGTCACTTTTACCCAGATTTGAACACCGTGGTTGAAACAGATGCCAGTGACTATGCACTTGGTTGCATCTTGTCGCAATTCCATGGCAAAAGGTTTCATTCCGTGGCTTTCCACTCTCGCAAACTCGCGCCAGCCGAACGAAATTACGACATCCACGATAAAGAGCGGTTAGCTATCGTTGTCGCCTTTATGGAATGGAGACACTACCTGGAAGGAACCGAAAAGCCAGTGACGGTTTATACCGATCATCAAAACCTCCAATATTTCCTTACGACAAAAGTCTGGAGGCATAGACAAATAAGGTGGGCCCAGAAGTTGTGTGGCTTTAACTTTAAAATAGTCTATTGTCCAGGAACCAAAGGAGGCAAACCGGATGCTTTAAGTAGGCGGCCGGAGTACCGCCCTGAAGAGGGAGCTATGCATGGCGAACAACAAATCTTGCAACCAAAGTACTTCGGAAAATTCCAGATCGCAGTTGTGTGGGGTTCAAATATAGAACAGCTCCAACAGGAATTGCCTCAAATGGGAAAGGAAATGGGAATTCGGGTACAAAGACTCTCAGAAGACTCACGAAGTCCAACAAAAGGATCGAAGCTAGCGGCAGGACACAACCTCTACAGTCGCGAAGATATTTACATCCCAGCAAATAACCGAGCACTGGTTAAGATTGGCTTAGCCATCGCAGTACCAGAAGGAACCTACGGTCGCATAGCGCCTAGAAGTGGTTTGGCAACCAAAGGAATCTCGGTAGACGCAGGTGTTATTGACGCTGATTATAGAGGAGATGTCAAAGTCCTACTCATCAACCACAATAGTATGAACTATGAGGTAAGAAAAGGTGATCGCATAGATCAGCTAATTGTGGAACGATTGGATGATCAAGATTGGATGGAAGTGGACGGATTGGATGTGACGGAATGGGCAGAAAAAGGTTTTGGAAGTAGCGGGCTAGGAGCAGAGTTGAAAGAAGTTCAACCGACGATATGCTTCCTTCAAGCGGATGGCAACCATCAGTTCTACGATCCTTTCGACATCAATCAACACCCTGTATTACGCAAAGGCCAAGTCCTTCTATCCAACGCAATTATTGCTAAAGCCAGCCCAAGAAAGTTCGAAGAACAGTTTCTATCAACGATTAAAGAAGCGGCAGAAAAAGATGAGGACTGGATGCGAAGAAAGGAAGAATTGAAAACCTTAACGAACGAAGGAAAGGAACTACCTAAGCAATGGTCGATATCCGAAGACCAACTCTACTACAAGGATCGCCTATATATCCCCAATGACGAAGATCTGCAAACCCTTATCGCTAAATGCTGTCACGATTCCAAAATAGCAGGACATTTCGGACAGGAAAAAAGCCTAGAAATTATCACACGAGATTTCTATTGGAAAAGGATAACCGATTGGGTAAACGACTATGTCCGATCCTGTACCATATGCCAACAAGCGAAAGCCCCGAGACATGCTCGCTTCGGGTTACTTAGTCCCTTACAAGTCCCTTATGCAGCTTGGGTCTCTACATCGGTAGACTTTATCACCCAGCTATCAAACTCAGCAGGATATACTCAAATTATGGTGGTAGTAGACCGATTCACAAAAATGGCCCACTTTATCGGATTACAAGAAAACGCGACCGCAAAAGAGGTGGCAGAAGCATTCTTTAAAGAAGTATGGAAACTTCACGGGCTACCATCGGAAATCATCTCGGATATGGATGCCAAGTTCGCTGGAGAATTTTGGGAGTCATTGTGTCAAAAGCTTGGGATTAAGAGAAAAATGTCGACAGCGTATCATCTGCAAACCGATGGACAAACCGAAAGAGTCAATCAAGTATTGGGAGGTTATCTCCGAATATTTGTTAACTACGATCAGGATGACTGGTATCACCTCTTACCCCTAGCCGAGTATGCCTACAACAACTCGGTTACAACTGCACACGACATGACCCCTTTCTTCGCAAACTACGGTTATCATCCACAAACCGAATGGCTAAAAGAACGAGAAGCGCAAAATCCAGGAGCCAACATGTATGCCCACTGGATGCAGACGATACATCAACAAGCGAGACAATCACTAGAAAAGACAAGGGAAGCTATGGGACAATATTACGATCGGAAAGCTAAGCAACAACCAGACTATAAAGTTGGTGACTTGGTTATACTCAATGCAAAAAATATCCGAACGAAACGCCCCTCTAAGAAGTTAGCGCCAAAGCTTTACAGTCCCTTCAAAATTGTAGAACAAAGAGGAGAACTCACCTACAAGTTCGAAATATCGGATCGATGGAAGATACATCCGGTATTCCATGTGTCGCTTCTCGAGCGCTACCAAACCTCCATCCGACCTGCCCGAGAACAACCACCAATGACACCAGAAGATATAGATGGAAATCTTGAGTGGCAGGTGGAAAGAATAGTAAAGAGTGGAATAATCTCTTATGAACGAAGAGTTCGTGGAAGTACCAGAACTTTTGAAGAACTGCGTTACTTCGTAAAATGGAAGGGGTGTTCAGAAGATGAGAACACCTGGGAACCACCGGAGAATTTAGAACATGCGAAGGAATTGGTTGAAGAATTTCATAGGGAGAATCCAGATATGCCAAACTTGGGCTAAGTAGTATTACTAGGAAAGGTTTTCCTGCCGTGGCCAAGTAAACGCGGAAGGTTTTTTACCCTACCTAAGTAGAGTACTAAAAGGAATTAATGTTTATCGCTACACATGTACTATAAGGAGTTTGAGGTCAAACCCCTTTGGTGGGAGGTAATATTACCCTAGCGGGAAATAGCTTGCATAATTATGCGCGAGGTATATGCCGCCATGGGGAAGAGCAGATATCCGAACCTAAGCTCCCTGAGTAGAGACTTCCCGGAGGCATCTTGGAGACTACTCAGGAACCCCAAAGAGTTCACGTTTCAAGATATGGCTAACTGATTGGAACGATGATGAGAGAACCAGGTCTTTACTCTTACTAATGCATACACTTCATGCATTGATAGATGAATATCGGATCTGAGCACTCCATATTCATATTACTATTGGTATGTAGACATTTGGACTGCATATTCCATTATAGTCTATCAGGACGAGGAGATCGAAGACTGACTACTGGTGGAGTGGGGACACCCTTAGAGGAAATAGCAGTCAGGGGATTCTCAGAGTCGAGCTGGGTAATTTTTCAGGGTCAAACAGTGTTCGCACTTTGTTCTGACAAACTGAATTCTTAAGAAGATACTTCTTTACTAGAGAAGTCAAAGTAGCGTGAACATTAGTATAAATAGTAGGGCTCTCCCCGGTGGTTGAGAACATCATCAAGCAACGGAGAAGAGACCTTAACAATATTATAAGTTATTAAAGATATTCTTTTATTTCTTTACTGAACAATTTATCTTGAGCCTTCCTGACCTATAATCCGTTGTCTCGAATATCCTCGGCCTAGTTAGCTCGGAATCCTACCGTGTTAGCTACCCCGTAACAGGTACCACCAATGGTTCCTGTGTCTACGAGGGCTCTGGCGGGCTTGCCATTGATGTTGATAGTGAATTTGAGTGCCTGAAATTGTTAGGCGCACGCACTCCCCGTAAAGATTTACAGGGCAAAGTTACCCTGCCTTGACGCATACGAACTTCGAAGGAAAAAGATAACACCCCCCTCCAGCCCCGGCGTTGGGACGGCGCGTCATCACTGGCCGCCTGGGTAGTTGCGTCCCAACACCAAAGATCACTATCATTGGAACACGTCTTATAACACTGTATACGTCGCGGCCGTCCGTCCGACCGGATCCTGTTCGCAGGATATATGAGGGGAGAGCTCCGGCCACCTTATGCAAGTTGAAGCAGGTGAATCGGACGACGGCACATAAAGTTACAGACACTTAAAGACAGACTGTCGGAAGAGTGGGTCGAAGGTAACGGGACGTTTTGCACGAAAGTTAGTCCCCTCGTATCTACAAAGACGTGTAGAGTATGGAGGAGGTTACTATGCCCAGTAAGTGGATCGGGTGCATCCACAAAGGACAAGTTGGTAAAAGATGGAGTCCGAAGGAAAAAGCCTATAGGTGCGATCCCGAAGCCACGTCGTATAATGCCGGAAGACCAGAATACAACATGCAGTTGCTGGTTGAATTCTCGACGGAACCAACCAAAGAAGATCGGCCATCTTCCGTCCAGCGAGTTAGACCACCCTCGGTGAGCACGAGGGCAAGATAATTCGTAACCATCGTTGCCAACGGATAAATGGATGAGCTGACACCTGACGTGGTTTCCACACCATCAGGAATAAGGAAAAGCGCAGACCGATAAGTTGGCCATGGGAGCAACAAGTGTGGTAGAGAGTTTTCAGGGTCTACGAGTGTTCGCACTCAGGTGAAGTTCGCAAAGTTGCGGGCAAGGTACTTAATTAGTATAGAGTTAACATGTATACCGCGATTGGTCAGACGCAGAATATAAATATCGAAGCATCTTCGCTGCTATTAGACACAACAAGCGCGGAGAAGAGATCTTATCAATATAATAAGTTTCTACTTTATTGTTACCAATACTTCAACGATCTACCTTGAAGTATACCATTATATCTAGCCTACATTACTCGTGTCTTCTTAACGAGTTCTCCGATATAAACGATTCGGGTCCTAGCTGTCGGAATACCTCACGCCGAAGCTACCACCTAACAGAAATGGCCTATCCTTAGGAGTGCCTATATTACCCTAGCGGGAATAGCTTGCATAATTATGCGCAAGGTATATGCCACCATAAGGGAGAGCATATATCCGAACCCAAGCTCCCTGAGTAGGGACTTCCCGGAGGCATCTGGGAGACTACTCAGGAACCTAAAAGAGTTCAGGTTTCAAGATATGGCTAACTGATTGGAACGATGATTAGAGAACCAGTTCCCTACTCTTAATAATGCATACGCATTATGCAGTGATAGATGAATATCGGAACTGATCACTCCATATTCATAATACTATTGGTATGTAGACATTTGGACTGCATATTCCATTATAGTCTATCAGGACGAAGAGATCGAAGACTGACTACTGGTGGAGTGGGGACACCCTCAGAGGAAATAGCAGTCAGGGGATTCTCAGAGTCGAGCTAGGCATAGAGTTCGTTACAGGGCGGACGGGGCCCCGAAAAACGCGGGCCCCCGGCCCTTTTCCCCGCCCCGCCCCACTCAACGGCCTGGGGCGGGGTGTCTTTTCCGGCATTCCCTGCCCCTGTCCCCGCTCAGGCCCCCGCCCCACCCATACCCCAGACGGGTCCCCGTTAAAAATAGGTGGTAACAAACGGGGCCCCGTCCAGGGAATGAGTGCGGGTGGGCCCCTGACGGGGGCAGGGCGGTGATTACCCGAAACATACCCCCCCCGGCCCCGTGTAAGGGCGGGGTATGGCGAGTGAAAACCCGCCCCGCCCCGCCCCGTAACGAACACTAGCTAGGCAAGTTTTCAGGGTCAAACAGTGTTCGCACTTTGTTCTGACAAACTGAATTCTTAAGAAGATACTTCTTTACTAGAGAAGTCAAAGTAGCGTGAACATTAGTATAAATAGTAGGGCTCTCCCCGGTGGTTGAGAACATCATCAAGCAACGGAGAAGAGACCTTAACAATATTATAAGTTATTAAAGATATTCTTTTATTACTTTACCGAACAATTTATCTTGAGCCTTCCTGACCTATATTCCGTTGTCTCGAATATCCTCGGCCTAGTTAGCTCGGAATCCTACCGTGTTAGCTATCCCGTAACAGCCTACTGTAGTCTTGTAGGTCCTGACAGAGCCACTGCCGTCTAGCTCCTCTGTGCTGTCTGTATCGGGCTCATATTCGCCTTCGCTGCTGTCTTGGCTTTCCTCTGAGAGGCAAACATGATTGGTCTTGACTTCTTGCTTTGGGCATTCATTTGCCATGTGTCCGCTTTCGCCACAGTAGAAACAGGCTCCGTCTGCCTTGGGGCGATCTATTTCAGCCTTACTGGGCTTGTTGGACTTGGTGTATGTCCTTTTCTTGGTCGGGCCTTTCCCTTGCCTGTATTCCGGGGTGTTGATGCAGTAGAGGGCTTGCGGTAGGTATTCTCTTTCTTTGGTGTATGGGGTTTGCTGCTAGAAGCCTGGCTTCTATCGCTGCCTTTGTAGCCACCCGTTCTGTACATAGTAGCATCATAGCGTTCTGCCACAGCTACCATTTCGTCCCAGGTGTCTTCTGGTCTGAGCTGGGGCTCCACATTGTCGCGTAATCTAGAGTCCATAGCATCGAGAAATCGCTGTTTCTGTGCATAGTCTGAGATAGATCCTGCTAGGAGGGATCCCTTGAGGTCCGCTAGCTCTCCAGCTATCTTCGTTATGCGTGCTTGCTGTCCACCAGCTGTCGGGCTGATATTCTGCCACTTGTGGTATGTATCATCGGTGTTTGTAGAGGCTTCGAATAGCTGTTGAAGGCGTTGTGTTAACTGTGCTACAGTTAGGTTCTCTACTTCTCTGTCTAGTGTCTGATATGCATTGTTGGCCTTGCCATCTGTGAAGGCGCCATAGTAGTCCGCCACTCTAGGGGAGTCATCGTTCAGTCCTGATCTTGCTAGATGCTTTTTGACTGTTCTAAGCCATCGCTTGAGTTTGTCTGGCTTCAGGTCTTCTCCTTCCCCGCTAAACATAGGTGGTTTGGGGATCTTGGGCGGTGGCAACCTGGCCGGGCCTGGGTCCACCATGGTGCCTGTTGGTGGGTCTGGGTCTGGAGGTGGTGGATCTGGTCGTTCAGGGGGCTGTCTGCCGCTCCTAGATCTTTAGGGTCTTTCTGGTGTATCTGGGATGAATGTGCCGAGTAGCGATTGCTCTCTATGCTCTCTGGAGGGTGCTCTAGTAGGTGTCTGACTTCCAAAGACTCCTAAAATGCTAGGTGCTCGCCACCTGCGTGTAGAGGGGCGTTCTGGTAGGCGTTCAGTTTCCGAAGTTTGCAGGGCTGCTGCTCTTGGTGCTGCTCTTTCCTCAATCCGCCGGGTTTCTGTTTGAATGAGTTCCTCAGCTGTGAGATTGTGATCTTCGTCTGCATCTGTGTCTAGATCTCCTGGGAGGAGGTGACTCGTTCTTGCTGGTGTATCTGCTGAGCCTGGCGTGGGCCCAGGGGGTGGTTCCTCTGTAATTTGTTCTGGGGTATCGTCTGTACGTTCTGCTGAGGGATGATTGTAGGTCCTACCGGACCTGGTAACGCTTCTGCTCCTGCGTTCTGCTATTGTGAATGTAGCACCTGAGCCAGGAGTTCCTTTCCCTGCCGCTCCTGCTTCTAACTAGTTATCAAGATACTGGGAGGGTGATCGATCCTACCAGGGTGTTCCCAATCCTGAGAACAAAGGTGTTTCACCTGCTGTGGGCAAAAGAATGTAACAGGTTTATTCCTGTCTAACGAAAATACAGTAAGACCAGCGATATGCCTACTAGCACTGGTGCTAAGGGACGCTTCAGGGGACCGAGAGTAAGAGATAATAGTTGAAGGACAAATGGGACTCAGGGATTGCCGTTCAACCAAGTGTATTCTTAGACTGAAGGTCTGTCGAAGTCTGCTGTCTCCTGCTAGCCAGGAGACTGGTTTAAATACAAAACCCAAGAGCGATAGCCTCCCTGCAATCACAATCATTACCAGTAGCTGTGCACATACCGGAATCCGGTAATCCTGCAAGACCAAAGAAAGAAACATAACTCAGCCTCTTACATGACCATTCCATACCCGGAATCCTAAATATAAACTTCCAGCGAAGCAAACTAAACATAGCAATACGATAGCATAGCCTATCTGACTCAGAGGCAGTGGCGGAGCTGAAATCAAATAAAACAAACCAAATATAAATAACTAAACATAGAAGATCCTGCACTCCCCGCTCCTATTACCCTAGCGGGAATAGCTTGCATTATTATGCGGGAGGTATATGCCACCATAAGGGAGAGCATATATCCAAACCCAAGCTCCCTGAGTAGGGACTTCCCGGAGGCATCTGGGAGAGTACTCAGAAACCTCAAAGAGTTCACGTTTCAAGATATGGCTAACTGATTGGAACGATGATGAGAGAACCAGTTCTCTACTCTTAATAATGCATACGCATTATGCATTGATAGATGAATATCGGAACTGATCACTCCATATTCATAATACTATTGGTATGTAGACATTTGGACTGCATATTCCATTATAGTCTATCAGGACGAAGAGATCGAAGACTGACTACTGGTGGAGTGGGGACACCCTCAGAGGAAATAGCAGTCAGGGGATTCTCAGAGTCGAGCTAGGCAAGTTTTCAGGGTCAAACAGTGTTCGCACTTTGTTCTGACGAACTGAATTCTTAAGAAGATACTTCTTTACTAGACAAGTCAAAGTAGCGTGAACATTAGTATAAATAGTAGGGCTCTCCCCGATGGTTGAGAATATCATCAAGCAACGGAGAAGAGACCTTAACAATATTATAAGTTATTAAAGATATTCTTTTATTACTTTACCGCACAATTTATCTTGAGCCTTCCTGACCTATAATCCGTTGTCTCGAATATCCTCGGTCTAGTTAGCTCGGAATCCTACCGTGTTAGCTACCCCGTAACAGCTCCTGTGTACCGTTAACAGAACATGTACACATGTTACACAGGCCAACTACCCCAACGCCAGTGCTAGGCTACCTCGTCAACTGTAGCATTACCATGGGTTATTAGTGAACTCTAGAGGTGTGAGTCTTTTCATGATTTAAGAGGTTCCCGCACGATTGGCTGTGGGGAGTACTCATGCAGTCAGGCAGCAGGAAATTTCTTATCATGGGAGGCGGCGGGCAGGTTTAGAAGCTTAGTATAGCAAAGTTGATTTGCCGATGGGCTGCCTAGCTTGTATAGACGAAACCACCACTGGGCTAGTGAGTCCCAATGGATATTATCTCTACGGTGGGCATGTGGGTCAGCCACTAACATGCTACTGATAGGAAAGAGTTTTCCCTCATGCAGATATAGCTGGAGAGACATCACCGGGAGCACTTCCTATTTGTGGAGATAGTTAATATCCGAGCAGTCAAACTGGCTCCGAGTGTTACCTCACTTTAGGCGGGTGAGTTGGACAGCCCTGAGCTCAGTATGGTGCTCGCAAAAGGTCAGAATGGTTGACAGGTGTCCTCTGGCTTAATATTATTCTACATAACTAAAGTGTGAGACACCCTATTCTGATAACCAACGATCCTTGACAGAACTTATTGAGTGAAGCTTTTAGGCTTAACAATATTAAGTTTTACCGCTTGATTCTACTTTGAATTATCTTTATTTTTATTTTGATCCTTACTTCTACTTTGAGTCTTCAGTGCGGTCGCAATCTTTGGATCTGTCTTCCTACAGAATGCTCTGGTTACACTATGAAGCACATAACAATACTGTCAGACTATGCCGTCGGGCCTTAGGAATTCGCGGGCAGGAGTGTGGTGTTAGGAATATCCCCTCAAAGTTACTGGAGGTTCAGAAAATGCCTCCCCTGTCAGTGGCCCATTTCGTACCATACAAAGCAGCCTTATAACAATTCAAGAGCCCCACTATTTTTGCATATCATTTCCCTAAGTCAGCAGATGACTTTGTTGGTGAAAGAAGGGTAACAGGGGTTCCTCAGTAGGGTAACCTTGCCTTTTGATGTCTTCATTCTCTTCAGAAGTTGGCGTGACCACATCTAAGATTGCAACATAGTTATTCCTGTCTAACGAAATACAGTTTGACCGGGGATAAACATGCTAGTCCTGGTGCTAAGGGAGGCTTCAAGGGACTAATAGCCGGTTACCCTCCTATTCGCTTCGCTCATAGTCGGGATAACCAAGTGTGACGCAAAAGCAAGTGTGACGTTCTACTTTTTTTTTCCCTCCTACACAAAATCTTCACAATTCAGTAATACCAATCTCTCCACGAAGATCAATTCTGCTCACCAGCTCAGCAAAATCAATATCTCCCTTCAGTCCAGCACTTCTACTCCCCAGCTGGCTGATTCTACTTCCATACTCATACAAATCTGCTTTCTCCACTCCCCAACTCATCCAATCTTGCTCCCAAGAATAGCCAATTCAACACTTCAAGTTTTGCCAGTCCTAATCTATCATACTCCCACTCAAGATTAGACTAGCTCTCCTACTCTACCAATCCTTCTCCCCAGTTCTCACACTGGTGATGCTAGTAGCTACTCACTTAGTCCATTCTGCTCTTCCATCTTACCAGTTCTGCTCTTCTATCAATCTGGTTCTATACAGCTCCCAAGTTCAGTCAAATCTAATCCCTTACCCAATGAATTGCGAATTCCAGAAGCAATAGACAAACATCACATTCTGATTCTTCTCCTATATCTTGTGACTTGAGTATAAGGAATGCTAATTTTATTACCTTAAATTACTAGTAAACCATCATAACCTCTTCAGAAATACTAGTACTCAGTAAACAGGTAAGCATTTCATTCAATATATTGTATTAAGTAAGCCTATTTACACAAAAAAAAAAGTTTTTGGAGCGTCACACTTGCTTTTGCGTCACACTTGGTTATCCCGACTATGAGCGAAGCGAATAGGAGGGTAACCGGCTATTAGTACTTTAAAGATATAATAGTTGAAGGACAGATTGGACTCTGGGATCACTGTTCAACCAAGTGTATTCTTAGACTGAAGGTCTCTCAAAGTCTCCTGTCTCCTGCTAGCCAGGAGACTGCTTTAAATACCTAAATTCACAGCGATACCCTTCCTGCAATCACAATCATTACCAGTAGCTGCCCACACACCGGAATCCTGAAATCATGCAAGAACAAACAGTCAAAGCTAAGCCTCCATCCATGTTACCTGACGATTCACACACCTAGAATCCTAACTATAAACTTTCGGCAAAGCAAACTAAACTTAAGATATGATGGCATAGCCTCTCTGACTCAGAGACTATCGCCGAGCTGAAATCCAATCAAATAAACCAAATATAACTCCAATTACACATAGGAAGTTCTGCACTGCGTGCTTCTGGATACAATTACTGGGACATATACACATGTTACTAATATAACCCGGGAGCCCAGTGCAACGTTTAATATGTTCAAGTTTACTTAACTTTCTATGAACATGTTCTCTGAAGGTTATCCTGTCCTACCCTATATCACCAAGCCACTTTGTAGATACTTGAAGTTTTACGAACTCATGCCTACTGTCTGTATACTATGTATACTGGCCTAGCCTATCTCTAGTTACCTCTTGGTATCCCATATGGGCTGGAGTCTAGTCTACTGGCGCTACCTTTTCGTAGGGTAGTTATAGATCCAGTTGAATACATGACTTGTTTTATGAGTATTGATTGGCTGAAAGAAGGTTCAAGTTGTGCAGTTGTAATATATGTACATATTCCGGTAAGAGTACATAGGGGCAGTGCAGGATCTTCTATGTTTGGTTTGATTTATGTGTAGTTTATTTGATTTGATTCCAGCTCAAACACCGTCCCTGAGGCAGATAGGCTATGGTATTATGTTATGTTTAGTTTGCGATTGTAACATGTGTACATGTTCCGGTAACGGTACACAGGAGAGGGCAGTGCAGGATCTCCTATGTTTAGTTTGATTTATATTTGGTTTATTTGATTTCATTTCAGCTCCGCCACTGTCTCTGAGTCAGATAGACTATGCTATCGTATTGCTATGTTTAGTTTGCTTTGCTGGAAGTTTATAATTAGGATTCCGGGCATGGAATGGTCATGTAACACTGGTGAAGGCTGATCATTGTTTGTTTCTCTCTTTGGTCTTGCAGGATTACAGGATTCCGGTATGTGCGCAGCTACTCGTAATGATCGTTATTGCAGGAAGGCTATCGCTCTTGGGTTTTGTATTTAAACCAGTCTCCTGGCTAGCAGGAGACAGCAGACTTCGACAGACCTTCAATCTAAGAATACACTTGGTTGAATGGGAATCCCTGAGTCCCATTTGTCCTTCAACTATTATCTCTTACTTCTGGTCCCCTGAAGCCTCCCTTAGCACCAGCGCTAGCAGGTCTATCGCCGGTCCTATTGTATTTTCGTTAGACAGGAATAAACCTGTTACAGCGATACTGGAAGTTTATATTTAGGATTCCGGGTATGGAATGGTCATGTAATACTGGTAAAGGCAGAGCTTTGACTCTTTGTTCTTGCAGTATTACGGGATTCTGGTATGTACATAGCCACTGGTAATGATGGTAATTTCAAGAAGGCTATCGCTGTAGATTTATGTATTTAAACCAGTCAGCTGACTAGCAGGAGAAAGCAGACTTCGACACATATTCAGTCTAAGAATACACTTGGTTGAATGGCGATCCAGGTGTCCAATTGGTTCTTCAACTATTATCTGCCAGTGTTTAGATACCGGTCCCTTGAAGCCTCCCTTAGTACCTGGGCTAGCAGGTGTATCTCCAATCCTACTGTACTTTCCTTACACAGGAATAAACTTCTTACTGTAGTTGACTCAGGAGTCAGCTGATAGATTTTACACTATGACTTTCTTATGAGTCGTACTACTATGGTTTGAATAGGTAATATAAATAAGTCATTAGTGTAAGGGTAGAGTAAAGATTGGGTATAAATCGAGGGTTTTTCTGTCATCATAGAAAGGTAATCTTCATGCTATCATCTTAGTACTTTCCTACCTATTTTTTTATGAATAAAAGATTACTTTATAATCTTTTACTCACAATTGGTTTTCACTTCTGATTGATTTGGTGATCAATACAAGCCTATCAAACACATTGACAACAAGAACAACCAAGTAGTTCTACAGTGTGCATTATTATCTAATAGGAGAACAGTCTCTATATTATCTAACTAAGAGATAGTTAGAAAGAAGACTTGTCACCTGCTAAACAAGATAGTATATTATCAATATAGCACAAATAAGGACCAATCCTCTAGGGTGGATAGAAATTGTTACACCTACACACCCACCAGACAAGAGTAAAAGACCCACATCTCAGAAAATGAAAGAACTGAAAACAGATCTGCCAAACAAGAAAGTACCATCTCTAATAGAAAAAAGACAGCGCTAGAAATACATCCACTGGACTGGAAATCAAGACCTATCCCCTTCCAGGTCTAAGTACCAAATCTAGCCACCCAGTACTCATAGAGCTCTTTAGAGTCTACAAAGCTAGATGGTGTGAGCTTTTCGCATTGTATCTCAAAATGCTGCCTTGTGATGTCAAGGTCCACTCTATTAAGAATGGACTGTTGAATAGCATGTGAGCCAGGCCTCCCTACTAATAGAGATAGATCCCTCTCACTCACCCCAAATTAGTACTAACAATGCACTAAGATGTGCGAGGTAAGACCAACTTGAGATTTTTGCAGTGATTATCATACACAACAGTCTATACTAGTAGATCAGTATTGGAAAGAGATACTTCTTTCAAAGGATTTTAAGATCAAACCTAGTTTGGGAGTTTGGATAGTCAACAAACAAGGTTATTTATTCTGTCAGGTTGGAGAATTATGTGATTAACCCTATCAGGTCTGGTACTGGCAGCTATAATGTATATTGTATAGTAATTCTAGTCAAAATGGTTGACAAGTGTATGGAAAAGCTGTGCAGACAATTTACAAGGATTGTTGTTACTAGAAGACTTGAATAGGAATAGGCACCTCAAATTCATCAAAGAATACAACACATGGAATGGAAGCCGCAGCTTGCAAGAAAATCCGGTAGACAGCCTGGTTTGATTCTCTCATACACTATACTGATTAGTAAATGACCTTATAATTGTTGGAAATTTAGGTTAGAATTGGAATAATACCTTGTTAAGTAATTTGGTACCATTGATGCTAATAAAATTTGCCTCACTCAGGCTCTCATGTGCAACTGCCTTGGCAAGCAGGCTCTTACCACACACTGAAGAGCCCTAAAGAAGTAGGCTAGATTGAGCACTCAGGCCCATTTGGGCAAACCTTTTGGGTACTTGATTGGCTGAATAATCACCATCTGCCATTCAATCTTAAGCAACTCCTGTACCTGAACATTGGCCCCGATAAGATCAGAGATTATTGGAAAGCCCTTTCTCTTAGAACAATATTGATGTTTTTAAGGACAGTCAAAAAATCTATAAATGTTATATGGAGTTTATCTAATTTGTTTTCTGTAAGTAGCTGTGGATTTGCCTGGAGGAAGGGTTGAATTGAGCTTAGTAGTACTGACCTCCCACTGGTAGCAACAGGTTCTGCTACTGATGGTGGCGGCGAATCAACAGGGCCTTTGTAGCAGAGGCCTGAGTGTTAGCACAATCTGAATTCTCTGATGGGGTTGAAGCTATTTGTATTACTACCTTTGGCTAACTTGAACATTTAGTCATAGTTAAGTTAAAAAAGTCTGTAGAAAGTGAGGTGAGTGGGGGTGAGGATGGGGAAAGAAGTGGGAGAAGGGAGGCGCAGGAAAGGAGGTGCGGGAAGGGGGGAGCAAGGGAAGGGAGGGAAGTATTCTCAAGAAGGTAAACTAAATTTCCTTAAATATCTTATATATAAAATAGGAGAAAGGGTTCAAATGATGCCAGGGCACGATGGCCAGTCACATATTTGAGCCGCACTACTGCTTTGGCTCATCCGAGTTATTTTTTGTTGTTGAGAGAAAGGAACCACAGAATATCACTCCTTCTGTGACTAACACTTTTTGGAGCTGTAGCTACACATTGATGCTCTGGGATTAGTATGATACCGATACGGGTTCTTTAGTTTACATGTCACTTTTACCCTTTAAGAGAGTTCTTGGTTTCGTGATTGATTAGCACTTCGTGGTGCTATAAACATATGGTTAAGTGTCTGGAACACACTCGGCTCTCTGAATGTTGAAGCAATATTCGGTTTCACGAGAGATGTCTTTGAGACAGTTATAATTATGATACTCGGGATAGTCCTGCTTATTAATCTCAGCTGGTGGGGGAAAACTGTGATTCGCGGGACATTACATTCACAAGGGTATTCCATTTACTAAGACATATCATAGCTTATTCGCTAAAGGTGACTAAATGCCTTACCCTTCGCCCACCACTTTCCCTCCCTTTGATATTATTAACCCCGCTTCGTGAGTAGCTCTACTACTTCATTCATTATTCTAGCTCTAAAGTTTTTATGATGTGCTCTAAGGATTATGTGCGAAAGTTTGTAAAAACCCAAGTTAGTTGAAGCCATCCCAAGTAGGGGTTCTTCAACCGCCTACTTGCATATATCCCCTGCCTATTTTGTAGGTTTCGTTCCAACTAACAAAGACGCGACCTAGGGCCCGTTGAATGAAGCCAATTGCCCTCCTAGGTTACAATACAAACCTTAATTACGGTGAAGAGAAGTTCGTGACAAAGCTCCCGCTCGATGCCACACCAAGAACGAAACGTTTAGGGTTCCTTTTCACCAGTCACTCCTCTAACTACTGTACCTTAAATATGAGTTTTCTCCTCAACCTTTCTCCCCCACCGTTCCCACCTTCCCCACAGACACACCTGTTCTGTGAATTCAAACCCCATACTCTCGCAACGGTAACTCCCCTACACCATATCTCCTCCTTACTCTCATTTTGGCAATACTGTGCTGACCGATGTCTCTTCCGGATAAGATTTTGGATAATAATGGCCAAGGTTATCTACTCTACTGAAGCTAATCTCCAGGACCTGCGCCTGGAGGCTGCGGCTCAGGAAATGGAGACTGGAAACACCACGGCCGAGTACCTTATTGGACCCACAGAGTCTCAGTGGAATTACTTACTCTCGGTTATGCCCGGCATTCTGGGAGCTGTTTTTATTTACATTTTGGTAAAGCTTGGTCTTCGCATTCACAAGACCCGTAATGGTACTCCTTTGAAGGGCGTTCCTGGCCCATGGCTTGCGTCCTGTTCTCCACTCTATCGCTTTTGGTACGCGGTTGTGAAGGGGAACTTTCATAACGACTTGACAGACCTCCATCGCAGGTACGGTAATGTTGTACGTATTGCCCCAAATGAAGTGTCCATATGGGATCCTCGCGCCGTGAGCGAGATATATGCGCATGGAGATAGAGGTTATGCAAAATGTGATATGTAAGTTTGTCATCTCTCACTACCTCGATCATTGCTTATATTGCTTAGGTACGATATTGCCCTTCCAAATGGCTTTTTCAACCTTGCTGTCGAACGTGACATCCAAACCCACGCCGAAGGCCGTCGCGCAATTGCTAAAGACTACAACATGACTACAACCCTCGCGGCGGAGGCCCATTTTGACACTATTATTAATGACTTCATACTTGCGCTTGACAGGAACTTTGCGCAGAAAGAGAGTGTCTGTGACTTTACAATTTGGAGCGAGTACTTCACCTATGATATGATCACAGACTTGGTTTTTGGAGAGGCGTACGGGTTTTGTAAGACTGGTCTTGATGTCGACGGGAGTCTCAGGGACTTGAGACAGATGTTGCTCTTGAGTCCGTTTTTGTAGGCCCCTCGAGCTCCCTGGCTAGCTGAGAAACCTCTGACAGGATAGGTCTTACCTCCCCTGGATTTGGCCGGTTACACAAAACGAATGGGTGAAGAAGACAGGGATGGATCATTACGCTAGGGTTTGTCATATACCGGTTGACTTGATGTCACTTTGGAAATGGGTGGACTGACAATGAGAACAGAATATCAAGGCAAATATTATGAAGCGTTTGAACTATGGAAACTTTTCCGGTCGCAGCGATCTTTTGGACGGGCTACTTAAATCGCGGTATAGAGATGGACATACTCTTCCCTTGGGAGAGATTGGGTATGCTCACATGTTCCCTCATTTTCAATCAATCGCAACTAATTTTTACTGGTCAGAAATCATGCCTACATCTTTATGTAAGGCACCTTTCTTCCATTTCTCTTTTTCCTAGAACCAACATTTCCAGTCTCGCCGCCCCAGACACTGCCTCGGTGGCTCTTCGCGCGATTTTGATCAACCTTGTCCGTAATAGAGAGGTCTACAATGCAGTGATGGAGGAATTGACCTGCTTAAAGCTCTCTAACCAAGCAACCTGGAAGGAACTCGAAGGGGCGCCCCTCCTCCACGCAATTGTCAAGGAGACCCTTCGTCTTCATCCTCCAGCAGGCTTCAACCTTCCTCGCGCAGTCCCTGCCGGTGGTCGTACTGTTTGCGGTCACTTCCTTCCCGAGGGAACCACTGTCGGAATGAGCGCTTGGTGTGTCCACGCAAATGAGGGTTTCTGGGGTAAGGATACATTGGAATTTAGGCCCGAACGCTGGTTGGACTCTGAGAGCGCATTCAAACTCGACCGCTACGGACTCAGCTTCGGCCAGGGTGCTAGAGCGTGCTTGGGAAAGAACATCGCGATGGTTCAGCTGGTTAAGGTTTGTCTTTCTTTGTTGCCTTCAAGAGGTTTTCTCTCAGTTTTCTGAGGGAATGGCGGCTGATTATATTATCAAGGTCACTGCGCAAATTCTTCTCAACTTTGAGTTTGAGCTTGTTGACGAGCACAAAATTCGCGCGGTGTTCCTATTGCTTGTTGTTCTTGATGGGGTCAAGGTCGCCTTTAAGCGTAGGGCTGGTGGGCCGCTTGATGACACCATTGGGATGGAGGGGGCTGCTGTTTAGCCAATTATTGTACAACACCGGTGGGGTACCCGGTTTACCCATGTGGCACTGGAGGCCTTGCGGGCTGTTGCTATACATATGGTGTTTGTTTGTAAAAAATGGGTGTAGAAGTTCCTGTACAGTATTTTTCTCCTTTTTGAAGTTTCTGGGACTTTTTTGTGGGATTTTTTGTATAGAGGGCAAGCTTTGTTCGTAGTAATGGAACTGGATCTACTCACAAAATATTACTTTTAGTGATAATATTATGACACTTACTGGCCCATTAGGCAACCTAGGCGTTGGTTTAATAAACTACAGTCTCGGCGCTCCGAACTACAGACTGGGTAGCTAAGGCTTCCACTAAATTACTAAGGACTCTAACGAACCATAACCCATGATACCAACACAAGCAAACCAAAGTTCCCGTCGATCACAAGGTGAAGGCGCCAAATTGAAAAAACATAGAGCACAAACTTCCAATAGAAAAAATACTGTCAAGCTAAGGAGCCACCGTTATCACAGTACCCGATCCCAATCTTGGGCTCGCTCCCACCAATAATACCTCTTGACCAATCGGAGAGTTTCCAACAAACCCTATTGTCTCGAGCCAGATGTCAAAAGCTGCAAGGAGTTTTTTACGGGCATCATACCAGGATGGAGTTCAGCGGCCAGTCAAAGCTATCATCTCTTAGAATTGAAAGGGAGGGTGCCGCACAAGAAGCTTGATTTTGTGCCCGTAGCCCAATACCCTGGGCTGCAGTCATCGGGGCATACTATGCAGCCACGCAAGCTTGCACAGCACCCTCCACCTTCTACTCGCAAATTCCTTTCCCTTCCCTTCCCTTCCTCCTCCCTCCTTCCCTCCAAAATTCCTCCCCACCTCTCCCCCTCCTTCCGTCCCCTCCTTTACCATAAGCGACAAACAAACACCCATCACCAACAAACAAACAAACATTGACAAAGTACATTCCCCTTCCTCCATCCGGTTCGATCCTTTTGAGAAAAATCCTAATCCCCTCATTCCATCTTTTACCAGGCAAACCAACCTCAACAAACATGGATGCAACTACCGCCACCTCAGCCTCCGAGCCATCTTCCAGGCTCAATGAAGCTGCTACCCCGGCTATGCCCTCATCCGACCAGCACTCTCCCGACATCATCACCGAGACTAATTCCTCTTCTGCCCCTGCCACGGCTCCTGTTGTGAAATGTGGCTACTTTCCAATCCTCTCCTTCAAACAATCTTTCTGAACGGATTGCTAATCAGTATTCTTGGTGGATATAGCTCCAGCCCGCAGCCTCACTACAAAGCTAAAACTCAACTCTCTCTCCCCTTTGTTTGGAAAGAATAAGGGGAAGGATAAAGCCATTGGCAAGGAGAAGGAGAAGGAGATCGCCACTACCACCGCTCCTGCTACCGAAGATGCACTCATGGCTGAAGGGGGTGAACAGGGTGAAGCCGGCACTGCGAAGAAGGGTGGGTTGTGGAAGAAGAGCCCCATCAGAAAAGTCATCACAAAGGTCACTAGTTTGTTTGCATAAGCGATATATGGGATGGTGCTATAGTGCCGGAACTCTGCGGATCTGGATAATTGCTTGTAATCGGGGGTATGTTACGGAGGCTTCTTTTTTTTGCTCCTGCTCTCTCTTTCTCCCACTCGCGAAAATAGGTTTCGTCGCTTCCTTATTTCCTTCGTCATATCCGTACCCAGGCCACACTATACAACCCTTTCTGCTTTGTCTTTTCTCCATAATTGTATTTTCAGATATAATATCTATGATACTAAAAGTTGCTTGTTCTTCCCCTCGTGTATTGAAAACCGCACGATCATAAATTCCGCCAAACATGATGTCTCAGCCATTGATAACATACAAACATCTAACCGCCCCACAATCCTCCCCATTCCTCTTCCTCCTTCAAAGGCTTTACTCGAGGAGGTGGTATAATCGTCCAAAAGGTTAAAACGAAAGCCTCACTAGCGTACCATATCGTTATCAGGATACCGGGCTGTGGGACTCTTCGGGTGGAAATTAGTGTGAAGGTAGTTTGTGGCATTGGATTCGCTCGTTAGAAGGGGGAAGGTCGAAGGTGTGTCTATAGTGCGGAGGGTGGGGGCGAAGTGTGCAAACTTGGCACCTTATCACCGGTTGTTAAATTATAAATTTACTCCATTAAGATAAAGTGTCTGCCCGTATGTCAACTGTCTTGAACAAGAATAAACAGGTAAGCCTAACCTTGGCTTTACCCCCTTCCTATGGAGCACAGCACGTTGCAATTTAGCAGTAGATTCCTTGAGATTAATAAAACCCCATCATCCCTTCACCTCTCCACCCCACCAGGTCATGGTTACCTAGGCGAGCTCTTCCTACATTCGAGTGATACCCCGTGTACAATACTCAGATTACCTAAAAGCGAGCGCTACTACAGTCAATAAACAGGGAAATAATCAAACTACAACTCTCCTATAGAGCGGTATGATTCTGTAGGGGATTCTGGTGCTGTTGGGAAGCAAGGAAATAGAGCAGATGGGCGAAACAGAAAAGTGTTTCAGTATGGTAAATTTATCAACCAGCGAATACCCCGACAACACACACTCCAGTCTGCACAGTCACCCGCACGCAGGTACAGTACAGCACAGTTACGGTACGGTACATGGAGCCACAGCGCATATATTCCAGAACATTCCAGAAGGGCGCAGGATGTGCTGTATCGTACCAGTACTGCGCAGTACCGAACCGTTCGCTGTGTCCGTCCCTGTATGATAAAATAAAGTTTTACCAGCCGGTTCCGGACGCTAACAAAAGCCACAACCTCGATTCCAACCCAACGCGGGATATCGCATTAGTTCAAACGGGCTACCGGTATCATACAAACCTCCACATCTAAGATCGATTGATTGCTCCCCGAGGATTCACGGAAGGGGTGTGTTGACTCGAGCAGGAGCTAACTTACAACAGACCGATTTTTCGAGTTTGCATTTGCTGGCATAACCGGTAAATGGGGAAGATAATATCTTGGCGGTATCCTTCCCGGTTGGGGGGCGGGGGCGCGTGTTACTACTAGATTAGGGAATGATCGACTGTTTGATGGAGACGCTTGTCGTGCCTGGAACCTTATCATAATATTATGATATAATACCGTATCTACGCTTTCGGAAGACGAGGGACCGGTATAGAAGGGCGACGTTGTGGTAGTGTTTTACTTGAAGCGGTGGGGAGGGGTAATTGGTGGGCATAATACCAGCATGATATTTAGAAGTTGGAAGGTGGTTGGGTTGGGATTCTGCGTTCCCTTGGGCGGTCTGAAACAACTAGAATTGGTTGCTGGCACGCTGAGGCTACCGTGAAAACTGGAATAATCGAGTCGTGTGCTATGTCGTTGAGAATTTCCTACTCTAGAAAAGGGGGCGAAAAACACCAGCAAAAAGAAGAGCGGCTCAGCACCCCCGAGAGACATAGAAAAACAAAAAAACATTAGACCTTACCAGAGGGGGCAACTCTGACTGCAAAGCACTCGATTATTCCAGTTTTTTTTTACGGTACTATAGATTTGGGCAGCCGCCAGCGGTTGCTTGGTCAGGAAAGAGGATTTTTCGGTCGCTTCAGGGCTCAAATGGCTCAGCTCTCGGAATTAGCTTGGATGTTCCCAGACGCTCAAAATTGCTCAGAAATAGTCCTGGTGCGCTGGTAACGAATTCGGGTGTCTCAGACCACCCCAAGGGGGCCGCTATTGGCCGCATCCCCCCGGGCAGCGCTCTGATATTTCAAAGGACGAGTGTGGAGTGCGAGCGATCATGGCTTTGGCTTTGCGTAGGGGCTGAATCGTGCGCAGTTTATGGATGGTATTATGCTACTCCTGAGTGTGTAGTATTATGGTACCGATACCGGCATCCCGCGTGCCACCATTACCCAGCCGTTTTGCGTAGATCCGGGCAGTCGCAAGTTAATGCCTCTAAAACACCGCAGCTGAGTTATCCAAAATGCTATCTTAACTATCTACAATACCCCCATTCCCAACACCTGACTAGAGAATAAAGGGAGAGGAGAGTCTTGCAAGAACTAACTTAGTCTCAAAGTGAAAATATTTATAGCTATTGCACTTATCATGTAACGGGTTGGTAACAATAGGTGAGCAGAATATAGTTTAAGACTGTAGAAGTTTATTCTAAGCTTGCGCACTCTCAAAGTGAAAAGGAAAGCCACCCCCTTTATATACACATTTGAGGTCAAGGAAACTCCTAGAATCCACTAGGTATTTACAAGACCCTTCTGGCTTGGGATAAGAGATAGTACATTTTAACCCAAAGCCATCTTAGCAATCGCCCTATAGCCCAGTTATCCCTAGAATTAACCTGATCGGAGCCTCGCTTGTGCCGAGAAATATTGCGTGACAGCATTACACTGTCCGTAAGCCGCCTGCGGATAAGACCGCGACGGTAGCCATAGCGGCTATTTAACCGACTACATGCCGCATGTAGAGTTAGAAACGGCCTGGGTCGCCTGCGCCTGCGGAGTGTCATGACCTTTTGGGTTTAGACTGCGCTTATAACTTGGTGATTAGGTCAACTCACATATCTGATCGGAGGGCTCTCGAGTCTGTTGGAAAACTTGAGGACCTCATCGGCCGCAAAAACACTAGAGGGTGTGTAAGCGTATTTTAAGATTCTAAGTCGCCCGCGCCTGCGGAGTGTCAAGACCTATTGGGTTTAGACTGTGCTTATAACTTGGTGATTAGGTCAACTCACATATCTGATCGGAGGGCGCTCGAGTCTGTTGGAAAACTTGAGGACCCCATCGGCCGCAAAAACACTAGAGGGTGTGTAAGCGTATTTTAAGATTCTAGGTCGCCTGCGCCTGCGGAGTGTCGAGACCTATTGGGTTTAGACTGTGCTTATAACTTGGTGATTAGGTCAACTCACATATCTGATCGGAGGGCGCTCGAGTCTGTTGGAAAACTTGAGGACTTCATTGGCCGCAAAAACACCAGAGGGTATGTGAGCGTAGTTTAAGATTTGTAGACTTTGAGATACTTTAGTACGGCTGAGGCCGACGTAAGCTTGTCCCGGGGCAAAAGGGTCATCGAGGTCGATTTTGGCGGAGTCTAGAGTCTGTCCCTGTGCCTTGTGTATTGTAAAAGCCCATGCTGGCACCAAGGGTATTTGTATGCGAAACACCCAATTTGCTGCGGCTTCCCCCCGCAAGCCAGACAAAATCTTGCCCTGTCTGGAAGGAAATATTGGGGTACGTTCATTCCCGAAGTCTACTATTGGTATAGGTAGTTCGTCCTCGTGTGCATTTCTCCTAAAGTACACTTGCATGTCCTGATCGTGCGGAACCCTGCCTTCCTCTTGGTGCTGTGCGTACGTGCATGGTCTGAAATCGACGATTCTTCCTCTCGCGCCGTTTACTAACCCCTTTTGTACATCTAAGTTCCGTAAAAGCATTACTTGCGCTCCTACTTTCAGCTGAATCCGTTTTGCACTTTGGAGACTCCCGAAGAATTCCTCAAGGGCCCCTAACAGATTAATCGCTTAGCCCGAGTCGACCGGATAGTACAGGTTTGACTGTCGAAACATACCAGAATATTTTGTAGCCGGCCCTCTTATCACATTTAGTGCGACATAATCATGGGAACGCCCAGGCAGCTGAACTAGCTCTTCTTCGTTGTGGGAGGCTACACCATTGCGCCTAGTATGCAATAAAAGGGGTTTTATAGAGCCACTATTGCTAACATTCGGTGCTCGATCGAGCGTCTTCAAATATTCCAGTGTTGTAGGTGACACAATACCTCTCCGGATTTCTGATAGCATATCAAACCACCCCTCATCGCCCTCATGTCGATGTGGAATCCTCAGCGACACCGCTTTCAATCTACATCTTGGCCAAGAGGTGGTTTGGAAGGCATATTTTGCAGTGTCATTCCACAAAAAGCCGCATGTGTTCCGCCCCCGATCCAGATGGTTGGTGCATCGCAACCACCGCTTTGGGTCCAGACCGTGCAAGTACATATCCCGTTTATGTGGTACATCTGCAAGAAGGCGGTTTGAGGGGCTGAGGTACCGGCGACATACGTCGGTCACTAGCCTATAGCCTGTCCGAGAAGGCAATTTAGCTGCATATTCTTGAATCCTAAAAGCCGAGGGTATTACCGCATTCGGGGCAGTTCGCATCCGCCTGTCTATCAACGGGGGGTAGCTGACAGAAATCCCCACAAAAGACCAGTTGTATCCCACCTGTAGTTACCCCATAAAGTCAGGAAGTTACGGTACTGCAAAGAGATGACTTAACCTACCAAAAGGCCGCGGATCTTTGCGAGCTCGGCGCCCCATTTCAGCCAGCATGTCAAATAAAGTAGGATGAACCTACAGAGGGTAAGAAAGTTAGCCACTCTAGTAAGGAGAATGGTCCTAGCAACACCGGGTCTTTTTGCTTCCGGAACAGGGGTAAAGTATCGGGATAGACGTATTACTTCGAATCTCGAGAGTAAACTTAGTTGATGCCTGTTTTATAAAATATTTTATAGAACCGTAAAGGTGGGACGAGACGGGGCGACTGGCTAGAAGTATAATAGAGCGAAGCTAAGAGAGACGCCATCACATTTGATGGCGATCGTCTTCCTCTCCCATAACCGTTACCCCCGTCCCAAGAAACCTGGGCTGGCTCTCGGTAACTAGGAACTAGGGGGCAAAGAATTCACCTGCGAGCGGGAGACCAACCATAGATATTTCATCCACGACCAAAACTTTTGTTTCTAGCCACGGTCCTTCATCCTTTAAGTAATTATCGATCGTATCGTCGCCGGGTCCAATACCAGCCCAAGAGTGAAGTGTCTGTCCCGCGATATTGTGGGCTGCTACTCCTGTGGGTGCTGTGACAGCTACGCTCTTATTCCCATCCTTCCTGTATTTGTGTTTTAGATATTGTATAATGTGTCTCAGGGCGTATGACTTTCCGGTACCAGCTTCGCCCGTTAGGAAAACATTGTGCCCTTGTTTCACATATCCCAATGCACGTCCCTGTTCCTCGTCTAAATTACCCTCAGGCTCCGACACCGGTTCCGTATCCTCGCATCTGCAAGATTAATTTCGTCGGAAAAAAAAAACCAGAAATCAAAGGAAACAGGAATAACCGAGATGAGTGCCTACAGATCTGCTTGCTCCATTTGGGAGTTCCGAAGCGACCGCTGAATCCCAAGTCCTCTTGCTGGGTTCCAGCCGACCCTTACTCGACGTTGCGTTCGATAGTAGTATTGAAACAATGGATGGCATTGATGGAAAAGTGGTGGTGATCGCCACATGGTCCAATCGTGGGTGGAGTTTTAGCGAAGTAACTTTCAACAGAGGTTGGAGACTGAGCTAACTTTGCGCTTATTGCGTGCAAGCTTGGTGCATTAGCGAGATGCAGCCACCATTTCTCTTGGCAGCGATACTCGATATCATGTGACATCTGGTTTCCAAGAATTGCAACAGGGTGTCGTACATTACCGGTATTTGCTCGGCAGGATTTTCACAGAGCACATAGTAATAATTGCGGTCAGTGTTGTATAATTAAGGCGGGAGACAAGGGGCTTCTAGGGTAACGCATCAGGGGCTCTGAGAATAGAGCTGCGGTACCGGTACCATGCCGTAAGTTCCAAGAACCAGAAAATATCTTCACATCCAACACAGCTACAATTTCATTACTATAATGCTAGGATCTTGTCCTGATCACCAATCGCTATCTTCGTCGCTCCCGTAAGCTACAAGGCCCATCACCCCGATATCCTTGTCTCCTGCCTTCTCTCCCCCTTTCGGATTTAGAACGAGCGACTCCTCCTTGCCTTCTCCGCCGTCCCTCTCCAACGGCTTCTCTCCAGTCGTAGAGCTCCTCCTTCTGACTTTAACTCCCAGAGCTTTACCTCCCACCTCCTTCCTTCTCCTCTTTTTCCCAGCGGCCCACGCAGCCGTATCCTGATCGCCACCCTCTCCACCACCAGACTTATCAGCCTCTGACTGCTGTCTCCGAAAATCATCAAGTCGACTCTCGAGTTCATCCTTCCGCGCGTCTTCAGCCGCCTTTTCCGTTTTTAGAATTGAGTCCTGAGTGAATTAATCCCGGGAACGCTCAAAGAACCGCAAGAGGGAGGGCCTACAAGATAGTCTACATCATCCTCGTCAAGCGTCTTGAATTGGTTCTTAAACTTCAACTTTTCTTCAAACTCTTCCTGCTTCTTTGCTGTTGATCCGCCACGATTAGCAACTCTCCTTTTATGTGGATATAATGTAATACCTTTATTCGCTTGTAGGATCTCGTACAAACTTCGGTCGTCCTGCGCTTCCTCCTCCTCCTTCGGCTTCCTAGCCGCTTCGACAGCTGCCTGGGCGACACTCCATGGATCAAGGCGGGGTGGCTCGCTAGACGTGTCTTCGGGAATGGCGGTGCCGGCAGAGACAAATCCGGAGGACATTATTGACGTGGGAGGTTGACCTTTGGTTCGTAGTGACGATCTAGGTCAGTTAGTCATCACGGAAGTAACCGCAGAGCCGCATGCTTGGTGACTTTCCAGTCCATTTTGCAATCCAGGACTAGCCAGCCGTGACCATCTCTACTCGAGTACCGGTATGATACTTGTACTTATACTAGAAACGCCCCACTACTAGTAAGCTATTTCTTTCATTGCTATGAGTGTTCTAAGCGCTACGACCATCCCGAACCATGGAGATTTTCCTATCCCGATTGGACTAATGCGGTATTATAATAGGTTACGGTAGTTCCAATTGCGGACTGGAAGGTCTCAGCTGCCTAAGGGATAAACTTTCATTCAGGTATGGTTCCGGGCACAGCAAGTCACCTCAACCAGAATACCACCAACCCCAAACCTGTGTCGCCGAACAGCAACACCCGCTACACTTGAAATCATCTGTAAATATTTTGATATGATTCTAGAGATTTACAAATTGAACTTTAGAGATATTAACTTAAGCCAGAACTAGGTTGATTCCGAGTTTAGCCCAAGGAGCAAGCGTGGGGCTAAGTGTGCAACACCTATGGATTATTCTTCTAGGCTGGAAGGCAAAGAGGCACCTTGATGGGTGGCCTCCCAGGTCGCCCGGACACCCCCGCACTCGGGCAGCTGAATCCAAACAAGCCAATTGTTCCCGGCCAAAGTCATCAGATTTGTTCCTTGTGCTCATTGTGCGGTGTTTTGTTGGTATGATGCCAGGGGTTTAGGGTCCGCTGCTTCCAAAAAACGCTTTTGCACCTTCGCGAAGTCACCTATACTCAACCCCGCCGAAGCAGTTTCACCACAACTTTCCGTCCTACTAATGTTCCCTTATGATAGCTTTGGGAACAGCCGATATTTACAAGGGAGAAAACCTAAAACATACTAATATAGCATCTTCAGGCACGGAACAATGGAAATTTCGGACCCCGCAAGCTCTGGGGTAGACACGCACCGCATAGACTAGCTAGCACTACATTGGGTGACCATATGGGAACCCTGGTTGCTGAATTGGTTTGCTTTCTTTCAGCTGCCGTACCCACTCCCACTCCTAGCACCCAACTAGGGCTGTGTTCAGCCATTTAAGGCGTTGGCTGTGCCGGGATTGATGTGCTTTCTTGCATAGCCAGGCGCTCTAGTGACAAGAAGCATACTCGGCGAAAGGGACAGCTCGCGAGGTAAAACCCGTTGGATATATGCGGAGATACGGCTACCCACCTAGGTCATGTCTTTGGGTAAGACCAGGATCTGTCCGCGTTTGGGTTGAGGTCAGTCATTGGTTGTGTAGGAGCGAGCTTGGCATGTGGGTTCCCTACTGATAGCTCCTTCTCTTGTTCGACTAGGTATTAACGAACATCACACCTCACACACAACAGAACTAAGAGCAAGTGAAAGCCTTTGACAAGACACAAGTTGAGGAAACTCGGAAACTTCTCAGAAATCATGGAGTGAGCTAGGAATAAGGTGCAATTGCGGGAATGCACTCTTGCTGAGCGTTGTGAGGGAGGATAGGTGGACTGTAGGCGAGAACTTCCCGGCCGCAACAATCCCTAAAGATGGTACTAATAGTGTTTCTATTAAAAGAATGCTCTAAATATCCAAGTGGGTAGATCCTCCCACTACCTCACTATGTGCCATAATTCACCGAGATGTAATGGCTTCTTCCAATGTGATACCCATGTTGAGACCTCCATGCCGAGTTTTGATCTACTTCTTTGTTATGCCTCCATTCTTGATAAAGTTACCGCGCAAGCGCTACCCAGACCCTTCACATTAGTCATATTGTCAACCTTCCCTTTAGTGGAGAGTAATATCCCCCAGGATTGCACCAACTTTAGGGAAATGAGAAGTAAACTAGACATCATTGTTAGTAAGTAATAACTCCCGTGTATTAGGAAAGTATTTGACGATCTTCCCCAGAATGATTCTCAGCGTATAATATCTGCTGGCAGTTCGTTCGTTGCCTCGGAGCCACTGTCACTTCCCAACTTCATTTCCAGATCACCCTTAATATCACCACGTCTAGGACGAACAGGTGTAGCAGCTGTCTTGCTAAGGTATCTCACGGTTTGATCCTCCATCTTGTACCTCTTGGTTAGCAAGAGCCCGCTTATGGTGATAGTCAAACGATTTCCCGTAGTGACGCGAGGAGCTCCTATGGGTGCTTCAGGGGGGGGGGGGAGGGGGGTTCATTCGGAGGATCGATGCATATAAACCCCTGGGCACCGGTGTAATAGTCTTCTTCGGGGTTCCTACCCGATCCGGGGGAAAGGTGGCCAAGTCCTCTTCTCGCATTCTGAAAACCCTCCCGTATATGGCCCGGGATTCTCCAGGGATTATACGAACAGAATTTTCGGTTCTCAAACACCCCTGCCATCACACGCTCCAAAATATAAAGTTCCAAAATTTCTCATCTCCCAATCTAATCCTCCGCCCTAGATGCGTCACAGCTCATCACTCGTCTGGCAATAAGGTTATATCGTTTGCGATATGAAACGATTCCGCCAATTTACCTTAGACTTACTAGATGTTGTTAGCCGGGCAAGCACTTCGGATCTCAATGGAGATGTGAGAGGGTGCACGTACCTAGGGCCCGCAGTGAAGGAGGGGAAACCCGAACCTGGGTTCCAAACATACGACAAACCCGTAGCATTGATGATAGGAATATGGTGGATCCAGCACAACTCTTCCTTAGTAACATCCTCCTGAATAGAGCTACACACCTTCTCGTATGCTTCAAAACCCTCATCTTTGGCCCGTTGTTCAGCCGTCACCCAATCTCCGCAGTCTGCTTATCCAAAAATTCCCCCTTTATGTATGAGGAAGCTTAATAAACACTTTCTATCGCATGAGCCCCCACAGCGAGGCGCTTAAATGGCGGGGGAGTGCATCAGCACCAATTGCATCGGCAACTCTCGCGAAAAATTGCTAATACCGTACAAACTCAAGTAATCGAACTATGTGCTATGTCGTTGGAGTTGCCATCTCTGGGAAGGTCTAGTGTTTTTTTTTTATGGCTCTCAGAAGGGCTATGTTTTTCGCCCCCCTATTGTAAAGCAGGGAACTACCAACTGCATAGCACACGGTTCTATTATTTGAGTTTTTACGGTAAGTCTCTCTCGGTACTTATAGATTCTACTCGCCATAAAAGCCAGCAGAGAAGAACACTCCCCTCAGCGCCGTACAAGTGCAGTCTCTCAGAGTGCGTTACCCTATTGTACACCATAAATCACAACCGCAAGGCACGGTACAGGGAAATAGTATTCCCCACAACAAACCCCCATACCCGGTAATGGTGTCTCTGGCAGTACCGAGCGATTCCAATAGTACTGGAACCCAAGGGCGGAGCTATTCATGTGCATTACATGATCAATGGCTCCATGATATAATGATGTTATTTGAGATCTTAAATTGTCGCCGCCCTGATTTTGATTATATGACTCATAGCTCTGACACATCGCCCTCCATCTACTACTATTTTGGGAGCGGTTGAGATTTCTAGTGTCTTCTAGGATTTTCTAACCCTAATTCATGGGCGCTTGTAATTGATCTTCCAGCACCCCGCTAATAGATTAAAGGACTTGACAAAAAAAGTAAAGGGTAAAAAATCGCACACAGTGTTAGTATGGGGTTGGGGACTTAACTAGCTTTATTACGCACATTTCTCTGGCGCTGCGGCTGGCGTTGTGGGTATGATGGTAAGTTCAATTTTGGAGCCAGTTCCCAGCCTAATTTCCAACTGTTAACTTGAAGGTCCTCCTTTTGCTATGCCTCCCATTGTATAAAAAGGCCGCAGGGATTTTCTCTACTCGGGAGATGCTTACAAAATCCGCTAGGCAAGGCAAGTGGAGAGGAGTTGGGTTTATGGCAGGGGTGCAGTCTGTTAATTGTGGTGTTTGAGAGAGATAGAAGATCAAAAAGTTTCGATAGCTTTAGTATTAGCGGGGAGAAAGGCTTAGCCCAGAGTATGGTTCATAGGCTAGACTCGGCTAATCATGCACTAGTGTCTCCCCCATTGGTTCCTGCGGTGCACCTGGTCTCGTTTGTAGAGTATGCGTTTCTATATCTGATTGATGTTGGTATCTGTGAAGCTGCAATCTACCCCTCCTACACTACAACACTGTCGCTAGCCAAGTTAGGCAAGAGCACAAGTACGAAATCAGTCACTGAGAGAGATGGAACAGCTTAACCTAATGGGAATGGGGACAAAATACAGGTAAAATAGGTGGATAATATATAGGAAGGCACCGATGGGCTTTTATGTCCTAAGCTAGTGGTGGTGATCGGAGCTGCATAGCCAAATAACTCAATGGTTTAACAAAGGAGGAAAGAAAGAAAGTATTGGAAAGCGCCGATTCACAATGAATATATACAAATTGGCCAACTAAAGCCCAAACGATACAAGAGGAGCGAAAGGAGACAAGGTGAATTGGGGGGGGGGGACGAGTTGACCCGATATTTTCGATGAATGATCTAGAGGTTTGACATCTGTAGTGACTTGTCAATCAGGATATAAGGAGCTGTCGGAGGTGGGCTTAAGACTTTTTTTCGTAAGATTTGCAATTCTCGGGTATCTGTTCCCAACAGAACATTGGAGCGGTGTTCAGCAACGAAGGATATCGATTATATTGAGATTGGCGCCGTTCTATTCAAGTACTGTCTCTACAATCCCCTCATACCCACACTTAGTAGCCCGCGTGAGTGGGGTTATGCCAGATTGGCTGCATCCGTGTTGGAATTGGCATCATCTGGTTCCTGCAGCAACCTCGCGATGCCCTCATAGCAGCAATTCTCGGTAGCGAACGAGGGCGGAGTTTGTCCATGCTGGATGTCAATTGTGTTGGGGTTGATGTCATAGCGTTCTAGCAACAATTTCACGATCTCCAGATGGCCACGCTCAGTAGCCCATGAGAGCGGAGTTCTATAATATTGGGTGTCAGCTATGTTGGGATTGGTGTCGTTCCGCTCTAGCAGCACCCTCACAACCTCCAGATGCCCATTCTCGGCAGCCCACGAGAGCGGAGTTCTACCAGATTGGGCGTCAGCTAGGTTGGGATTGACGTCTCTCCGTTTCAACAGCACCCTCACCACCCCCTCATGCCCTCTCTGGGCAGCCAACGAAAGTGGAGTTCTGCGAAGTGGGGCATCAGCTATGTTGGGATCAGCATCATCCCGCCCCAGAAGTATCCTCACAACCCCCTCATGCCCTTTCTGGGAAGCCAACGAGAGGGGAGTTCTGCGAGATTGGGTGTCGGCTATGTTAGGATCCGTGTCATTTCGCTCCAGCAGTATCCTCACAACTCCCTCTCGCCCATTCTCAGCAGCGAAAGAGAGTGGAGTTCTTCCAGATTGGGGGTCAGCTGTGTTGGGATTGACATCTCCCCGTTCTAGCAGTATCCTCAAAACCCCCTCACGCGCGTTCATAGCAGCCCACCAGAGTGGAGTTTTGCCATATCGGCCATCGGCCAGGTTGGGATCGACATCACTCTGTTTCAACAGTACCCTCACCATCTCCTCATGCCCTTTCTGGGCAGCCAGTACGAGTGGAGTTTTGCGAGATTTGGCGTCAGCTATGTTGGGATCGAGGTCATTCCGTGCCAGCAGCAACCTCACAGCCCCCTCACACCAACTATGATCAGCAGCCAAAGAGAGTGGGGTTCTGCCATATTTGGCGTCAGCCGTGTTGGGATTAGTGTCACAGCGTTCTAGCAGTAACCTGAGAACCCCCTGACAGTTCTTATGGGCGGCCCACCAGAGCGGAGTTGTGCCAGTTTGGGTATCGGCTATGTTGGGATTGGTGTCATTTCGTTTCAGTAGTATTCTCACGACCCCCTCATGCCCGTTTTCCGCTGCAAATGAGAGTGGGGTTGTGCCCCATTGGGTATCACTTATGTTGGGATTGACGTCGTCCCGTTCGAGCAGCAACCCCACGATGCCCTCATAGTCATTCTGGGCAGCCCACGAGAGCGGTGTTCGGCTATCTTGGTCGCTTATGTTGGGATTAGTGTCATTTCGTTTTAGTAGTATTCTCACGACCCCCTCATGCCCATTTTCGGCTGCAAATGAGAGTGGGGTTGTGCCAAATTGGGTATCACTTATGTTGGGATTGACGTCGTCCCGTTCGAGCAGCAACCCCACGATGCCCTCATGGCCATTTTCGGCAGCGAACAACAGCGGAGTTCGATGTTGGGTGTCAGCTAGGCTGGGGTTGGTGTCGCGGCCCTCCAGCAGTATCCTCACAACCTCCTCATGCCCATTCTCGGCAGCCCACGAGAGTGGTGTTCTGCCATCTCGGTCGCCTATGTTGGGATCGGCCTTGCCCCGTCCCAATAGTACCCCCACCACACTCTCCTGCCCGTTCCTAGCCGCCCATCCGAGTGGTGTCAAGCCCTGCATGATGCTGAAAGGGCGGAATCAGGTCGGTGTGGCAGAAGTAGGCCGCAGAGCAGCTTCACTCACTCGTCGAGAATAGGCAATTGGAGCCTTTGGAACACAAAGGAAGAGAGAAATAAAGCAAATAAGCTCCCTAAATTTGCTGTTAGCAAGCAAGTCCTACCCTTCAGGAGTTTTCACCTAGGGTCATCCCATACGCCTTCGTTCGTGTATTTCTTCTGTCTCCTGCTTAAGAGGAGGGGATAGTTGTTCACCTAACAACCTTCAGGCCTAACTAAATGAAACTAGATATCCCGACACACTGAAAAAGATTTTAAGGTGCTAAAAGAACAAGGGTGGGTCGGGGAATAGAATTGAACCACCGGGCAAGCTTCGCTCACGAGAGGCCACCAAGAGGAAAGGCAGGAAATAGACCCCTTTGTACGGGATCAGATGAATATCCGGGTTCGCTTTCACTCAAATGCCCACGATTAGGGGGTGTTCACACCGGTTGGTAGGGTTACCAGGTAGAAAGAAGGAAAATAAGAGAAGGAAAGGAAATCAATTGTAGTTGTGGCCGTGCTTGTGTCTGTTGTGCTCCTTCTTGTCAAGGAGGATATCGCTGTCGCCTTCGTCGTATGCTTTCGTCTCGTCGGGAGGAAGGCGCTGGAAGGCCGCGCTTTATACTCGAAACCCTTTCCTCTACAAACACTCCCTGATGGCAGTCACTTTGCCCGATGCACGGGAGCGGTGTTCTCCCATATACATTTTTAGGTGTAAGAGGATTGACGTCACTCTCTTCCGGTTGTATCCTTATGACTCCTGCATGCCCACTAACAGCCATAACAGGAGCGGTACTTTTCTATATCGGGAGTTAGTTGTTTTGGGACTGAGATCCAATACTTGTATCGTCACTGCTCCCTAGCGCCTTCTACAAATACCCTACGGGGTTAAGGGTGCTTCTGGCGGCCGTTGCTTTGAAATAGTGCAATAATCTCAAAACACAAGTTGCAACCGGATACTAGAGTTTTCTCAAGTTAGCATAATCTGGCCAAATGAAAGTCACAGTGGCATGTCTGGTTGACACACGGATAACAGCCAAGAAATATATTCTCTCCCACTTAATGGTGATGCTCAACAGGCTTCTTTGACAGAATGAGCCAGCATAGGTGCCTCCCATAAGTCCACTTGTGCACAGTAAACGCATTGAAGTTTGTAGAAGCGATCAGGTCAGGCATTGTAGCTATTCATATTATTTATATTCTACATTTACATCAAATATGCGATGAAATATGGTCACAAACTACTCATCAGTGTGGTTGGGTTAGGGTTCTTCAATTATGCAGTTTTGTGAAAAATATATTTTTTGTATTTTTTGGAAACCTTCATTTTGGGCCCATTATTCCAACTTGATTGTTGCCACTCGGTGTTGACCAGACACGACACTTTATCACAAAATGATGTTTTCCCTCAAAACTCTCTAATGAGGGCCGTTATTGAGGTTTCGGGTTGCAACCAGACGCACCTAAGAGGGAAAAAGAAGAAGAGAAGAAACAAGAAGGAACAGAGAAGAGGGGCGAGGATTTGAGAAGGGACAGGGGGGTGACGTAACTGGTTACGAGGTATCACTCGTAACCACAGCAACAGATAACAGATAAGAGGAGAGCGCACCCATAACTACAGTTTCCAACAATTAATCTTCGGGTTTTACCTTCCGCCTCTATGAATAGCAAATTTATGCACATTCTACAGCCCAAGGGAGCATTCCTAAGCTAGTGACCATATTCCCAACTCTCGAAGATGGTGAAGCACCTATCGATATAGTGTGCCCATGCTAAATAGGCTTACGGGTGATGTGCAATCAAAGTGGTGTATTGATGTGAGAAGCACGTTTTAGTCGCGTAATATATAGAAAGGGCTCCGGGGGTGCGTCTAGCCAGAGGAAGCGTACAAAATCTGCGAGGAAGGGGAACAGGAAGAGGGTCGGATTTTACGATGAGTACCACATCTTAAGTATGGTGCCCAACAGGGCAATGGAGCAAAAGGTTTTGATGCCATTAGTATTAGCAAGGAGAAATATTTATACCACAGTACGGCAGATAGGTGAATAGCAGAGAGAGGGTAGCAGGGGAAAATAGAAGAGAAAATAGAAAAATAGACCAAGCTCTGTGAATCACATACCATACACTCTTCTCCATTGATTCCGGCCGTGCACCCGCTCCAGTGTGTACAATGTGTTGTCTGCAGGTAGGCCTATGAAGCCCCTATCCAACCATCGCAATTGGCCTCCGGGTTTTTGGGTCGACCCGGGTTTAGATCGGGTCTGGTGGCCAGAGGTTTGGGTCGGGTCGGGTCGTCCAGGTTGCAAACCCGGGTAGCCCGAACAGACCCGAACTATAACCTGAACTAAGTTTCACTTTTTTTTCCTAAGCAGTCACAATATATCACTCATATCTTCTAATGTAAAAGAACGTCTGGTGAGCCCCATGACTTGTGTCATCTCCAAGCGAGTCTCATTGAGAAATTTTCAGCCTCAGATTTGTGAATGCATTTTTTCCTTGCGCAGTCGGGCACTAATTCTTCGAAAGTCATGATACTCTGGTGATACTTCTCTCTCCCCCATCATCCCAAGTATTACAAGGAACCATTCTTCACTGTCAATACCCCTCAGTTATAGCTGCCTTTGAAGACAATATCAGTGAACTCTCCTCTGTTTCTTCCTATAGCAGCTCCCCCGGAAACACCTCTCAAGATCTAGTCAATGACACAAGCGACATTTCGTATATCGACCTAGAAGCTGATCAGAGTCAAATTTTATCATCGCGGCGCAGGTTCTTTTGTTTCTACTCCGACCCTTCAGCCAAAACAAAAACAGTTAACACCGCGGTCATGGGTATGGGGCACACCGGAAGAGCCACTTGGGCTATTGATAGAAGTTCGGGGTATTATGTATGAAAATAATCCCGCGTTCAATGCATGTAAAGGCTGCCGGAATACTAATATTATCAAGATACTGGGAATGCCAGCTATGTGCTCAACAATACCCTCACGCTCACGGTACTAGGAATGCCGGTAAACACTTAAATGTCTATTGTTTCTTTTATGCAGTGACCTATTTCTATATATCTCTCGTGTATATTTCCTAGAATTAGCAAATCATGAATACTATATTTTACTACCATCCAAGTTGACGTAATTGACTTTTGAATAGTTCGGGCTGTTCAGGTGACCCGGGTTTTGATTGGATCCAGCCGGGTCGGGTCGGGTCTGCCATCCTTCTGGTCGGGTTCGGGTCGGGTTTCTGATTTTACGACCAGGGTCGACCCATTGTGAGGCTTGCTCCTATCCACCCCTCTTGCAATACAAAATGGTTGCTGTTCGGGTTATGCAGGAATACATGTAAACACGAATTCAATCATTGAGAGATGGAATAGGTTAACCCAATGGGAACGGAGAACAAAAGACAGGTAAAAGAGGCGGATAATATACAGGAAGGCACCGATGGGCCTTTGTATCCTAAGCTAGTTGTGGTGGTGATAGGAGTTACACCGCCAAATAACTCAATGGTTTAACAAAAAAAGAAATAAAGAAGCTATTGGAAAGCACCGATTCACAATGGATATATACAAATTGGCAAACTAAAGCCCAAACCATACAAGAGGAGCGAAAGGAGATAAGGTGAATTGGGGGGGGGGGGGGGGTCCGGGATAACGAGATATT
>Ga0307517_10001102_pt1 | contig 45632 bp, 53 predicted proteins | sample 23_EM_MG_FD_194515 | JGI IMG/M metagenome (GOLD analysis project Ga0307517, IMG submission 194515) | Populus trichocarpa ectomycorrhiza microbial communities from riparian zone in the Pacific Northwest, United States - 23_EM | ecosystem: Host-associated > Plants > Roots > Unclassified | place...
GACCCCGAAATCTCCTCCTGGATCAACGACCCCGCCGACGTCCCCTCCCCCTTCCCCGACTTCTCTCCCGGTGACCCCCCCTTTTCCTTCGACGACTCCCCCACCATGCGCCCCAGAGTCCGCTCCGTCGTCTCCCCGGAAGAGTTGTCTCTCCAGACCCCCTCTTGGGTCTCCCAGCTCTGGGAGGCAACCTCTCCCACCACCCCAAGCCTCTCCTCTGCTTTGCGAAGTCCTTCTTCGCTCACGCGTCCGTCCCTCCGTCACTCGCCTCTCGCAGCGACCGACGCGACCGTGCGACAGCGTCGCCCGTCCTTCTCCGCCCTCCACCTCTTCCACTCTGCCAGTGCCCCCACCACTCACGCAGAGTCATCATTTTCACTGATGGCTCGTAATTTCTGTGCCCGAGCTGACTCGCTTGGCCTCGGCCCTGATGATCGTGATGCAACTCTTCGCCCAAGGAGGAAACGCTCCCCTGAGTCTGATTCCATATCTCCCTCCTTGACAATCAGCAGTCCCACTGCAAAGGGGGATCCTCGTCAGTCTCCCTCTCCCTCTCTCTCTTCCAAATTATTCTTACAATCCCAATCAGCTCTCAAATCGGTATTACGTCCCCCAAAGTTGGCGCCCTCTGCCTGGCAGTTGTACTTTACCGACTGGATCCAACGGCAGCAAGCTTCCGGCACCCGCAAGCTCAATGTCGCCCAAGCAGCTAAAGAAGCCGGGCAGGAATACGCCCTCCTCAGCACTGCCGAGAAAGAGGCAAGTCCCTCCCCTAACTGACGTCATTTCTTTGCTAATTATCCATCCCAAGCCCTACAAACGTCGCTCTCAGGCCATGAAAGAAGCCCGGGAGAAAGAGCATGATGCTTATATGCGTTCCTTATCACCAGAGGACATCAAACGCGAGAATGCTTTTCGTGCCGCGCAGCGCAAGGCCGGCAAGTCGAGAAAGAGCAACCTCAAAGATAGGAACGCGCCGAAGAAACCTCTCAGTGCCTATTTCATGTTCCTCCAACAGATCCGCGCGAATCCAAAGCTCGTCTCCGAGATCTTTGGCGACGAGAGTGAGACCACGAAGCAGAGTGTGTTGGCCGCTGCGAAATGGAGGTCGATGACGGATGCCGAAAGGCAGGTGAGTATATCCGTCCTCTTCCTCTTCTCGTCCTGATCATTTTCTTTCTGCAGCCGTTCCTGGCACAAGCCGAGCAGGAGAAAATGGAGTACGAAGCTGCGCGACGAGTGTACGAGGAGGGCTCAAACCCTGGCTTCAGCTCAAACATCAACTTTAGTATCCTGCCCGGAAGTCCACACTTCTCCATCGTTAAGACGGAGTCATCAGAGTCGGAAAGTGAGGGTTTCGTGACGGACGATGGTTCAGAACGGCCTGTTCGCTCATAGACGGTTCTTTATTTGTGATATATATTTTGTTCGATTCGATGATTCCCCCCTTTTTTTATGACAAGGAATCCACAAACCCACGACTTCATCGAACTTCATCGAACTCCTTTACCCTTTGGCAAAATTGCTCGGAATTCGATTTCTTTCACTTATTCCTTTATTTTTGTCTTTTTTTTTTTTTTTTTTTTCGTTAATAACGACATCCTTCACGTATTATATTCTGCCTCACTCAATGTTGGACATCTATACTCATTCCGCCCAATTCCCCTTCACACGAGGTTTTTGTATGTATACCAATTCTATATACCTATGCTGTATTTCTAGGTTGACGTTTGACTTTTGACATCTGGGTATTCCTCCTTTGATTGATCAACCGACCCCAAGTGGAATGTTTTGGTTCTAACCCTTATGACTTTTAACGAAAGCCTTTTACCCCTGCTCTTTATTTCTAGTGTATAGTATCAGACAATCTTGTATATTGTACGTGTAGTGCCCTGAATGTTATATTTTGGGAAGGTTACCTAGCTCGGTTGTTCGAATCTTTGATACATCTACTGATCTTTGGCGCAACCATCACTCCGTGGAGTCATGTACTGATAAAGTAATCCAGGGGGGAAATGAAATGATAAGATCCAGAGCGGGATAGTTTCTCCGTTCGCTACTCTTCTGAATGGGAATGGACATGGAATCAATGGACTTTATAAGGGATGTTGGTCCACCCGAGTCAGCTGGGCTTGCAAGTATAGTACCTTTATTATTTGTTGTTGAAGACCCGTTGATTATCTCGCCCTGACCGCTCTTAACCCCGCTTACTGACAGGCAGCCCTTTGTCAGTTGCTTTTCACGATCGACAATCCCTAACGTAACCTGTGACTTGTTGTAGGCCCGCAGTAAAGATATGAATTAGATTTCGATGGACCATACATAGGAATTGCACATATCTATTATCTTGTTGACATTGATAACGATACCGATATGAAAGTTTGTGTGATTTGTGCGTACGGACACAGGTATCTGTAATATACAAAGTTGATTAGAACGTTGATGATAGGCTCGAACACGCTCAATGAGCGTGTAGGTCTTGCCGAAGAGGTAGTTGCAGGACCATTTTCTGATGCGGTTCACCCTCTTCGTCAAATTGTTCACCCTGTGAATGAATCATGATCAATATATTGGGAGCTGATATCGACAGTGTGGTGACTCGATGCCGATGCGAAAAATGGTGTGAAAAAGGTTTTTTGATTGAACCGGGATTTAGATCCGAGGAATGCTTGGGATCCATTGCGTTTGTATGTTGGTGAAATAGTTTTGAATGGCAAGAAGGCGAATATGAATTGAGAAGTTTGGTGAATTTGATACACACCTCTGGTTGATAGCCAAGTCTGTATGAATGAATCAAAAGATCCGAGAGAAGTACAGTTAGCATGAGATAGGTTGGGGATTTTTATATTTGACCGAGAAAGGAAAGCGTCCACAGGACATTTATGGTTTTGTTTGGGTCAAGGGTGCGGAGCGTGATCACTTACCTAGCGTAGAATCCCCCTACTTGGATTTGAGAATGGGTGATTATCTTGGTCGACGACGATGTATTGGAAGGCATCGATCGGGAGTTTAGGTCTTCATCGGGATGACCATCAGTGTTAGCCCGGACCACTGCATAGGTAGGACAGCTCGAGTTGGTATAGTCCTGCTCCGGGTCGTTGGCGAAGTTTATGAGAGTCAATGTCCTGTGGTCAATGTTATCGATAAGTTCCTTGCGAGTTTGCTGTTTGACCCAATCGTGTAATGCCAAGACGAGAAATCGGCCAAAGTTTCGTTTACGGTAGTTCTTGAGAACGGCGAGGCGAGTGAGTTTGTATGTGAGTGGAGCGAGTTTTGCACATCGTATGGTGCCGATTGGTATTAACGATGGGGACAGACGAATAAGAAAGTGGGTTGCTTTATCCCCTTCACTGTCAAAAGCAATCACGGTAATAGGTCATTTTCGTCATTGGAGGAATAAGTAGAATACGAAACTCATATTCATCGATCTCAGTCTCAGCTGAATATTTTTGCTCTTTGTGAAATACCTCGAATCGCTAACAAAGTCTTTGAGCTCATTGACCTGAATATTGCAGATTAGATCACCCACAATGTCAAGGCATTTTCGGCGGTCTTCTGAATTTCGGACGATAATAATCTCGTGTTCGAGGCCTGAACTTTCTGTCATTTGTCGAAACCAAGTTGAATTCAATGCTCAATGCTCGGGCCGGAAATAGATTCAGCGGCTCGAGCGGACCGTGCCATACTTCAAACTTTTTTTGAAGCTCATTTCACCCTCGCAAGGTCCAGCATTCATTGTAAGGGAATGCATTGGTCTCTGTCAAATATGCTTATTTTGTTTGAATCTAGGCATATGGTTGAGCCTTTGGCATGTGGCGTCTTCAATACCGTTCTACCCCGACACGTAGCGTTTGTTCAATCGTCTTCCCTAAAGAGAGTAGTCAATGGAACGCGTCGGCCCTCTCTGGCTGCGAATTTTTTCATTCCAATGAGTCGGTCTGACAAAGGGAAAGAAAAGGCAATGGATGTGCCTTCGATAGAAGAAGTCCTAGGTTGTCAGTCGTGGGCCACTCCACCTTCCAAGAAGGAAGTTTGGGACCAGGGTGTGTGTTATCTCGATTCATGAATTTTCCATGGTCTCATGATGGATTAAGATGGTCAAATGCGCTCGACTTTACTTGGTGAACTCGACGGCGCATTAACTTCGACCCATGCTTTCCGGCGACCGCCTAGAACTTCGGAGTCCACTAGGAACCGATTTCACCAATCCCTGTCGAATTCCTCCTCTCAGTCGAAACAGACCATTCAGAATCACGCATCATATTCCACGAAGTCGTCCATTAAAAGGAATGAACCAATATTCTCTCCTTTTGTGCCGACACTATATTCGAAACACCAGCCTAAAGTATTTATTCCGCCCTACGACGAGTTCCTTTCCCACCTCGAATTTAAAGCTCAGACCCAGAACAACCTACGGGCCCTCCATAAATCCTTCGTCAAAGCTCAAAAGGCTGGTGCTTTCAAGAAGCTTTCCACGGATGATGCCTACAAAGTGCTGAACCTATTGGCAGATCACATCGATTCAGTGTGCCTGCACTCAGCTACTCGAGAAATAATTTCCAATTTGGCAACAAACTTGCAGCAGCTTTATAGTGCACTGCCAGAACGCGTAGTGGAAGAGCTTAAGACGTCCGGCAAATGGGATCACTTCGTCTGTCGAATGCTTTCCTTTCAGGGAAACTTCAATATGGCTGCAACGATGATCAAAAAATTGGCAGGCAGACCGAACAAACCGTTCAGGGATGCTTATGATAGTTACTTGTTGGCCCTTTCACGATATAGATCACTAGCCTCCGCTCTTAGATTCTGGACCAAGCCAGAATTGAAAGGCCTCCTTCACCTCACCTCGAAATTCGGGAAATTGGCATCGACTGACGGTCGTCTGAAAGCTGCGGTTCGGGAAATGGCATTATGGCCAGATAAATCGAGGAGCACACAGGCGTTGCAATATCTCCTGAAAATGGCAGTATTAAACAAGAACACTGCAGCGGCTCTCGTTATCATCGAACGGATGAACAAGATGGGTGTGGAACCCTTTTTCGAACATGTTCTATCCATTTGCAAGTTCTTAGCTGCGGAGCGCAATCTTTCCAGGGCGAAAGAGCTATTCAACACCATCCGACCCACCGATCAACAGTTCTATTCCCAGACGAAACTCTACCTCTATGCACGCTCGGGTGATACAGCCGCTACTTTCAAGCTGTTGGAGGAGCGCAAGGCGTCGGGCCATTTTCAGATCGAAGACAGGTCGAATGTACTTCTTGCACTATCCACTGCCAAGCGATTTGACGAGATGAAGGCGTTCTTCGAGACGAGCTACCCGACGAGCATAGACGGATTACGGAGTCCAAAGCCTCCCCTGGTGCAGTACAGCATATGCTTGCTTGCCCATGCCCGGGCAGGGAATGTCGAAAACGTCGAGTGGTGGTTTAATGATATGGACAAGCAAGGGGTTAAGCCTAATGTGCACATCTTCACACATCTCCTCACACTCTTTAAGAAGCTTGGCAACGATCGTTCCTTGATGTATGCATTCAATCAAATGCTTCAGTCCAATATCCGACCCGATCCATCCCTGTACACGCTTATGTTGTCGCATTTTGCCCAGCGGAATAATAGCAACGCTGCAGATGCACTTTATTTGGACGCGATCAAGCAAGGAGTTGTTCCAGACGAGAAAATGACCTCTGCTCTTTTGAATGCTCACATACAGTCGGGGTCTTGGCAGGAGGCGTATCGAATCTTTAGGCACCTCTCATCGAGGCTTGGACCGCACAAGCCCTTGCTTTCAGTGTATAACACGATGTACAAGGCTCATCTCTTGCTCGGTGCCCCGTTCAAGGTGATGACGAGGTTGTTCCTCTTGATCAAACAACTAGGATTTCAACCCAACGAGTTTACCTACTCAATTCTCATGATGAGCGCTTGCGAAGCGGGGCAGCTCACCCTGGCGACGGAAATTTTGGAGGAAATCAAAGAAGAACAAATTGAACAAAGACGGACTGATCTCCTCAATACTCAGATCATGACGATTCTCATGTCGGGTTTCTTGCGGTTCAACGACAAAGTAAATGCCAAGAAGGTTTTGGACGAAATGGTGTCGCTCGGACTTCAACCAACGGAAATTACTTATGCTACCATTATCAAAGCGTACGGCTCCAGTCGCTTACAGTCAGACATGGAACAGGCCGAAAAGTTCGTCAAGAAATTGATAGAATCACCCCAGGTTCATTTGGATCACTCAAAGAGCAGGAAACAACCTATTGCAAATCTATACCTGCCGTTAATGGCCGTGCCAAGCGAGAATGGGAACACTGCGGAAGTTGAGAGGTTGTATGAGGAATTCTTGGAGGCTGGTGGTAGACCCACGATTGCGGTGTACCACAGATTGCTCTTGGCGTACCAACGAGCCGACCAAATCCGCAAAGCTGTCAATCTCTGGCCGTTGATAGAGGAACTTGCGGAACGCGACAATCTCCTGGCTGGGCCACCAGCAGAGGCGGAGGACGAAAATGACCACATCCAATTAGCCGACATCCAACTTCCCTTATCTATTTACCTCGACATTCTCTCGAAATTTGGGATGCACGTCGAGGTGGCCAACATATGGTTCAAACTCCAAAAGCGTGGTTTTAAATTTGACACACACAATTGGAATCACCTGGTTGTCATTCTCATCCGTGCGGGCCAAATCAACCGTGCGTTTGAAGTGATGGAGCGGGTGTTACTGCCGAATGAACGCGCCAACACTCTCAATATGCGGATCGCCACTCGGTCACGCAAAGTGCAGGGTGTGAAAGCCAGTGAGAAACCTGACCCTCTTGATCACTATTTGCGAGTGCCACAAGGAAATCCTTTATGGGGTAGTGAGGATCGGATAGAAGTGGCCGCACTTAGCAGTTACAAAAGGGGCAGATTGAGGGCTCAAGCCATCGACATCTCTCAGCTCGATAAAGACTTTGTGTACCCGATGCGAGTTCTGGAGTTCATTCGCCCCACTTGGAACGACTGGAGACCTCATACCGTTATCTGGCGCACTCTTCTTATTGTCTGGCTTCAGTTGGAGAATAACTTCGTTCCGAAACCTCTAGAAAGCGGAGGCGAGTTAATTCACAATGTCACAGTTCCGGATATTAGCGATCGAGATCCTGGAGCGGCAGAGGAAATGATGGTAAAACTCAGGCAGCAATATCCAAAGACAGCGAGGAGAATCAGGGCCTTTTCCCGGGAAGAGCGGAAACGATTGTCAAAGAAAGATTTTGAGAGATTATACACTCAACATTAATCTTACTGTCCTATCTGGAAAATCACCAGAACAGGATCGGACGACTCGACGGTGGAATACGGTACATATAACCAACAGATGAAATTGTACGGACTACCTTTCATTCAGAATCATCTTCGGATTCTGAATCATTATTCCTTCGTCGACGTTTGGGTACAGCTGTTGACCCATGGCGGTTTCGCTGATGGGTGTCGGTAGAGAGCCAATGGACTGAGCCAAATGACGACGTACCAAGGGCAATTTCTGTCCTTGATTACCTAGTGCGATGGATAGTGCGGTGGTGTCTAGAGAAATATGGGGCGGCGAGGTTAAACCACAGATTGTATTAATTAAACAATAAATATACCAGGTACACCAGGAAATCGCTTTGCGGAGAAGACGGTGAAAGGGTCTGTAAAGGCCTGTGCCAAAACAGGCGAAACATTGTTATGGACCCTAAGTGCCCCCATCTCTGGGGCAGGTGACCTATTTTAAGAGAAATTAAGCTGAACATTGAAGAATGGAAGCGAACAAAAAGATACTCACGCTCCGACATTCATGAGACGCATCCTCAGCCTGAATGTTCCTACGGATTGCGGTGAAATGTCTGAATAAGGAAAAATAATACCGGAAATGTCATGAGGACTGACCTTCCGTTCTAACTGACAGATCCTGGAAAAGAAAGAAAATACCAGGCTTCTGGTGCTCATCCATCAGACGGCATGCGTTTGCTGAGAGTGGTCCGACAAGTGTCCGCGTGTAGGCGTGCCGAGGCAAAGAAGAAACGGCGACAGTTGCCGGAAATGGGGTAGGGGAATTTGTAGATCCTTGAGGGAAAGCAGTGTAAGTTGATTGTGTTTGGAAAGTAGACTGGCTGTAACCAGGGCTTTGCTCGCCTTCGTTAGGCGTCGCATTATAAGCATTGGGTTGAGACCACGGTGCTTTTCCCGTCCTCCCATCTGGGGTTGCCGCAGCTGTGGAAGGTGTCCTGAGGGAATGATCGACATTCTGATCCATGTTGGCGTAGTCACTGTTATCGACGTGCTGGTAATTCCGTTCGGAGTTCCATTCACGATAGGCTTCAGGACTAGAAGAGTTTGGCTGCCAATTCCCAGCTGACTCAGGGTTCGCTTGGGGGTTGTAGGATTGTTGAATACCTTGAGGATAGGCAACGCTGCGGTCTACAGGTGAGTTATTATAACCCCATGTAGTTGGTTGCGAAGGTTGAGTGTGTCCGTATTGAATTACAGGAGATGAACCGTCGGTGTTAGGTTCTTGTTGAGGATCGTAAGGTGCTTGGTTTACAAACGGGGCACGGCCGTTCATCGATGTAGCCGAAGCAGGCTGCTGTAACGACGATAAACATTCGATATACGGCCGGGGGACAGAAGGCAAACCTGTTCATCTTGGTGGAAACGTGGCCCTAGAGTAGGAGAAGTCTGTTCTGCAGGAGTTAGATTGCCAGAGGATGCTCTTGTACGGAAATTCGGGGTTGACCTCGTTGTAGTCTTGCCCTTGGAGGTCTTTAAAGGCGGGTGAGAAGGTGTAAACCGATCATTAGTGGTTGGGTGAAGGACTAGGTTTGCCTGGCCCTTTCCATCTGCTGACCACAAGTCGACGGTAACAATAAAGAAGGAGATGTCCACTTCCCTGAAACCAAGTTAGACAGTGGTTATGCAAGTGAACGGAAACGTACTCTGCATCGACGATGGAATTGTCTTGGTGTGTAATGACCATCTTTGCCACTGCAGCTGGTGCTAAAGGCCGTCGGTCCTAGAGGGAGGTGTTTAATGTCCGTTTACGGACGCTGACAAGGAACTCGATGCACTTTATCACCAAACCCACACATCCGGGCACGCAAAGGGTGCTGGACGATGTCGAGTGAGTAGTATCTGAGAAACGGAGGGGTCAGAAGGGATCAATGGAGTTGAACAAGACTTGCTTGTTTCCTACCCAACGCCCGAATTCCTCTGGACTATCCTGATTGGCAGACGCGTCGACGAAAGACTCTTGCTCTTGATTGTCAGGTGGTTGAATCATGATGGAAGCTGGAAAGAGAAGGAGGTGGTATTTGTATCCGCAGCCTTCCGCTGAAGATGTATACAAATTCTACATGATGGATGGTGTTAAAATATGAATGAACAATTAACGGAACGCTTGCGATTTACCTGACCAAAACGCAGAAACGGATCAGGTTGGTTACGACAGTCACCAAGCGCAATATGGAGGCAAGAGTGGACCAGAGAGTCTAGCAACGAATCTGAGAAGACAATGGAACCTAGAAAACAAGAAAAATGAACGACCTCAAAGTCACTATTAGACAGAGCCTGTAATACTGAGTCGTCGGCCCGTCTGTGAGCCCGACGTTTGGAGGCGCTTGCACAGCCACACGGAGGTTCCAATTCCGGAATTTAGCACGGCGATCCCTGGAAAAAAACCACGAAATTGGTTAGCTGAGGAGATCTTGTACTCCATTCTCTGGAGAATAATGATAGTCTCGGAGAATGTTATACTGCGAACCTTGAGGACGCCATTAACGTCGACACTGAAGTCTGACAGTTGCAGATTGCACGTGCCTATCCATCATTGCCTCACACCACGCTCAGTGAATGGCGGAACAGGCAGCACTCAGACAGACGCTTAGGGAATTATCCAAACGAGATGACCTCAAGAACAAAGTCTGCTGCGACTGTAGCAACCCAAATCCTCAATGGGCGTCTCTCAGGTGGAATAGAAATTGCTCTGTGGTCCAAAGTGGCTGGCTGAACATTCATTCACAGTTTCGCCATCTTCATCTGTTTGCAATGTGCCGGTGCACACCGCGGCTTCGGGGTACACATTAGGCATGCTTCAACTGTTTTTCCGTTAATTTGCCGTACTCATTACCTCTCAAGCTTTGTTCGCTCGATTTCAATGGACACCTGGCAGGAAGACCAAGTAAAGCGAATGCAGGTGCACTCTCACTCCATTCTACTCTCCCAACTTTGCTATATCTCAACGCCCAGCTCGGCGGAAACCTTCCTTTCAAGGACTTTATGAGTTCTTATGATCCTGACCGAGGAGGTTATAAGGAAGGCTCCACGCAATATGATACATACCATTGCTGGGCGGCGACTCAATATCGAGAAAAAGTACGTCACTTTTCGTATATATGTCGTCGATTTCAAATGAAAGAATTTCTCAGCTCGATTCGATGTTGGCTGGCAAAGAATGGAGCCCTTCTGCTCCATCACCCGGCTTGAAGGCTGGTTCACGCACAGCGTCTCCCGCACCAACGACACAAGGCTTACGGAAATCCCGGGCGTCCAATCGCGTTGGACCTTCTCGCACTGAATCATCCCCGGCACCATCATTTCGCAGTTCGCCTTCTGGCACACCAAACCCAGCTCTTGATCAAAAGACTGCCAACGAAAACTACTTTGCGAATCTCGGAAGATTGAATGAAAGTCGACCAGTTGACCTTCCTCCTTCACAAGGAGGCAAGTATACGGGTTTTGGCAGTACACCAACACCTCCGAATCAACATCCACTCGCATCCGCTAACGCTCCAACATTGTCTGAGCTGCAGGAGGCTCCGATGGCTGCGCTCAGCAAAGGATGGTCGTTATTCGCAGCCGCGGTAGTTGGAGCGACCAAAGTGGTCAACGAATCGGTTATTCAACCAGGCGTCGAAAAAGTCACTGATCCAAATTTCCAGGCGGGCGTCAGAGGTTACATGACAGAAGCTCAGAAAACGGCTGCCATGGTTGGTAGCACTGCGAATGAGTGGTCGAAGCAGCAGTTTGGTGTTGATGTAGCTGATACCGTTGGTGGTGCCGTTGGAGTGATTAAAGACCGTGTTGCCGGTCCATCTCACTCGGGTTACGGCCAAGTAGCTTTGACGAGTCCAAATGACTTTGAAGAGTCGTACAACGATGATGACGATCTTTTCACAGAGTATCGTGATAGCCCTCTGACCTCGCACACGAGTGCTGTCTCCACGAGCACAAAGAATGATACACGCGCAACTACCAAAACATCAGATTGGGATGAGGATTGGAAGGACTTTTAGATACTCTAGACGAATGAAATATATACCAATGGTGGTGTCCGATCATTAAACGGACTCGGACCGGTTCGACTTGACCCGACCGATTAGGAAGGCAATTCAGTCCTCTCAAACGACTAGCTTATGGGTAGTTTTATCCACAAGTCTTTACGAACAACTACACTACGCTCACTGAGGTTCTACCATGCGTCTGTGCTTCCTTCTATCATTTCAACGGTGTCCCCCGAGTTCAAGACCAAGGCTGCAGCCATGGATTGCCTCGTGAAGGATGTAGAGGACAAGATGTCGGTGACCCGTCAAGGTGGAGGACCAAAGGCCGCCGAACGAATGCGGAATAAGGGAAAGCTATTACCACGCGAACGGTCTGCCACTTCTACATAATTATCTAACTCACTGAAGACTGGCTTTATGTTGCAGACTGAACCACCTACTTGATCCTGGATCGCCTTTCCTTGAGCTATCACCGCTCGCAGCACATGAGGTCTACTCAGAATCAATACCAGGCGCCGGAATCATTACAGGCATTGGTCGTATCTCAGGACGGGAATGCGTCATTGTTGTGAACGACGCAACGGTGAAAGGCGGCTCATATTATCCCTTAACGGTAAAGAAACATTTGCGTGCACAGGAAATTGCGAGGGAGAATGGACTGCCTTGCATTTATGTTGGTGCGCAATGTTGCTTTTGGTCGTACGTGGGTAATAGATGTTTTTGCACTTTATATTAGTCGAGTCTGGAGGTGCTGCGTTGCCGCATCAGGCGAATGTGTTCCCGGATAAAGAACACTTTGGGAGGATCTTCTATAACATGGTGCGTTTCCAGGTTGTGGCATTTGTGTTCTTCAGCTAACCATTACGGATCACGAAGGCCCAAATGTCCGCACTAGGAATACCCCAAATTGCCGTTGTTCATGGTATTTCTGTCGCTGGTGGAGCATATGTACCAGCAATGGCAGACGAGAACATCATCGTACAAAAACAGGGACATATCTTCCTTGCTGGCCCACCGTTGGTCAAAGCAGCAACCGGGGAAGTTGTGGACGAAGAAACATTAGGAGGTGGACTTATGCACTCGTCAGAGAGTGGTGTTACGGACCATCTGGCTCATGACGATGAACATGCACTTGCAATCGCACGAGGGATTGTTGGTGACCTCGGACATGCGGGAAGGAGATTGATCCCTGTAAGTTGACTTTTCATACAACCTTCATCATCATTGATCGGTATAGCCCTCTGCACCTGTGGAAAACCCACTATACCCTGCATCGGAATTGCATGGAATAGTTGGCACGGATGTTCGTCAGCCATTTGATATGAGGGATGTTATTGCCCGAGTTGTTGACGGTAGCAAGTTTAGGGAGTTCAAGAAGGAATACGGAACGACGATGGTCACTGTAAGTACCAGTTTGGGTCTTAAAACGCGGGACATACTATTATTTTAGGGTTTTGCCCGTATACATGGTTATGAAGTTGGAATTGTCGCGAATAATGGGATTTTGTTTTCACCTTCAGCCTTGAAAGCCACACACTTTATCCAGCTTTGTTCTCAACGCCAGATACCCTTACTCTTCCTCGTCAATGTGACAGGTATGTTTATTATATTCCCTTCATCCATTCTCACTGAATTTCACGCCAGGATACATGGTTGGTTCCAAGGCAGAAAAGGGTGGTATTGCAAAAGATGGTATGTTCTCTGATTAGTTAGGTCTGATATGCCTCATTGTTACCATACAGGAGCAAAGATGGTTCGAGCTGTGGCCTGTGCAGATGTTCCCAAACTTACTGTGATTGTGGGCGGGAGTTTTGGAGCAGGAAATTATGGTCAGCATTTTTGTTTGCATAATTGATTATCGCCAAGCTTAAACGGATTTTTTACAGGAATGGCTGGTAGAGCGGTACATATAAATTTACTTTGCTTGTCGAATGATTCTGACATAAAAATGTTTGGTAGTACTCACCCCGATTCTTGTGGATGTGGCCTGTATGCCTTCTTTTTTTCTACTTGCTGTACTTTTTGGTTACTAACACCTGTTTTGAAAGAATGCTCGCGTATCTGTCATGGGGTCGGCGCAATTATCGCAGGTGATGACCACCGTATCGAAGTAAGTCTGTTTTATTTTTCAAAGGGAGACCATTTGACCTGTCCTTCTAGGGATCCGTCACAACATTCTTCTTTGCAAGCAGAGATTGAAGCTCAGTCTAGTGCACTTTACTCTACGGCCCGTCTTTGGGACGATGGAATCATCAAGCCAACGGATACTAGGGATGTCGTTGGTTTGGGCCTTGCTCTTATTTCCCGTGAGAAGAGCCCAGTATCTGGGAAACGGACAACAACTTGGGATGGGGATGGTAAGGGTTATGGTGTTTTCAGAATGTAGTAATCTGAGGTTTGGGAATTCCCTTTCCGAATTAAGACTCATCTCAAGAGATAAGCCGATTCGAAAGTCCTTCAGACCTCTGAATATGAATTTCCTAGAATATTTTTTGAGATGGAAAGGCAACATAGGTTTCAAACTCCGTTACACTTTACCGTCTACAAGGCAGCAAGGAAATTGCAAATACGGCTTTGCACAGTGCAAACCAAGACACGACAATGTTACCTCACTCCGCGATCCTCCATCCCAACGTTTATCTTCTCTCTTACAGATTCGATAAATCCTTTTATCACAGCTTCAGATGACCAGATCAGACTGTATTCTTGGTCACTCCAAAAACTCGTTTTCGGTGAAGATAGAAAAGTCTGGAACGGTAGAAGACTTGCGCCGATTACCGTCGAGTTGCGACTTTTCAAGGTGAATTGGTTATCAATCCTTATATCTGATGATCTGATAAGCTTGGAAGCCACCTCAACCCCGTTCAAGTTACTGTTGTAGAACTTAAAGCCGTTCAAGCAGTAAAGGCGGAGTGGCGAATATTATACAATTGCATCGACATTTTGACTCGCCTCTTCAACACGGCATACACTGTATTGTCGTACAACTCTTTTCTCATCGTTAGCATACCTTCGACTCGTTTCAGTATAATACAGCTCTCGAAAGAGGACCGAAGATAAACTCAGTGGGGAACCTGAAGGTAAGATTGCATTTAGTTGGCGCCTAGTCATCACACTAACAAAGGGCTTTAAGTGGAAGCTATGGGAACAAACCTGGAATCGAAAAGAAGAAGCTGTCCCTTGGTTTTTCTGAGGGACAACACTTCCACCGCAGAATCCTGTTAGTTATTTTCTCCTCCAAACGATATCGCTTCAGTTATCGATCTTAACCCTTCGACTGTCCTCTTTCGTGACGATTATTTGCGTTCGCGAGTTCCAAGCTGGGTGATTTCACCCCGAATCTCAATCGTAATCCCAGGGCCATGTTTCCTATTTTTTTCCAGAGTTCGGGTTCTACAAGAGACACCCCGGAATGGGTTCATTCTGACTGGCCATCCAGGAATTGTTACGCGATCTGGGCCTGTGTGTTCCACTAGCTGAAGAATCCAATCTGCTTACGGTGCAAGGCTTCTGACTTTTTACCAGAGGCGACTCTTTGTCTCTACCGACTGACATGCTGGATGAGGTTGTATGGAGCCAAGTCTGGACTGAGTCAATATCATGCGCAGCTGGTTCAAGCACATAACCCTAGTCTTTCCATTTTTGAGGAACAGTCCGCCACGCCAAGCGATCCGAACGAGGCGAAGGCGTTTGGACAATAATTTTTTTTATTTGTGAAGAATGTATCGGGTGGTTCTTTAAACGATGGAGTCGAGTCGAAAAGGGCCCAATCAGTGCGCTCTCATCAGGAGCCGACCCCCGATGTTTGAATTCCGAAAGGGAGGAGGCACACTCGATCGTTTTGGCTTCTACTGCCCAACCTCAAAAGACCACCCTCAATTATCTAATTTACGATCCCGAGGACAAGCATGCTTGGATTTTCCAGGTGGCTGTCTCGCCATCCCACACCTTGAAGGAGAAAGGTATCAAAGAATTGCTTGACCGAGGTGTCGAAAAAATCTCTTATGTACGTTAGCTTTTTGTAAATGGGAATCATGTTACTAAAAGCTTGCTAAAAGCAATTATCGACTATTTTTCTAGAAATGTTGATTCCCTGCCTAGCTCAGTTGTTTGAGTACATCCCTTAAGGAGACGGATCTCATGTTGAGCCTCGTGTTGATTGTCTGCCTCATGTCCTAGAGTTTGGCTTCATGGGTGCCACCCAAAAGTAGCAAATTTAAACGAAAACATATGGTGCACGAGGCAAAGTCTTGATGACGCGCTTATGTAATTTTAGACTCTTTCGCTATTAAGTAGCTTAACATTGACCTCTCAGCTATTAGGCTCTAATAGGCGGCTATATGGCCAGAAATGCCTGAGAAACCAACTATTGAACGTCTACCAGAAGAAACGCGTTCAAAGCTTCGATCAACTCAGATCCTCACATCATTGTCGCAAATCGTTTCGGAGCTGTTGCAGAACTCTCTTGATGCTGATGCGACACACATCGATGTCGGTATAGATGTCAAGGAGTGGATGTGCTGGGTTAAAGATGACGGTCATGGAATTAGTAAAGAGGGACTGGAGAAACTGGGCCAGGGCGAACGGGGCCGGTACAGTGTGTCTTTGCAGGATTGGTCAATGGGATTGCGGATGTACTGACACGTAACCAGATACGTCGAAATCCTATGCACCTGGCATTGTGAACTCAGCTTCCACCTTTGGATTTCGCGGAGAAGGTGGGTGACATGTGATGTTCAATATGTGAAAGAGGGTAGACCCACTTATCGGTCCACCTCAGCATTGGCCTCTGCGGCAGGTATCTCCTGTCTGGAGATATGCTCACGTACAGATAAGTCCAGAAATACGTGGTCTGTCATTGTCAAGGTTTGTGCCTACTCCTGGGTAGTGTTGTTCATGGGATTCAGCACCCTCTACAGGGAAATCAGCAACTATATCTGGGTTCGGCAGTTCGTTGGACCCGAGTATCACACGGAACAACGGTCTGCGTGCGCGATGCCTTCTATAATGTGGGTTTCGTTGTTATCTCCGCCTTTTGCTCGACCCCTGATAGAGGGGGATCACAGCTTCCGATCCGTCGCCGCTCACATCTCAGTTCGTCACGAACTTGGGAAGTCGTTCGTCAGGAAATAGAAACTTATGCACTTATATTCCCTCATGTTTCGTTCACCCTTGAAGACCCAAGCCGTCCAACTGAAAACTCTCACCCAAACGAACGCATCATCCGGATTCCCAAGGTGAGCCCTTTCGCCAACGGAAGGAAAACTCCAAACAGACGAAATTGAACCTCGATCTCAGACCGCTTCTACCCTAAACTCGTTTCGACATATGTTCGGCCGAGCTATGACAAAAGTGAACCCAATCAATTGGTCACTTTGCCTCAATTGCTGACAAGACTCCTTTAGCATGTAGAAGAGATTGACTTCATCTCAGATTCCATCAAAATCACCGGGTTCGTCAGCTTGACCGGTTCCGCCTCCAAGGTGAGTGGTGGTTTGAAGCTTTGACGAGAAGTTCTGAGAAAGTCAAAACAGGCTTATCAATATTTATGTGAGCCAATTCTAAAATATAGAGTGTTTGTCTTGTAACAGTTTCCACAGATATCAACCGCCACCCAGTTTCCATTCACGATTTTGGTCGAGCAATTGATTTGGAATTCGCATCCAGTTCATTTTCTAACAATGTGAGATCATCTGGTTCACTTGAAATCAGTAAATTGATGAATGCAGGCCCTTGACGACATTGAAAAGGATTTACCACAATCTAGTAAGAGTTTTCGCAATGTGCAAAATTTCCAACATAACTTGTTGCCTGCACAGCTTTAGTACGACGTTCTCCACGAAAGAACGCAAAAAAGCCCGTTTACGTTCTTAATATTTCTATTGAAACGTCAAAAGATCCAGCTGAACTGGGTGTAAGCCGATATATGTGCTCCGGGCATCGGACTTAAATTCATCCTTCTCGTCAGAACCGAACCACTGTGATTTCTTGTTTGAGAACGGTCATTCGAAGCTTCCTAGAGAAACACCATTTTCGAGGTATCAATGGGGATTCCATACGATCCAACAACTCGTCACCTGTTCCTTCCAAGCGTCGGAAATCGGATTATAACACGATTAATGACTCTGGATACTTTGAAGTGCCAATCGCTGGAATGTCGGGACTTGCACTCGAAGAAGAGAGACCAATACCCAAGTCGAATGAGCTTTACACTTCTACTGTATGTTTCCATTGGTCTGGTTCAGTTTAGCATTTTCATTCTGAGTAGGACGATTTATCCGAACCGATCCTTTGGCAAGATGTCACGACTGGCGAACATTTTTTAGTTGATTCGCGAACTGGTCACTCATACCCATACACCGGAACAGCAGACTCTGAGTTCAATTGTAGAAAGGGGCGCCGCACATTACGGAAAAGCTCGGCCAGTATGGCGCCGACTGCGAAGACTGACTCCACACTTCCCAGATGGCTAGAACAGGCACTTCGAGTACGTCTCACGTAAGACTGTTCTTTATCCGCTGATGTTTGATTTTAGGAGAATCAAGCTTATACCATACCGGAAAGCAGAATACAATCAATTAAGCTTCCCCTTGGCCCGAATCGTTCCGCCCCAGACTCTGACCAACAGCAGCATAATCACGACGGATGTCGGAGGTTACATAATGGGACTGTCCCCCAACTATGCCAACGAAGCGCTTTCAATTCAGATGACTTCATTAATTGTGGCTTTACTAGAGAAGACCTTCGACGGGCTGTAATCATAAACCAGGTCGATCGCAAGTTCATCGCTTGTAGAATACAAGAACGGATGTGCGGCACATCGGATGCTCCTCCAGAACAATTACCAGCAACCATTATTCTCATCGATCAGCACGCAGCCGACGAAAGGGTCCGAGTCGAACGATTTCTGAAAGATATGTGTATTGGTTTTCTTCAGTCTCAAAACGGAACAAAGAATGATCACAAATGGGTCCGAGTCAAGGAACTTACTCCACCTCTTCCCGTTTTACTCACGCATCGCGACGCTTCCACCATCATGCAGTCACAAGACACTCGAGAATTCTTACGGAAATGGGGCGTTCAGATTGCATTTCCTCCGAACAGCTTCCCAGGGTCCGACCAATCTTCGGAATCAGAAAGTTTTTCTTACACTCAAATTCTCGTCAGTACGGTCCCTGAGATGATTAGCGAGAAGGTGCGTGCAACTTAATATCCATTGTCGTGTTATTCGTCCGTTAATTCAGTTCTTCATTGTTGTGTTTTATCATTAGCTGCTACAAGGGGATGAGCTGCGGGATTTGATTCAAGGATTCCTAGCGCAAATGGAAAGCGGTGAACTGGTTCCAGATTCTCGATTGGATTTCCAATCCGAGTCCGAACGAGGCGAGTTCGCTTGGTTAAAGGCTTTGCGTTATTGCCCGAGAGGGATCCTTGAGCTTGTAAACTCCAAGGCCTGCAGAGGTATAGAATAACTCTTTACTACTGTCGTATTGCTGACATCAGTGCGCCATCATTGTAGGTGCCATTATGTTTAATGATTCCCTCTCGATCGAGCAATGTGGGAAGATGGTCCAACAGCTCTCGGAGACAGCATTTCCTTTTCAGTGTGCTCACGGACGGTAAGTTGATGGGTCGGCAGGAATGTACCCTTGCTAATCTTTATTCCAACAGACCAACACTTGTCCCTGTGGTTGATACACGAGTCCTTCACAGAGGATCTCTTTCTTCCCGAATTCCACAACACAATTGGACTCGCCTATTGGGAGAAAGATAGATACCCAAACGAAGACAATTACTGGGGGCGTTTGTAAGGGTTTATGTGATGACTCAGTGGACCCGTTTTGTCGAGGTTGGGAAATGTGCTGCCGTGGTTGACAAATTTGGGTTTGCAGCCGCGTTCTCGACAATCAAGCTGGCAATTCATGGCCTCGTCTTGCTCTTCGGGGTGAGGCTGGCAATTGCAAGGCTGCAAGTCCTCTCTGCTGGCGAAAGAAACCCACGGAAATTGGTATTGTCGTTCGTGACAAGTGTCTGAGGGGCAATAACAACAGATCACTAACAATTCAAGATCCTAGCGGTGGTCAGGGCCTCGTCGCCTCTGGGTTGACCAACCTGGTCCGCAAACAGGGGCACCAACATTAATCCCTCTCGTCCTAACGTTACGCACTGAATACAATTTCTCGCGTATACAGTCAAATATTGCATATTCTCTCTTCCAAGTCAAAATTGTAACCCAGTCTCATGTCTCGAATAATACAACGTCAATCAGTTGGTTATGGACACCTCAGAATCTTAGCTCTTTCGGCTGCAGGATATCGCTTGATGACTTATTCGGGATCGACTTGGAAGGTCAGGAACCGATTGAGCATTCGAACTTCTCAGATCGCTATCAACAACCATAATTGAAACCGAATAATAAATGCCAGACGTTCGGGGCATTTTAAGAATTTGAGTATTTTGACAGACGGTAAATTTCTAGTTCATGACCACACAGTGAGCTCGACTTTTTGTCACCATCAGGAAATGGAATACAAGAATGAATCGAGCTTGCTACAAATGCTAGTCTCCCTAGACCATATACTTACTGATGAATGTACAAATGCGGTAGTAGTGACTAGTGCGTTTTTTTCTTATTTCTCTGCTCATTTTATTTAAATTTTCTCCAATCGCATTCTCCGTCACCTTGATCCTCTCTATTTTATCTACCGTTCCAGTTCTTCATGTGAACCTCAGCTTACGCTCAATGCAGATGACCACCAACAAATAGCATGCCAAAATTCTTCCAAGAATAATGCATTTTATCCCCGGCAAGAACTGTCGCAAGATTTCGCCGTCGCGGTGAAGAAGGCCATATCTCCCGCGATTGCACTTCCGCTTCCTCTTTCACTCCCTCCCAGAATCCCAAGACTTGCTACAGCTGCGGTGAAGAGGGTCACTTAGCTCCTTCATTCTTATATTCCGAATGTGTTATGCCTTCTAAGTTTGCTGCATCAAGGTTCATATCTTGCCTTTTTTTTATACTAAATTTCTTGCCTGTTTGAAATATATCAGCTAACTTGTCAATACTTGGCCAGAGGCCCGATTAATCAATAGTCGTCCCAGAAGGATATAGAATTCTCAAACCGACATTCTCTCTTATCTGAGGCATTCAAGTACTGTCTACATAATAATACATGGCTTGTATAAACCCTAGACATTGTTGGAGCAGTCTCTTCGGGATGAAGAACCAGCACGCCCTGTTCAATCAATTTTATGACACCTTCTTGTACGACCTCAAGCAAAAAACGCATTAAGGTATGAGTGATAGGGAGGTGTGGTAACCCAGTATACATATAGATATCGAGGAGGTCAAAGCGTATCGATAGTTCTGTCAACATTCCCAGTGAAAGGTCGGCGCTTATGAGACCTGATCCATCGACGGAAAGATCAAGAAAGACCTCGATGGGTTTCGAGGATTTTAAACATGAAAACGAAGAATCGATAGCCCCACTCTTAAAAAAGACTTCCATATGAATAGTGAGGTTACGGAGGCGAGAAAGCGAGGAAAAACATGCGGTGCTGTCTCGCACGAACGATGGTTTAGATAACCACTTGAACATGAATATATCTCCAGGGTATCTGAACAAACGTCGAGTACTGGTGAAATCATTTTGTTGCATGAAAGATCGTATTTCAGTGACTGAAGCTGGGTGACAAGTGGCGAAACCATTGCTACGATGACGGTAGTCGAACCCATCAAAGAAATTTGATCTGAGGGTATGTGGTCTCCAGGTATTCAGGTTCAAATGAGAAAGTGAGAGGTAGTTGCATGGAGATGGGGAAAGCCATCTTGCCGATGTGTACTAGCTCTGTGGGAGGTCGTTCAACGATGCAGGAAATGATTTCCGAGTCGAAAGGATGATGGGCGTAAGTGATGTATTCGGTCACGCGGATGACATAAATCGGGGATTGCCGAGAGTACCCCCCATTTACGTCATTAATGGCCATGCATATAAAAGCGACTGCACCTTTCACAAACTTCATCAACATCATACAATGTCATCTCCTAATAAAGTGATCTATAAACAGTACATGGTTCTCGTAAACTTGAATCAGAAGGAGGTGGGTTGGTGCACATGGATCTTGCGATCTTTTACTAACGTTTCCACAGTACGACGAGTGGAAAAAAGGTGAGGACCGCTCTTCGATATTCATCGTCCTTTTCTGACGATCATCACAGACGAGTACTGTTCCCATTTCAGACGTCTTTCGGACATTACTGAGCGTTTTTTTGGTCGGCAGGAAAACGTCGATGGACGAGGTTGGCAAGACGTCGCCCGACGATGTTAGCAAGAAGATGTCGTTGGACGATGTTGTCTATGGAAGTAAGTTGGTGTCGTTCACAAGATCCGGACTCAAAATTCATTGCTTGAAAAGCCGTCAAAGTTTACAAAGACTCAATGGAAGCGCCTTCAAAGCAAGAACTCGAGAACACGTTTGATACGATTGATACGACCGATAGCAGAGAAATGGTCAGGGAAATACTACGAAACGGAAAATTGAAAGGGGGACAGGAAAAGAGTTACAAGAACGCGACGAAGAACGCTGCTCGCGGCTCCGCCGTAGTCGATACACGTGGGAGCAACTCCATGTCTGGCATATAAACAGAGAAGTGACCTGTCAACGGAATAATCGATAGCCGAGAGCGATATTCATTTCTAATTTGTACAAAAATTCCATGCATTCTTGTCCTGAAGCCTGAGTGTCAGTCAGTCTTTACCTTTTCGATAATCACCATGGTTATATGCGTTCCGTGATAAGAAAAGTATATGATTAATGTTCCCCATCCTAAAATCCGTCCTCCCATATGCTCAGATGGAATCTGTCTCCATTAATTAGTGATCCCAGCTGTCTCTGCCCATTCCTTGCTTCCCATTTGCACAAGTCGCGAACATGCACGAGCAAATGCAAAAACCTCTTCTTCGCCTGTAAACATTGAGCTGTTGCCCACCATATCCGTGGATAGACCCTAGATTTCGTTGTTCAGTTAGATATTTCGGAGTAAGTCGAGACACTGACTAGATCGTCCATGACACTGCGCATATGATCCGACACGTTTCTCGCCTCAGAGGTTGGATTGTCGGCGAATACCTGGAAAATTGGCACTTCTGAAGTGGCAAAGAGTTTCGTCTACAGAAAGATGAGATATAAGTTATGTTTATCGATAGGGATCATACTTTGCTCTCGTAGCATGCTGTTCCCAGAATTTTGGTAAGCACAAACAACTGAGAAAACACAACTTTCGCGGCTTACCATCAATGAAAGTGATGAATCTCCTTGCCTACATAATAAGATAACTCACGCAAACTAGTCAAAAGAAAGATCGAACCATATCCTTCATATTCAGATCCATTTTTGGAACGTTCAATAGAAAGACGGTTCCAAAATTCTTCGTTACCTCCAGATAATCGGCAGCACTCAGTGGTTGTCCGCATAGATCATCGAAATTGAATTTGGCTACAGAGCTGGTGCTCTCAGGCACAAGAATTGTCCTCCCCCAAGTCGTTAACTTGCGATTTTTTATCGGCGGGTCATTGGGTTCTGCGCTGACAAAGGATCTGAAGATCTTGCCAATTTCAAGCTCGTTTTCAGCTGAGAGAGGGTTGTAATAAACTTTCGACAATGCACGGGGTATCCGTCTATAATCTAAATAGAGTAAATAAATTGAACAATTTCAAGGGAGAGGAAAAAGATCTTACCAGTCCCAGAATCTAGATCAGTAATCTCAAACCGAGTCCTTAGCAATTCTATAGCTGGAACGAAACTGGAACGCTGAATGCCATTCTTGTAAAGATCGTCAGGATGTCGGCTTTCAGGTTAATTTAGCAAAAATAGGAAAGGGATCGACCACAAAAACCCACTTGGAAGTCATTACACACACAACCCCGTAATTCACCAAACTCTCCAATAATCTTCGAAGGATCATAGCGTCGGCGATATCGGTCACCTGGAATTCATCAAAGCACAAAACGGAAGCCTCTCTTGACAAATCTCGGGCCACAGGTATAATGGGGTCCCCTCCTCGATACCCCATTGCGAGTTTCGCGGCATGCAACCGTTTATGGACATCTATCATGAAAGCATGAAAATGAACCCTTCGCCTTCGCGTTACGGATGGGGGAAGGGTGTGAAAGAAGATATCCATAAGCATTGTCTTCCCGGTGCCGACATCACCAAATAGATAAAGACCTTTCGGAGCATTGGGCGGAGGGGACGTAGGTAACTCGGGTTCGCGGGTGAGTAGCCGAGCGATCTATGAAGGGGAATGGAGGATTGAATGGTCAAGAACCTTCCGAGTATGATGACAATGGTGAAGGAAACAATGACATACCAAGGAACTGGACTCTGTGGTCAAGGGTATTTCCGGAGGCGTATAGGAAATTGTCTTGTGGTGCAAATCCTGGAGTTTCCGGATGACAAGCGTCTGGTGGTCGTCTCCTCTCAGGACACCTTTGTCTATCAGATCTTGGTATTGCCGAAGTGGGGTCAACAAAGCTGAGAATGACAAATACGGTCAAGAGGGGCTTAAAAAAACAAAACCAAGTGCAAAGGTACTCACTACCCTGCCCGAGATCCTGGTTCAAACAGTGGTTCGTTTCGTTTGATCCCCCCGCCCAATTACCAAAGATGCTGTGTTCCACCGGATCTGAGTCAATGGGGGGTGAAACCGACAATGACGAGTATGGGGTCCGTCCTGAGGACTTGGATACAGTGTTCTGGGAGGGTACGGCATGCGAAGATGAACCTGGGCCACCCGAGTTGGACACAAAGCGAGTGAGGTGCTTTCTTGGTGTGGCTGGTGGCCTATGAGAGAGTATGAGGACTCTCCTCGAAGCCTTCATGGGTTGGTTGTATAGAACGAGACCAATAAAGGGGCAAGATATATCCTCCCCCCCAAAGACCGTGCTCAGTGGTGATAAGACGAGTTGGAGCGCAGCGTTGCCAGGTACCAAACACGTGATAATTATGAATTAATGAATTGTTGGTGACCTCAAGTTGGCCATTGTTGTCATGCACGATGACTTGGAAACATATGTTTTGCTGGTATTATCAGACAGCAACCTGCCTACTGGCTCCTTTGTTGCTTCAGCGGGTCTCGAGTCCTACGTGAAACATGGATTTCCCCCACCTCCGATATCCCCTGAGAGCACCACCAATTTCGTTCGAGACAGCTTAGCTTCCTATGCGAAGAGCGCCATCCCGTTTGTGTCAGACGCTCATCGCTCAGTGGAAAAGTTTGCGTTGGAGGATAATGAAGAGGACGATGGAAAACCTCCAGACATCTTGCGCATTCTTATCGAGTTGGACGATTTATATCAAGCAATGACACTAAATCATGTTGCTAGAAGAGCGTCAACGGCCCAAGGAGTTGCTCTTCTCACTCTTTACACCAAAGCATTCTCGTGTCCGACTTCTGTTGTTTCCTTTCCGGCCGTCGGAACTAGACGCCATAAAATCCAAATGGCAAAGCTCGTCGATGAATTCAAGCTGAAAATCAGGAGGGAAGAAGTTGCAGGCCATCTCCCAATTTGTTGGGGAATTCTGACGGCTGCATTGGGCTTGAGACGTGGTACGTTATCTCTGAAGTTATATTGTTTGCGATGTTGACAAATTCTGACAGACCGTGCTCAGTTCCTCCATCTATTTCTTCATGCCAGGGGTCTACTCTCAGCAGCTGTACGTCTCAATGATATAGGTCCATATGGTGCGCAGCAGCTTCTACTGCACGCTGTGCGTCCCTTAGTTACCGCAGAAGCGGTTAGATGTCGGGATCTTCGTACTGGTATTCTCGACAATTCTGAAGATGGTTTCGATGAGGCAACCGACGGTCCGGCAAACACATGGCCGCTCGGCGAAATTCTGGTAACTCGTCACGACCTGCAACACTCGCGCATCTTCAATAGCTGAAAGGAGACGTGAAAGAGTCTCGATTGTGATATTGGACCAGTAGCTACAGGGATCAGAGTCCCGATCATGTGGCAACAGCAAGAGCGAGTCGAGAAGACACTTCCGCCTGCAATCTCACAAGGTTCGCTAGGTACGAAAGCATCAGTGTATCCTGATATCATTGTCAGTAACGCATAAATAGATGTGGTACCAAAAATTAACCTGTAGACTTGAATTGAAACCACCCTTTTCCAACCCTTCCGTGCTAGGACCGAGGGTGTCCATGAGATAACGCCCAACAGCAGGGTCACCTTTCTTCTGACCCGAAAGAACCTCTCGGACATATGCAAGCACACGGTCCAACATTTCTGAAACGTCGAGGATTGCGCGCTCAATCAGCTCCAAATCCGATATCGGTTGAGCGGACGTCGAGGATGACGACTTCGCGGTGTTGATGAGTAGATCCACTGAAATGCATCATTAGTTGTAATGAAGGAGCGATACCATCGACTTACGTCCACTTCTCTCTGCGTCATGGAAACGTAATTCCACGGGCACAGGTACAAATACACAATTTTCTGGTTTGGGGAATACACCAAGAGGTGAACTTCCGAAATTAAATATGAGAGAGCGCTTAGGAAGTCATATCTTGATAATCTTACCTTATGAACGCTTTCACACCAGCTTCTTGTCCTTGTTCAACACCAGTATTGACAGAGACATGAATAGCCTGATGTAACCCAGTCTCTTGGGAGTAGAAATTTTGGATTAGAGCCGAGTACGTATTCAAATTTGAGCCAGTTGAATACCTGTCATCGAAAAAAAAAATCAGATCGGATATCCACACCGAGCAGATGGAATAACTCACCACCCAACGATCACCTCCTTCGGATTCACTTTATGATGAAGCTCATACATCGTCCGGTGATAGTCCATGTCGACGGCCACTTGTTCATCCGTTTCACTGTGCAATACAGCAAAAGAGGACCGGACCTCGACTTCCGTGTCATGCCGAGTACCAAGAAGCGTCCCAATAACCCGATCTTGACTGTCCGTACGCCTCAGGTAGTGATCCAAGATGGAAAAAAGGGCTACGGGGTGGATTGTAACACAAGTTGGTGTTCGTCTGTTGTAAGCCATATAAATCGATACAATAAAATCAACAAATTAATATTTACGTTGCATTTTGAAGAGAATCAGTTGCGGATAGCTGGATATTTATTGCTGAGGATGCTGAAGCCAAAGGCATTTTTGCAAGGCTAGATAAAAAAAAAGTGATGGTCGGCCGTTGCCGACGTCATTCTTGTGTTTCTGTGTGCTTGGTCCCTTTTCGTCACGAACAGCAACGGTCGAAACTCTTAAATCCAATATGCCTTCAGAAGACACGAAAGTATGTTTATTGGAAACCATTTTTCTTTATTGTCTTCTCACAAATATTGTATAGGAACGTATTTCCAAAGTTGTTGAAATTTGCCGTGTATGTTGTCACAGTCGAATTAACCACGATTCTAAATGTCGTTCCTGTAGACCGTCCTGCATTATGGGTATATCCCACTCATCATTTACATTGGATATACGAGGAGCAACCCCCAGCCATCACTAATCAAGTTTGTACCAATACAATTTCTCGTCTTTGCTTTTGACTTTTTGCCACTTCAGGTTGATTAGCCCTCTCGCATAGACCCTTTCTCTATTTGTATAATATCCATAGAGAACCTCTCCTAATTCAAAAGGCCTTCGGGAGCCAATTCTCGCTGACCCTCTTGGTGTTGATGTAATTCATCATCTGAATATTCCTCCAGCCTAGGTGAGTGCATCCTTCCGTCATGTTAGCGAAGCGACGATTATATGTATTGTGGTGGTACGCTCAGCGTGCCCTGAATTCACACTTCCATTTTCAAATGGTTGCTGTAACTGTAATTTCCTGGTTTATGCGAAAGAAGGGTGGACGTGACGATTTTACAAGGCCAGATCTGAGCCAACTTTCATTATTGTTTCCGAAACTTAAGAGTCATTCGCTGACGAATTCTTTAATCACAGAAAATATTTCTGAGTATCGCGTCAAAGAAATCTAGGGGAATAAAATTTACAAGTAAATTCGTCGTAAATCCGTCGCGCAGGTAATTCGTTTGCAGACTGGGCAGAGTTTCGTGGAACCCAGGCACCTTAACCAACATTCCCGACAACACGTATGCCAGCAACCCGTGGACACCGTTGGCTCTGAATATGGGTCGAGACAGATCTTGCAAAGGAGTGCAGGGGTTTGATTCGAACCCTCTAACGTTGATTCCTAACATTCCATGAGCGTGATTGAAACGGGAGATCTTTCTACGAGCTTAACCTTATTCTTCATAGCGACACTGTCAAGCTCTAACGAGTCACGGAAGCTCTCTCGCCGACCTGCATTTTCTTCTGTTCGTTTCCTAATTTTTATACCTGACTGGGATACAAGATCATGCAGCGTTTGTTGAGCCCCTTGACCTTCATCTTCGCCATCGTCTTCAATATTGACCTGAAAATCACCCTCGATGGAACCTCGTTCGGTATGTGCAGACAAAACATCTCCTTCTGTGAACTGCGCGTCTCCAAAGACCGCTTTGTCATCTCCATCGATGTCCAGTTCTTCCTCCACATCTTGTTCGTTTCGGTTTCGGGTGTGGAATCCGGCCCCTGGTCGGGCACAAGGGTTAAAATTTCCACTAGTTTGTCTGAAGTAATCCAACTGACCTCTAAGATCACCCACGTAGTTGCCAAGGCTCTCATCCTCACCGTAGTCATCCCGAATGACCTCCTCGATGGCGCGCCGGTGTTGCAGGTCTCTCTGCCGCACCTCCTCTTGTCTCCGACTTTCATCAGCGAGGCAAGCATCAACATGAGCATCAACGACATCTTCATCCCCTCTCACTGTTGCCGAGCAAATGGGACAAATTATCTCTCTTCCTGTAAATCCATTTATCCATGAATCTCGAGTCGAGTTCCCTTCTTCTTCTTTTGCCATCTCCTTCAATTTTGCATGCCGTTGTTTCCTGTGCCGTTTAATTGTCTGGATAGTTTTATCTGTTTGTTCGACTGAATCTCTACGCGTCACGATAGATTTACGTGCTTTAATTGCTGATCGTCGAGTTCTTGAACTTGGCCCAGCTCTAAATTGGATTAGTGAGCTGAATGAATCCAGAAAGTAAAGCAAATGAGATTCAACGTACTCGCAAGCCGATTCATACTGCACATCAGACGAACCTACCTTGCTAAGAATCTCATCAACGCGCTCAGATTCCAGTTCTGCATGCTTGGCAAGCAATCGGAGAGGAACAGCTTCTTCACAAATCGGACATTGTCTCGTTTCTGCTCGTTTGACTGTGCGTACGTGTCAGAAAAAGTCAAGTTGATCAAAACATATCAGCGCACCTCTCTTGGTTGGATGAGGAGGCTCGTTATCCATAGCGGGTGGAAGGGGAAAGTTCTTCACCGCTTTTTGTTTCCCCCTAAAGATGAAGTTAGAATTATTTTTTTCTAGTAATGAGGCATGTTCACGCACTTGACCTTGATAGTCGACGCCATAACGACAGGAAGCACTTTGGTTTCCGAAAATTTCTTCTAAAAGAGTTACTGCGGAGACTTGTTTATCCACCAAATGGATTTGTTAGATGGATTGAAAACGAATTAATTGGATGTGGTTGCGGTGAAGGGAACGGGAAGACCGGGCCGTGTGCTCGCCTGGGCGCTTATGACCCCGCAAAAAGGAGTCAGGCGCATTGGAATCCGAATTACTATGACCAGTTTTCGAGTTGGCTCCTCTCCAAAATCAGTGGTTGGGGACGCAGATGGGAAAAAATAATAACACTGGAATTTGGAAGTTGAACGAAATGATACACCTAGTGTTGACCTAGTGTTTATCAAAGCTTTATGATAAGTTGATAACCCGCGTCATTCTCTCTCTCAAAGCATCAAGGAGCTGGGTGTTGTAGTCGCCACCCAATTCCCAAACGGAGAATCCTCCTAATCTGTGTTCTGTAATAAATTTTGCCTTCGCACGTAGCGACTGCAAAACGAAGTTTCAATTAGGAATTCAGATTCATCAAATTGCAAGTGAAATCAATATACTTCTGGATTATCGTAGGACACCATAACCTCGTTCTTGGGGTCGTAAATGAAGGCCTTACGGGTGATTTATCATAGGTGGATCCAAAGAAAGATGATACGTACCGTTTTACTGCACTTATCGAACCTGTATAGTGTTCCCGGCTTCGGATCTCCCCTATTATCAAGATGCCCAAGTTTCATCATTCCCCAGTATTGAACGATTCCACCAGACACCTTTGAGTTGACACCGCAAACATCAACACCAGGCTCCCACTCATCTCCTGAAGGTTGGTCAATTGCATCGAACATAGGATATAAGGCAAAGCGTGTCGTTGACCCGTTCACGAAAGCATCGCGCCTGCGAACACGAAAGGAATGACCATAGAGCGGTATCCCCAAAACGACTTTATGGGTTGGCATTCCTGCCCTTTCTCATGACTCTTCCACTCCTGAACGAGCTGAACCAATCCTAGTTTCTTGTTCAGCACAGGTATCATCCAGAGGGGCATTTAGTCCGACAGTTGAACTCCACGGGCCCCACACATCGTAGTTCATGACAGCGATGTAATCGAGTACTTCAGCCTGAAGCCGGAGACATCGATTATGGGTCTACCGTCCACACCAAGCCAAGGAGTGAGTCCAACAGCAGCTGTAAGTATCAATCCCTTGCCAACAAGGTGAGATCGAAGTTCTTGCAAGAATAAGAGAAAGTTCGAAGTATCATTTGCGTTGAAGGAGTTGCACCCGACGCCTAATACATTGGCTCACCCCCAACTAAGAGCAACATCAATATTAAAATCGGCAGTGAAGCCCTATCAAGAGTAAGTGTGGTTACGTTATAAAGATGTGAATGCACCTGTTCGCGAGCTGTTATAACGAAGTGAGAGACAGTCGTGTCGACTCGGGTGTAGTGACTCTGATCAAAAAAAATCGGCTGCACATAAGTCGTGTTCACATTCCGAATACTAATAGTTCACGAGTTAATATTTATCGTGGGTTGGGTTCGAATTCATGATCATGGCACAATTGAGTCTGAAATTTATTACAGTAAGCCGCCTTTCTCCAGTTACCCTTCCTTGCCCCAATGTGTGATTAGGGTATGTGGACAAGGATACTTACCTTGCTGCATCTCGTGTCCACAGCAGATTCCAGAAACCTGAGCTATATACCTTCAAATTCGAATCAGATTTTCGTCGATGCTAGTACTCTCGATCGCTAAGCGCTAATGCCTTAACATGACCTAGATCGTTCTCTCCTTGTCTTTCCCTGCACTTGTCTTCGAGTTCAAGTTGACTGTTTGACGACGATCTGAATAAATGAATCATTGTGCGATTACTTGTAACTGGATTCCCGTGGTCATACTACTTAGTCGACAGTATTCCTTTTGAGAGAGTTTGACATCGACAATAAATTTGAAATTGTGTTATATATAGAAATTTGAAAAGGAGATATTTTATCAGAGAGATGGCTTGATATCCGCAGAACAAAAAAAACTTTCTCCGTTCCCAAAGTCTGCTCCGATCAATACAATCCAAAAGATTTACAACAGGGTTCACTAGATAATTCAGTCCAAAAAATTGACATTCCCAACCGTTGAATCCCACACTTGCTTGTGCTTTAGGGAACACTTAGTTATGGGCAAAGACAGTGTCGTCGAGGGGGATCGGGTTGTCCATGTACGTGTTCAGCTTGTCGAGCACCCATGGCCCCGCATTGCCGATGCTCGACACAATGCCAGTCGTCATGCCTCCGCCCAGTAGTACCGCGAAGATACCATGCAGTGGGAAGTCGATATAGGCCGGGTAAGTCCAGTCAAATGGCTCGCCCCGGATGAACATATCTTCCACGCTGGTGCCCATATATGGGATATTGAACTTGAGTGCCAAAATTTTCGGGTTGACGTTGTGGTAGTCGGAATTGATGCCTGGGTCACCCAGAATGTAGCTGCCGCCCATACCCCAATGCTGTGAATCAAAGTCGTCGTTGACCGAATCGCTCACGAGCGGTGTGTGGCTCGATGGAATCTGCCAGGGCATCACTGGCTGTTGCAGAGCCATACTAAGTGCCTTGCAAAAGTTGAAGTACCTCGGCCATTCATGCGGGCCAAAGCAATAGCCATTTCCATAGGCACGGTAGGTGAAGTCGTCAGCTTCGTAACGGTCGACAGCCATGAAATCGGGATAATAGGTGCTGTCATATACCCAGAGGCTCTGGACGTATTCGGCCGTTGTCTGGGCCGAATCAGCCGGGTCGTCTGTGCCATAAATCCAATCCTCGCTACCAACGCCCCACAGATTGACCTGCCACCCGAACGTGACGGTGAATGGGACAGTCGAAGCGATAGTCCGCATCAGCCAGTTGACTGCGAGAACATAGCCACGCAGTGTATCCTCGATGCGGTCAGGAATTTCGGCTTGGACTTTCCGATAATTGAGGGCGTCTTGCAAGGGAATGCGCACGGGCATTCCGTAGTCCGGGGTCAACTTGTTCTGCTGGCACGCACTGAGAAAGTCAGGGTTGACGATGTACCCCACCGCAGGCACTGGAGAATCTTTGATCGTGTCGGCGGCGACATTCAGCGACAGGATCAAGTTCCCAAAGCTGTGCGCGAGGTTGCTTGCGTTTTGCAAATTGGTGTAACCGCCGCCAGAGAGATTGCAGGTGTAAGAGATCATCACCGGCAGCACTGGTGTGCCGAGCTGTTGCCCCACTTTGTAACAGAGTGTGACGGTATCCACAGTGGCTTGGTCATTATCCAGGTAGGTGTCGGCATCGCCTGCGCCGTTGACACCGGCGTACTCGAAGATCGACGACGTGCGGGCTTTCACGAAGTCGGCCTCGTTGCCATTGGTCATGTCGGTGATGCCGCCGAAGCTGAGGTAGTTCGGAAAACCAGGGACGAGGAGATTGGCGCCTTGGACGATATTCAGTGGCAGGTTCGTGCTGCCGTCTGTGTCGACTGGTGGGGCCATCAACAACGTAGAGGGTGCCGTTCTGGATGAAGCTCGGCGCCTGGACCGAGTACTGTGCCGGGGCTACCAGCACTGCAACCGTGGTGGTCCCAGGCTTGGCTTTCACTTGCTGCGTGTAAATCAAGTTCTCTGGGCTAGGACCTACGAGGCGTACAGCTACGTCCGCGTCCAGTGAGAGGTCCATTGTCACTACGATGGGAAGCTGCACGAAGCCTGCGGTGCCGATAGGGAGTACATCATCGGCTTGTGGGAAGGTAACCGAAAACAGTGAGGCGGATACATCAACGCTCTTGGTATTGAACGAATATTGAACGTTGTTCAGGGAGACCATATCAATGCTGACGTCAATGGTGCCTGATGATGGCAGTCGACGCAACGAAGTCGTGTGTTTGGCAGGGCTCCAGAAGTCGGCGAGCGTCTCATTGGACTTCACCACCGTGGCATGGAATGGTACCTTCTCAAGCGGAGAAATGTCGCCGATGGTCACGTCGATGGCGCTGTACGTGTCGACTTGGGGGTAAGTCACGTCGAGGGCTGCCTCTTCGCTGAACATGACGGTTATGGTATCGGACGAGACTTGAGCAGTAGCAACGACAGTCTGATCCTGGTTGGCGAGCTCGGCGGCGGCGACGGTGTAGGTACCGGGGGAAACCTGGAATGATGAAGTCTCGCCAGGGCCCAGGGGTCGTGGAAAGAGGAATGACCAGTGACTCTTGGGTCAAAGTCAGCATCTGCTGGATGTCAGCCAACACCTGCAGCCAACGCCTCATTGGGGGCGGCCGCGCATTTGATGGTGACAGTGCCTGCAGGGATCTGATCGGCGGCGAGGGTGAACGTGTCCACATATTGCTTTTGGTCGGGGTCACTGTTCAGGTCGCCATTGACACCAAAGGTCAGGGTCTCACTGCCGTTGAACGTGTAGGAACTGGGGAAGTCGAGTTGTGCCGTGACAAGGAAAGTCGAGGCGTCAATTTGCTGGCTGCTGATAGTGGGTGTAATCAAGACCCAGGGGTTTGTTGAGGAGTAGAAATCCTTGCTCGCGACGCTCGCGGGCGACTTGAACAAGACGCCAAGGTATTTCTGGACTGTGATGGGTTGGATATTCGAGATGGTCAGTGTACCGTAGTACTGGGATTGCCAGGATGGTTCGACGTCGAACGAAGTCTGTTGCGACATTGTGTTGTCTAAGGGAGAATATGTGACAACAGGACAGATGGCGCAAGAACTAAACTGACCAATGCTTGAATTGGTTTCAGAGAAAGAAGGGGGGGAGGGGCAAAGACAACTGGGGTGGTTTTCTGGAGGATGAGCAACCTGCCTCTGTCTTATATCGTTCAGGGATCGAGATCGAGAGCCATGCACTAGACGAAAGACCACTTTCCAGAACGAACCATCATCCTGTTAATCTATTTACCTTCTGGCATAAGGTGATCTCTGGATCGTCACTAAATGAAGGAATGGTTCCAATCTATTTAATGAACAAGAACCTGGTCCGATTCAATGTCAATGAGTAAAAGGTTTCCGATCAGACTCTAACTTGAAGCAAGTTAATTAGTACGTGAATGAGGATTTCGATGAGACCACTCATGGTTTCCTCTTCCAATTGAATCCGAGCCCTCTTCCATGACGAAATTCGGTACGGTGTTGCGAGCAGCACAGTGTTGGCACACGAGTTACATATCCTTCGTATCACCTACTATTATATTAGTACGAATTTAAGAAAACACCTGACTTGTCACTTAGTAACTTAGTTACTGATGAAGCCGACACCCATGTGACATGTGACATTTTATCGTTGTCCGCACGAAGAACATTGTGTCGTAGACTTGGCTACCTATTCCCTCTTTGCTTTGGATATCACAATGCATGGGCTTGCTTGCTTACTTCTAAATATCCTGTTACACTCTTCCTTAGACTTGTGGCTGACTGCTGATCTTTTTTTCAATGGACATCCTCTCATCCTCCCTTTCTGTGCCTCTTGGACCTTGTGGCTTCATTGGCAACTCGCATGACCACTCAAATCTTTTTTCAACTCCAGGTGAGTAATCTTCCTTTCATATTGGCTCGAGTTAGACTCCGCGTCGCTCCCGTTTCCGATTAGACTTTGCGTCTTCGCACATCTGTCATGAACTGTTAAGTACTCCTTTTTCTAAACCGAGGCATCGTGAGGCATCGAAGACCTGTTATTCTTACTCCGAGGCATCAAAGACTTCTTATCTTTCTGAATTGATGTCATATTTCTTCCGACTCAGGGGGCATCAATGACCTCTTATTTCTCCAACCTTTTACTTTTGTATTGATTTATCATTTATTTTCTAAACCGGATAACCGATGCATTGTCCTCTTCCTACTCAAGTCTCAGAGACGACATATAGAGGCTTTCAGCAGGTTTTAGCGGCGGAACGTCGCCCTTTCATTCAAAGTTGCGGCGCATAGAACCAGTGTTACGTTAAAGGTCCCAACAAAGTCAGTCTTGTGCGAGCCTCTGAGAATCATGAAAGTTCTCCATCAGAGAACGCCTTAAAAGCCATTTGTATTACTAGTCAGTCGTTCTCCAATACCAGCTCGATACCATTCTGCCGAGCCAAATCCAGAGCTTCACTTTCGCGCTGGCGAGCGAAGTAGAGCAAGGAATTAAGAATGTCTCTCTGACCTACATGATGGGTATCAGAGTGAATTCTGAAATTTCAATCAGAGAACCTGTCATACCGCCAATATAATTATGAAACATCGCGACAACTTCAGGGCGAACGGTATGAGATTCTGGGATATTTCGTTGGGGAAGGCGTCCCAACAATTTCTCAGTCATGTCTTGCAGAGATAATGCGGCTTCCAAGATGTCTTCATACGTAGGTTCTCCTCCTTCTGGTCCTAGGAAATTAGACAGGATTTCCAGCCACAAATTCTTAACGTTGCGTGCATCACGGCCAATTTCCCATCTCTGGCTCTCGAAACCTCCTAACTTGAGAATGATAGTGTCGTCTGGATTATGTGGCAGGGAGAACCCATAACCAAGGACAAGCTCGGCGTTGGGCTTAGGCCCGTAGTTATTGTGGAGTTCTTGTCCTTGAGCCACTGCGATATGATGGACGATGGCGATCGTATACCCTTGATCGTTATAGGAGTCCTTTTTTCCAGAAACAACCCAAGAAACTGGATGTGCGCGTGCATGGTTCAATGAGTCAACTCCGGGAATCAGAATCGGGTAGGCGTCCGGGTCATGCCCTAGGTTAGGCACTGCAGAAAGGAGCGAAGAAGTGAATGCTCTGGATGAGATGTACGTCGCGGCAGTTAGGTATTTTTCCCTGCAAAACCGATGAGAAGGTGTAAATGTGAAGAAGTGAGCGAGATTGGAACCAGGTGTATCCCTTCCCCCAGATGGCATCGCTTTTTGCAACAATGTTCTGACAGTCCTCCCATTCTTTTCTCCAATCTCGTTCTCTATCAATCGTAGCCCCATATAAATTAGAACCTTGAAAGAGTGCCAGTTCTGATGAGGAGAAGTGCAGCGGTGTCCGAAGCTTTTCTGGGGCCGGTAACGTATTGAGATAGAGGGTGTGATTCAATCTAAACACACGGTATCAGCATCTTGCATACTCCATGTAATTGGGCGGTGCCTTCCTCTTATGATTTTCGATAATCCAATGCAATGACAGGTATGTAGCTATCCACTGCCTTTCAACCCAATGCAAAGTTTTCTCCGTTGGATTACCCAGAATTTCGAGAACTGAATTTCGAGAATTTTCGGGTGTGATTATAAGTTCGCCAGGACATGATACGATACGTGTATCCGCAAGAATATCTTTCGCTGCGACAATCCGATATCCACAATCATCTAGACCCAATCAGACCCCATTATTCAAAAAAAATTGGTAGCTTACCTTCACTGAAAGTAACATCTTGGTGGAAATCACCGCCGTTTGCTTTCAACCACGTCTTCAGAGCTAGTGCAGATTTTGGTTCAAGCATTATGGACGACGGCAATTCGGCCCGGATGTAAGTCTAAATTAGAGACGCATGCCGTTTGACCTCGTTTGTCTCTTGAACACTTCCGACATGATCTTAACGCCCAGATAATCCCCCATTTCGATGTCTTTTACATTTAACTGGCCCCGCTTTTCCGACCAGTTCCACTACGATGCTATCCAAATGCTCAACACGGCCCTCAACAAAGGCAACAAACCCCCAATAATCGCAGACAGGATAGAAGTCGTTGAGCTGGAGATGGGCACTCAGGTGTGATTAATTTGGCATCGTAATTGAAACACTCTTATTTTTTGTATAGCCACCAGAATTAGAGATTCGAGATATTGGTGATCTTGCTCTCGACCATTTCCGGGGTATTTTTCGTTTGACCTACTCAGGCGATGCCCACTTGGTGTTGAAAACCAAAGTTCAGGTATTGGGACATCTCCTCTTTCTTGGACAATTTACATGATCATCCTGTAGGCAAATCCACTAAATCACAAGCAACCAGATATCCATCTCATGACCGGATCACGAGGCATGCTCGCTGCTAAACAGCCTCTTGTGGTGCCCATGCTGCTCCGTTTATCTCACTTCAAGCTCTCGTCATATGTCGTGCTTGTTGTTTCCAAACAGAAGGGCATCACTCTCGTCTTCAAGACTGATCCGCTGCAGAATGTGGACATCAACAGTACATTCGACTCCATCTCTGTCATCCAGAAGTTCATTCAGAGAGAAATAGAGGGTCAGCTAAGGCAGATGTTTCGCGAGGACTTGCCTGGCATTATTCACCGTCTAAGCCAGCAATGGGTCAAAGCAAAAGTAGAGGCTCCCTACTTATCAAAACGCCCGCCTCCGATACGTCGCGTTCCATTCGATACTTTGTCGAATCCAGAGCTCTTCGCCCGGAATCCACTGGGAATCGCTCATCCACAACTTTTACGGAAACCCCATTCGTCGTTTGGTTCTCGTCGACCTCGCTCTGTATCTGGGGTTTCCGCCGCAAAATCAACGAAGTCAACTCAATCACCTCCCAACGAGCCGCATTCTTCCTCACATTCGGACATCGAAAATTTTGACCCAACTTATGGCCTCAGGCCGGAAGGATTACCAACTAAAAGTGGTTTCAAGGGATTCAGTAGTCTTTTCACACTAAACAAGGGCCTAGCAGATCTTGCGGAGGAAATGGAGACCAGCGAAGGCAGCGATTTTGGAGAAGACGGAACTTCTTTCGACGTAGTCGATTGGGAGGACACAGTACCAAGCTTTTCTCCAGCTTCCAGTGTGTATCATGATCGGGATGACCAAGATGGCTCAATGGAATATGAAACGGTTCCAGCAGTCGGGGGTGGAACCATTACGCGACCTCGCATCTATCATTCGCAGTCTGCTATTCAAGCACATCCTTCGATTCATCCTGTGTCGTCGAAACTCTCGAAACAACCGCAAGCAGGCATCCGAAATGGTGTCCCGAACCCGTCTATACTCTCTCGCACCCCAAGCGGAGTGTCTAGTTACTTTCCTGATTATCCGGCAGGGCCTGCAAGATTACCCGGGTTTCATAGCACCACATCGAGCACCTTTTCCATGCGTCCTGTCGCCTCTTCATTTCCAGTTCGACCTCCCTCAACTGATAGTCTTGAGTCGGAACCGTCAAGGTCCAGCAGTGGTCGTACACAAACCTTGTCAACTGTCCCCACAGATCCCGCTATTCATGACGAGCAGCCTTTCCATTCTCCTGCTTCCTACGCACCGTCAACTGCTACCGCAATTTCTGGGATTTATATGCGACGACCACCTTCTGAACGTCGGATGTCGATAACATCGACAACATCTACAACTAACGTCACCGCCGAGTTTCTATCAACTTCCCCTTCAAACAACCACCAGGCTGACTCCACGGGGAATCCGAAGATTGTCTTGCGTCCCAATTCCAATAATAGCTCTATACACCAACTTTCGACCCTTAGTCATTCGAACCATACACTATCCCCGTACACCCGTGATTTATCGCATTTCACTGTGAGAAGTGTCCCGCCAAGAAATATAAGCGTTGCTGCGCAAGGGACTGGAGGATTTGGTGTTGCCGGAGGGGATCGTCAACCAGTGAAAGCGCGGCGGAAGAGGACATACCGTATCAGTGGACCAGGAAAAGAACCTTCTCATAATAACAAGGTGGAAGACAATAAACCTGCGCTTGTACCTCCTGAGCTCGACATTTCGGAGATGGATAGGTATTTTTCACCTGGTGACTTTGATAATCAGCAAACGGCCAGTGGAATGGAACTTCCCAGCAATAGACGATGGCAAACTCCTGGCTCGTCGAATGATCTAAGCGGTTGAGAGACAATATCTGGCTGGAATTCATGTGGGAACAGTAAGACTTCTATTAGAGCTTCGTAATGTCTCGCACTCCGTTTCACATTTTTATATCATGCTACATCCCACAATAGTGTACACCATTATATATTGTATTTATATTCCCGCCTCCTTGATGGTCACCAGTACGACTGACTGCAACCTGACCTAATGGAACTATTCAACGTATGTACAAAAATTCGAGTACTACCACTTCTCCTCATCCCTTCCTTCTTCCCTCAAACTGCCGCTTCAACTTCTGGTGAAAAGGACAAACAGGTGGTCAAAGAGGAAGGAACAGTCAAAGTATCAAATTGATACAAATTCCCGAAATGTTATTAGAGATACCCGATTTGAACAATCCCCTTCTGGAAGGTTTATATATAAACAATTACAGGTATATATTCACCTGTACGCATTTCATGGCGCTGCCTAACTGATCAGATATATCACATTCATTTTCAACTTCACTCGTTATGAAATCATTCCTTTTCAAAACTGCAATTCTCCTCAGCTTCTCGGCATTCTGTGCTGGCTCACGCATGAAGCGCAGCAATGAGACAGAAAACCCGTCGAATAGGGTGGCCGCTTCGTGGTTTGCAGGCTACCACGAAAATGAATTCCCTCCTACCAAAGTTTCCTGGGAGAAATACACCGATGTTTTCTATGCTTTCGCGTAGGTGCTTTAACTTGAAGGTGTTATTTGATTGGAATAATGCCTGACCTTTTTTCAGACTTACTACGCCTGACCCAGCCAAATTGGATGAGTCAGGCCTCACTGGACTTCCTGAATTCGTTGAGCAGGCTCAAAAACACGTAAGTCCCTAGCAGTTTGTTTGCAATACTCATGATTTCATGGACATAACAGGGCGTAAGACCGTCGATCTCGATTGGCGGCTGGACGGGTTCGCTCTTTTTTTCCTCAGCAGTTGCGTCGGCATCGAATAGGACCACGTTTGTCAAGACGGTTACAGACCTTGCAACCAAATATAACGTAAGTGGTGTCAGCTTGGAGTAAGTGCTAGAGGATCAATTTATCTGCTGGCGAGCTAACAAACGAAATTTTCTTTCCTAGCTGGGAATATCCAAATTCACAAGGCGTCGGCTGCAACTTGCACGACATACACGATACTGAAAACTTCCTCTTATTTTTGCAAGAACTCCGAGCTCACCCTGTGGGCAAACTCTTGGCCATCACGGCTTCTGCAGGTTCTGCACCTTGGCTGGGAATGGAGGGTGTTCCTGTACCTGATGTTTCGGGTTTCGCCAAAGTTCTCGACTTTGTTGTCATTATGAACTATGACATCTGGGGTCCATGGAGTACGGGATTTGGACCAAATGCTCCATTGGACGACACATGCGCCCCTGGAGGTGCCCAGATGGGTTCTGCGTTATCCGCGGTGAAGGCATGGACGAAGTCTGGAATGCCAGTGGAAAAACTTGTTTTGGGTGTTCCGGCATATGGTCATTCCTACCGCGTTCGTAAGCAGGATGCTTTCGTCGAGGGATCGACCACTCAAATTGCTTTGTACCAACGAATGGATTCGAAGGCCCAACCTGCCGGAGCCAAATGGGATTCGCGTCCAGGTGATATCGATGTCTGTGGCGTAAATGCGACGACCCCTGGCGGGATTATCCAGTATTGGGGAATGGTAGAACTTGGATATCTCGATAGTCTTGGATATCCGAAGCCTGGACAAATTTACAAGTTTGACAACTGTAGCAAAACGGTATGCGTTTCATGTTGGCATGGAGTCGTTTCTAATTTTCTGTTTATAGCCGTTCATCTATGACCCGAAGGAAGAGATCATGGTATCCTATGACGACCCGCAGGTAATGAGATTTCATCCACAGTTGGTTCGAAGGGTGACTGAACACATTAAAGTCTATGTGCGCCAAGGGTCAATTCATAAAAGGGCAGAATTTGAAGGGCTTTGCTATGTGGGAGACGGGTGGAGACCATTACACCTTCCTCATCGATGCTATTCGAAGCGAAATCTAAGCGGCATGAACCCGAAAAAAGTAGTCGCCTCCTTTACACAGCAATCACGTGTCTAGATATAATAAACCTAAAGTTCGAATTCTGCAGCATGAAGAAGGGTCGCAAACTGGATGAAATTAATTTAGGAATGGTAATTTTTAGACAAACCCAACTCACCTGCACTTTGGCTATGGCAAAGAGTTGATCGAAGTCATATCCTTCGCGTTCGCTCAAATCGTCACTATTATGATACATGGGATCTGCAACTGAGCCAAAGATAGATGAGCTATCGTAATACCGGGTTGGAAAAAAATTCTCACTAGGGCCAGCTCTCTCAAAGACCTGGGTAGCAGGAAATCCATTCTCCATGAAGGACTAGAAAATATAATTAGACAGGAACGAAAAGAAAAAACGTCAGTCGAGACACCTGATGATCACTGCAGCACACCTGAAAAAGTGTCAGTGTCATAGCGAACGAGTGCAAAATTTACATACGGATGTAAAACCGACAATAAGCTCGGGACTATAAATAGTAGAAAGGTTGGCAACTAATTGAGTAACCTCAGGGGTGGCAATCCTAGACAGAGTCAAGGTCGTCCAATGATTTATGAGCAAGTACGTACCGTAGAGGAAGGGCAAGTTGGGAAGGCTCTTCAGGAGCACGATAAGCAATCATGTCCGCTTGAACCATTAGAGTCAGGTTAGCGCCTGTTTCTCTCAATTCCTGTGCGTAGGTCTTGGATCCAACCAAACCCTGCTCTTCACCAGCGAAAAAAACCAGCTCAACATTACTGCAGAATCTGACACCCTTGCGACCGATTGTTCGAGCAATTGCCAACAGTCCAGTTGTGCCAGAACCATCGTCGTTTGCTCCTGGTGCGCGAACGCTGCCAAATGAACCACGACTGTCGTAATGTGCGCTGATTAAGACAGTCGCGTTGGTATCTCTGATCGCGGCGTATCGGCTGACATTTGTCAAAGTAAGCCTGGAGGTACATTGTGGGATTCACAAACTCGGACCATACCAAATGATGTTGGGAGAAAAGCCAGCTTTGAAGTACATGAAACGACATGTTGCACCCGTATCTTGCATCCTACCTTTGAGCCACTGAGCAGCGGTCAGAGCACCGGGTGAAAACGAGTGTCTCGATATGATCCCGGATAGCTTGTCTTCTCCTGTCAGGAAACGGATATCATTTTTAATTTGCGGGATGGAGATGTTATTGACAATGGACGCAATGACAGGATCGAATTTGGCGCGGTTGAGAATATTCCTCACTACTTGAATTGATTCAGGATGCACAGTAGTATGGTGAATAGGCTGCTTTGGCAGAAGGGACATTCTCCAGAACCGAGGGATGAGTGCTTCAACTAGTCTGACTCGATCTGCATGGAATGAAAGAAGTGCAGCAGTGTTGGTACGATAGTGAATGTCGTATTCGTTCAGCAACGAGTCATCTGTCGAGACTATTTCTTGTCCCATGGTCTCAAAGTGCAGCTGTGCATCATGATGCTGGAGTGCAGTCCAGAATTCATCCAACGTGGTTTGGCTTCGAGGGAGACGACTCTCGAGCTTTGGATCAATGTCCACCTTTTCAATCCAGACCAGTTGTCGGCTAGCGTCAGGCGCTGGGGCGTAATGAGCCGAATCGAGTTGCGTATCCCAGAATTGCAAGCAGCTCTCGTCTGACACGGCAAGGATGCCCAGTTGAGAATCTGCATCTCTGTATGTACCCAGGAAATTATTTGAAAAACATGGTCCAGAGGTCAGGATGCCTGTGGAAAGTTGGACAACGAGGAGAAAGCCTTTCAAGAAACTCGTCGACATGTTGCTGGCATTGCAGGTGAATCCAATTTGGGCGTCAACAAGCGACACAGCCACTGATGATGTCCGCTGCTCGGAGCGTGCTGAATATACAGACACAGCGCATTTCCTGATCTTCGACCAAGTCTATGTTCTGTGCATCTGTCGCGTGAAATGGGTATGCAGATTTTTGTTTGTCAGAACATGCTCTTACAGCGACCAACAAGATTCTGCCGTGGCGAGGCAGCTAATAGACAAGATCTACGAAAAGCGGAAGGCAGCAGCCTTAGAGCTCGAGAAGTGCGTGTCCCCAATCGCCATTTTACAGTCCCAATAACCCAATAATTCCATATACAGACAAATTCGAGAATGCAATCAACAGGGTGAACACAAACGCATTAGTCAAATCATCGACCAGCTCGTCGAAATGTTTAGCAATGTGTCAAATCCACTACATGTCAGGAATGGTGGCCTCATTGGCCTTGCCGGTACTGCCATAGCTTTGGGTGTTGACGTTGCTCCATACATGGAGAAATTCATTAATCCCTTGTTGGAATGCTTCGTGGATCCCGAAAACAGAATCCGGTATTTCTCAGCAGAATGCTTATACAACATCGCGAAAGTGTCAAAGGGTGAGGTGTTGGTCTTCTTCAACGATATTTTTGATGCTTTGAGCAAGGTATCGCTTTCGCTTTGTTAATTTCTTAACAATTCAATCGCTTGCATATAGCTTGCCGCCGACTCAGAACTCTCGGTTAAAAATGGCGCCGAGTTACTTGACCGACTGCTGAAGGATATTGTGGCCGAATCCGCATCGGTTTACATACCTCTCTATTTGGAGACAGAGAAACCTCGAGAACAGCGCGACGAACAGGAAGGTGTGCTTGTTCCATTACCTGATTCGGGGTCCGGAGAAGGCATCAAGAAAGCTTTCTCTCTTGCTCACTTTATCCCGTTACTACGCGAAAGAATCTACGTCGTCAGCCCATTTACTCGGAGCTATCTGGTGTCGTGGATCACAGTTCTTGACTCTGTCCCGGAGCTGGAACTCATAACTTATCTTCCGGAATTTTTTGATGGGCTCCTGTAATGAAGTATCCTCTATTTTGTCTCTTATAAAGACTAATAATCTACTTTTTCTATAGAAAATATCTTTCTGACCCCACTGAAGATGTTCGGGTAGCTACGGAGAATCTGTTGGCAGACTTCCTGAGGGAACTTCGAGAGGTCACCCTTGTCTCCAGACAGTTTCGACAACAGCTGAAAGCGCAGCCACTGGTCGAACCTAATCGGCGTACAGACGCAGATGGCGAGAAACTACCAGATTTGACGCTCGAGAACGCAGAACGTGCACTATACATGCTGGAGAACGACGACCATTCGATCCAAAGCAGTCAACGGGGCGTTGAAGATGGATTTGATATTGATACTGGAGGTAGGTTATCTCGGCCTCCAATGAACATCCGACCAATCATACACGATCAGCGTGGATTCCTGGTCAAGGTGTGAAGATTGACTACGCTGCAATTATTGACATTCTGGTGCAGCAGCTGGATGGCGAGCGTAAGTGATTTAATTTGTGTTACCCTCACCAATCGGACTCGTACCTCATCCCCAGACGACGAAATCCAGCAGTCGACAGCTCTCAGATGGTTGGCTGAGTTCCTGACTTTCGCCCATGAAGTCATGATCCCTTTTACACCACGCCTAGTTCCAGCTATTCTCCCAAATCTTGCACATCACGTATCCATGATTCAGTCAGCTGCTATTCGAACGAATAAACTCCTTCTTAGCGTCATCCAGAAGTTGCCTTCTCCACAAGAACCTTCACAGATGAAAACCGTAACCACGGACAAAACCGTAGGCAAGGTGCCCAGGTCACCGACCCCCACGACTTCTACAACAAATTCACGGCAGTCGACCCTTAACTCTTCCAAGGACGGATTAGTTCCTGATTCAGCCTCTGATTCACAACCAAATCCTCAACGATCTCGTATGAATACGATTAATATGGACCCTTCTATGACACCACGTGCTGCCCCTGCAGCAGAAATACTTCCAACCTCTTCATCTGGCTCGAGCCGACCACACTCACCGCTTTCATTCAATAATCCCCCAATTTCCAACTTGAACGGCAGCTTGGTGAATGGCCTGCCTATAAATGAAGAAATCGATCCATTCGATTATCAGGCTACAGTCAACGAGCTGACCATACAGTTCTTGAGTGAATTCGAAGAGACGAGAGTAGCTGCTCTGAAGTGGCTGATTATGTTACACCAAAAAGCTCCGAGAAAGGTCGGTTTTGTAATGCTTTCTTTCTGGATCCACTGACATGAAATATAGATTTTGGCGATGGATGACGGAACATTCCCAGCCCTTTTGAAAACACTATCGGACAGTTCTGAGGAAGTGATCAAACACGATTTGCAATTATTGGCGCAGATCTCTTCAAGTTCAGAAGAGACATATTTTAAGGCATTCATGGTGAACCTATTAGAACTATTCAGCACTGATCGGAGACTTTTGGAGACGCGAGGAAGTCTCATTATTCGCCAACTATGCTTAAACCTGAACACGGAGAGGATATACAGGACATTTGCCGAGATCATCGAGAAGGAAGATGTGAGTTCCCGACTTACGTTTCTATTTCGCAATGCCTCAACCTATTGTAGGATCTCGAGTTTGCGAGCGTCATGGTGCAAAAGCTAAATGTGATTCTCATTACGTCCCCAGAGCTCGCAGATTTCAGGAAACGACTCAAGAGCCTGGAAACAAGGGTTATTCTGTTTCCCGTTGCTTATAGCCTTCTTTTTGAAGTTTTTTTTCTCTCTCTAGCAAGATGGCCAAGCCTTATTCACAACGCTCTATCGGTCTTGGTGTCACAATGCCGTTTCAGTATTTTCGCTTTGCTTACTTGCACAAGCATATGAACACGCCTCGAATCTTCTCCACATCTTGTACGTTGTTGACTGGCGATTTCCTTTTATTGTGCTCACATTCACTAGTGCTGAATTGGAGATCACTGTACCGATGCTGGTGCAGGTTGACAAGCTAGTGCAACTGATAGAATCACCGGTCTTTACTTGTGAGTGACCCTTTAAAATTCTACGATTTTACCTCATCCCCTATGAAGACATTCGACTTCAGCTTCTGGAACCTGAAAAATACCCTTATCTTTTCAAATGCCTGTACGGTATATTGATGCTGCTGCCTCAAAGTTCGGCTTTCATCTCGTTGCGCAA
>Ga0307517_10001103_pt1 | contig 45619 bp, 40 predicted proteins | sample 23_EM_MG_FD_194515 | JGI IMG/M metagenome (GOLD analysis project Ga0307517, IMG submission 194515) | Populus trichocarpa ectomycorrhiza microbial communities from riparian zone in the Pacific Northwest, United States - 23_EM | ecosystem: Host-associated > Plants > Roots > Unclassified | place...
GAACTGCGCGACCAGCCACAGCGAACCCGCACCCGCACCCACACCCGCACCCGCACCCGCACCCGCACCCGCACCCGCCAACGAAACACAAGCCACTCACCCCGAAACGCGCACATGAACCTGACGCCGCGCCGCCCCGCCCGTCCGCGATCGACTCCGCGCACTCCCGTGACACATCAGGCGGCGCCGGCCGGAATGCCGAGCGCCGCCCGACCTCGTCCCGCTCGGGTCACTTCGTGGGCGACGCGCTGTTCTTCTGGGCGGCGTTCTTCTGGGCGGCGTTGAACTCGGCGACGTTGCGCTGGTGTTCCTCGTAGGTGGCCGCGAAACGGGTGTCGCCGGGCTTGACCGTGACGAAGTAGAGCCAGTCGCCCGGGGGCGGGTTGATCGCGGCGCGCATCGCGTCCTCGCCCGGGTTGTCGATCGGGGTGGGCGGCAGGCCCATGCGCTGGTAGGAGTTGTAGGGGCTGTCGAGCCGGGTGTCGCTGGTGGTGGTCTTCAACGTGGCGCGGTTCAGCGCGTAGTTGATGGTCGAGTCCATCTGGAGCGGCATGCCGCGTTCGAGGCGGTTGAAGATGACCCGCGCCACCTTTCCCATGTCCGCCTTGGAGGCCGCCTCGGCCTGCACGATGCTCGCGATGGTGACCGCCTGGTACACGTTCATCGCGTTACGCTGGGCGCCGGCGGCGACCGGAGCGCCGTTGAACTTCTGGTTGGCGGTGTTGACCATGAAGGACAGCAGCGACTCGGGCGTCGCCTTCTCCTTCAACGGATATGTCGCCGGGAAGAGATAGCCCTCGGGGTTGCCCTCCGCGTCGTTCGGCAGCTTCAGGCCGGCTTTCGCGATCGACTTCTTCGTGGTGCCGACCGGCAGCGCGAGGACCTTGTCCACCGCTGCGTAGATCTGGCCCGAGCGCCAGCCCTCCGGGATCACCAGTGACGTGGGCCGCGCGTCCCCCTCGCTCTCCAGGCTCAGCAACGGCACCGCCACGGCGGTGCCGGCCACGACGGCCCCCGTCGCGATGAGGGCGACCCGGCCCCTGCGGGTCAGTCGAATCGTGCTCCGTGGCGGAGTGTTCATCTGCATGCGGGCACGGTAACCCGCATATCGTCACAAACCCGGCATATCTTCAGCTTGTCGGTTCCAGTTGGGCATCCCGGCGTACGAGAGCCGCGTACCGCCCGTCCTGGTCGAGCAGTTCCTCGTGCGTGCCCCGCTCCGCGATCTGCCCGGAGTCGAGGACCACTATCTGGTCGGCGCTCCGGATCGTGGACAGCCGGTGGGCGATGGTGAGCGTGGTGCGGTTGGCCGACAGGGCGTCGATGGCGTCCTGGACGGCCGCTTCGGTGCGGTTGTCCAGCGCGCTGGTCGCCTCGTCCAGGATGAGGACGGGCGGGTCGCGCAGGATGGTGCGGGCGATGGCCAGGCGCTGCTTCTCGCCGCCGGAGAACCGGTGTCCGCGCTCGCCGACGACCGTGTCGTACCCGTCGGGCAGGCCCGCGATGTGCTCGTGGATCTGCGCCGCGCGCGCCGCCGTGTGCAGCTCCTCGTCGGTGGCGTCCGGCTTGGCGAAGCGGAGGTTGTCGGCGACCGAGGCGTGGAAGAGGTACGTCTCCTGGGAGACGACGCCGACGGCACGCGCGAGCGTGTCGAAGTCCAGGTCGCGGACGTCGACCCCGTCGAGGGTGACCCGGCCGCCGGTCACGTCGTAGAGCCGGGGCACGAGATAGCCGAGGGTCGACTTCCCTGCGCCGGTCGGGCCGACGATCGCGAGGCTGTTGCCGGCCGGGACGGTGATGTCGATGCCGTCGAGGATCGCGCCGCTCTTGTCGTCGTAGTGAAACTCGACCTCCTCGAAGGCGACTTCGCCCTTGATGCTGTCGAGGTGGACCGGGTTCTCGCGCTCGGTGATGTCGATCGGCAGGTCGAGGTACTCGAAGATGCGGGCGAAGAGCGCCAGCGAGGTCTGGATCTGGACGCCGGTCGACAGCAGGCTGACGGCCGGGCGGAACAGGCCCTGCTGGAGCGAGACGAAGGCGACGATCGTGCCGATCGAGGCGTCCGGGCCACCCAGGTGGAGGGTCATGCCGGCCGTCCAGTAGATGACGGCGGGCATCGCGGCCATCACGATCGAGATGACGGACATGCGCCAGCGCCCGGCCATGTTCGACCGGACTTCGAGGTCGACCAGGCCCTCGGACTCCTCGGCGAAGGACCGGGTGAGGGAGTCGGAGCGGCCCATGGTGCGGCCGAGCAGGATGCCGCTGACGGACAGTGACTCGGTGACCGTGGCGGCCATCTCGGCCATCTGCCGCTGGCGCTGGGTGGCGATCTTCTTGCGCTCGTTGCCGACGCGGCGGCTGATCCACACGAAGACCGGGAGCAGCAGCAGCGAGACGACGGTCAGCCGCCAGTCCAGGGCGATCATCGCGATGATCGTGGCGACCACGCTGGTCAGGTTCGAGACCAGGGAGGTGGCCGTGGAGGTGACGGTGGCCTGCATGCCGCCGATGTCGTTGGCTATGCGGGACTGGACCTCGCCGGTGCGGGTCCGGGTGAAGAAGGCGAGCGACATGCGCTGCAGTCGGCCGTAGACCGCTGTGCGCAGGTCGTGCATAACGCGCTGGCCGACCGTCGTGGAGATCAGGGTCTGCAGCACGCCGAAGATGCTGGTCAGGACGGCGCTCAGGATCATGCCGAGCGCGAGCAGGCTCAGCAGGCCGGTGCGGTTCTGCGGGATGGCGACGTCCAGCGTTTCCTTCAGCAGGAACGGGGTCGCCACGGTGACCAGGGACGCGGCGCCGACCAGGAGGCCGACGACCGCGAGCCGGGCGCGGTAGGGCTTGAAGAGCTTGAGGATGCGGCGCACCTGCCGGGGTTCGTCGGTCGGGGCGCCGGGGGACGGTGTCCAATTGATGTCGTCGCGGGGCATGGTCTCCTACGGATGGTGAGGCGATCAGGACTGGTCAAGTGCTCAGAACTCGTGGAGCGATGAGACCTGATGGAGCATAGCTCATTGTTACCTATACTCACAATGCACAAGGTCCTGATATTGTTCCCGTATGACCACCCCCGATTCCGACGGCCTGCTCGCGGATCAGCTGCTGCGGCTCACCCGCCGGGTGCAGCGCATCCAGAAGCGCCATCTGGAGCATCGCGACCTCGGCATCACCCCCGCCCAGTCCCGACTGCTGCGCACCCTCGCGCACTTCGACTCCCCGCCGCGCATGGCCGACCTCGCCGAGCGACTCGAGGTGGTGCCGCGTGCCGTGACGACGCTGGTCGACGGCCTGGAGGCGAGCGGCAAGGTGCGGAGGGTGCCCGATCCGTCCAATCGGCGGGTCATCCGGATCGAGATCACGGACGACGGCCGGAAGGCGCTGCAGGAGCTGCGGGGTGCGCGGCGGGGCGCGGCACACGAGATCCTGGCGCCGCTGACGAATGTGGAGCGTGAGGTGTTGCGGGGGTTGCTGGACACCTTGGTGGACGGGCCGACCGGTGCGCACGAGGGACATGAGCATGCGGCGCAAGGGCAGGGGCACGGGCACAGGCACTCCTGCTGACCCGCGCCGCCGTTCCCTCCGGAGGCCGGACTCTCCTCGCTCGGGCCGGTTCAAGTCCTTACTCGGGCCGGTTCAAGTCCTTACTCGGGCCAGTTCGAGTCCTTGATGCGCTCGACGAAGTCGCCGCGTACGAAACCGGGCACGAAGTGCTCCAGTACATCCGCCTTGATGTTGCCGAAGGTGGTCTCGGGGCGGTCCTTGATGCCCTCGGTGAAGGCGGCGAGGATCCCGTTCTTGAAGTCCGGGCGAGGATGCGCCGCCACGACGGCCGCGCGCTCCTCGTCGGAGACGGCGTCGTAGCCGATGCCCACGACGTCCAGCGACACACCCCGGTTGACCAGGGCGATCTCGGCCGACATGTGCAACGGGATCTCCTGCGTGGTGTGCAGGGCGATGCTCGCCCAGACCCGGTCGGCCGGCTCACCGGTGATGCCGTGGGCGTGCAGGAACCGGCGGGCCTCGTCGGCGCCGTCGATCTCGAAGCGCTGATCGGTGCGGCGGAACTTCTCGGTGAGCCCGAGATCGTGGAACATCGCGGCCACGTAGAGCAGTTCGGGGTCGTATCCGAGCCCCTGCTCCCGGCCGCGCAGGGCTCCCCACAGGAACACCCGCCGGGAGTGGTCGAACAGCAACGGCGTCGCCGCCTCGCGCACCAGCTCGGTCGCCTCCCGCACCAGGGCGGTGTCCGGGATCTCCACGCCTGCGATCACTTCACTCATCGTTCTTGCCTCTCCTGGATGCCGTTGCATGCCGTATGCCTCCAGAGTCGTCAGCGGCGTACGCTGGAGCCATGTCCTCACAGCCAGGAAAACCACAGATTCGGACATGGCTCCAGATGTGGCCTCAGGCATGGCTTCGGACGCGGCTTCCGGCATGACGCATCGGGTCGGATTCATCGTCTTCGACGGCGTGACCATGCTCGATGTCAGCGGCCCCGCCGAGGTGCTGCACCAGTCGGGCAAGCTGGGGCATCCCTACGAGCTGGTGCTGGTCTCGCCCCGCGGCGGCGCAGTCACCGCGTCCAACGGGCTGACGCTGACGGGCACGGTGACCGCGATCGACGCCGGACCGGTCGACACCGTCGTGGTCGCCGGAGGGGACCGGCTGGCCCAACAGTCCGTCGAGGATGAGCTGTTGACCGCGACCCGCACCCTCACCGACCACACCCCGCGGGTCACGTCCGTCTGCACGGGCGCCTTCGTCCTCGCCCAACTGGGCCTGCTGGACGGCCGGTCGGCCACGACCCACTGGCGGCAGGCCGAGACGCTGGCCCGCCGTTACCCCCTCGTGCGCGTCGAGCCGGACGCCATCCACATCCGCGACGGGCACTTCGTCACCTCGGCGGGCATCAGCGCCGGGATCGACCTGGCGCTCGCCCTCGTCGAGGACGATCACGGCGCGGACGTGGCCAGGGACATCGCGCGTGAGCTGGTCGTCTTCATGCAACGCCCCGGCGGGCAGTCCCAGTTCTCCGCCGCGACCGCCACCCCACCACCGCGCACCGATCCGCTACGGTCGCTGGTCGCCTCGGTGTTGGCCGACCCGGCCGCCGACCACAGCCTCCCCACGATGGCGGCGACCGTGGCAGTCAGCCCCCGCCACCTGACACGCCTCTTCCGTACCGAACTCGGTACCACGCCCGCCCGTTGGGTCGAACGGGTCCGTCTCGACCGCGCCCGGCATCTCCTCCTCGAAGGCCACAGCGTCACCTCCGCAGCGCACCACAGCGGCCTGGGCACCGACGAAACCCTCCGCCGCGCCTTCGCCCGCCACTTGGACACGACACCTACGCACTACCGCAGCCGGTTCGCCAGTACGCGGGGCCACTCGCCGATGCCGTGAGCCGCGGCCCATCGGCTCCAGCTCACACCCGCCCTGCCTCGACTCACGCCTCCACCGGAGGCTGTGTTGGCGCCTCAGCAGTCCGCAGCCCGGTCAGCAACGCGGCCAGGATGCGCGTCAGTTGGGGCTCGACGTCGACCAGTGCGTGCGCCAACTCGGGGCGGGATTCGTAGAGCGTGCGCAGGCGGGTCCCTGGGGCGGCCATCTGCAACAGCGCACCGGCCATGCTCGTCGCCGTGGCGATCACATCGACGGCCGAACGCCCGGTGATCGCGAGCATCCGGCACAACTCGGCTGCCAGCGAAGCGACTACGCCGAGTACGACCGTCTTGAACTCGTACACCGAGTCGAGCGAGACGTTGCGTTCCAGGTTCAACGGCGCCTGAGCGAGCAGATCGCAGAAGAACGGCCGCGCGACGAGGGTCTGCGCGATGACGGCGGCGACCGCGTCGGAATCCCCGTCGGCGACTTCGCTCAACCGCGCCCGAAGCTCCGCCGACCAGTCCTCCCACCCTTCGGCGGTCAGCGCCAGGAAGATCTGCTCCCGGGTCTCGAAGTACCGCAGCATGGCGGACTTGTGCATGCCCACGGCGGCGGCGATGTCCGTGAGGGTGACCTCGCGCACACTGCGTTCGGCGCCGAGGGACCGGGCGGCGTCGAGGATCGCCCGCTCGCGCTGCTGCTTGGCCGCCGCGCTGCGGGCGCGCTGGGGACTGGGCGTGCTCATGACCCAGAGCGTAGCGCAACTTGGTTGCATTAATTTAGCGCAACAGGGTTGCACTAATAACGAAACGGTGTTTTGCTAGCTGCATGACTCAGACATGGTTCATCACCGGTTCGTCCCGCGGCTTCGGCCGCAACCTCACCGTCGCGGCCCTGGAGGCCGGCGATCAGGTCGTCGCCACGGCCCGCAAGCCGGAGCAGCTGGACGACCTCGTGGAGAAGTACGGCGACCGCGTACTCCCCGTCGCGCTCGACGTCACCGACCGGGCGGCCGCAACGACGGCTCTACAGGCGGGGGTCGACCGCTTCGGCACGATCGACGTGGTCGTCAACAACGCCGGGTACGCCAATCTCTCCCCGGTCGAGACGACACCCGAGGACGACTTCCGCCGACAGTTCGACACCAACTTCTGGGGCGTCTACAACGTCTCGACGGCGGCGCTCCCGTTCCTGAAGGCGCAGGGCGCGGGCACGGTCGTACAGTTCTCGTCCATCGGCGGCCGGGTCGGCGGGAACCCCGGACTCGGCTCGTACCAGGCGGCCAAGTTCGCGGTCGACGGCTTCACGCGCGTGCTCGCGGCCGAGACGGCACCGTTCGGCATCAGGTACCTCGTCGTGGAACCGGGCGGCTTCGCGACCGACTGGGCCGGCTCGTCGATGCAGATCCCGGAGGTGGCGCCGGAGTACGACGAGACCGTCGGCGCGCTGATCCGCCTCTTCGACGGCCCCGTGGTCGCCGCGGGCGACCCGAAGCGCGCCGGGGAGATCCTGGTCCGGCTCGTCAAGCAGCCGAACCTCCCCTCCCATCTCCTCCTCGGTGTCATCGCGGTCGAGATGGCGCAGAGCTACTCACGCGACCAGATCGCCCAGGCGGCCACATGGGAATCGGTGAGCCGCTCGGCCGACTTCGACCAGGCCTACCCGGTCGACCTCATAGACACCGAGGCGTAGGAAACCGCCCCACCCGGGTCACCGAAAAACGGGCCGCGACTCCCCCACCGTAGAAACGGAGCAGAAGCCGCAGCCCGCCACGACAAACCGACTCACCCTCAACTGGCCTCGGGGGCAGTCTCCTTGACGCGCTGCGCGGGGATCTCCGCCTCTTCCGGAACGGCCTCTTCTACGGCTTCTTCCGGCACAGCCGCTTCCTCTCCGGCCGTGATTTCACCTTCTTCTACGTCCGTGATCTCGCCGTCGAGGACCTTCTTGGCCCGCTCGATGTCGAGGGCACCCTCCCAGCGGGAGACCGCGAAGACGGCGACGCAGTTGCCGAGGAGGTTGGTGACGACGCGCATCGAGTCCATGATGCGGTCCACGCCGAGGAGCAGGGCGACCGCGCCGGCCGGGATCGCGCCCAGCGAGGAAGCGGTCGCGGACAGGGCGAGGAAGGCCGAACCGGGGATGCCGGCCATGCCCTTGCTGGTCAGCATGAGCACCAGGACGACGGTGATCTGCTGGCCGAGACTGAGGTCGACGCCGACGGCCTGGGCGATGAACAGCGTACCGATGGAGAGGTAGAGCGAAGCACCGTCGAGGTTGAAGGAGTAGCCGGTGGGCAGCACCAGGCCGACCGCGTCGTCCCGGGCGCCGGCCTTGCGCAGCTTCTGCATCACGCGCGGCATGACGGACTCGGTGGAGGCGGTGCCGAGCGCGAGGAGCATCTCCTCGCGGATGTAGCGGAGGAACTTCCAGAGGCTGAGCCCGGTGACCATGCGGAGAGCGACGGCAAGCACCACGAGGAAGAGCGCGGCGGCGACGTAGCAGAGGATGATCAGCTTGGCGTAGGTCTTGATCACGCCGAGCCCGTACTGGCCGACCAGGACGGCCATCGCGCCGAAGACGGCGAGCGGGGCGAGTCGCATGACGAAGCCGACGATCGCGAAGATGATCTCCTGCGCCTGCTCGATCGCGGGCAGGACCTGCGGCACCTTGGTGTGGCCGAGGTGGAGCAGTGCGGCGCCCACCAGGCAGGCCAGGATGAGGACTTGGAGCAGGGAGTTCTCGGCGAAGGCGCCGATGAAGCTGGTGGGCAGCGCGTTGACGATGAACTCGGTCGTCGAGGGCAGCGCGGCGCCGCCCGTCTTCGCGTCCACCGCCGAGGTGTTGAGCGTCGACGGATCGACGTGCATCCCGGAACCGGGCTGGACGACGTTGGCGAGGACCAGACCGATGATCAGCGCCGCGGTGCTGGCGACCTCGAACCAGATCAGCGCCTTGAGGCCGATCCGGCCGAAGGCCTTGAGGTCACCGGCCTTGGCGATGCCGACGACGACCACGCAGAACACGAGCGGCGAGATGATCGTCTTGATGAGCCGGGTGAATCCGTCGCCGAGCGGCTGGAGGTCCGTGGCCACGTCGGGCCACAGCTTTCCGACGAGGATTCCGAGGACGAGCGCGCAGGCGACCTGCGCGAAGAGTGAGGTACGCAGTATGCGTGCGACGCGTCGCGGCAGAGGCGGGACGGACGGCGGCACGGGCACTCCTTGAGGGGGGACGGTCGTTCGCGGAAGTCGATGGGGGGCGACTTCTGCGATACGGAAAGCGGCTTCCGAGTGGACACTTTGAAGCCGTTGTTGATCGCCCGGAAAACCTCCGTGTGACGGCCGTGTAAATCACACATCTGAGTGACGCATCGCACGCACAGCAGTTCAGCAGCCGCTGTGGTCCTCCGTGAGCACCCCCTGCGCGGTCGACAGCGAACGGTCGTAGCAACCGCCCGAGCCGTACAGCCGGTAGCGCTCACTCGACGTCCCGACTGCGTGCCGCTGGTCGCGGGGCACGTTCAGCGTGTAGGTCGCGTCACCGCTGTAGGTGTCGTCGAACCGCGACCACCCCGCCCGACGCCCGTCCCGCGTATCGACGACAGCCGCCCGGTCGCCCAGCGTGAGAACGGTACGCAGCCGGTCGTCCGTCCCGATCGTCGTCGCGCCGTTCATCGTGTACGTCCGGTGCGTGGCCGTCGTCCGGGCCGGTCCACGTCCGTCGACGGTCACCGACTCGTCGTCCGTCCAGGTCGCGTCGAGCCCGTCCATGTTCTCGCCATCGATCCAACGGTGTACGGAGGTGTTCGCGAGCGTCCGGTCGACGGTGGTCCGCACCCGGCCGTGCGAGGTGTCGACATACCCGGCGGTGGTCAGCCGGTGGCCCGCGTCGGTGTCCACGCGTTCCTCCGAACCGGGCGTGTATATCGAGGAGTTGGCGAGCTCGCCCGCCCGGTCGAGGGTGAGTTTTCCGGTGGTGTGGGCGCGCTGCGCGTCCTGCCAGACGAGCACGTTCACCGGCGCGCTCCACCCACTCTGCCCCTCGGGCACGCCCACGACGGAGACGTCGATGTGGTGCGGGCGGCCGTCGTTGAGGAGACCGGCGAAGGGTGTGAGGTCGTATTCGATCGGCTTGACGTCGAAGGCGCGCGGGCCGGGAATGACGTACCAGAGGAAGGGGTCGGACCAGCCGCCGGTCCACACGTTCGGGAACGGGGCGGCGATTCCGGCGAGTTGGCCGTCGACCTTGATCTGCACCTCGCGGTAGGGGCCCTTGTCGGCCTGGCAGGAGTACGGCGCCGAGTCGGGCACGGCGAGGTACCAGAACTCCTCGCAGCCGCCGCCGGATCCGGTGGCGTACACCTCGGCCACGATGCGTTCGGTGTTGCGCGGGGTGGTGAGGGTCGAGTCGGCGGCGAGGGTGAGGACGCGGTCGGGGGTCTGCGCCGCGGCAGGTCTGCCCTCGTAGAACGTCAGCGTGGCCTTGACGCCGATGACTCCGGTGTACGTGTCGTCGACGACGTTGCCGATGAGCATCTCGACGTCCTGCGCGGTGCGGAAGGTGGCGCTGTAGCGGGTGACGTCCTTCTCCACGGACCAGGCGATGCCGTCGGGGGACGGCTCCGGCGTCGACGTACGGAGGATCTCGACCCCGCCGACGTGCAGGTAGCCGAGTCGGTCGTACTGCCGTCCCTTGACCGTGCCGTCCAGGCGCAGCACGACCTTGCTCCAGTGGTCGCCGCAGGCCTTGGGCGGGGTGTAAGTGCCCTTGTACGGGGTGAAGTCGCGGAACTCGGTGTCGGCGAGGGTGACTTGGCAGGACTTCGTCGCGGGCTTGGCGATCGGCGGGGCGGCGGTGAGGGGGTCGTGCCAGTCGGTGCCGAACTCGGCGGGGACGTCGGCGACTTGGACTTTCGCGTCGGCTGCTTGGGCTTTCGAGCCGACCAGTTGAGCTTTCGCTTCGGCCGCTTGTGCGGGGCTCGCCCCGAGGAGGGTGCTCGCCAGGAGGGTCACCCCGGCGAGCATGGACATGACTATCCGGTTTCTCATGGGCGGTGTTCTACCCCTTGAGGTCCGCCCTGTCCCCCATCAGCACCACGGGATGCCGGTCCGGGTCCAGCGTGCGCAGCAGATACTCCATCGCCTCTTTGGACAGGCTGACGCAGGCCGACGTACCGCTGCCGTGGTCCAGATGCAGCCAGATCCCGCCACCCTTGTCCTCGCCCTCGGGCTGCTCCGCGTCGTCGGGCGGGGTGCCGGGGACACGGTTGTAGTCGATGGCGATGACGTAGTCGAAGTCGTGCCAGTGCGACTCGTCCCAGTCGCGCGGTGCCTCGTACGACTCGTCCTGGGAGTACGGGAGTGCGGTGCCGGGGTCATCGAGCACACCGCCCGCGGCGGTCAGCGTGAACACGCCGACGGGGCTGCGCTTGTCGCCGAGGTGGTGGTCGGTGGTCCAGCCCAGCTTGCCGTTGTGCGCGGGCCAACTGGCGGCCCGTTCCCAGGTGTTGCCGTTCTTGGTGAACAGGACGGCGGTGGAGTCCGGGGAGTCGTTGCCGTTGCCGTAGACCGTGAGGACCTGGCCGGTGTCGGCGGGGATGGCGCGCTGGAGCCGGTCGCCGACGTCCGGGATGCGGGTCGGGTCCGGGGCCGCGGTGGTGGTGACCGGTCTCGGGTGGGTCGCCCGGGCGCCCGGTCTCCCTTCCCGGCCGCCGGAGTGTCCGGTGTGCGCGCTGCCGCACGCGGACAGGGTCGTCATCGTCAGAAGAGAACCGAGAGCCGCCATCGCGACCGTCGCACGTCGTGTGCCGCCACTCTGCATCGGGCCATGGTCACATCGCATTCGGCGGCATTGCGTGAGGTCACGGACATCTCGCCCCTGATGGGTGAACGCCGGTTCTGACCCCTGCCAGGGAAAACCGCTTGCTTCCGACCACGCTGCGACGCGAACCTTTCACGGTTTGTTGCCGCGTTCCACTCGCGGTCCGTCGCCGCGCTCCGCGGTTCCCTCCTCCCCCTTCCCGCCTGAACAAGAGCCACTGGGACGTCATGCAGATTCAAGACCTTCCGTATCCCGACCCGGGTGTGCCGGACGCGCGCTCGGGGCCCCGATTCCTGTGGTGGCTCGGCCGGAATCAGCTCGGTGGACAGTTCAAGTCCCTGGCCTGGGGGCTGCTGCACTTCGTGTCCGTCTCCGCGCTGCCGTTCTGTGTGGGGTTCGCCGTGCAGGCCGTGGTCGACCGCTCCGGGAGTCGACTCGCCCTGACCGGCGGGCTGATGGTGCTGTGCGGGGCGGGCATCGCCGTGGGCGACACCTTCCTGCACCGGGCCGCCGTCACCAACTGGATCACGGCCGCCGCCCGCGTCCAGCAACTGCTGGCCCGCCAGGCGGCCCACCTCGGCTCGGCGCTGACCCGGCGGGTCGCCGCCGGTGAGGTGGTGGCCGTGTCGACAGGCGACGTCGAGAAGATCGGCTGGTTCGTGGAGGCGCTGTCCCGCTTCCTGGCCGCCGCGCTGACGATCGTCATCGTGTGCGTCGGGCTGTTCGTGTACCAGCCCGCGCTCGGTGTCGTCGTCGCCGTGGGGGTGCCCCTGCTGGCGGTCTCCGTGCTGCCGCTGCTGCCCCGCGCCACCCGGCGCGCCGACGTGCAGCGCGAGAAGGCCGGCCGCGCCACCGAACTCGCCTCCGACACCGTCGCCGGACTGCGGGTGCTGCGCGGGATCGGCGGCGAGGAACTGTTCCTCGACCGCTACCGCCGCGCCTCCCAGGAGGTACGCCACGCGGCCGTGCGCAGTGCCCGGATGTGGGCGGTCATCTCCGCGATCCAGGTGCTGATGCCGGGGCTGCTGCTGATCGCGATCGTCTGGCACGGCGTGCGGCTGGCCCGCGAGGGACGGATCACCGTCGGCGAACTGGTCACCGTCTACAGCGCGGTGATGGTCATGTCCTACCCGCTGCGGCACTTCGAGGAGATCGCCATGGCGTACTCCTTCTCCCGGCCCTCGGCCAAACGCGCCGCGCACGTGCTGTCCCTGGAGCGGGTCACCGACACCGGGGGAACACGCGCGGCCGAGGCTCCCGCCGGGGATCTGTACGACCCGGACACCGGTCTGCTGGCCCCCTCCGGTCGGCTCACCGCCGTGGTGTGCGGCGACCCGGACGCGGCCGGGCGGCTGGCGGAACGCCTCGGCGGGCACCCCGCCGAGGAGGGCGTCTCCGTACTCCTGGACGGCGTACCGCTCGACGAACTCCCTCTCGACTCGGCGCGCACCGCCGTCCTCGTCCAGGACAAGGACCCGGTGCTGCTGTCCGGTCCGCTGCGTGAGCTGCTCGATGTGCCCTCCTCGGGTGCGGTCGGCGCGGAGGAGGCGCTGGCCGCCGCGCAGTGCGGGGACGTGCTGGTGGCGCTCGTGCAGGGGTCGCTCGACACCGAGGACCCGATGGACGCCCGTATCACCGAACGCGGACGTTCGCTGTCGGGCGGACAGCGCCAACGACTCGCCCTGGCGCGGTCGTTGATCACGGACCCGGAGGTCCTCGTCCTGGACGAGCCGACGTCCGCCGTCGACTCCCACACCGAGGCCCGGATCGCCGATGGCGTACGGGAGTTGCGAACCGGCCGGACCACGGTGATGTTCACCTCCTCGCCCCTGCTCCTGGACCACGCGGACCGGGTCGTGCTGGTGCACGAGGGCGCGGTGGCGGCGGTCGGCACTCACCGCGAACTGCTGCGGAGCGAGCCCCGGTACCGGGCCGTGGTGACGCGGGAGACGGAGGAGGAGTCCGCGTCGCGCGATGAACAGGCCGTGCTGCGGAGCGAGTTGGGATCCCGAGATGCCCCGCTCCGGGGTGCCGCGGAACACGACGAGGGTCCCCTCCGGGGTGCCTCGGACGACGACGATGCCTCCCTGCGAGGTTCCCTGGACGACGAAGCCGCGCTGCGGAGCGCACTGGAAGAAATCGAGGAGAGCGCATGATCGGCGTGGCGCCCCCGGCCTACGACCCGGCGGCCCCGACCACGGCGAACACCCTGCCGGTCGGTGCCCCCGCGACCGTACGCGCCTACGTGTCCGAACTGTTCCAGCGGCATCGCCGTGCCTTCCTCCTTCTCGTCGCCGTGAACACGGTCGCCGTGGTCGCCTCGATGGTGGGGCCCTATCTGCTCGGCGATCTCGTCGAGCGGGTGTCGGACGGAGCGCGGGAGCTTCATCTCGGCCTGACCATCGGGGTGTTCGTGGTCGCGCTCGCCGTCCAGGCCCTGTTCATCCGGCAGGTGCGGTTGCGGGGCGCGATGCTCGGCGAGCACATGCTGGCCGACCTGCGCGAGGACTTCCTCGTACGGTCGGTCGGACTGCCCCCGGGTGTCCTCGAACGGGCGGGCACCGGCGACCTCCTGTCCCGCATCACCACCGACATCGACCGGCTCGCCAACGCGATGCGGGAGGCCGTGCCGCAACTGGCGATCGGCGTGGTGTGGGCGGTGCTGCTGCTCGGCGGCCTGGTCGTCACCGTGCCGGAACTGGCGCCCGCCGTGCTGATCGCGGTGCCGGTCCTGGTGATCGGCTGCCGCTGGTACTTCAAGCGCGCACCGGCCGGCTACCGCTCCGAAGCCGCCGGGTACGCCGCCGTGGCCGCGGCCCTCGCCGAGACCGTGGACGCCGGCCGGACCGTCGAGGCGCACCGTCTCGGCGACCGACGGATCGCTCTCTCGGAGCGCCGCGTCAAGGAGTGGACCGCCTGGGAGAACTACACGCTCTGGCTGCGGTCGGTGCTGTTCCCGGTCATCAACGTCACCCATGTCACGGTGCTCTGCTCGGTCCTGATGCTCGGCGGGGTGTTCGTCCTGCGGGGCTGGATCGATGTGGGCGAACTGACGACGGGTGCCCTGATCGCGCAGATGCTCGTCGACCCGGTGAACCTGATCCTGCGCTGGTACGACGAGCTCCAGGTCGCCCAGGTCTCGCTGGCCCGGCTGGTCGGCGTCCGCGACATCGAGCCCGATGCCGGGGACGCAGGTCTGTCCCCCGAGGGCCGGGACGTGCACGCGGACCGGGTGCACTTCGGCTACCTCGAGGGCGTCGACGTGCTCCGCAAGGTGTCCCTGGAGGTCGCGCCCGGTACCCGGCTGGCCCTGGTCGGCCCCTCGGGCGCGGGCAAGTCCACCCTGGGCAGGCTGCTCGCCGGCATCTACGCGCCCCGGGACGGCCGGATCACCCTCGGCGGCGCCGAACTCTCCCGGATGACCGCGGAACACGTCCGCTCCCATGTGGCCCTCGTCAACCAGGAGCACCACGTCTTCGTCGGCTCCCTGCGCGACAACCTCCTGCTCGCCCGGACCGACGCGACCGACGCCGAGCTGTGGGCGGCGCTGGGCGCGGTCGACGCGGACGGGTGGGGGCGGGCACTGGACGACGGCCTGGACACCGAGGTCGGCTCGGGCGGGCTCGCGCTCACTCCGGCCCAGGCCCAGCAGATCGCGCTGGCCCGGCTGGTGCTGGCCGACCCGCACACACTGGTCCTGGACGAGGCGACCTCGCTCCTGGACCCGCGTGCGGCCCGGCACCTCGAACGCTCCCTGGCCCGCGTCCTCGACGGCCGCACGGTCGTCGCGATCGCCCACCGTCTGCACACCGCCCATGACGCAGACGTCATCGCCGTCGTCGAGAACGGGCGGATCAGCGAGTTGGGGAGCCATGACGAGCTGGTGGCGGCGGAGGGGGCGTACGCGGCGCTGTGGCAGTCGTGGCACGGGTAGCTCCGCTGGTCGAGCGGTTACTGAGCTGCGGGCCGGTGGAATCCTGCGGGCCGGTGGGGGCTGGTCGGGGAGAGAGGTGACTGATCTGCGGGCCGGTGAGTACCCGCCGGCCGGTGGGGGCTGGTCGCGCCCACGCGGCGGAGCCGCATATGTCACAGCCCCGCGCCCCTTCCGGGGCGCTGTACCGCACCGGAACCGGACGCCTGCCGTTGCGCCCGGGGGAAAAGGGGTGGAAGGCTGGGATGAGAACGGGCCGGTCCCCACCACCTGGAGGTACCCGTGAACAGCGTCGACGGATGGGGAGACGATGTCTACCAGCCCGACGGATCCGAGGTGCAGGACGACGCGGGTCTGCTCGACGCGGAGGACACCCTGGTGGCCGACGGTGTCGAGGACCCCCTCGACCGCGGCTGGTCCCCACCGGACCGCCCCTGGGCGGTGGAACGCGACGACGTGACGGCGGCCGGGCGCGAGCACGGCGAGACGCTCGACCAGCGCCTCGCCGAGGAGGTCCCGGATCTCGCCGTGTCCGACGGCGACGGCCTCGGCGACTCCGAGGACACCGACGGCGAACTCCGGGACATCGAGGTCGGTGACGTCCGCTCGGGCCGGCTCGTGGCACCCGACGAAGGGGCGCACGAGGACGAGGAGAGCGGCCTGATCGCCACGGACGTGGGCATCGACGGCGCCGCCGCCTCCGCCGAGGAGGCCGCGATGCACATCGTCGACGAGGACGAGGACTCCCTGTACGGCTGAGTTCGCCGCCCCTTCGCCGTCCACCGCACTGTCGCCGCAGAAGGAGCAGCCATGCAGCAGGACAAGCAGCCCGACTACCACCCCGTGGTCTTCCGGGACCGCGCCGCCGGATACGCCTTCCTGACCCGGTCCACCGCGACCAGCGACCGGACCATCGAGTGGGACGACGGAGAGACCTACCCGGTCGTGGACGTGGAGATCTCCTCGGAGAGCCACCCCTTCTACACCGGCAAGGCGCGGACGGTGGACACGGAGGGCCGCATCGCCCAGTTCGAGCGGCGCTACGGCAGCGGCGAGGCGGGCCAGGGTTCCGGCGGGGCGTGAGCCGGCACGGGGATGTGCGTAAGCGCAGGGGTGCGCACGAGTACTGAAGTGTGCGCGAGCGCTGACGCCGGAACTGAAGGCGGGCCTCAGATCACGTTGAGCGCCGCCGCGCAGCCCACTCCCCCGAGCAGTATGAACACCGGCATCAGCACCTTGAGCTCGATCCAGCTGCCCGCGCGGAACCGCATCACCTTCGGCGGGCCGATCGGGTACCAGCGCTTGCGGCCCAGCGGGATCGGCCACAGGATCGGGCAGCCGGAGACGGTCAGCGCGTCCCCGATGTCGTGCACCAGCGCACCCAGCACGACCGGCAGTCCCAGCCACAGGTACTGGTGCTGGTCCGTGAACAGCCAGTCCGAACCGTTGCCCGGCTTGTCCAGCACTCCGGCCAGGATCCACGCGCTGGTCGCCGCCAGCAGCCACACCAGGATGTCGCTGCTGGAGCCGCGGGCCGCCCGCCACAGCAAACCCTCGATGGCCAGCACCATGTGCACGAAGAGGATCACCAGCACCCCCCAGCGGCCGCCCATGATCGCCACAGCCGCACTCCCCGCCCCGATCAGGACCGCCCACAGCCAGGTGTGGGTAAGGGTGCGGTGCCCGCCGGAGCGGCGCGGGTCGCCCTGCTTCCTGGTCCCCTTGTACGCGGCGTACGAGAGCTTGTCGACGATCTCGCACAGGCCCCGGGACACGGGTCCGAAGGCCCGGGAGATGGTCGCCGCCTTGTGGTCGAGGTCCGGGGCGAGCGCGGCGCCGGCGCAGATCAGGGCGCCGACCAGGATCACCGGCCAGGGCATCGGATGCCCGGCCGCGGCGGTCGCCGCTCCGACGCCGAGCCAGGCCGCCGCTCCCGACAGTGAGTGTGCTGGTCCCATCATGGCCGTTCCCCGCCCCATTCCTCTTACGCCGCCGGTCAGTTGCTCGGGCGCCCTGACACTCTGTCGGCGACACAGCGTAGCGGTAGCGATCTTCGTCTCCGCAGCCGATTCCCCCATCGGCCACGGCGCCAGGCAAGATGGGGTCGTGACCCTCATCGACCAGTTGCCGCCGACCGCAGATCCAGACGCCCTCTACGAAGCCTTCGAGTCGTGGGCCACGGAGCGCGGTCTCACGCTCTACCCCCATCAGGAGGAGGCGCTGATCGAGGTGGTCTCCGGTGCGAACGTGATCGTGTCGACGCCCACCGGCTCCGGCAAGAGCATGATCGCCGCCGGTGCGCACTTCGCCGCGCTGGCCCGGGACGAGGTCACCTTCTACACCGCCCCGATCAAGGCGCTGGTCTCGGAGAAGTTCTTCGAGCTGTGCAAGATGTTCGGCACCGAGAACGTCGGCATGCTGACCGGCGACGCGTCCGTCAACTCCGACGCGCCCATCATCTGCTGCACCGCGGAGGTCCTCGCGTCGATCGCGCTGCGGGACGGCAAGCACGCGGACGTCGGCCAGGTCGTCATGGACGAGTTCCACTTCTACGCGGAGGCGGACCGCGGCTGGGCCTGGCAGATCCCGATCCTGGAGCTGCCGCAGGCGCAGTTCATCCTGATGTCGGCCACGCTCGGCGACGTCGCGATGTTCGAGAAGGACCTCACCCGCCGTACCGGGCGCCCCACTTCGGTGGTCCGCTCGGCGACCCGGCCGGTGCCGCTGTCCTACGAGTACAGGCTGACGCCGCTCACCGAGACGCTGACCGAGCTGCTGGAGACCAGGCAGGCGCCGGTCTACATCGTGCACTTCACCCAGGCGCAGGCCGTGGAGCGGGCGCAGGCGCTGATGAGCATCAACATGTGCTCGCGCGAGGAGAAGGACCAGATCGCCGAGCTGATCGGCAACTTCCGCTTCACCACCAAGTTCGGCCGCAATCTCTCCCGTTACGTGCGGCACGGCATCGGTGTGCACCACGCCGGCATGCTGCCCAAGTACCGACGGCTGGTGGAGAAGCTCGCGCAGGCGGGTCTGTTGAAGGTCATCTGTGGTACGGACACGCTCGGGGTGGGCGTCAACGTGCCCATCCGCACCGTGCTGTTCACGGCGCTGGCCAAGTACGACGGCATTCGGGTGCGCACGCTGCGCGCCCGTGAGTTCCACCAGATCGCGGGCCGCGCCGGACGCGCCGGCTTCGACACGGCCGGTCTCGTGGTCGCACAGGCCCCCGAGCATGTCGTCGAGAACGAGAAGGCGCTCGCCAAGGCGGGCGACGACCCGAAGAAGCGCCGGAAGGTCGTCCGCAAGAAGGCGCCCGAGGGCTTCGTCGGCTGGTCGGAAGGCACCTTCGAGAAGCTCATCACCTCCGATCCGGAGCCGCTGACGTCCCGCTTCCGGGTCACGCACACGATGCTGCTGTCGGTGATCGCCCGCCCCGGCAACGCCTTCGACGCGATGCGGCATCTGCTGGAGGACAACCACGAGCCGCGCAAGCAGCAGTTGCGGCACATCCGGCGGGCGATCGCCATCTACCGCTCGCTCCTGGACGGCGGCATCGTCGAGAAGCTCGACACCCCGGACGCCGAGGGCCGCATCGTGCGCCTCACGGTCGACCTTCAGCAGGACTTCGCCCTGAACCAGCCGCTGTCGACCTTCGCGCTCGCCGCGTTCGAACTGCTGGACCCGGAATCGCCGTCGTACGCGCTGGACATGGTGTCCGTCGTCGAGTCCACGCTGGACGACCCCCGCCAGATCCTGGCCGCCCAGCAGAACAAGGCGCGCGGCGAGGCCGTGGCCGCGATGAAGGCGGACGGCGTCGAGTACGAGGACCGCATGGAGCGCCTCCAGGACGTCAGCTACCCCAAGCCGCTGGAGGAGTTGCTCTTCCACGCGTACAACACGTACCGCAAGAGCCACCCGTGGGTCGGCGACCACCCGCTGTCCCCGAAGTCCGTGATCCGCGACATGTACGAACGGGCCATGTCCTTCACGGAGTTGACCTCCTACTACGAGCTGGCCCGCACCGAGGGCATCGTGCTGCGCTACCTCGCCGGCGCCTTCAAGGCCCTCGACCACACCGTCCCCGACGACCTCAAGTCCGAGGACCTGCAGGATCTGATCGCCTGGCTCGGCGAGATGGTGCGCCAGGTCGACTCCAGCCTGCTGGACGAGTGGGAACAGCTGGCCAACCCGGCGGAGATGACCGCCGAGGAGGCCCAGGAGAAGGCCGACCAGGTCAAGCCGGTCACCGCGAACGCGCGCGCCTTCCGGGTCCTCGTCCGCAACGCGATGTTCCGCCGCGTCGAACTCGCCGCCCTCGACCATGTCGACGAGCTGGGCGAGTTGGACGCCGAGGCGGGCTGGGACGCGGACGCCTGGGGCGAGGCGATGGACAAGTACTGGGACGAGTACGAGGACCTCGGCACCGGCCCCGACTCCCGCGGGCCCAAGCTCCTGCTCATCGAGGAGGAGCCGCAGCACGGCCTGTGGCGCGTTCGGCAGATTTTCGCCGACCCGAACGGCGATCATGACTGGGGCATCAGCGCGGAGATCGATCTCGCGGCCTCCGACGAGGAGGGCCGTGCGGTCGTCCGCGTCACCGACGTCGGCCAGCTGTGAGCACAGGAGAATCCCACCCATGACGAACCCGGCAGAGCGGCTCGTCGACCTGCTCGACCTGGAGCAGATCGAGGTCAACATCTTCCGTGGCCGGAGCCCGCACGAGTCCCTGCAGCGGGTCTTCGGCGGCCAGGTAGCGGGCCAGGCGCTGGTCGCCGCGGGGCGCACCACGGAAGGCGACCGGCCGGTGCACTCGCTGCACGCGTACTTCCTGCGCCCGGGCCGGCCGGGCGTGCCGATCGTGTACCAGGTCGAGCGGGTACGGGACGGGCGGTCGTTCACCACCCGTCGGGTCACCGGCGTGCAGCAGGGCCGCACGATCTTCAATCTCACCGCCTCCTTTCACAAGCCTGAGCAAGGTCCCTTCGAGCACCAGCTGCCGGCCCGCGAGGTCCCGGACCCGGAGTCCCTGCCGAATGTGTCGGAGGAGGTCCGGGCCCATCTGGGCGTGCTGCCCGAGCAGTTGGAGCGGATGGCGCGCCGTCAGCCCTTCGACATCCGGTACGCGGACGGGCTGCGCTGGAGCGCCGAGGAGATCAAGGACGCCGAGCCGCGCAGCGCGGTGTGGATGCGCGCGGTCGGGCCGCTCGGCGACGATCCTCTGGTGCACACCTGCGCGCTGACCTACGCCAGCGACATGACGCTCCTGGACGCCGTCCGGATCCCCGTCGAACCCCTGTGGGGACCGCGGAACTTCGACATGGCGTCACTGGACCACGCCATGTGGTTCCACCGGCCGTTCCGCGCGGACGAGTGGTTCCTGTACGACCAGGAGTCCCCGATCGCGACGGGCGGCCGCGGTCTGGCCCGCGGACGCATCTACGACCTGGAGGGACGCCTGCTCGTCTCGGTCGTCCAGGAAGGGCTGTTCAGAGCGCTGTAGCCGACGGATGGGCGCTGCGGTTGCCGAATGCGCACCACAGTTGGTGGGCGCGCGCTGCGGCTCACGCGTTTCTGCGGCGCAGCCAGCCCAACATGCCGCGTGATCGCTCGGGCTCCGGCGCGGGTTCCGGCACAGGCTCGGGCGGGCGCTCGCTCAGGGTCGGCGGTGGTCCGACGGGTTCGGCGGTCGGCGGCCATTCGGCCGGATCAGCGGTCGGTCGTGGGACGGCCGGTTCAGCCGTCGGTCGTGGAACGGCCAGTTGGGCGGTCGGCCGTGGTGCAGTCAGTTCGGCTGTCGGCCGTGGTGCGGGGCGGTGGCGGCGCGCCTCGTCCAGCACCTGGGTCAAATCCGCCCGCAGCCAGCTGATCTCGTCCGGGTCCTCCGCCGTCATGATCCGCTCGGCGATGTGTGCGGCGGGCGAGCCGGGAGCCCCGTGGGCCGGCGGGTCCGGCCGGAAGCGGTTCAAGTGAGCGCGCTCGTACGGGTCCTGGACGATTTCCGCGATCTGGACGGGGTCGAGCAGCGCGGCCAGGGCGCCGGCGCGCTCCCACGGGCCGTCGGCCTGACGGAGCAGGAACCCGAGATGCCGTCCGCGCCAGTTGCGGGGCCGTAGATCCAGGCCGGCCTGCAGTTGGTCCCTCAGTCCCTCGGGTGTGCGGCCGTTCAGCAGCGAGGTGTGGTTCTTGTCGGCCGCGAACTGCCGTAGTTCTTCGGCGAGATAGAGCCAGACCACGGCCCGGTAGCGGTTGACGTAGAACCTCACCGGCACCACCAGGCCCAGCCGGGCGAAGCGGGTGAACCTGGCGGAGGTGACCTCCATGAGGGCCGCGCCGTCCGTGGTGCCCACGGTCTTGACGCTTTCCAGGAGCGATTCGGGGAATCCGTCCGCCGAGCGCAGTCGGTCGATCTCGGCGCGGGTGACGCGGCGGCCGCCGCCCCCTTCGTCGGGCGCGGTGCGGATGCGTCCGAGATGTACGGCGAGGTCGAACTCGCCGCGCTTGAGCCCCAGTTCTCGTGCCGCACGACTGGGCGTGCACGAGAGGTCGGACGGTTTGGTGATGGTGTTTCCTGCCATGGTCGATCTCCCCCGCGGAGTCCATTGCTCACGCTGTGTGCGCTTGCGATGAACAAACCGTAACCGGTTCGGCGGATCTCGTGGCAGGCCTGTGGATAACTCCGCGGAGGCCGGAGAAGTCGCAGGTCAGAGATCTGTGACGGGGGTCCGCTCGGGCTGCCGTGCATCCACGCCGAGGTGCTCGCCGACGCGGTTGACGAGGAGTGTCATCTCGTAGGCGATCTGGCCGATGTCCGCATCCGCGCCGCTGAGGACGCACAGACAGCTGCCGCTGCCCGCGGCGGTGACGAACAGGACGGCGTCGTCGAACTCGATCATCGTCTGCCGCACGCCGCCCGCGCCGAAGTGGCGTCCCGAGCCCTTGGCCAGGCTGTGCAGTCCGGAGGAGACGGCGGCGAGATGTTCGGCGTCCTCGCGGCGCAGCCCCGTGCTCGCGCCCGTCACCAGCCCGTCGTTGGAGAGGACCAGGGCGTGGCGTACGTGCTCGACACGCTCGGTCAGATCGTCAAGCAGCCAGCTCAGTCCCTGGTTCTGCGCCATGTTCCGGCCTCCCCGTGTCGCCTCTCCCCCTGGCCGGAGGATCTCCCGTCAGCCTTCCCCACCTCCGTCGCCCGGGCAAGGAGGATAGGGGCATGGCACAGAAGATGACCGACGAGGAGTGGCGGGCGTTCGTCTCGCACGGCACGCGCACCGGCAAGCTGTCGACCGTTCGCGCCGATGGGAGCCCCCATGTGGCACCGATCTGGTTCCTGCTGGACGGAGACGATGTGGTGTTCAACACCGCGAAGGAAACGGTAAAAGGGCGCAATCTTGCCCGTGACGGGCGAGTCGCCCTGTGTGTGGACGACGATCGGCCGCCGTTCGACTTCGTGGTGCTGCAGGGGCGCGCCGCGTTGTCGGAGGAGCCGGGCGAACTCCGGTACTGGGCCGCCCGGATCGGGGCCCGCTACATGGGCGAGGAGCGCGCCGAGGAGTTCGGTGCCCGCAACGGGGTCCCGGGCGAACTCCTCGTCCGCGTCACGGTCGACAAGGTCCTGGCGCAGAAGGGCATTTCGGAGTGAGACGCGCCTGTCAGCCCACCGAGTCGAGCATCCGGGCGGTGTGCATCCGCCCGGCGTACTCGACGAGCCGGATCAGCACCTCCTTCCCGGAGTCGCGGTCGCGGGCGTCGCAGAGGACCACTGGTGTTCCCTGATCGAGGTCCAGCGCGCGGGAGACATCGCGGGCGCCGTAACTGCGGGCGCCTGTGAAGCAGTTGACGGCCACCACGAACGGGATGTGCCGGTGCTCGAAGTAGTCGACCGCGGGGAAGCAGTCCTCAAGTCGCCGGGTGTCCGCGAGGACGACGGCCCCCAGCGCCCCCTGCGACAGCTCGTCCCACAGGAACCAGAAGCGGTCCTGGCCCGGCGTGCCGAACAGGTATAGGGAGAGGCCGGACCTGATGGTGATGCGGCCGAAGTCCATGGCGACGGTCGTCGTGACCTTCTGGTCCACGCCGTCGGTGTCGTCCACCAACTGCCCGGCCTCGCTGAGCAGTTCCTCGGTGCGCAGCGGCCTGATCTCGCTGACCGCGCCCACCATGGTGGTCTTGCCCACGCCGAATCCGCCGGCGACCAGGATCTTCAACGCCAGGGCGGTCGTCTCGCCGTCCTCGGCGTCGGAGTGCTCGGAGACCATCGATCACTTCTCTCGGGAGTGCCGGCGACGCTCGACGTCCGTGGATACGCATCTTGGCAAGTGCGGCCTCACCCTGGGCGGTTGGACCGCTATTTGCCCGATGTGACCGCCTCGTACCCGTTCGGTGAGCGAAAGGGTGCACAAGTCGGCGTCGTACGCGTTCGAGTGGTTCTGAAGTTTCTTCACAGTGCCCGTAGTCCCTCGATCACCTCGCGCAGAATCCGTTCGTCGGGCAGCTGCGCGGGCGGCACCGGACGGCTGACGGTGACGCAGCCGAGCTCCAGGAGGTCGCCCAGGAGCACTCTGACCACCCCCAGCGGAAGGTCCGCTCCGGCGGCGAGTTCGGCGACGGACTGCGTTTCTGGGCGGCACAGGTCGATGAGGGCCCGGTGTTCCGGTCCGAGCGCGGTGTCGTCGTCGAAGTCGGGTGCGCCCACGTCCAGCGTGACGAGCGCGATCAGGTCGAAACGCACTCCTGTAGGGCCTGATTTGGTACGTCCGCCCGTCATGGCGTAGGGGCGGACGAGAGGCCCTGCTTCCTGGTCGTACCACTGGCTGCCCGGCTCTTGTTGGGCGCCGGTCGTGTCCTCGGTCATCGGAGCGGATCGCCCTCTCGCCTCATCCGGCTGCGGGCGGCCGCGCACCGACGCGCGGCGGCGTGTAGAGGTGCTCGCCGACGCGCTTGACCAGTCGTGCCATCTCGTACGCCACCAGGCCTATGTCGGCTGTGACGGCGGTGAGGACGGCGAGGCAGGAGCCGTCTCCGGCCGCGGCCACGAACAGGAACCCATCGTCCATCTCCACCATGGTCTGCCGTACTCCACCGGCTCCGAAGTGCCGTCCCGCGCCCTTGGCCAGGCTGTGGAATCCGGAGGCGACCGCGGCGAGGTGTTCGGCGTCCTCGCGCTTGAGATCGGTCGACGCGCCGACGGCGAGGCCGTCGTTGGACAGCACCACGACATGCCGTACTTCGCTCACGCGCAGCACCAAGTCGTCCAGCAGCCAGTCGAGTTCACCGGACCGCTGGGCGGCCCTCATGCTCGGGTCCTGGATCACGCGGGGTCTCCTTCGCTGCTGTCGCTGCCCGTTGCGGGGCCTGGGGTGGCACCACGGCCCGGTTGCCTGCCGCCACCGCGCGTCCAGCCTTCGCGGTAGGCCGCCATCCGGTCCCGTACGACCTCGGGAGTGCGGTGCTCGTCGCGTGCGGCCGCCGGTGCCTGTTCCCGTTCCGCGGTGGGCTGTTCGCGGAGTTGGGGGGCGAGGTTCGCCTGGCGTACGCGGCGTGGGAGGTCGTCGCTGTCTTCGGTCCCTTCGGTGTCCTCGGGGGGACGGTGCAGTCGCAAGGTGGTGACTCCGGGAGGCGGGATGTCGTTCGCCGACTCCACCCCGGCCCGTGGGGAGACCGCCAGGGCGGGCCGGTCGGCCGTGGCCGGGACGGACTCCTGGTGCTGCGGTGCGGTGGGCACGCGCGCGTACTCGCGTTCCACGGCGCGCTCCCCGTCCTCGACCGCCGCGCGCGGGGCACGTTCCGCCGCACCGCCGTGCAGCAGCGCCGTCGGCAGCAGGACAACCGCCGTCGTACCGCCGTAGGGCGAGGTCCGCAGGTGCACCTTGATGCCGTGGCGGGCGGCGAGCCTGCTGACCACGAAGAGGCCGAGCCGGTCGCTGTCAAAGAGGTCGAGGGCCTCCGACTGCTCGATGCGGCGGTTGGCGTCGCCCAGGGACTCCTTGCCCATGCCGAGGCCCCTGTCCTCGACCTCGACGGCGTAGCCGTTGCCCACGGGTTCCCCGGTGACCCGCACGCGTGTGTGCGGCGGCGAGAACTGGGCGGCGTTCTCCACGATCTCGGCGAGCAGGTGCGTGAGGTCGGCGACGGCCGCACCCACGACGGACGCCTCGGGGAGTTGGCGTACCTCCACGCGCGCGTAGTCCTCGACCTCGGAGACGGCCGCGCGGACGACGTTGGTCAGGGAGACCGGCATGCGCCAGGCCCGGCCGGGTGCCGCTCCAGAGAGGATGATCAGGCTCTCGGCGTGCCGTCGCATTCGGGTGGTGAGGTGGTCGAGACGGAACAGGTCGCTCAGTTCGTTCGGGTCCTCTGAGCGGCGTTCCATGCGGTCCAGAAGGCTGAGTTGACGGTGTACCAGGACCTGGCTGCGGCGGGCGAGGTTGACGAAGACCCCGGAGATGCCGCTGGCGAGTTCGGCACGTTCGACGGCGGCGCGCAGGGCGGCGCGGTGCACAGTACCGAGGGCTTCGGTGACCTGTCCGATCTCGTCCTCCGAGGGCGACCCGGGCGGGGCCTCCGCCCTGACGTCGATCTCCTCCCCCGCACGCAACCTCCGCATGGCCTCGGGGAGTTTGTGGCGGGCGATCCCCAGGGCGTCGTTGCGCAGGCTCACGAGTTCGACGACGAGGCCGCGTCCGATGCGCACCGAGATGACGAGCGACGCGATGACGGCGGCGAGACCGAGCAGGACCGCGGCACCGGCGGAGGTGAGCAGCCCTCGGGTGAACGGATCGGCGCGGTCCGCGACCCCGCTGCCCGCGTCCGACTCGATGGTGCGCATGCCGGCCTGCACGCGTGCGTGCGCGCTGTTCCAGGTCGTCTCCGGAGCCGCGGCGATCGCCCGGGTGCCCGAGTTGGTGGCGAGGACCTTGTCCTCGACGGTGCCGACCGCGGTGTAGGCGCTGGTGTCGGCGAGGTTCTGCCAGGCGGTACGTTCCGAGCCGGTCAGGTCCGCGACGGCGGAGTCGGTGAGGGTGCGTCGGGTGGCGACGGCGCCGGTGAACAGCCTCAGCCGCTCCCCGTCGAGCCTGCCGTCGAGACGGGCACCGGCGAGCATCACGTCCTCCTGGGACAGCGATTCCCCGGCCCGGGAGAATTCGAGGAGCACGCGCGCGTCGGATCCGAGGTCGGCGTCCTGGATTCCGGTGAGCGCCCCGCCCACGGCGAAGGCCGTCGCGATGGTCTTCGTGTACTGCCCGTAGGTCTCGTCCCATCCCGCGCGGTGGCCGAGCACGTCGGCCCGGAGCGACCGCAGTTGCTCGGCTCCGGTGACGAAGGCCTTCAGTCGTCGGGCGACTCCCGCCGGCAGTTCTTCGCCGTCGGCAACGGTGTTGTCGTCGCCCAGCCGCAACCGTGCGACCGCCCGGTCCGTACTCGCCGCCAGCTTCTTCAGGTCACCGCTCTGCTCGGTGTCGGGGTCGGTCGCGTAGCGCACGGCGGCCGACCGCTCGTCCTGCAGTGCCGCGACGGCTGCCGCGACCGGGCTGCGCACCGCGGAGTCCACGCGCTGCAACTGCCGTAGCCGGGAGACGTCCTGGGCGGTGCTGACGGTGGCGTACGCCCACAGGGCGAGCAGGGAGACGACCGGCACCATCAGGAGGCAGACGATCTTGGCGCGTACGGTGCGGGGACGTATCCGCCAGCGTCCCGCGCGCGGGGGTATGTCCTCCGACGGCGCGTCGAGGGGCTCGTCGAAGAGTTCGTCGGCGGGTGGTCCGGCGTGCGCGCGACGACCGCGCACGGGCGGCGTCTCGGCGCCGGCTCTCGGGGTCCTACGGGGGGTACGCATGGCCTCCTCGCTCGGAAGTGGTTCTCAGGGGCGTGCTGCGCGGGCCGGGCTAGCGGGCGAGGCTCTCCACCGGCCGCTGGGCCGAGGCGGTGGCCTCGCGTTCTCCCGTGGTCGGCGACAGTGCGACGAACGCCGAGGTCAGGAACAGGTAGGACCCGAGGCCTACGGCCAGCGGGAAGATGAACTGCATCGCCGTGGCACCCGGCAGGACTGCCCCGGAGGGGGTGACGTGGACGCGCACCGCGAACATGCCGGTGTAGTGCATGCTGCTGACGGCCGCGCCCATGACGAGGGAGGCAGCGGTGACCGCGACGGGCGACTTGATGTTAAGGGCCGCCCACAGGGCCGCTGTCGCCGCGACGACGGCGATGAGCACGGAGAGCCCGACGAGCATCGGGTCGTAGCTCACGCCACCGTGCAACCGCATCGCCGCCATGCCCAGGTAGTGCATGCTCGCGACGCCCAGTCCGGTGGTGAGGCCGCCGAGGAAGAGCGCGCGGCCCCGGTCGCGGCCGTAGCCGACCGCGAAGACACCCGCGCAGACGACGACCATGGCGACGAGGAGGCTGAGCACGGTCAGTGGCACGTCGTAGCGGATGTCGGTGCCGCTGACGCCGAAGCCGAGCATGGCCACGAAGTGCATGGTCCAGATGCCGGTGCCGAGCGCGGAGGCCGCGGTGACGAGCCAGTTGCGGCGCGACCGGCCGGTGGCGCCGAGCGCGCGGACGGTGCAGCGCAACCCGAGTGCGGAGCCCATGCAGGCCATCACGTACGACAGCGCGGGGGTCAGCCAGCCGAAGGTGGCGTGGTCCAGGTGTCCCATGACCAGGGGACGCTAGTAGGGGCACGGGTGCACAAAGGGGGCGCATTTCGAAAGGTGTTGCAATGTGACACAGAGAGGTGCCTGAACGACCGCGTCACGCTCGAACATGTGCGCCGAAGCGTCATCCGTGTCGGTGAGGGATCATGCCGAACATGAGCGACGACCACACACATGTCCAGGAGTTCTTCGGCGCACGCGCCGCCGACTGGGACAGCCGCTTTCCCGACGACGGCCCCGCCTACGCAGCCGCGGTAGCCGAACTCGGGCTGCGCGCGGGAGACCGGGCGCTCGACGCGGGGTGCGGGACGGGACGCGCGCTGCCGCCGCTCCGTGCGGCCGTGGGACGGTCCGGAGTGGTCGTCGGGGCCGATCTCACCCCCGCCATGCTGGAGGCCGCCGTACGGGCCGGACGCGGCCGTGACGGGCGTCTGCTGCTCGCCGACGTCGCCGCGCTGCCGCTGCGGTCCGAGTCGCTCGACGCCGTGTTCGCCGCGGGCCTGATCGCGCACCTGCCCCAACCGGAGGAGAATCTGCGGGAGTTGGCGCGTGTCGTGCGCCCCGGCGGCTCGCTGGCCTTGTTCCACCCGATCGGCCGGGCCGCCCTCGCGGCGCGTCAGGGGCGGCAGATCGGACCGGACGACCTGCGCGCGGAGCCCAATCTCCGTCCGCTGCTTGCCGGTTCGGGGTGGCGCATGACGTCGTACGTCGACGAGGACGCCCGCTTCCTGGCATTGGCCGTGCGCGAGAGCTGAGCCCGCGCGCCTCCCGGGAGTTGGACGGTCCCTTCCGGCGCGGCAGCCTCACCATCTTGCGGGCTACGAGCCGGGCCGAACTGACCTGACTCCGCGCCACGTTGGTATCACTCGACGGCCGACCCGTCTCCGCGCGGGGCCTTCGACGCGCTTCACCGCAACGTTCCTCTTCTGTCGCCGCAACTCCAACTCTACGTTGGGTAGCAGTAGATGAACGATCAGCGACAGAAACCCACGCAGGGGGAAGGGTGGTCAGCATGTTCGACAGGCCCCGCAAGACCTTCGCCAGATTTCTCACCTCCACGCGCGCGGCGGCGAGCAGCGCCCCGGAGGGGCGCCCGCACAATCTCTTCGAGGCCGCGGCCGTCTATGTGTCGGCCCGCGCGGAGGACGATCAGGACCGGATCGACGAAGCCGCGGGCTGGGTGTCGCCGGAGGCGCTGTCCTTCGGGGTGAGCGAGCTGGCGTGCCGGGCCGTCGTCGCGCTCGCGAGGGAGCGTGACGAGTCGCCGCGGACGGTGGCTCGTGCGCTTCTTGGGCTCCCGGCGGCCTGACAGTTCGGGTTACCGGTGGTCATTTCGCCCTGTCCAGACGGAAAACTGCAGCTCCGGGTGTACTTGGGAGTCGTGACAAGGGGCTTCCGCGCACACTAGGGTGCGCGCGATTGGACGAATGATGGGGAGGCTGGGATGGCCGACACGGACGAAGAGGCCGTCGCCGCCGATGACGATGCGCTCTACGTGCTCACGGCGGTACTGCTGACGCCGGCGAAGTTCCCGAGTGTGCTGGGCGACGACTACCCGGAGGCCTGTGCGGCGCTCGGTATGGCGCCGCTCGCCGACGGGTACGGCCTGGTGATCGGCCAGGACGGCGACGGGGCGCGGTGGACGGTCGTCATCGACGACGTGTCACTGGTCGCGGTCGCCATCGCGTCCTGGGACTGCGGCATGGAGTACGACCTGTCGCCGAGCGAGCGCACGGTAGTCGCCGCCCTCCCGGGCTGGCCGCTCGCGGTCGCCGTCGCGGCTCCCAATGTGCCCCCGCCGCACGACCCGCACCCCGACCTCGTGGACCGGCCGCCGCTGGCCCCGCCGGACACGACCATCTGGGGTCCGGCCCAACGACGGCTGGGCGCCGACGAGATCGCGCTGCAGTGGGCCATGTGGCGGGAGCAGATCGACGACTCGACCTTCTCGGCGCAGGAGGCGCAGGGGCCGCAGGAGGCTCAGGACGCGGCGGGCGACGCGTCGAAGACGGACGCGGCCGCCTCAGACACCACCCCGGAAGACGCCACCCTCGCCACCCCGGCCACCCCCGCCGCCGCGTCCGAGGCGGACGAGACGCCGCCGGACGACAACGCGTCGGACAGCACCTCCGCGGGCGGCACCGGGGAAGGCCCTCAGACGGGCCACAGCGGGATCCGCCGCGTGCTGACGGAGGTCCGCGCGTACGTCGACACCCCGCCGCCTCTGGGCCGCGTCAGATCGTCCTTCGCACCGGGCGACGCACGCACACTGCGCGCCGACGGCCCCGGCTGGTCTTTGGTGGCCCGGACCGACGACATAGCGTTCGTCCTGCTCGACGACGAGCCCGGCGAGGTCCTGCCGGTGGGCCGGGGCCCCGAACTGCCCGGACTCCTGGAAGCACTCGACAAGCTGGCCGTACGGCCGAGTTGAGCCCTTGGGCGCGGATCCGGGCATCCGGGGTCCGCGGTCCGGGGGCCAGTTGGCAAGATCCGTCCAGGCTGGGCGAGCGGAGCCTGGACGGCCGCATCCGGCCGACGCGAACAGGGCCCTACGCACGCGTGACCGTGCGCCGTCCACGGGGCACGCATGCCCGTGCCCCCGCCGGTAGCCGTCCCGGAACCGCTACCGAACTTCACCCTCCTCGGTCAGTGGACGGTGCTCGCCCGAGCACCGTCCACAGGGCTGTTGTCGACAGTCCCGCGAACGGTGCTGTGCCGTGCTCCGCCCCTGCGCGCCGGGCGGGAACACGGTCCGGCATCGGTGCGTCAGCGGCCGATCTCCTTGCCCGCCACACGGCGCAGCCGACGCCGCTGCGAGGGGTCCAGTGTGAGATAGGCGGCCGTCGGCACTCCCACAACGATCAGGAATGCGACCCACCAGGGCAGCCAGATCAACAGGATCAGTCCGACCGCCACTCCTCCTACGGCGATCTTCGCGCTCTTCGACATATGTCGCCTCCTCCGCGGCCGCAGCCGCTCTCTGTTCTGAAAACGGGTCCGCGCTCCCCACAGTTCCGGATCGCGACCCTGAGACATCCCTGAGGCGCTTCCCCTACTGGTACCCGGGTCGTCGGCTGCTCCGTCACTCCGTCACGCCGTCCACTCCATGCGCAGCGGCTCTCCCACCTCGTGGAGGTGGCGCAGGGCCTGCCGGTAGGAGTCGACGAACCCGGTCTCCACGTAGGGGATACCCACATCCTGACAGTGGGCGCGCACCAGGGGCTGTGCGAGGTGCAGATTGGGTCGCGGCATGCTCGGGAAGAGGTGGTGTTCGATCTGGTAGTTGAGGCCGCCGAGGAACCAGTCGGTCAGGACGCCGCGACGGATGTTCCGCGAAGTGAGGACCTGGCGGCGGAGATGGCCCCACCGTTCGCCGTTCGGGTCCGGCATCTCCATGCCCTTGTGGTTGGGTGCGAAGGCCAGGCCGAGGTGCAGGCCGAACAGGGCCTGGTGGAGCGCGGCGAACGCGAGCGCCTTCCCCGGGGACATCGAAATGAGCAGCAGCGTCGCGTAGGCCACGACATGGCTCACCAGTAGGGCGCCTTCGACGGCCCGCTCTCGACGGGGCTGGCGCCGCAGATCCTGGAAACCGTGGACCTTCAGGGCGACGCCTTCGAGCAGGGTGAGCGGAAAGAACAGCCATGCCTGGTTGCGGGTGAGCCAACGCCGGAAGCCTGAGCGGTCCTTGGCCTGCTCGCCGGTGAAGACGAGGACGTCCGCCACGACGTCCGGGTCCTTGTCGATGTGGTTGGGGTTGGCGTGGTGGCGGTTGTGCTTGTCGTTCCACCAGGAGTAGCTCATCCCCAGCAACAGGTTGCCGTGGATCAGGCCGATGAGGCGGTTGGCACCTTTCCCGCCGGCGATCTGGGAGTGGCCCGCGTCGTGGCCTATGAAGGCCGTGCGAGCACCGAACACGGCGAGCAGCGGAGCCAGAAGCAGCGTCAGCCAGGAGTCGCCGATCAGGACGATGCCCGTGCCGATGGCGCCCAGCGCAAGGGTGTTGGCGGCGATACAGCGTGCGTACCAGGCATACCGCCGCTCCAGTAGACCTCTGCCCTTGACCGTGCGCAGGAGGGGCGCGAACTCGCTTCCTGGGGGCGCCGCGACGGCATCCCCCGGATCATGTACGCCGACGACTGCGGTGGGCTGGGACATGTCCGGTCTCCGGCTCTCTCAGGCAACGGGCTGACCTGAGCAAACGTACGAATCGGTGACCGGTCGCGACCATGGCGGCACCCCCCGTGTTCATACGGGGGTCAGCCGGGTCCTCGCAGGGGGGTTGACGACACCCTCACCGACCCGGTCCCCGGAGGACGGGCTTACGGAGAAGTGCCCGGAAAAACGCGATGGCAAGGAGCTCATCCACTCCTTGCCACACCCAAGGTATAGCCCACCCAGGGGCTTGCGGCAAGGCCCGGGTCGTCCCTCAGACTGGCCGACCAAGGCCCGGACCTGCGGAAACGAAAGATCCTCGAAGCACAGGCCCGCCGAGCGGGCGACCGGAAACCAATCTCGTTGGATGGGCGTTCTGATGATTGACGTGATCGTGGTCGGCGGCGGACCGACCGGCTTGATGCTGGCCTGCGAATTGCGGCTGCACGGCGTGCACGTGGTCGTGCTGGAGAAGTTGACCGAGCAGACCGGGGAGTCCCGCGGGCAGGGTCTGCACGCGCGCAGTGTCGAGATCATGGACCAGCGCGGCCTCCTCGACCGGTTCCTCGCGGTCAGTGAGAAGTTCCAGGTGGGCGGTCTCTTCGGGGGCATCGTCAAGCCGTGGCCGGACCGGTCCGACACGGCTCACCCGTACGGCGTCGCCACCCCGCAGCCGGTCACCGAGCGGCTGTTGGAGGAGCGCGCCGTCGAACTCGGCACCGAGATCCGGCGCGGCTGCGAAGTGGTCGGGTTGAGTCAGGCCGAGGACGTGGTGACCGTCGGGTTGGCGGACGGCGCGCAGTTGCGCTCGCGCTACGTCGTCGGATGCGACGGTGGCCGCAGCGCCGTGCGCAAACTCCTCGGCGTCGGTTTCCCCGGCGAGCCCGCGACGGTCGAGACGCTGCTGGGCGAAATGGAGGTGGCCGAGGATCCTGCCACGATTGCCGCGGTCGTCGAGGAAGTCCGCAGGACCCAGCTACGGTTCGGCGTCAGCCCCGGCGAGAACGGCGTGTACCGCGTCGTCGTGCCCGCCGACGGCGTTGCCGAGGACCGTGCGACCCCGCCGACCCTCGACGACTTCAAGCAGCGGCTACGGGCCGTCGCGGGCACCGACTTCGGCGTGCACTCGCCGCGTTGGCTGTCCCGGTTCGGCGACGCCACCCGGCAGGCCGAGCGCTACCGGGTCGACCGGGTCCTGCTGGCCGGGGACGCGGCACACATCCATCCGCCGACGGGCGGGCAGGGGCTCAACCTCGGTGTGCAGGACGCGTTCAACCTCGGCTGGAAGCTGGCGGCCTCGGTCAACGGCTGGGCTCCGGAAGGGTTGTTGGACAGCTACCACACCGAACGACACCCCGTGGGTGCCCGGGTGATCGGCAACACGCGCGCGCAGATCACGCTCCTGGGGACCGATCCGGGTGCGACCGCACTGCGGGAACTGTTCTCGACACTGATGGACTTCGAGGAGGTGAACCAGTACGTCACCGAGATAATCACCGCGGTCGGGATCCGCTACGACTTCGGCGAGGGACATGACCTGCTCGGCCGACGGCTGCGCGACGTGAGGCTGAAGCAGGGGCGCCTCTACGAGTTGATGCGCACCGGCCGAGGGCTCCTGCTCGACCAGACCGGCAAGCTCTCGGTCGCGGGGTGGGCGGATCGCGTCGACTACGTAGTCGACGTCAGCGAGGAACTGGACACACCCGCGGTACTTCTACGTCCGGACGGCCACGTGGCGTGGGTCGGTGACGACCAGGAGGAACTGTTGAGCCGGCTCCCCCGCTGGTTCGGCGCCGCCCACTAGGCGCTTCCCCACCCGCTGTCGTCAGTACGCAGGGAACGCCCAGCCTCCCGGGTAGAACGGCTCCCGGTCCGCGCGGAACGCCGTCGTCGCCCGGGACAGGGCTCTGGCTCGCAACTCCTCGACGAGACCGGCCCCGGCGAGGGACGCGAGCGTGGTGCCGCCGAGGAAGGCCGCTCCGAGTTCGGCAACCGGTAACGGCCCGTGTTCCAGGGGCAGAAGGCGTCCTCGATGTCGAGGACGAGATCCAGTGTGCCCGCGTAACGCCGTGCCTCCAGCGCTCGGTCGACGTCGATCAGTCGCACCCAGAGGCGATCGACCGGCGTCGACCGCGCGGCACGCGGATCGGTCAGCAGGTGCGCCGGCGGCTCGTCCACCGCCCCCTCGTACTCGATCCAGGAGGCCAGGGTCGATACAGGCGAGGAAGCGCCACAGGGCGGCATACGCCTGCCGGGAGGCGGTTGCCAACTCGACGGACCCCTGGCGCGTTCCCGCCGCCTCCTGACGCGTCCTGCTTGATCCGGTAGAGGGCGTATCCCGTCGTCCGGCCGTCCGCGTCGTGGTGCAGCGCGAAACGCGACGCGCTCGCGCCTCCGCGTTCCTGGAGTCGGATGGTTCCGTCGCCGCAGTCGGTTCCGGGACGGAAGCGGACAGCGCGCTTGTCGCAGCGGAGGCGTGCTCCCTGGGTGGCCGTGCGGAGGAGGTAGGGATCATCCACGGTGCCTGTTTAGCCGACAGCGCCACAGGACGCGATCGAATTGCAGCCGCCCCCTCGCAGGCGCCACGCCCGCCCGACAAGCGGCCGACACCCTGGATTCACCTCGCCGTCGAGCACCGTTCCTCATGACGCCCAACCCTGGCCGCTGTCAGCGAACTTGTCCTCAGGAGGCCCGATGTCCCCGCACGACCTCGTCCGACGCCGCGTCCGTCGTCCCGTCGCGGTGGGTGTGCCGCTCGCCGTGGTGGTCGCCCTCGTGGCGGCCGGTACGGCCGTGGGAGCCCCCGCGAAGGCCGAGGCCGCCCATGTCACGCGGACGGCGACGCTCGGCGACATTCCGCTCGGCGCGTTCAGCAACGCGCTGCTGCCCGGGACGGTGGGCAACGACCGGGGAGTGGACCTCGGCGGTATCGGCAGCGACATCTACCCGGCCGGCCGCAAGGGCGAGTTCTGGACGATCACCGACCGCGGGCCCAACGGCCAGATCAAGGTCGGCGGGACGAAGCGCCGTACGTTCCCCGTGCCCGGTTTCGACCCGGCGATCGTGAAGATCCGTGTATCCGGAGACACGGTGAAGGTCCTGGACGCCATCCCGATCACCACGTCCTCCGGGAAGGCCGTCACCGGGCTGTCGAACCAGCAAGGGCGCGACGAGGCGCCGTACTCCTACGATGCGCAGACGGCGCTGTCGTACAACCCGAACGGGCTGGACACAGAAGGCATCGTGCGCGCCGGGGACGGATCCTTCTGGCTCGTCGACGAGTACGGGCCCTCCCTGGTGCATGTCTCCGCGCGCGGGAAGGTGCTCACGCGGTACGTGCCCAAGGGGCTGCATCTGACCGGTACCGACTACCCCGTGGTGGAGGCGCTGCCGTCCGTCCTGCTGCACCGGAAGACCAACCGCGGTTTCGAGGGGCTCGCCCAACTGCCCGGCGGTGACCTGGTGATGGCCCTCCAGAGCCCGCTGTCGCTGCCGGACGGGGACGCCGGGGACGCGTCGCTCAACACCCGCCTGCTGCGTTTCTCGACGAAGAAGAAGGCGGTCACGGCGGAGTACACGTACCGCTTCGACCCGGTGAACGTGGTCGACCCCAGCGAGGACGACACCTCCGAGCTCAAGATCTCCTCGGTGGTCGCCGTGGGCGACGACCAACTGCTCGTCGAGGAGCGCACCGACAAGGCGGCCCGGCTCCAACTGGTCCAGCTGGGGCGCAAGTCGAACATCCTCGGTGGTCGCTACGACGACGACACGACGTCCCCGTCGCTGGAGCAGCTCGACGACCCGGCCGCCGCGGGTGTCCCGGTGCTGGCCAAGAAGCTGGTCGTCGACCTGGGGACCGTCTCCGGGGTGCCGCAGAAGATCGAGGGCATCGCGCGCGTGGATCACGACACGCTCGCCCTGATCAATGACAACGACTTCGGGATGACGGACGGCGCGGGCGCGTTCGACGCGCAGGGGCGGTTGGTCGACAGCGGCATCGAGACGACTGTGGTGTACCTGAAGCTGCCGCACGGCATCTGAGTCCCCGTCGACTCCTGTGGCAGTCAGCCGAACAGGGACGGGAGCAGGGATTCGATGTCGCTGGGAACCTCGCTCGGCAGCTCCGAGGGGAAGTTCGACGGAAGCGCGGTCGGGAGCTTGGTCGGCAGGCTGGTGGGGAGTTTCGTCGGGAGGGTGAGGGACGGGCTGCGGCTCGTGCTCGCACTGGTCTCGGCGGGCGCCTTCTTGTCCGGTGAGTCATGTCCCCCGGAGGCCATCAGCACGACGGCTACGACGGCCCCGGCTGCCACGATCACGGCTAGCAGGATGAACAGCGGACGGGGGCGCCTGCGGGGAGGCGGTCCGTAGTCCCCGTAGTCACCTCCTGATCCGTGCCCGAAGTCTTCGGGAGGTGGTCCGAAGCCGCCTCCCTGAGGCGGGGTGGCGTCCGGTGGCCCGGGCGGTCGAGGCGGTACGGGCGGCATGGCCATACCGTCAAGGGTCGCCTTCGTGGAGGTCATGGCGCGACCCCCGCGCGGTGGTTGATACGGGCTCATGCCATGGATCGCATGATTCCGGAGCATTCCGCGCGGGGGTCGGTCACGATCGACAACTCACGGACACCGACGGGCTCGTGAGTGACGCACGCGTGCGTGCGGTCAGCCGCGTGCTCCCAGGAGGTGGTCCATGGCGAGCTGGTCGAGCTGCTCGAAGGCCATCCCGCGCTGGGCGGCCGCCTCGATGTCGAAGTCCTCGAAGGCCGAGCGGTCCGCGAGCAGCGACTTGAGGCCGTCCGCCGCGGTCTGCTGCGCCAGCTCGTCCAGACGCGAGGCGCGCAGCGCCTCCTGGACCACCGGGTCGGCGCGGAACGCGGCCGAACGCTCCTTGAGGATCAGGTAGTTGCGCATGCAGCCGGCCGCCGACGCCCACACGCCGTCGAGGTCCTCGGTGCGCGGCGGCTTGAAGTCGAAGTGCTTCGGGCCGGCGTAACCGGCGCTCTCCAGGAGGTCGACCAGCCAGAAGGCGGCACGCAGGTCGCCGTTGCCGAAGCGCAGGTCCTGGTCGTACTTGATGCCGGACTGGCCGTTGAGGTCGATGTGGAAGAGCTTGCCCGCCCACAGGGCCTGGGCGATGCCGTGCGGGAAGTTGAGCCCGGCCATCTGCTCGTGGCCGACCTCGGGGTTGACGCCGTAGAGCTCCGGGCGCTCCAGGCGCTCGATGAACGCCAGGGCGTGGCCGACGGTGGGGAGCAGGATGTCGCCACGGGGCTCGTTCGGCTTGGGCTCGATCGCGAACTTGATGCTGTAGCCCTGGTCGGTGACGTACTCGCCGAGGAGGTCGAAGGCCTCCTTCATGCGGTCGAGAGCGACGCGTACATCCTTGGCGGCGCCGGACTCGGCGCCCTCGCGGCCGCCCCAGGCGACGTAGGTCTCGGCGCCGAGTTCGACCGCGAGGTCGATGTTGCGGATCGTCTTGCGCAGGGCGTAGCGGCGCACGTCACGGTCGTTGGCGGTGAACGCGCCATCCTTGAAGACCGGGTGCGTGAAGAGGTTCGTGGTCGCCATCGGCACCTTCATGCCGGTCGCGTCGAGGGCCTCGCGGAAGCGCTTGATGTGCGCCTCGCGCTCGGTGTCCGAGGACCCGAAGGGGATCAGGTCGTCGTCGTGGAAGGTCACACCGTGGGCGCCGAGCTCGGACAGGCGCTGCACCGTCTCGACCGGGTCAAGGGCACGGCGGGTGGCGTCGCCGAACGGGTCCCTTCCCTGCCAGCCGACGGTCCAAAGGCCGAAGGTGAACCTGTCCTCGGGGGTGGGCTGGTAGTTCATGACGCGGCTCCTTGTTGCTTCGCTGCGACTATTTCGTCATGGCGGTTTACAAATTAGTATGCACACGCAGCTCTGGGAAGGGACAAGGTGTCCCTGAAGGAGTGGGGTACGGGTCACCGCACCCGGACAGCCTTGAAAACACCAGGTCAGAGCCCGCAGAGCCGCGGAAAAAACAGGGAGAGCCCGATGTCAGCAGCCGAGGGTCCGCTCGTCGTCGGCGTGGACACGTCCACCCAGTCCACGAAGGCGCTGGTCGTCGATGTGTCCACCGGCCGGATCGTCGCGAGCGGTCAAGCGCCGCACACCGTCTCCTCGGGGGCGGGCCGCGAGAGCGATCCCCGCCAGTGGTGGGACGCCCTGTGCGAGGCACTGCGCCAGTGCGGGGACGCGGCCCACGAGGCGGCGGCCGTGTCGATCGGCGGCCAGCAGCACGGCCTGGTCACCCTGGACGCCCAGGGCGAGCCGGTGCGCCCGGCGCTGCTGTGGAACGACGTGCGCTCCGCGCCGCAGGCCCGCCGTCTGATCGAGGAACTGGGCGGCCCGAAGGCCTGGGCGGAGCGCACCGGCAGCGTGCCCGGCGCCTCCTTCACGGTCACGAAGTGGGCCTGGCTCGCCGAGCACGAGCCGGAGTCGGTGCGCGCAACGGCGGCCGTACGTCTCCCCCACGACTACCTCACCGAGCGGCTCACCGGACAGGGCACGACCGACCGGGGCGATGCCTCCGGCACCGGCTGGTGGGCGTCCGGAACCGAGTCGTACGACGAGGAGATCCTCCGGCATGTCGGGCTCGACCCGGCGCTGCTGCCCCGGGTGGTGCGGCCGGGCGAGGTGGCCGGAACAGTGCGCGACGGCCACGACCTGCCGTTCTCCAAGGGCACGTTGGTCGCCCCCGGCACCGGCGACAACGCGGCCGCCGCGCTGGGTCTCGGGCTGCGCCCCGGCGTCCCCGTGCTCAGCCTCGGCACGTCGGGCACCGTGTACGCGGTGTCGAAGCACCGCCCCGCGGACCCCTCCGGCACGGTCGCGGGCTTCGCCGACGCGCACGGCGACTGGCTGCCCCTGGCCTGCACCCTGAACTGCACGCTCGCCGTCGACCGGGTCGCGGCCCTGCTGGGCCTGGACCGGGAAGCCGTGGAACCCGGCACGTCGGTCACGCTGCTGCCCTACCTGGACGGCGAGCGCACCCCGAACCTCCCCAACGCCTCGGGCCTGCTGCACGGCCTGCGCCACGACACCACCGGCGGCCAGCTCCTCCAGGCCGCCTACGACGGTGCCGTGCACGCCCTGCTGGGCGCGCTCGACCTGGTCCTCGACGAGGACGCCGACCGCACCACGCCCCTGCTGCTGATCGGCGGTGGCGCCCGGGGCACGGCCTGGCAGGAGACCGTACGGCGGCTGTCGGGACGTCCGGTCCAGGTGCCCGAGGCGAAGGAGCTGGTCGCGCTCGGTGCCGCCGCGCAGGCCGCGGGGCTGCTGACCGGCGAGGATCCGGCCGCGGTGGCCCGGCGTTGGAACACGGCCGCCGGGCCGGTGCTGGACGCCGTGGAGCGCGACGAGGCGACGCTGGCCAGGATCTCCGGGGTACTCTCCGACGCGGCTCCGCTGCTCGAACGGGGGCCGGAAGCCCGTTGACGCACACCGACCGAGGACTGACGGAGGCATGACCGCACCGCTGCACGAGGCGCACCCCGCCGGGTCCGGCCGTGCCCTGCCCGACACCCAGCAGGGCATGCGCCGGCGCAACCTCGCGCGCGTGATGCACACGGTCAGCGCCGAGGGCCCGCTCTCTCGCGCGGCCGTGGCCTCGCGCATCGGGCTGACCCGTGCGGCGGTGTCGACACTGGTGGACGAGCTGATCCGGTCGGGGCTGCTCGAAGAGCTGGGCCCCGAGCGGCCCGGCCGGGTGGGCCGCCCCGGATCGGCGCTCGCCGTCAGCGGGCGCGGTCCGGCCGGGATCGGCGCGGAGATCGGCGTCGACCATCTCGCGGTCTGCGCGGTCGATCTGCGCGGCGAGATACGGGCCCGTGCCGTACGGCACGGCGTGAACCGCGGCCGCTCCCCCGAGCCGGTGCTCGCTGAACTCACCGCGCTGGTACGGCAGGTCGTCGCCGAGGCGGACGCGGAGGGCCTGTGGCCGGCCGGGCTCGCGGTCGCCGTGCCCGGTCTGGTGGCCCGCGACGGCCGTACGGTCGTCCGCGCCCCGAACCTCGACTGGCACGACACGGATCTCGGCACCCTGCTGCCCGCCGAACTCCCGCCCACTGTGGACAACGAGGCCAACTTCGGCGGGCTCGCCGAACTCTGGCTGGGCGACACCACTCCGCGCGACTTCCTGCATGTGTCGGCCGAGATCGGCATCGGCGCCGCGGTCGTCGTCGACGGGGGGCTGCTGCGCGGAACAAGGGGATTCGCGGGCGAGTTGGGGCATGTTCCGGTGCGTCCGGACGGGCCGGAGTGCGCGTGCGGCGGGCGTGGATGCCTCGAACAGTACGCGGGCGAGGAGGCCGTGCTGCGTGCCGCCGGTCTCGAGCCCGGCGCGGACCGGGTCGGTCTGCTCGCGACGCGCGCCGCCGACGGCGACGAGGCGGTACGGGGTGCCCTGCACGACGCCGGTACGGCGCTGGGCATCGCGCTCACGGGCGCGGTCAACCTGCTCGATCCGCAGCTGGTGGTGCTGGGCGGCGCGCTGTCCGGGCTCGCGCCCTGGCTACTGCCGGCGCTGGAGGCCGAGTTGGCTCGGCGCACGGCGGGGCCCGCCTGTCCGGTGTCCGTGTCGCGGCTGGGGCCCGAAGGTCCGCTGCTGGGGGCCGCGCACTCGGTGGTGCGGGCCGTCCTCGACGATCCGGCGGCGGTGGCCGAACGGGCCGGGGGAATCGTGGCCGGCCGAGCTGGGGACATCGCGGCCGAACAGGCCTGAAACACGGCCGAGTTCGCCCGTCCGAGTGATCGAGTTATCCACAGTTCCGCCGTCGTCCACGGAAGCACGGCACGCCCTACTGCCCAACCCGCAAGCGCCGTACCGTGATTCACGCGAGGCGCAGCCGTCGCGTGACGACGGTGTGCGGGTGTGAGTGCAGACGCGGGTGGACGAGGGGGGATTCACGTGTCGGGGGAGACAGTTCAGGGGCTGCGGCGGGATGCCGTCGGGCTGCGTGAGGTGCTGTTTCAAAGTGTCACGGCAATGGCGCCGGCGGCCGCGGTCGCCGCGTCGATCCCGTCGGGCGCGGCCTTCGCGGGCGGCAGTCTGCCGCTGTCGGTGCTGATCGCGCTGGTGGCCTGCCTGTTCACCGCGTCCTGCGTGGCCGAGTTGGCGCGGGAGTTGCCCGCCGCCGGCTCGGTGGCCACCTATGCGGCGCAGGGACTGCATCCGGCCGTCGGCTTCCTGGTCGGCTGGGGATACGTCTTCGTGGAGGCACTGGTCCCACCGTTGCTGCTCCTCCAACTGGGCTTCACCACGGCGGGCACCCTGCACCAGGAGTGGTCCTCGTATCCGGAGAGCCTGTGGTGGCCGTGGGCGCTCGCGGGTGCCGCCATCATCGCGGCGGCGGGCTGGTTCGGCGCGCGTGCCTCGGCCCGCTTCGGCACGGTCCTCGGGGTCTTCGAGATCGTCGTCTTCCTGGTATTCGCCGTCTGGCTGATCGTCAAGGCAGGTGGGGACAACACCCTCTCGGTGTTCGGTACTTCGCACACCGGCAAGGACTACTCGGGGCTCGGCGGAGTCTTCGCCGGCTCGGTCTACACGGTGCTCGCGTTCGCCGGATTCGAGGCCGCCGCACCGCTCGCCGAGGAGACACGGGACCCGCGCCGGACGATGCACCGCGCGGTGCTCGGCGCGGCCCTCGGGATCGGCCTGTTCTACGTGCTGACGACCTACGCCATGACGGTGTACTTCGGGCCCGACCGCTTCAGCGGATTCGGCGCCTCCGGAGCCGCGTCCTGGGAGGGAGTGGCACGCGCGTCGTTCGGGCTCTTCTGGGTGCTGGTGTTCCTGGCCGTGGTCAACTCGACGATCGCCAACGCCAACGCGTGCGCCACCGTCTCGACCCGCACCGCCTTCGCCCTGGCCCGCATCCGGGTACTCCCCCGCATCCTCGCCACCCTGCACCCACGCCACCGCTCTCCCGTCGCCGGAATCGCCGTACAGACCGTCGTCGCGGTGGGAGCCGTACTGGGTCTCGGTTTCGGCTACGACCCGGTGACCGCGTTCCTCCTCCTGGCCACGGTGATCGTCACGGTCGTCATCGCCGTCTACATCGTCGTGAACCTGGCCTGCGCGGGCTACTTCCTGCGCCGCAGACGCGAGTTGCTCAAGCCGGTACGGCACCTGCTGGTCCCGCTCCTCGGGATCGTCGCGTTCGTCCCCGCCCTGCTCACCGCGGCAGGCCTCCCGGCCTTCGACTTCGTGACCGAACTGACCGCTCCCGTGTCGTACGCCGGACCGGTCGTCGGCATCTGGATGGCGGCAGGGGTGGTAGTCCTGCTCGTTCTGCTACGACGGCACCCCGAGCGAATAGCCGAAACCGCACGTGTCCATCTCGACGAAACCGCCTCCACCGGTCATCCGCAGAACGGAGCAGTACAGCCATGAACGACCCCCGGATCCTGACGGTGCGACCCGAACCGGGCGAGTACGCCTGGACGTTCGGCGGCGCCCCGCCCGTGGCACGCATCGCGCCCGGCACGGTCCTCGACCTGTATACGGAGGACTGCTTCGCCGGACGGGTGCGGTCCGAGAAGGACCTGGTGTCCGAGGTGTGCGAGTTCCCGTTCCTCAACCCGCAGACCGGCCCCTTCCATGTGGAGGGCGCGGAGCCGGGCGACACGGTCGCCGTGCACTTCGTGTCGATCGAACCTGCCCGGGACTGGGCCGCCTCGACCACGGTCCCCCTCTTCGGCGCGCTCACCTCGACCCGCACCACGGCGTCGCTGCAGCCGCCGCTCCCGGAGACCGTCTGGATCTGGCAGCTGGACCGGACCCGCCGCACGGCGTTGTTCCGCGCGCGGGACAGTGACATCGAGGTCGAGCTGCCCCTCGACCCGATGCACGGCACGGTGGGCGTGGCCCCCGCCAATCTCGAGGTGCGTTCGGCGCTGGTGCCCGACGCGCACGGCGGGAACATGGACACGCCCGAGATGCGGGCCGGGGTCACCTGCTACCTCGGGGTGAACGTAGAGGGCGCGCTGCTCAGCCTCGGTGACGGGCACGCCCGGCAGGGCGAGGGCGAGACCTGTGGAGTCGCCGTCGAGTGCGCGATGAACACCGTGGTGATCGTGGAGCTGCTCAAGGGGGTCGCCACACCCTGGCCGCGCATCGAGTCGGACACGCACATCATCTCGACGGGTTCGGCACGCCCGCTGGAGGACGCGTTCCGGATCTCCCAGCTCGACCTGGTGCGTTGGCTGGTGCGCGACTACGGGTTCAGCGAGCTGGACGCCTACCAGTTCGCAACTCAGGCGGTCGAGTCGCCGTTGGCCAACGTGTGCGACACCAACTACACCTGTGTGGCGAAGATCCGGAAGGAATGGCTGCCCGCGCGCGAGACGCATCGCGGACTGCACGCGCGGCTGCGTGAGACCGCGGCGGCATTCCGGCACTGAGAGCCCGCCGCTCACCCCGAATACCCCGAAAACCCCTGACCCGAACGCCCCGAACATCCTTGAAAGGCAACCCGCAGTGGACCGCTCAAGACCGCTCCCCAGCAGGCGGCGCATCCTCAAGGGTGCCGCGCTGGCCGCCGTACCGTACGCGTTACTTCCCGACCCACAGGCCGGCGCGCAGACTCAGGCCGTCGACTATCCGGGGGCCGAGTGGCAGCCGACGAGCACCTCCAACTACACGGCGTCCAACCGCCCCAGCGCCTATGCCCTCGACTACGTGATCATCCACGTCACGCAGGAGACGTATCCCAAAACCCTGTCCATCTTCCAGAATCCGCAGAAGAAGGTGTCCGCGCACTACCTCGTGCGATCGGCCGACGGGCATGTCGCGCAGTGTGTGCGGGAGGCCGATGTCGCCTGGCACGCGGGGAACTGGGACTACAACACGCGCAGTATCGGTATCGAGCACGAGGGCTGGGTGGATCAACCCGATTGGTTCACCGACGCGTTGTACGAGCAGTCGGCCAAGCTGACAGCGGCTGCCTGCGCGAAGTACGGGCTCCCGAAGGACCGCGCGCACATCATCGGGCACTACGAGGTACCGGGCACCGATCACACCGATCCGGGGCCGAACTGGGATTGGACGCGTTACATAAGGATGGTCAATTTCGCCTGAGCCGAGGTGGATCCGGGCCGGTTCCGAGTCTGTTCCGAGTCTGTTCCGAGCACGATGGGGTTCGTTCGGGTCGGCCCTGGTCGAAACGGTTGTCCGGATCCGTCTGCGGAGTAACGATGTGCGCAGCCGTCGCGACGCCGTATCGCTGTCGTGTCGGCGCGGTATCACCGCCATATCGTCGCCGTATCGTCGCTGGATCGACTTCAGGGGAGGCCGAGTTGACCGATCCGTGGGTGGCCCTGGAGCCGGGGGCCGACCCTGCCGAGCGGGTGCGGGTGCTGCGCCGGGCGCACGAGACGTTCGCCGTGGCGGGCACGGTGCCGCAGCCGGTGCGGTCGGTGGTGGCCGATTCCTGGCGGCGTTCCGCGCGGGCCGGTGTCGGTCCCGAGGGCACGGCCAGTGTGGAGCTGACGGACGGTGACCTGGGTGTCTATCGCGCGGAGCATCCGCTGGCGCGGGTGATGCCGCTGATACGGGAGTTGGTGGGCACGTTCGCGGCGGACGGCGAGCATCTGCTGGCGGTGTGCGACGCGCAGGGCAGGCTGTTGTGGGTCGAGGGGGATCCGGCGACCCGGCGCAAGGCGGGCCTGATGAACTTCGTGCCGGGTGCGCGCTGGGCGGAGAGCGCGGTCGGGACGAACGCACCGGGTACGGCGGTCGCCGTGGACCGGCCGGTGCAGGTGTTCGCGGCCGAGCACTTCATCCGGCGGGTGCAGCCGTGGACGTGTGCGGCGGCTCCGGTGCACGATCCGCGCACGGGGCGGGTGCTCGGTGCCGTGGACATCACCGGCGGGGACGGGCTGGCACATCCGCACAGCCTGGGCTTCGTGCAGGCGGTGGCGCGGGCCGCCGAGTCCCAACTGGCGCTGCTCGCCCCGGAGCAGACGTATGCCGACGGGCCCGAGCTGACGGCGCTCGGCCGGGACGAGGCCCAACTGTGCCTCCACGGGCGCAAGATGAGGCTGAGCCGTCGGCACAGCGAGATCCTGGTGCTGCTGGCCCGGCATCCCGAGGGACTGACCGGCGACGAGTTGCTGTGCGCGCTGTACGAGGACGAGTCGGTGCCGCCGGTGACGTTGCGGGCCGAACTGGCGCGGCTGCGGCGGCTGTTGGGCCCGGGCCTGCTCGCCTCGCGTCCCTACCGGCTCACGTCGCCGGTCGAGTCCGACGTGGCGATCGTAGAGCGGCGCCTGGAAGGGGGCGCGGTCACGGGAGCGGCGAGTGCGTACACGGGTCCGCTGTTGCCCGGTTCGCAGGCACCGGCGGTGGTCCGGCTCAGGACCCGCCTGGCCGACGGCCTCCGTACGGCGCTGATCGCCCGCCGAGACCCCGACCTGCTGGCGGACTGGGCGCACGCGCCATGGGGCGAGGACGACCTCGACGTCTGGCGGGCGCTCGCGGCGATACGGCCGACGGCACCGGTGCGTTCCCGACTCGACGCGCTGGAGTCCGAGCTGGCGGCACCGGCCGCGTGGTCGCGCCGGGCGGGAAGCTGACGTAACTCGCGCCCGGCGCAGGACACTTGAGGCACGGCCTGCCCTCCGGCTCCCGGCACCCGGCACCCGGCACCCGG
>Ga0307517_10001104_pt1 | contig 45615 bp, 40 predicted proteins | sample 23_EM_MG_FD_194515 | JGI IMG/M metagenome (GOLD analysis project Ga0307517, IMG submission 194515) | Populus trichocarpa ectomycorrhiza microbial communities from riparian zone in the Pacific Northwest, United States - 23_EM | ecosystem: Host-associated > Plants > Roots > Unclassified | place...
TGAGGCTTTAATGAAGCTGGATGCGATACAGCGGGTGATAAAAGGGTAGTCTAATTTCGGATTTGTGATTTAAGATTTCTGATTTTTAAATCATGAAAATCCTTAAATCGTGTCAATGATGGTTCAGGCAATAAATATTCCATTATCTTAGTGACTCAAACCTATCACCATGGAGGCCTTATATATTATACTGTTAATTGTGGTCATTATTTTATTGATCTCAAATCAAAACAGTTTGAATAAAAAAATAGGAGAGCTTGAATTCCTTATAGTTAACCTGCAAACTTTAGTTAAAAAATTAAGTGAGGGCAGGCCCCCGGCCGAACCGGCAAAGCCGACAATTATACAGGAAACCAAACCGGTTGTGACCCCCGAAATTCAGAAAACACCGGATATCCAGAAGCCTGTTCCACCTCCTGAACCTATAAGGCCTGAAATTGTTGAACGGCATAAGGAAGTAATTACCGACCCGGTAGCCGAATTGAGAAGGAGCCAGGTAAAATCTATTTACGATGAAAGGATAAAAACGCCACCACAACCCAGGCCATCGTTTTTTGAGCAGCATCCTGACCTCGAGAAGTTTATCGGCGAAAACCTGGTGAACAAAATCGGTATAGCCATACTTGTGCTGGCCATCGGGTTTTTTGTTAAGTATGCTATTGATAATAATTGGGTTGGCCCGGCAGGCCGTGTAGGTATAGGCATATTATGTGGCGGTATTTTAATTGGTATTGCACATCGGTTACGTAATAGCTATAAGGCATTCAGCTCGGTTTTGGTCGGCGGTGGATTGGCGGTGTTTTACTTTACGATCACCCTGGCTTATCACCAGTTTCACCTGTTTAATCAAACCACGTCTTTTGTCATCCTGATTGTTATTACCTGTTTTGCTGTAGCGCTATCCCTGCTTTATGATAAACAGGAGCTGGCGGTTATCGCACTGATTGGTGGTTTTTCGAGCCCGTTTATTGTAAGTAACGGACATGCTAATTATAATGCCCTGTTTATTTACCTGGTTATTTTAAATGCGGGCCTGCTGGTTATTGCTTACTATAAATCATGGCGGATACTCAATATTTCATCATTCGGACTAACCGTATTGGTGTTGGCTGGTATTATTTATTCCCTTCCGGCAGGGACCTACATGGTTAGCTTTGTATACATTACTATTTTGTACCTATTATTCTTCTTTATCAATATCGCCAACAATATCAGGGAAAATAAGAAATTCATCGCCTCAGATTTTACCATACTGCTCAGTAATGCCGGCTTATACTTTGGAACCGGTTTATACCTGCTGACCATGATGCATGCCGAACAATACCGTGGATTATTCTCGGCAAGTATCGGCGGTCTTAACCTGTTGTTCTCTTTTATATTATTCAGGAGCAAAAAAGCCGAGATCAACATCCTTTACCTGCTGATTGGCATAACATTAACTTTTATCTCCCTAACCGCACCTATTCAATTACATGGTCATTTCATTACCTTATTTTGGGCAGCCGAAAGTGTAATGATTTATTGGCTTTATACCAAATCAACCATTAAGCTGATGCAATTGGCTTCTACCATTATTTGGGTGGCTATGCTTTGCAGTCTGCTGATGGATTGGGTACATCTTTACGCATCATCAGATACCAGGTTTGTCATCATTGCTAATAAAGGTTTTATAACAACCATTGTCTCCTCTGTCAGCTGCTTTTTGCTATCAGCACTTATCTCCCGGCAGGAAAATACTATGCGTATTCTCCCTGCCGCATTATTCAAATTCACAGGTATTATATTGCTGTTTGCAGCCGGTGTTCTCGAAATCAATCACCAGTTTATGAACCGCTACCCTGGTACGGTATTGAATATTTTGTACCTGATGCTTTATTTCCCGGTTTTTGTGTACGTGTTTTGCCAGGTTGCCGATAAGATACCAGCCATTAAGGTTAGCTGGCAGGTAATTGCAGCAAAATTAGCTGCTGCGGTGCTGATCTACCTTTTGATTAGTCCTGAATTCTTTGATTTGCAGTACACCATGCTTGTTCAAGGTAAAATTGCAACTACACATTTTATCGCACATTGGGCAGGGGCCATCTTTATCTTGTTGATTTTGTATAAACTCATCATGATCTGTAAAGCAAACATGCAGGAGAATATTAAGCCGGTAAGCTGGGCCTTATCTGCGGCAATAGTAATATTTTTGAGCCTGGAGATTAGTTTGATGTGCAATTTCTTATTCTATTCAGCTACAAATAGCCTTGATAATATAACTTCGATATTCATTAAAACAGGGTTGCCTGTATTATGGGGACTATCGTCATTTGCTTTAATGTGGCTGGGTATGCGTTATAAAACCAAGGTTCTGCGTATCATATCATTAACTCTTTTTAGTATCACATTGATCAAGCTTTTTGCATTTGATATTCAGAATATCCCTGCTGCCGGAAAAATAGCCGCATTTTTCTGTTTGGGTGTATTGCTGCTGATCATTTCTTTTATGTACCAAAAGGTTAAAAAAATAGTAGCTGATGACGAGAGTAAGTCAAAAAGTTAGGTTTATAGGTTTACTGTTGATTGCCTTAGCGATAAAGCCTTTGTCTGGCTGGTCGCAGGGCAGTTACAAATACAAAGCTAACCTGCCAGAGATAGATTCCAGTGGTATTTACAGGATTAACCTAACACCGGCCGTGGTAGCAAAATGTAATGAAAAGCTTAGTGATATTCGTTTGCTTGACAGGAACGGTAAGTTCTCAGCCTATGCTTTGAGCAAGAACTTGTTTATTGACAATCCTGACCAATTTATTGAATTTCCAGGGGTCATTCCTAATAATAATGCAGATTCAATTTATATAGCTAAGAATAAAAATGGTATAAGTACCAACAACTTGTCGCTTAAGCTAAAGAACACCGATGTTGATCGCTCTGTAAATGTGTCGGGTAGCCAGGACCTGAAAAAATGGTATGCCATAAAAGAGGATATCCCATTAAAGAAAGCCGGACCGGGCAACGAACCCGAATATGAACAGACACTTTACTTTCCGACCAGCAATTATCAATATTTTAAGATACAGGTAAATGGTAAGAACAAAACCCCCGTAAAAATAATACGTGCAGGTGTTTATCTTGACCAGTTAAGCAAGGAAGAATTTGATGCTCTTCCCGCTGTTAAATTCAATGTCAGGGATACCAATAAGGTAAGCCATGTTTATATTCATTTTGATGAGCCATACCTGATTAATCAATTGCGGTTGGTGGTATCCGCTCCAAACTACTATGAACGCCATATAAGCATTTACGATGTTGAAAATAATGTCAACCTGGTTAGTGATGCAACCATAAGTTTTCGTGGGGAAGGCATTTATCTGTCAGCAAAAACAAAACAGCTTCGCATTGATATTTTAAATGGCGATGATGTTCCTTTGACCATTAAAAGAATCGACGCTTTCCAGCAAAGTCAATACTTGTTAAGTTACCTTGAAGCGGGACATAGTTATTCGATTCTGGCTGGTGATCCATCTGCCAGTACTCCGGTTTATGACCTGAGCTTTTTGAAATATAAGCCCAATAACCGGTTGCCGATGATCGGTAATGCATTTGTTTATAAGAACCCTGCTTTTGCTCTATCAAAGTCGACGGTAAAAAGGAACTTTACCCCCTTGCTGTGGATAGCGATCATCGCAGTTTTGATATTGCTCAGCCTTTTAACATGGAAGATGGTTAAAGAGATTAACTCCAGACAGACGAATGAATGATTCTAATTTCGAATTTTTAAATTAAGAATTTCGAAATTGAACATTCGAAATAATAATGTGGATATGTTAAAAACCACTGCAATTAACCTATAAGCAATACTCGTATTTTTAAGGCATGATCAGAAGGTACAATCTGTTATTCCTTTTTGCAATTGTATTTATCCTTTCGGCCTGTCACTCCAAACGCGCAGTGATGAGGGGAGAACCAGGAGAGATCGTAGCGCCGCCGCCATCTATTGCTGAGAAGTATTCGACTATGATGGGAGTGGATGTTAACTCCATCCAAAACGGACGCTTGTATGCATTTATTGATCAGTGGATGGGCACTCCCTATCGTTTCGGTGGATTGGATCATGACGGGGTGGATTGTTCTGGCCTGGCATTGCTTTTACAGCAGCAGGTTTATGGCATCAATATACCACGTACTACCGGTCAGCAAGTTCAGATCATCAAGCGGAAATACGAGGAGGAACTACAAGAAGGTGACCTGGTGTTTTTTGATTACGATGGTAAAAAGTTTAGTCACGTAGGCGTATATCTTCAAAACGGGTATTATGTACATGCCAGCTCCACAAAAGGGGTGATTATCGTCAAACTGCACGATCCTTATACTTACAAATATTTTTCGAGGTGCGGCTCCGTAGCTGTTACAGATAATGCAGATTCAACCTCAGGGAGCCGATGATCATTGATTGTCTGTTAAGATGAATAAATTGTCAGGCACAATAAATTGCCTAACTTTGCCTTATTATGCCTGAAGATAAGGAAAGCTACGATTTTTGGACAAAATATAAGCGCTTTGCCAGCACAGAAATATTGCTTTACATCATAATGATTGTCGGCATCATCCTCGGCATTATTATTTTTAGCTAATCAATTTTTTACCAGCCTCACATTATATTCGTCCGCATCGGCTACTGATTGAAAAAAATCGACCATATCCTGGTATGTTTCCTTGCTGTAATTGCCATCTTTCAGTTGGAGTTTTCTCTTGTAAACCAACTTGTCGCCATCAATCGTCATCACCGTGGTAAAGCTGCCAAAAGGTTTGTCAATGTGTTTTTTCATTGGCTCCGATTCCATACGGTAACCTTTGGGCAGGGTATAGGTGATTTCATCCTCCTCCGTATAACCCCTGTTGATATAAACCGGGTTAACACGATTTATTAACTGGCGCAAAGGCCGGGTGCGGTCAACTGAGTTTAGTGAAAAATAGATCTTTCCATTGTCTACCGCACCATATTCCCGTGCCGATAATTTGATATTCTCGATTGTAGTCGGGTTTAAGCTTTTGTCCTGTTTATATTCCAGTTTTTTGATATCGAGGTTGTTAATGGAATAATACTTTTTAATGTCTTTGATTCGCTCGGTTGGCGCATCCTCAATTAATGGGTAACGGTCATCATAATCGGTACCTTTAAATACAGTTTCCATATCACCTGTAAGCTCGCCTTGTTCATTCAATACAAAATTTGCTTTACGCTTTTCAAGATTTTCTTCAGCAGAATATTTTGGAGTATGCATTAATTTACCGCCATCGGGAGTGCAGGCCAATACTGTGCGGTCATCAGTAAAGTCACTTAGGAATCCAAAAGGAATCTGCTGACTTGTACATTCCAGCCAGGTAGTATCATTTTTAAAAGGGATACACAAGATGGCATGATTGCCCTGCATACTGGCGAAGTCCTTAAGCATGCTTATTTTTTCGTTGTGGTCGCCATAAACCACACAATAATAAGAGTCAATACCCACCACTTCCAGCAACGCTTTGGTATAATTAGACAGTGCTTTGCAATCGCCGTAACCATCTCTATCTACATCAGCAGCAGTAAATGGCTGATAACCGCCTATACCTATCTGTATGCTGATATAATGGGTTTTTTGTTGCATGTACTCATATATCTTTTTCGCTTTCAGCTTCGGATCCGCAATGTTGTTGGTTATTTCCCTGATATGCGCCGCTGTTTCAGCAGGGACAGCTTGCCTGTTGGCCAAAAGTTTGTCATATTGCCATTTACCTAATTGCTGCCAATTGGTATAAGTTCCACCAATGCCATAGTAGCTGAATTTTTCGGGGGCAACAATTACCTGGCTAAGATAAGTTCGCCAATTAGGGCTGAACGGCTCACTTTTCCGTGCCTTTAGGTTAGCAATTTGCCAGGAATAAGTTTTAAGCCCGTCTTTTGTTGTCCCGGTTTCAACTTTTGAGGGGATATTGATCTCTTTATAGCGGATATTAAAATCGGGTTTGCATATTACTTTATAAGAGCTTTTTTCAACAGACATATTTGATTCAGGCATTGGCATCCAGCCCTCTATATTTAATGTTTGTCTGTATTTTAATTCATATTCATATTCGATAGTGTACGGATATTGTGTTATGGAAGGTATGTAATGTTTTACCCTGTAATCCTGGAACAGGGTAGAACCTCCGCCGGTTGCTTCGTCAGAAAAATCATGTTCATTAAATTTAGCCACCATCTTCCCAAGCTCATTATAAGCGACACCTTTTATATATTTTACACTTGTGTTTTTGTTATAAAAGACAGCCATATGAGCGACGTCATCCCCATTTTTATTTAACACAGTAATGGCCCTTTTTACATGATAAATTACATTGTCAAAATCCTTTATTTCCACAGTCGACTCATCATTACGGACAATTGCACTGGCATAGGGTAACAGGTTTTTGGGGATAAGACTTGCATCGTAATTGTTTTGAGCCTTAGCAAGTGCACAAAACAGCAACAAACTTAAAAACAGGAGTATTTTTCTCATTATTTTTTCTTGAACACTATTTCATTTTTCTGGGCGAGGACGATCTTGTTATAAAGCTCCTTCAGGTATGGATATTCCTCAGGGCTGTAGATGGATTTGTTAAACCGCGTATCGTACGAATAGGTGAAGTTTTGATTATCCCCATCAAATGCAGTTAAGAAATTACCACCCTGATTGGGCATCGCTATAGCCATTGCCTGCGGCGGGTTTTCAATGGTGTATTGTGCCGGAAGATGTATGATAACAACATACCTTTCGTCTGAAGGCATTCCCCAGTCTACCGGGAAATCACGTTCTGCCAATTTGAATGGATTGGTTGTAACCTGATTTAATAAAAACGGGCTGAACGATAGACGATCATGATTTAGATTATCGTAGGTATTCATTTCAACCTCATACATTTCGCCAACAGGCTTATCCAGGCTATCGATATTGACAATATTTGATTTGATGATCTTTGTTTTGTGCAGTTTCTCGGCAACGCTTTCAACATATTCATCTACCGAATTAAACTTTTTTATTTCTTCCCGTCGCAGATAACCACTATAACCAGAGGAGTATCGGGTGATAGTGCCTTTCATTTTACCATCGTCCTGCAGAGTAAGATCAAGGGCATAAGTTACATTTTCGCGTTGTTTGGTATCCAGATCTACCCAGTATGAGGGTTTGTCCAGGCTGAAAACACGTCCCTGATCATTTAGGCACCGCATAGGCAGCATACCAAATGGTAATAAGGGATCCGTAGCATCCAGCAGGTAGCTTTTGTCGCCAATATTGGCCTTAGCAATCACATAGTTAAAATTGCCAATATTTGGATAAAGTTTATTAAGGCTACCATGGGTCCTTGTTGATAATAAAACGGCCTCTGTCGGTATTCCGCTTGCATTTAATGCAGTTACCAGGGCCAGATTAATATCACCTGCATTGCCTTTGTGGTTTATAAGCGCCTGGCGTATGCCATCATCACTGCCAATATCTGCGTCCTGATCCCATTTGATATTATTTTGGATGTAGTTATAGATAATCTGTGCTTTTTCCAACTGATCAGTTTTACCCGCTATCAAAGGAACTATACGATCTTTCATCAAACCACTGCGTTTAAGCTGGCCGCCAAACCATCTTTCAGTCTTTAGATTATAATCAATATCTCTCCATTCTTTAGTAATCTTTGTTTTTGCACCTGTGTTTAAGTTTGTCCATTCTTCTAACTCAAAATATATGGCAGATCTGTAATTCTTTTCTGCTGTCATATAATCCTCTGTCTTAAAAGCCGGTATATCGCTCATAGCATATACTATGTCAGAGCAATCTGCATACCCTGTGCCAAACGTAAAGCATTTGCTTTCAATTTTAGATGTATTCCTGGTGAGTTTTAAATATCCTCTTAATAAGGCGTTATAATTCCATAAACCGGGTATATGCACCTCATACTCTGAATTTATTTTAGGAATATAACTCTGAAAATCCCAGGAGTGGAAATGGAATAAGTAAGGAGATATAACGTGATAGCTTACCTCTATTACACAACCGCTTCTAAGGGCGGGCATGGAAAATTTCAGGGTGTTCCAATGCTTATTATCTTTTACTCTGAATACTTTTTTAGGATCAAGTTCTGCCTGTTGGACTACACCATTATCATCTTTATAAAAGGTGATGCCCTTTATATCCTCCACATCCTCATAGTCCATGCTGCCGCTATTGTAAATGGGTATTTCGAAGGTTCCTTCACGCTCAAATTCTTTGTTGTCAAAGAATTTTATTTTAGTGTGGTATTCAAAGGTAAGTCTTGGGTTATAGTCGGTGTTTAATTGAATTCTTGATGTTCCGTATTCATTCAGTACCACCGCGTGCGCCGAAGTGTCTTTGTCGTACTTTTTCATATCCAGGGCCGCATCATCGCGTTGTCCGAAGGGGAAGTCTTGGGCAAAAACAGTTATTGAAGTAAAAAGAATTGTTAAAAAGAGTAAAGTTTTTTTCATAATTGTTATAAAATTTAGGCGGTATTAAAATTATAATATTTTAACGAATATTTAAAGCAGAAAGATTTGCTACTTCTTTTTAAATATCATATCCGATTTTTCTGCGAGTATTATTTTACTGAAAAACTCGTTCAGATATGGGTATTCCCCGGCTGGAAATACAGGATTGTTGATCGCAATGAGGCTGGAATAAGTAATTGTATTATTGTCATCGTCGAATTTTATTGTAAACAACCCGTCATGCTCTGATAATGATAGCGTCTGGTTCTGAATTCTTGTTTCTATCTTATACTGATCCGGGATATGCAGTGTAAGTATATAACGCTCTTCGGACGGCATGCCGAGGTCAACGGCGTAATTGCGGTCGGTAAGTTTGAATGGGTTAGCAGTTTTCTTATCAAAAAAATAAGGATTTAACACCAGTTTATCACTTGCGGTGCTATTCTTCCGGTCGATCTCTATATCATATTCCTCATTTATTGGCGCATCCAGGCTGTCAATGTTCGTGATATTTGATTTCAGTATTTTTGTCCGGTGCCATCTTCCGGCAAGGTTCTCAATATATTCATCTGTTGAGTTGAATTTTTTGATCTCTTTTCTTTTAATATATGCATCATATCCCAGCAAATAATGATTGAATTTACCTGTTAGTTTACCATCAGGTTGCAATGTCAGGTTAAGCGTCAGAGTACTTAACTTGCGCTGTTTGGTATCCAAATCAACCCAATAGGACGGTTTGTCCAGACTGAAAGCGCGTCCCTGGTCGTTCATGCATTTTATAGGCAGCATACCAAATGGCAAAAGGGGATCGGTTGCATCTAAAAATAAACTTTTACCGCCAATGGTGACCTTGGCTATTACATAGTTAAAATCACCAATAACAGGATAAAGCTTGTTAATTACTCCATGTTCACGTGTGGATAATAAAACAGCTTCAGTATTTATCCCGGCAATACTTAAGGCATCCACCAGGGTCAGGTTGATCTCTGCATCGCTGCCGGTATGCGCTTCTATAGCTTTCTTCAAACCATCGGGACTGTAAATACCCATAAAGTTATTCCACTTAAACCAGGTTTGTACCCATCTGTAAATGGCTTTTGCCTTTTCTGTAGTATCGCTTATACCCAAAATTGCCGGTGGGAGGTGTTCTTTTACAATGTTTTTCTTTTTGATCAGGTTGCCGAATTCAGGGCTATCCTTCAGAATATTGTCAACATCTTTCCATTCTTTGGTCACTTTCTTTTTTTGCCCGGTATATGGATTGGTGTATTCAATCAGGTCAAAATTTAATGCCGCCATATAGTTTTTGGGCGATGTCATATACTCTTCAAATACAAAAGCAGGTATATCATTCATTTGATAGTCCAGCAGCAGGCAATCACTGCTTGAGCCACCCGCCGAAAAGCAATTATGCTCAATATCAGACTTGCTTACTGCCAGTTTTAGCGGCCCCCTTAATGAAACATTGTACGTCCAGAATCCGGGTATTTTAGCTTCATAGGTCGAATGAATCTTTGGAAGGTTTGACTGAAAGGCCCAGCTATGTAAATGGTCAAAAAAGGGTGATATTAAAATGTACCTGTATTCTATCACGCAGCCATCGCGCAAACCGGGCATGCTAAACTTCCAGGTGCTCCCATATTTATTGACTCTTGTTTTGTAGATGTTTTTGGTATCGAGTTCTGCAACCTTCGTTACGCCATTATCATCTTTGTATGATGTTATTGCGCTAATGTTATTGATTTCTTCAGCAAGGGTGTTATCCTCATTGTTGAATAAGGGTAATATCACTGTGCCGCTTGAAAAGCCTTTGGCATCGAGTATCTTTATTTTAACATGGTATTCATAGGTCAACCTGACATTATTTCCTACGACCATTCCTATTTCAGATCTGCCATATTCATTCAATACGACAGCATGGGCTGAGGTGTCTTTGTCGTAAGTTTTCATATCCATCTCTTCCTGGCTTGCTAGGCCATATTGAAAATTTTGAGCTTTTAATGCAATAGAGATGAAAAATAATGTCAAAAAGAACAGGTATTTACACATAGGGGTTTAAAAAGTTTAAGCAGGTTGAAATTAGAATTTAAAATGAATAATATTAAATGCCCGAAAAAAATTTAATCTGCTAAAACTTTTTATGACCTTTGCCTGCCTTGCTTTATAAGAAAAAATGAAATTAAACTTAAAACGTCCTCTCGCATTCTTTGACCTGGAAGCTACCGGAACAAATGTTGGAATTGACCGCATTGTAGAGATATCTGTAATAAAACTTAATCCGGACAGCACCGAGGATGTGAAAACCTGGCGTGTTAACCCCGGTATGCCTATTCCAATTGAATCGTCATTGGTTCATGGAATATATGACGAGCATATAAAAGATGAGCCTGTGTTTAAAACATTAGGTACCGAAATAGCAGCATTTATTAGCGACAGTGATCTTGCAGGATATAACTCCAATAAGTTTGACATACCGATGCTGATGGAGGAGTTTTTACGTTCAGGCGTGCCATTTGATATTGAGAACCGGCACTTTGTTGACGTGCAGAATATTTTTCACCAGATGGAGCAGCGCACTTTAAGAGCTGCCTACCAGTTTTATTGCAACAAGGAGATCATCAATGCCCATTCGGCCGAGGCGGATACCCGGGCTACTATGGAGGTTTTGCTGGCCCAGATAGAGAAATATAAAGATGCTGAGTTTGTTGATAAGAAGGGGATTACCAGTAAACCTATTGTAAATGATATAGAGGCGCTGCATATCTTCACCAACCTGAACAAACCGGTTGATTTTGCAGGACGGATGGTGTATAGCGAACAGGGCGAAGAGTTATTCAATTTTGGTAAGCATAAGGGGAAAAAGGTAGAGGACGTATTCAACGTGGAGCCAAGTTATTATTCGTGGATGATGCAGGGCGATTTTCCTTTGTACACCAAACGCAAACTTGAAGAGATTTACAGCCGCTGGAATGCAAAAAGGATAGCTGAGCGCCAGCCAAAACCTATTCAGCCTAAAACAGAACAACCTAAAGCAATTGAGAATGCAGAGAGACCTGCTGCACCAAAGCCCGCCGAAAATCAACCTAAAAAGGATTTTCACAAGCCCGACAACAGGAACAATCAGCAGAACAGGCCTTATAAAAAAGATGAGCCCGCGAAGCCTGTTAATGAAGATATGTTGAAAATGCTGGCTGATAAGTTTAAGAAAGGGTAATCAGATATCAGCGGATCAGTGATCAGTTAAGCCGAATAAAGAGAGCTTACCGGTCAATATTTTCCAAAAATTCAATATTTCGTTTCAAACCCGCGAACCTGGTACGTTTTACCGGAGAATTTTTAAAAACTTTTTGAAAAACGTCTTCGGTGATGTCGTACCAGTCTTTTTTGCTCATTTCGAGTAAGTTATCCTGTGCTTCGAAGGATTTCTCATGATGCAGTACGGAGAAACGGTTCCACGGACAAACGTCCTGGCAAACATCGCAGCCAAACATCCAGTTATCCATTTTACCCTTAAATTCCTGAGGTATTTCGTTTTTAAGTTCTATGGTAAGGTAGGAGATGCAACGGCTGCCATCAACAACATAGGGTGCTACAATAGCTTCTGTGGGGCAGGCGTCGATACATCGTGTGCAGGTACCACAATGATCAGCGGTAGCAGGTATATCATATTCAAGATCGATGTCTATGATCAATTCGGCTAAAAAGAAAAACGAACCTTTTTTGGTATTGATCAGGTTAGTGTTTTTACCTATCCAACCTAAGCCTGCTTTTTTGGCCCAGGCCTTGTCCAATACCGGCGCGGAATCAACAAAGGCACGACCATGCACCTCGCCGATCTTCTCATTTATCATCTCTAATAATTTCTTTAATTTGTCCTTTATAACAGTGTGGTAATCAATGCCGTATGCGTACTTGGAGATTTTAGGTGCAAGCAGGTCTGTTTGCTCTTGTTCAGTATAATAATTCAACCCTAACGAGATTACCGATTTTGCACCATCAACCAGTAAGCGCGGGTCGAGGCGTTTATCAAAATGGTTTTCCATGTAGTGCATTTCGCCCTGCATGTTTTGTTTTAACCATGATTCCAGGCGCGGTGCCTCTTCTTCTAAAAAGCCTGCTTTGGAGATGCCACAAAACAAAAAGCCGAGCTTCTTAGCCTCGGTTTTGATGAGTTTGCTGTAAGTCGCTTTATTTTGCTGCATTTATGCAAAGATAGTATAATCAGGGTTGATGACCTGATTTACTAATTCATAACCATTTATTGATAAAAACAGATATTAATTCCATTGGTTATAATTAAATAAAAAAGGATGAGATATGGAAAATACAGCAATAAAAAGCCCGAAGGATGAGAACATCACTAATAAGGACGACTCGGTAACGAATAAGGACGGTGATAATTACCTGGAGAAAGGTGAACAGGTGGTCGATGAAATGATGCCTGATAAAGAGCGTGTACAGACGACATCCGGGATTGAAGAAGCAGCCCGGCCAGTTGAGGATGGGAACCCTAAGAAAGAAAGTAAATCCAGAAAGTGGGTTTTATGATCAATGCTGATCAAAAAAGCCAACCTGTTTAAGATAAGCCACCTGGTCAAAATAGTTGGTTTCTTTGATGATCTTATTATTTACGATCACAAATACCACGCAGCATTTGAGGGTGTACTTTTTACCTTCCATGTAGGCAGGTTCCCCCGCTTCGGGTTTTGCCATTGTGCCGCCCCAGGAATATTGCACGATCACATTATCACCCGATTTAATTGTATTGGTGACCGTATAGGCAAGATCAGGAGTGGTTTTGTAATAACGTGTATAAACCTCGCTGATACCTGATGGGCCAATCTTGGGGCCTTCCCAGTTTGGCGAATAGATCATCGCATCAATGGCGTATTCGTTTGCTAATCCTTTGATGTCATGGCTGTTCAATAGCTTGAAATGCTCAGTTATCAAATCGGTAGTTTGGGCTTTTGCAAACTGTACTGACGATATCAAAAAGAAGAGTATGATACAATTAGATAATGGCCGGTTCATATCTAAATATACACATAATCAGGCAATTGCAAATTTTTTTAATCAAAATCACCCTAAACAGGGTAGTCAGTATCCTCAATCTAAAGCTGTTTAATGTCGTAAACACACCCTTAGTTTGTCAGTTTTATGGGTTCATTTTCAGGCTTTAATTTGGGACATTTAAAGTATAAATCAAACACTATGGATACAATTGAAATAAAAGAAGATTGCAAAGTGATTGTTGCGAAAAACGCCATGTTAAATAACTCTGATTTTTTTGATGTGGCAATGACCAATGTAAAAATATTGAATGCCAACCTGAGCGACCTGGAGATTGAAGGTGCCCAGTTAGGCGGAGCGTTTATACACAATATTGGTATGCCGCCGAAAGGTCACCCGATGTATGATCCTGAAGCCAGGCAGAGGCCCTTGCGTTTTGAAGACTGTGATCTGCATGGCAGCACATTCACCAATTGCGACCTAAGCGGTGTTGAATTAACTGATTGCAATATCAAGGGTATGAAAATAGATGGCATTGCAATAGACGATTTGCTGAGCACATACGCGAAAACAACTAAGTGAAATATCATGGACTATTAAATTGCCGCTTAATTAACCAAGGTATGACGACTACAAAGCAATTCCCGACAATTGAGGAATATATTAAGGCATATCCAACAAATGTGCAAAGTATTCTCGGACAAATCAGGCAAATAATCCATGACGCAGCACCCGATGCCACAGAAACCATTAGCTATCAAATCCCCACGTTTAAACTGAACGGGCAGGATCTAATATACGTTGCTGCCTGGAAAGAGCATATTGCCATGTATCCGGTACCCGCAGGTACAGACGCATTTGAAAAAGAATTATCTCCATACATAGGCGGCAAAGGAACGGTACGTTTTCCGCTTAATAGACCAATGCCCTTTAACCTGGTTGAATGGATTGTACAAGCGCGGTTAAAACAGATCTATAAAAAATAAAATACCCTGCAAGTTGTTATTACAGGCAAGGTATTTCTAAAATCATAAGATACCGGCTATTAAAAGCTGTGCTCTATGCTATTCATCAGGGTTTTATCAGACCAATAACCGCTATCCAGTATCCTGCGCACAGTCATCAATGGGTCATTAGAATCACGCTTTTCAGCTAACTGGAATGCCAGTTTAAAACCACGTTTGTGTAATTGTGGCAGGTTTGCTTCATTCCATAAACCAAATGGAAAGGCGAAATATTTGACCGGCTTGCCAGTGATTTCTTCCAGTTTTTTAGTTGGCTTATCCAACTGTATTTCCCAATCTTTAGCGGTAGATAATTTTTTGAAGTTACTATGGTTCCAGGTATGACTGGCGATCACATTCCCCTCGTCAGATAGCTGTTTGATCTGCTGAGAGCTCATGTAATGTTTTACTTTGCCGATTGATACCGTCATGATAAAAAATACGCCTTTAAAACCATATTTTTTCATCTCAGGACGTGCAACCTCGAATTGGTCAAGGTCGGTGTCATCAAAGGTCAGCATAATGGGTTTGCTTGGCAGCGGAGTGCCCTTTGTCAGATAATCATATAGCTGATCGGGCAGGATGGTATGATAACCGGCATCAGCCAGCATTTTCATGTGTGATTTGAAAGAAGCTACCGGTATGATGTAGTCCTTAGCGACCTTAGAATCTTTGGGCCGCCAGTCGCGTATCTGGTGGTAGCATAAAATAGGTACCTGCTTACGTCCCATAATGGCAGCATTGTTTTGCGGCATAATGGTAATTGGCAGTTCTGCTAAGGTATTATTTTTAGGTTTAGCCTGGCAGATGATAGTTGCGAACAAGCCAAGCACAGCTAGGGCAGATGTTAACTTTGACATAATGAGATGTATTGTTTTAGTAGGGCGAAATTAAAAGAAAATAAGGTTACGCTATCGTTAAATGTTAACAATATTAATAACTGTTTATAAAACTATCCGCTTGCCTTCTTTGATTGATCTTTTGGCCGCATCCAATATCTCAATTACGATCATATTATATTTTAGTGAGGATTGGTCGTCTGCAGTTATTTCGCCTTTAAGAGCTGCCAACAGGTACACTAACGGGTCATTTATGGGCGCAGCTAATGCCGGGGCTATCTTTGCACCTTTCTTGTTCTCACGCATACGGCTAGTAATATCAGTGCCATTTAGCGCATGGTAATAGCCGTGCTCACCAAACACTTCCAGGTCCTTTATGGAAAATGGCCAGTTCCATGAGGCTTCAATCTGACCGGTGGCTCCGGGATATTCTACAAGGATAGTGGCATCATCCTCTACTTTTGGATATACCTCGGGTTTGTAATGCCTTGCGATAGCGGTTACGGCAATTGGTTTTTGGCCATGCATAAACCAGGTCATCAGGTCGGCGCCGTAGCAGCCGAAGTCATTCAATGCACCAGCACCGTTCAATACCGGATCGGTCAGCCATGCTAAAAACTCCTTGCTGCAACCAATTTCTTTTGGACCCTGGTGACCGTCGTGTACTACCATTTTTTTGATAGCGCCTATGCTATCGCTATTTACCGATGTGTACACATCCTGGTAGGATGGGTACCAGGTAGTTTCAAAATTGGTTAATACTTTGATATGATATTTATTTGCCAGTTCCTCAATTCGTTTTGCCTGTACTAAAGTAGCTGCCAAAGGTTTTTCCACCATTACAGGTATACCAAGCGGGGCGCTCACTTCAACTATATCCACATGATTAGCTACGGCATTGTAACCAAGCACAGCATCGGGTTTCTTGCCTTTCAGCATTGTTTTCAGATCAGTATAAAAAACAGACTCAGACAGGTTAAACTGCTTACCATATTTTTTCCAAAGTTCCTGGTTAGGTTCTGCTATGCCGATGATATCCACCTGCCCGTTTTTATAAGCATTCAGGATATTGTAAATATGGTCGTGATTGAGGCCGACTACGCATACTTTTAATTTTTGTGCAGAGGCTAAAGTAAACAAGCTAAAAAATAACAAACCTGTGATAACAATTTTTTTCATTGAAATATTTTAAATAAATGTAAATATAAAAGGCCGGTTTGTTTGACCGGCCTTTATCCTAAATTTGTTACCAACCCGGGTTTTGGGTGAGTTTATTATTTGTGCTGATCTCTCGCTGAGGTATTGGCCACAACAGATACTGCTGTTTCATTGTGACGCCCTGTTCATTTGCCGTTGTGAAGGCGTCGCCAAATTTGTTATTGATCACATCGTAAATCATGCGCGTGCGCTGGATATCAAAATATGCTTTATCTTCATAAGCCAGCTCGTGATAGCGCTCTTTCCATATCGCCTCGCGGAACTGGTCTTTTGTTAGCCCGCTAAGCGGAGCAAGCTGCGCACGGGTTCTGATCTTATTTACTGCGTCATATGCAGCCTGGGTTGGCCCGCTTACTTCATTGCTGGCCTCTGCATAAATAAGCATGGCTTCGGGCAAACGTAAAAATGTCCAGTTCTCATCGCTCTGGCCGTTACCTAATGCACTCTCTATATGAAAATATTTATACAGCGCATGTTCGCCAAAGACAACTGTTTTGGTCGAGTCGCCAAATTGAGGATAGCTCGAAAAGTAAAACTGGCGCTCTTTTGTCCTTAGGTCACCAGACTCATAGCTGCTGAAAAATTCGTTTGTAGGTATCATTGCACCCAAATGGTCACCATACGAGCCTACCGGAAGGTTAAAAGGCAGTGTCAGTTGCGGGATGGCATTGGTCTTTACGCCCACAAGGTATTGACTCTGAAATATTAATTCTCCCTGGTTTTTGTGCGCATTGTCGTGCAGGTATGCATAACTGGTAAATAATGTGTAATCAGGCAATACCTTTTGCGCTTCCGCAGCGGCAAGGGCATAATTTGCAGTTTTTTGCAAAGGATACCCTGCTGTAGTAAGGTATACACTTGCAAGCAGTGTCCTTACAGCTCCAAGGGATGCGCGACCGGTTTGATCAGTTTCAGGTAAGCCCGATGCTTCTGCTGCCTGGAGATCACTAATGATGAGTTCATATACCTGGGCCACAGGCGTGCGGGTAGGGTAAAGATCAGGGCTGCTAATTGTAACCGGTTTAGTGATCAAAGGAACATCGCCGTACAGCCGTGCCAGATGGTAATAGAAGAAGGCCCTCAGAAAATAAGTTTCGCCTAACAGTTTCTTTTTAAGCGCGGCGTCCATACTTATTGCCGGAATACGTTCCAAGGCAAGATTTGCATTGGCGATAGCGGTATAACTATTTTGCCAAACGTCCTCAAACCCGGGATTGACAGGATCAGTACGCTGATGTATAACATTTCCATTATTGACACTCTGGCCGAGCGAAGTGGCATGCCCTGCAAATAACTCTATAGTTATAAAAGGACTTTCACCATAAGCATCACCATTTTGAAACAGGTAGAGCGAAGTATAAATACCGTTTACAAATGTTTGTGCCTGCGACGCAGTTGTAAAGTAATTATCTTTTTCAAAGTTGCTGTAATTCTTTTCATCCAGGTATTTTTTGCAACCGCTTATTGTAACGGTGAGGATCAGTAGGAAGCAACCAATCCTGTATTTTTTAAAGTTAAATTTCATGATAATATGTTTGATATTTAATTAAAAACTAACATTTAATCCGAGCAGGAAAGTTCTCGGCTTTGGGTAGTCGTAAAATTGGATACCCTGTGTAAAATTGCTGCTGGTATTATAAGTTGATGTTTCCGGGTCATAACCAGTATATTTTGTTATAAGAAACAAATTCTGAGCCTGTGCATAAACCCTTAGCCGGCTGATTGATAGTTTTGATAATACTCTGGTCGGGAAAGTATAGCCCAGTGTAACCGTTTTACCGCGAATAAAAGAACCGTCTTCAACTTTTGTTGAATAGATCTCTGTTTGATAGCGGACATAGGCGGGGCGGTCCTCAGCTATACTTGTATTTTGATGCTCCGGCGTCCAGGCGTTAAGCACTGTGGCATAACTATTAGCTTGCCCAGTACGATCCTGGCCGGAGTGCCGGGTTAAATTCATTACCTGGTTGCCATAGTCAAATTGGAGCTCGATACCCAGATCAAAATTTTTGTAACGGAAGGTGTTAAGCAACGTTCCATAACCGTCTGGAATTGATTTTCCTAATACGGTTTTGTCATCTGCTGTAATTTTGCCGTCACCATTTTTATCCAATATTTTCAAATCACCGGGCAATAAACCATATTTTGCCGCTTCGTTAGCTTCCGCAGTTCCCCATGTGCCTAACACTTTATATCCCCAAAAAGTACCGGCTGGTAGTCCAACCCTCATCAGGTTAAATTGTGAAAGAAAAGTCGGGTCAAGGAATATATCGTCATTTGATGCACCCAGGCTTAATATTTTATTCTTCAGGAACGAGATATTAAAGCTCGTATTCCAGCTAAAATCGCTTGATTTGATATTGACTGTATTTAAAGTCAGTTCGATGCCCTTATTTTCTATCTTACCTATGTTTTTGTAAACGCTGCTAAATCCACTTGTTTCCGGCAGGGGAGCATCAAGTAATAATGCCCTTGTTTTCTTCAAAAATGCATCTGCTTCTAGATTGATACGGTTATTGAACAAGCCAAAAGATAAGCCGAAATCGAATTCTGCTGTTTTTTCCCAGGCTAGTTCGTTATTGCCAATGCTGGTTAATGAAGTCCCAATGGCCTGGCTACCGCCAAAAACATAATTAGTAGTGTTTATATTAGCAGGTGAACGGTATTCACCTATCTCAGAGTTACCCGTCAATCCATAGCTTAATCTAAGTTTGAGGTCAGATATGGTTCTATTGTCTTTTAAGAAATCTTCCTCAGAAACCCGCCATGCAAGTGCTGCTGACGGGAAAAATCCATTTTTAACATTCGTTCCGAAACGTGATGAACCGTCTTCCCGGCCGGTCACGGTTAATAAATACTTGTCTTTATAACCATAATTTACCCTGCCAAAAAAAGAACGCATTTGCCATGCATCATAGTTTGAATAGGGTATACCGGGTATTTGCCCTCCGCCAAGATTATAATATTGATAGTAATTATCAGATAAATCCTGGGTGGAACCATTGGCGGTTAACTGCGAAAAGTTTTGAAGCTCGGTACCCAGTACAACATTTAATGAATGGACATGGTTAAATGTTTTATTGTAGGTCAGGTGGTTTTCCCATTGCCAGAATGTATTATTATATTGATTTATAGAAGCTGAACTATAGGTTTGATTAGCGGTTGAACCGCCTACAAGACCGCTTTGAAAATGAGGATGCGTATTGCTTGAAGTAGTAACACCTATAGTGCTGCGGAAATCAAGGCCGGGGAAGAAAGTGACATTCGCATAACCGTTACCACTAAAAACGCGGTTCAGGGTAATTGATTTAATTTCCATAGCCTGTGCTACCGGGTTATCGCCACCTTCCATATTGGGGTAGTCCGTTCTTTTTCCATAAGTTCCGTCCGGATATTTTATAGGGATGATAGGGATCATCTCTATCAGCATACGCGGGATATTGTTACCGCCGGTGCCATCATCAGCGGTACGGGTTTCCCTGTAATCATAATTAATAGTAGCGCCAATTTTTAACCATTGTTTTACCTGGTTGTCCACAGTCAGGCGTGCGTTATATCTTTTTTGATAACTGTTTAATATAATACCTTCATCGTCACCATAATTCAAAAACAAACCATAATTTACCTTATCAGACCCATCGGTAAAAGACAGATTATGATTTTGACTATAGGCTGTGCGAGTAGTTGCCTTCTGCCAGTCAACATCATACAAAGGGTTTAAATTGGCGTCAAATAACTTTCCGATCAAAGCAGTACGGATGATTTTCGGGTCGTCATCCACATATTTACCTGCTGCCCAACCAGTCGGGTCATATTTTTTGATATTGGCATAGGACTGATCTTCTACCGCCAAAAACTCTTTCGCATTAAGCACCCTTAGCTCTTTGGCCATTACGCTAATGCTGCCATAACTGTCATAATTAACTGAACCGCCTTTTTTACTCCCTCTTTTGGTTGTTACCAGGATAACACCGTTGGCTCCGCGTGTACCATATATTGCTGTTGATGATGCGTCTTTTAACACATCGATAGAAGCAACATCATTTGGATTGATAGAGGCGCCGCCTTCAGTCCACACAACACCATCAACTACATAAAGTGGATCTGTGGTTGTGTTGATGGAGCTATAGCCACGTATCCTGATCTTTGTTGCTCCGCCGGGCGCACCTGAATTGGTTGAAACGTTAACTCCGGCAATCCTTCCGGCTAGTTCCTGCTCAAGATTGATAGCAGGACGTTCCTGCAACTGTTTATCACTTACGCTTCCAACAGCACCAGTTAAGTCGACCCTTTTTTGAGTACCATAGCCCACAACCACTACTGATTCGAGTGCTTTAGAGCTTTCACTTAATTTCACGTCAATCAACTCACGATTGCTGATCGGGATTTCCTGGGTATTATAACCAATAGAACTGAAAACTAAAGTACCGTTGCCGTCCACATCTTTTAAACTGTACTTTCCGTTAGCATCTGTTACAGCACCAATTGATGTGTTTTTTACTTTTACCGTTACTCCAGGCAATACCTGACCTTTTTCATCAGTCACTGTGCCATGCACTGTTTGAAGGGCAACAGATTGTACGTTAGCTGTTTCATGCCTGGCCTTAATGACAATTGTTTTTTGAAAAATCTGATAAGTTAAAGGTTGATTTTTAAGGCATTGGTCAAGTGTTTGTTCGATAGTGCCATTAACGATATCAACGTCTATTTTAGAGGTTTTTGATATAGCATCATCATCATACAGGTAACTGTACCCGGTTTGTTTTTTGATCAGTTTTAATACCTTTTCAACTGTAGTGTGACTTTGATGAATATTTATATTCTGGCTGAATGTTTTTGCGCTCACATTAGTGAGGGCTGCAAGCAGTAGAACAGTGGTTAGCTTCATAGCTAATAAAATTTTGAACAGGCTTTGTCTGCTGACAGGCAAGGCCTTACAATTTAATTTCATAAGTTTGTAGTGTTTGGGTTAAAACTTGGTTTTCAATTTTGCGATTGTAGCATAAGTGGGTAACCCGGATATCAACCGGGTAAGCGTTGCACCGCTTCCCGGATTTTTTATCTGATTATCTTCGAATAGAGATTACCCCTGCTTCTGTCATGGGGCTCTTAGTATGGGTTTTCTCATTGGCTTATTTTTTAATTTAAACAATTGGTTATTGCACACAGCGGCGCTAATACTTCAAAGAAGCATTGCTTTCAATACCAGGCAGGTTTACCTGGTAATTATGTTTTTCAATAGTTTATTGGGTTCGGTGCTAAGAAGTGACGATTACGGTCTTTCCTTCTATTTTAAAATTAACACCGGTATATTTTAACATTTTTAACAGTTCAGACAGGTTAACATTACGCGAGATGCTGCCGGTAAAACGACGTGGTGATACAGCACCTTCGTATTTAACAGTTACGTCATACCACCTTGCTGCCTGGCGCATTATATCTGAAACTTCAGCTTTTTCAAATTCAAAATTCCCATTCGTCCATGCAAGCACATTTTCTGTATCCACTGTTTTTATATTAATTGCATCGGATCCATCATGGGCAATTGCTGATTGCTGGTTGGGTTTAAGAATTGATGTTTCGCTGCCTGCCGAAACTTTCACGCTTCCCTCCACCAATGTGGTTTTAATTGTGCGCTCATCATCATAAGCATTAATATTAAAGTGGGTGCCTAAAACTTCTACTGTTTGTTTCCCCGCTACCACTTTAAATGGCTGATGCGGGTTTTTCGTGACTTCAAAATAAACTTCCCCTGATATGGTGACCAGGCGTTCAGATTTAGAGAACGTTGTAGGAAATGTAATAGATGAGGCTGCATTAAGCCAAACCTTACTGCCATCGCTTAACACAATTTGGAATTGTCCCCCTTTTGGCGTCGAAATAGTATTGTATACAACCGGCGAATTGAGCTGACTTGCCGAAGCTTCATAAATCAGCTGGTTGTTTTTTTCCTTATTTATTTTAGCATGTCCCTGACTGGTGATCACGCCGTTTTTAGCATCGTTCAATACGATCTGCTTGCCGTCGGAAAGTGTTAATAATGCTTTGTCGCCACCCGGTGCTACGTTATTTTTTAGTTGCTTTTTGAAGTGGGCCAGGACTGGTTTTTTCGGGGTTCCAGTCTTTAAATGAAAATGTACTACAGCAGCAAGTATTAACAGAAAACAAGCAGCAATTGACGCCCATTTTAAAGATATTATCCTTTTTGAACGATCATCATTTTTTTTTATGGCCTGATCTATTTTATTTAATATTCTTTCCCTTTGAGTGGGCTCGCTTTCCGCAAAAGTGGGGGGTATGTGTAATGGAGCATCCTGATCGGCATTGTACCAAGCTGCAAACTCTGACTGCTCATCAGGAGTAATAGTTTTGTCGAGCCATTTTCTGGCCAGTTCCTGATAACGTTCTTCTGCATTTGGGCTTTTCATTCAGCGGTGTTTAATATGATGTCCGTTAAATGAATGAAATCCCTTAGTGCATTTGAAAATATTTTTTGTGGTGTGGATTTTTAAAGGAGAATTTGATTAAGCCTGGTACGTAACGTTTTCAATGCTTTGCTTAAATGCGCCTCAACTGTCTTTACTGAAATGCCCATTTCCTGCGCGATATCTTTCTGCGGCAATCCGGATTCCCTGCTTAGTTTATATACCAATTGGCACTTTTCTGGTAATTCGGCAACTAGTTCTGATAGCCTGCTTTTGAGCTCTTCAAATTCAACCCATTCTTCTGTAGAATTATTTGTGAAACTTAAAATGCCTTTAGCGTAGTCTGAATATTTTTGATGATTATTCCGTTTATTCAGTGCTTTAATCACCCGGTATTTTACAGAGACTGCGAGGTAGGAGCCTAGCGTATCGATTACGGTTAGATTATCTCTCCTGTTCCAGATTGAAACAAATATGTCCTGTACAATTTCCTCAGCCTCTGCAATATCTTTTATTTTGTTAGCCGCAACCGAGAATAGTTTTTTCCAGTACCTGTTATAAATCTCAGTAAAAGCATGCCGGTCGTTTTTCTGCAGAAGGGCTATTAGCTCTTTATCATCAAGAATATCGTAATTGTACATGTTCAAATAAAAAATGAAATGCATTATTAAAATACCTGCTGATAAAAGCAAATTTATTGGAAGGGCGTAGTTATCCCAGTTAAATTAATGTCTTTCACCGAGGCAGATCGGTTTATATGACCAAATGTAACAACTATGTTTCAAAATAAGGAAGGATTTCCGCCCAATCTTAGTTTTCCTAGGTGTTTGTAGGCATTATCGGTGGCCTCGCGGCCGCGTGCGGTGCGCATCAAAAAGCCCTCCTGGATCAAAAACGGCTCATAGACTTCTTCAATGGTGCCTTCATCTTCACCTACGGCTGTAGCAATGGTTTTTAAACCGACGGGGCCACCTTTAAACTTATCAATAATGGTAATCAATATCCGGTTATCCATTTCGTCCAGGCCATGCTGATCGACATTCAGGGCGTTCAAAGCGTAGTTAGCTATAGCTGTATCGATGTTCCCATCACCCTTGATCTGCGCGAAATCACGTGTCCGCCGTAATAGTGCATTAGCAATACGCGGGGTACCGCGGCTACGGCGTGCTATCTCGTATGCCCCCTCTTCGCTGATAGGTGTTTTTAATATGGCTGCTGATCTTAAAACTATGGTAGTCAAAAGTTTAGCATCATAGTATTCAAGTCTTGAATTAATTCCGAAACGGGCACGCAAGGGAGCGGTAAGCAACCCTGAACGTGTTGTAGCGCCTACCAAAGTGAATGGATTTAATGATAATTGTACGGAGCGGGCGTTGGGGCCGGTCTCGAGCATAATATCAATCTTGAAATCTTCCATGGCAGAGTACAAGTATTCTTCAACCAAAGGACTCAGGCGATGTATTTCGTCGATAAATAAGATGTCGCCTGCTTCCAGGTTAGTTAGCAGTCCGGCAAGATCGCCAGGCTTATCTAAAACAGGTCCTGATGTGATCTTGATGCCAACACCCATCTCATTGGCAATGATATGCGAAAGGGTTGTCTTTCCTAACCCGGGGGGGCCGTGCAGCAGCACGTGGTCTAATGCCTCACCACGCTGGCGGGCGGCTTGTACGAACACCCTTAAGTTGGCTAATATTTTATGCTGACCGGTAAAATCCTCAAAAACCTGCGGGCGCAAAACTTTTTCGATATCCCGTTCGGCAGGAGAGAGGCGTTCGCGTTCCGGATCAAGATGCTCATTCATTGCCAACGAAATTAGTATTTATTCTTTAAGTCCGAAAGTCCGTAAGCCGGAAAGTCCGAAAGAAAGTTTTAATATTAATTGTTAATTTTAGTCAAAGACCTGAATATAAACTCATAAATTATGGATGTCGAAATATTGAATAGCGATTTTGAGCTCGTTCTTTACGGGATCTCTGGCACTGCCATAAATAATAATTGGGGGGAGATTGGTTTCAGACTGATGAATAAAATGTGGGAAAAAGTACGCTCAAATAATCTTAAGAATAAAGGAATTAACGTTTGGGTGTATGAACCCAACGGAAAGATGTTTACAGGAGTAGAACTTGACAACGCTCCTAAAAATGATATAGGCCTGGAATTGAAACAAATAAACATGGCAAAATATGCGTATTATAAACACATCGGTACTTACAGCTTATTAGCTCAGGCTTATTCAAAAATGAGAACATATTTAAGCGAAAAAAACCTGGAAACTTGTTCTCCGGCTTTGGAAATTTACGGACACTGGGACCAGGACGAATCTAAATTAGAAACGGAAATACTTATGTGCTTAAAATGAGCAGACACTAACCCTCGGGATATTTCCTGAAAATACTATTCACCTTCATCTGGATGACGCCAAAGATTGCTTCGCGGAATATCTTGGTGGACATTTTTGAGGTTCCTTCTGTACGGTCGGTGAAAATGATAGGGACTTCGACTATTTTAAAACCGTGTTTCAGGGTTGTGTATTTCATCTCTATCTGGAAGGCATAGCCCACAAATTTTATTTTGTCAAGCTCCAATGTCTCCAGCACACGGCGTTTGTAGCACATAAAGCCGGCGGTTGAATCCTGGATATCAATACCGGTAACAAAACGAACATAAACGGACGCAAAGTAACTCATCAGTACACGGCTCATGGGCCAGTTTACCACATTAACACCCTTAATGTAACGCGAACCTATTGCTGCATCGGCTCCGTCAATGCATGCCTGGCGCAACTTGAGCAGATCATCAGGATTGTGAGAAAAATCGGCATCCATTTCAAATATAAAATCGTACTGATGTTCAAGCGCCCATCTAAAGCCATGTATGTAAGCAGTACCTAAGCCTTGTTTGCCAGCCCGTTCTTCCATAAACAGTCGCTCTGGGTATTCCTTTTGTAATTGCTTAACAATCACAGGAGTGCCGTCGGGCGAACCATCGTCGATGATTAACACATGGAAATCATGAGGCAGGGAAAATACCTTACGGATGATACGTTCGATATTTTCTATTTCGTTATAGGTTGGTATAATAACAATGCTATCAGGCACAGTCGGATATTAAGTTAATACAAGATATAAGCAGGCAAAGGTAATCTAATAATCAATTCCTTGAAAATGATGGTATGAAAAACACTATAAAATGTTACAAATTGTGGGTATCGGCAATTACCTGGTTTTCTACATATGGGTCAGTAATGTAGTTGCGTTCTTTCATCCTTGGCGAAACAAACAGGAACACCAATACAAACATCATTATAAAAATAATAAAGAACCATTCGTAATTTGCGCCCTTCAGGTTTTTGGCCCACCAGCCCCCGTCTTCAATAAAACTATTTACCAAAGCTGTAATGAGATTACCGAATGACACTACCAGGAACCAAATGCCCGTCATCGTGCTCTTCATCGATTTTGGCGAATGGGTGTAAGCGTACTCCAAACCGGTGATCGATACCAATACTTCGGCAGCCGAAAGTATCATAAATGCCAGTACTTCCCACCAAATTGATGGGGTAGCGCCATGCTCGATGCCATTATGTATAAACGCAATAACCAAAAATGATAAGACTGTTAAGATGAGGCCGGTGCCAAGTCTGCGTAATGGCGTAGTCTTTAGTCCGCGCTTATCGAACCACGGGTATAGTACATAATTGAATAGCGGGATGAACGTTAGCAGGAATACAGTATTGACAGTAGATAACTGACCGGGCAACACGGTAATAGTCGTAAAGCCCAGGTTGATCACGCGGTTCATTTTTTCGGCATATAGGGTCCACTCCGATAAACACTGATCCCAGACAGCCCAAAATGCTAATGCGAAAAAGAATACCGCCATAACCCGATAAACCGCCTTTACGCCTTCGACACGTTCCGGGTTAAAATGCCCCTTAGCGACGTCAAGCATTGTCTGTCCGGGTTTCCTTTGGCTGGAGTGGGTTAACGCATACCAGGTTATAAACACCAGGTTATTACGATTTACGCCTTGCGGCGGAACTTTCACATATTTTTTACGGCCTGAAAAAAATATAATGGTGGCCAATGCCATGAGGAGACCGGGGACGCCAAAAGCCCATTTAGGACCAAAGTGATCATACGTCCATGGAATAGCAATAGTCGAGATCGTGGAGCCAGCATTTATACTGAAATAGAACCATCCGTAAACCTTCGAAAGCAAGTCCTGGTTAGTAGCATCGAACTGGTCGCCAACGTTAGCTGAGACACAGGATTTGATGCCGCCAGCCCCGATGGCAACCACTAGTAATCCTAATTCGAAACCGCCAAGGCCGCCATCGAACGTGGCCAGCATTAAATGCCCGATACAGTAAACTATTGATACGTATAAGATGAGTTTGTACTTACCGGTGTACCAATCGGCTATCATGCCGCCTACAAATGGCAGGGCATAGGCTACCATCACGAATAGGTGGTGCAGCTTATTGGCTTTGGCGTTAGCGATGTCCGTAGAAAATCCCTGCGGTTCAAAAAATTGTTTTACCAAAAAAAGGCTGAGTACTGAACGCATTCCATAAAAGCTAAAGCGTTCCGCAGCTTCGTTGCCTATAATAAAGGGCACACTTTTTGGGAATCTCGATTTTTTAGGTTTGTCGATTACGATCTGGTCGTTTACAGTCATATATGTTCAGTTAATATTGGGGACTAAAATAGTATAATTCCGGCAAATCAAAATTTTATACCGGAAGTGTTACAATGAAGGTAGTAATTATTTGGTAAGTTAGTTGATTAAGTGAACGTTTGATTAAGAGGCTGTGTTTAGCTCAATCTGTTTTTATTGATTATTTGGCGCTGTTGCTTTATCAATTTCGGCTTGTTTTTTTGGATCGAGGTAATCGTTGTCATGATTGTCGGGCATATTACGCATATCCAGGTTGTCAATGTATATCCAATGGCCGTCTTTAAACCGATATCCATTATAACTCATGTCTGGCCCATATGAATCGAATTTACCGGCTTGCTTTTTATCGGGCGGGGCTAAATTATCAAAAACAATCAGGTGCTGATTCTCATCATATTTTAAAAGCATCGAAACCTGCCGGGCATATTCAAAAACTACTCTTTTGCGTGTTTTTCCATTGCCTATAAATACAGGCATACCGAGTACAGGTTTACCATCGTGGTTAAAAGAAAGTACTTCGATCACCTTTTTGGTAGATTTTACCGTATTACCTTTCCACCCCAATAGTACATAATAGGGGTTTTGACCTGAAGTTACAGGAATGATCCTGTAATATTGCGCCCCGAACCATTTTGCATTATTGGTAACCGTGTCCTCTGCATTTTTTATGTAGGGGGTGTAATCTGTCAGCGGATACATTTTCAGGTTTTCACCTGTGTTCATCTGGATGGTGCCATAAAAACGGTAACTGCCATCATCAAAAGCAATATGCCATGAGATGATGCGGTAGCGGTTGTCCGGAGAGTTTAATATGCTTACGCTTTTAACAGAATCAAACGGGAAATTAAACGAGTGCGGTATTTTGAGTGCCTGCACCAATGTCTGGATAAACTGGGTATTGGCATTCATACGTTCCATCTCGGTATCATTGTTAATGAATTTTTTACCAAGATGTTTTAAACTATCCTGCAATATCATCAACTGTTTGATATTACCGCTATCGTCTGAATGCTGTGCAAAAACACATAGCGGCAAAAGCGCCGCTATTAAACATACTATCAGTATTTTTTTCATTATCCTAATTAACGCAAATTTTCGATAACCATTGCACTGGCGCCACCGCCACCATTACAAATTCCGGCTGCCCCAAATTTACCGCCGTTTTGTTGTAATACATGCAATAAAGTTACAATAATTCGTGCTCCTGAAGCGCCAAGGGGATGACCGATTGAAACGGCACCGCCATTAACATTTACTTTAGCTGGATCAAGGTTCAATTTTTGATTGTTTGCTATGGAGACTACTGAGAAAGCTTCATTGATCTCAAAATAATCTATTTGATCTGATGAAAGGTTTGCACGATGCAAAGCCAATGGGATAGCTTTCGACGGGGTAGTGGTAAACCACTCAGGTGCCTGCTGGGCATCGGCATAAGATAAAATTCTGGCTAATGGTTTGATCCCTAATTCATCTGCCTTTTCTTTACTCATTAATACTAAAGCAGCGGCACCATCATTCAGGGTTGATGCATTAGCGGCAGTTACGGTACCATCTTTTTTGAAAACAGGTTTCAGGGTTGGTATCTTATCAAATTTTACTGCTTTGGGCTCCTCGTCATCTGCAAACAAGGTGATGTCACCTTTTTTGTCTTTTAGTTCGACAGGGGTGATCTCGTTTTTGAACTTACCATCTGCCTGTGCTTTTTGTGCCCTTTGGTAGGATTCAATGGCATAAGCATCCTGGTCTTCCCGGCTGATATGACATTCTTCGGCACATAATTCGGCTGCTGAACCCATGTGATAGTCATTATACACATCCCACAGGCCGTCTTTTACCAATCCGTCAATGATCTGACCATTGCCCAAACGGTAACCATTCCGGGCCTTATCAAGATAATAAGGTACGTTACTCATGCTCTCCATACCACCGGCAACCACAATATCATTCTGCCCCAGGGCAATACTCTGAGCAGCTAACATAATAGCCTTCATACCCGAGGCACATACTTTATTAACCGTAGTAGCAGGTAAATAAGGTAGCCCGGCAAAAATAGCTGCCTGGGTGGCAGGTGCTTGTCCCACATTGGCTGACATTACATTACCCATATAAACTTCCTGTACCTGGTCTGGCTTTAAACCTGATTTTTCAACTGCTGATTTGATAACCAATGCGCCAAGCTGTGTAGCTGTCAGTGACGCCAGGCTTCCGCCAAAGCTGCCAATAGGGGTACGCGTTGCTGATACGATATATACTTCTTTCATGAATATGTTCTGAATTGGTGGTGCAAATTTATGTTTTTTACGGCAAGGAAAAGCTATGCGTGCATAATATTTTGGTTGAATAGTTGATTGGGTTAAATGGTTGATTAAGAGAACATATTTAACCTAATCAACTTAATCCAACTCAATCAACCAAAATCTTACTATTTTTGGATGGTTAATTCACTCAATGGCTAAACTATCTTCTACGCGCCAAAAGGCGATCATGCGTAAATACTCAGATAACGTCAAGTATTTAATGATGGCCGCCAGTATTTGCCTGATTGTTTTTACACTGCCCAAGCAGGCCAAATTCAGGTATGAGTATGACCGGGGCCGGATATGGTCGCAAAAAGACCTGGTATCGCCCTATAATTTTGCTATTCTTAAAACCCAGCAGGAGATAGAAAATGATCAGCAGGCTGCTTTGCATACTGTAATTCCCATTTACCAGTTGGACAGTGATTTAGCGCAGACCCAGGTTGATGGTTTTAAGAATGATTTTGAGATAAAATGGCACGACGCCGGGATAAAAGATAATAAAAAGCAAGCCTATTTGAATGCCGGAGAAGATCTTTTAAAGACAATTTATGACAAAGGGATACTAACATTAAATCAAAAATATCAGCAAAGCCAGCAGAATTACCCGATAAACATACTTAGCAAAAACGTTGCCACCGATAAAAATACAGCTGACGTATTTACCAAAGAAAAGGCCCTGGCCTACTGTGACCAGCAATTAAGTAAACGCAAGGATATTGACAAAACCTTTTTACTTGACCTGATACAGGACCGGGTACAAAACAACCTGAAGTACGATGACAAACTTACTTCAAGGCAAGAAAAAGAAGTGTTGGATAACTTATCACAAACCCGCGGCATGGTATCAAAAGGGGAGGTGATTGTAGCAAAGGGTTCTGTTATCAACGATGCGATCTACCAAAAATTGGAATCTTATAAGAAAGCTTTTGAAGATAATGCCCGTGTAAATGGCGACCGACGATTGGTTTTACTGGGCCAGTTCCTGTTAGTCTCCATAGTAATTTGTTTGCTGATAGTGTTCCTCTACTTGTTCCGTCGGGACATTTATGATGATAACAGGCTGGTATGCCTCATCTTATTGGTCGTCACGGCTATGCTGGCATCGTTATCGCTGGCTATCAGGTTGCAGTTGCCCAATCTTTACTACATTCCATATTGTATAGTCCCAATCATTATCAGGATATTGTTTGACACCCGATTGGCGCTGAACATTCATATCCTGGTAATATTGGTAGCCGGCTTTTTTGTGCCGAACAGCTTTGAGTTTGCCTATTTTGAGATCACGGCAGGGATGGTTTCCATCTATAGCATTAAAAACCTGATCAGGCGGGAGCAGTTCCTGATATCGGCGCTGATCATCACTTTTGGTTACTTCCTGGCGTTTTTAGGCATATCATTTATCCGCGAGGGAAGCATTACCACTATTGACTGGATGGATTTCGTACCATTTGTGGTAAGTGTTTTATTGACCCTGCTGGCCTATCCGCTTATTTATGCTTTTGAGAAGGTGTTTGCCATTACCTCGGATATCACACTGATCGAATTAACCAATACCAATGCGCCTTTACTACGTGAACTGGCTTTTACAGCACCGGGGACCTTCCAGCATTCATTACAGGTGGCCAACCTGGCCGAGAATGCGATTTTTTCTATCGGTGGCAATGCCTTACTGGTTAGGGCAGGGGCGTTGTATCATGATATTGGCAAGCTTGAAAATCCACTATATTTCATCGAGAATCAAAGTCCCGGCTTTAATCCGCACGATAAACTGTCTTATGAGGAAAGTGCACAGATCATCATCAGGCATGTAAGCAAGGGGATTGAGATGGCCCGGAAGGCTAATTTACCAGAAATTGTAATCGATTTTATCAGAACGCATCATGGGAATACACGGGTGGACTACTTTTACCAATCTTTCCTGAAGAATTTTCCTGAGAAGTTTGTCAATGAAAATATATTCCGCTACCCGGGGCCAATACCATACTCAAAAGAGGCAGGTGTGTTGATGCTGGCCGATTCGGTTGAAGCCGCTTCACGATCATTACGGGAGCCGGATGAAAAATCCATCAGCGACCTGGTTGACCGTATAGTCAAATACAAACTAAACCAGGACCAACTGAAAGACAGCAATATAACCCTGAAAGATATTGAAACTATCAAAACAATATTCAAGCGGATGCTGGGGAGCATTTACCATGTGCGCATGGATTATTAGGGTTTAGTTAAGTGGTTGATTATGTTGATTTAGCTAAATGGTTGACCATCTTAAACTACGTAAATCATCCCAACCTAATCTGACCCAATCCAAATCAATCAACTAATAACTGAAAATATTTTTTGACGACTTAGACGAATTACTATATTTGCAGTCCCAAAAAACGGGATTTTATTTTTAATAAAGGTGAGGTGCCTGAGAGGCCGAAAGGATCAGTTTGCTAAACTGACGTACGGGAAACTGTACCGAGGGTTCGAATCCCTCCCTCACCGCAACATAATCAAAGATCGGCTTTAGTGTAATGCTAAGGCCGTTTTTATTGCGTAAAATAAAAGCTGCTATTCATTGCGGAGCAGCGCCTCAATTTCATGTTTTATGTTTACGGGCAGATCCTCATTTACCACGAGTATTGAAACATCATTCAACCCTTTAAACATTACACAATCCTTGATTTTAAGTTTAGCTCTCTTAAAAAATGCTTTGTGTTTTTTCTCTAACTTTTTAAGGCAGTCGAGTGCTAATTCTTTTTCACCCTTGATATCATAGTCGCTCATAGCATCGTTTTAAATGATATAGGAGAAATATCGGATTTTTATTACTTTATAAAAATGATCCGGATCACTTTACGATAATAATTATAACCGAATTAGTTTGGGTCTTGCAAACCTTTGTTGTATGTTTTTGCAGTAAACTGATTTTTTAGAACCATATATTTGACTGCACATTTGTTAACGACTTAATATTGCATGAATACGGACATTTTTTCCGACCCTAATTTATTAGCTGAGCTTAAAAAGTTTACGAGAACAAAGCATCTGAAACAAGATGAGGTTTTAATCTCCCCTGGTGATAAGGCGTTTTTTGTTCCGATTGTTCAGATGGGAGTTTTGCGTATTGTGAGGCAAGGAGAGGACGGTCGCGAAGTATTTCTGTATCATTTATATCCCGGACAGACTTGTGCCATGGCCATTAACTGTTGTCAGTCGCACAAACAGAGTATGATCAAAGCCATTGCAGAAGACGATACCGATGTGTTGCAAATCCCTGTGAACCTTGTTGAAGACTGGTTTAAATATCCAGAGTGGAAAGCCTTTGTTAACAATACTTACAGCAGCCGTTTTGCAGAATTGATGAATGTAATCGACTTAATATCATTCCATAATATGGATAAACAGGTATTACATTATTTACAGGAAAGGGCCAAAGCAACAAATTCAAAATCGATACAGATAACTCACCAACAGATAGCTGACGAACTGCATACTCATCGCGAAGCCATAAGCCGATTATTGAGAACCATGGAGCAAAAGAACCTGCTTAAACTCGGCAGAAACTCGATTGAACTTTTAAACTGCTAAGGAAACAATATCATCCACCCGCAGGGGTATTTTTTAATTATTTCCCCTTATCCAACAAATGTTCCCGTAAACCACGTTCTGTATCCTCAATTTTGATTAAAATAATAAGATCAAAATGGATAATATATCAGAACTATTAACATCAGGTGCAATCATAGTTGATGTAAGAACACCTGCCGAATATGGTGAGGGCCACTTAAAAGGAAGTATTAATATGCCACTGCATGAGATAATCAATCGTATAGAAGAATTGAAAAAAATGCACGCTGTAATCGTTTGTTGTGCTTCGGGTATCAGGAGCAACAAGGCCGCTAATATATTACAGCAAAATGGAATTGAATGCCTAGATGGAGGCTCCTGGCTTAATTTGAATCACCTTTCATCAGTAAACCAATAAAATATGCTGGATACGATAAAAAGATTATTAGGTCTTGGGCCTAAGGTGGACTTGGGAGAATTGATATCAAACGGCGCAGTGGTAATTGATGTGCGCACTCCCGGTGAATATTCATCTGGACATCTAAAAAGGTCAGTAAACATACCATTGAATACGCTGAGTCTGAAGCTGAAAAAATTAAAAAGAGAGGTACCTGTGATTACATGCTGCGCATCCGGTATGAGGAGCAGATCGGCGAAGTCCATTCTCAAATCCAATGGTTTTAAACAGGTTTATAATGGTGGAAGCTGGCTCAATTTAAAACCCTACGAAAAATGAACACATTAAAGCAACGGATTTTTACCAATTGGCATTTGATGCGTGTCATAAGGCTTGGGCTTTCAGTTTGGCTGTTGGTTATGGCAGTGCAGTCTAAAGATATAGCCATGGGAGCACTGGCATTGTTTTTTCTTCTTACTGCCATTACAGGAACAGGATGCTGTAGCCCGCAGGGTTGTAGTATCCCCAATCGCAACTACCACCGAAATGAGACAACTAATATCATTGATAAACAACCGTAAATTAAAAATTTAAACATTTATTAAAATGAACAGTATAGAACATGAATATGAAGTGGAGGTGAATTGGAAAAGCGACAGGCTTGGCGTATTATATTCACCCGAATTAGTCGATGAAGTCAATGTGGCAACACCACCTCAGTTTAGTAAGGGCATAGAAAAGATATGGTCGCCTGAACATTTATTTACTGCCGCGGTAAATAGTTGCCTGATGACTACCTTCCTCGCAATAGCAGAAAACTCGAAACTTGAATTTGAGAATTTTACTTCGAAAGCGCTTGGAAAGCTAGAGATGGTTGAAGGTAAATACATCATGAGCGAAGTAACCCTGATACCAATATTGACAATATCCCGGGAAGAAGACAGAGAAAGGGCGTTGCGTGTTCTTCAAAAATCGGAATCCGCATGCCTTATATCGAATTCAATTAAATCGGAGATCATTTTTAATCCCGGGGTTATTATTAAATCAAAATCAGCGGCTTGAGTAACGGATTGATATATTGGGCTTTATAAAAAAGGTTGTTGCAATGGTTGAACTAAGGCATTATACACAGTGATATCTTTTTTAAATTATCTCAAAAAATATTTGCTGAGAGAATTTAAAATCTTACTTTTGCAGCCCCGACGGGGTGTAGCGTAGCCCGGTATCGCGCCACATTTGGGATGTGGAGGCCGCAGGTTCGAATCCTGCCACCCCGACGTAATTGGACAAGTCAAAAATATTTTTGACTTGTCCTTTTTTATTCCTGGTCAAATTAATATACCGTTCCCCCGAACAGGCAAACCTCCTCCCTGAAAAGTTAAATAATGTTAAACTGCCCGATGTGCAGTATTTGACTGCAATTTGCCCTCCCGATTTTTCGTTCAATCCGATATTAACTTATCGCAGTTGAATGTTTAGAACTTTAAAACCAACGGTATTCCTGGAAATATTCCTGCACCTGTTGTTTTGGGCATTTATCACTTTGATGCCTATATTCTCGGGACCGTTTGGTCCACACGGATTTTTTTCACCATGGCATTTGGTATTGATCAATACCCTGCTTGCTGTTCAGTTTTATTTGAATGCATTCCTGCTTATCCCGGTTTTCATAAACCAAAAGAAACAACTCTGGCTCTATTTTTTATTGATGCTGGGCGTTTTTATCGTACTAGACATGGTCATCGTACATACCCGGCCCCCAATGCCGTTTTTACCGGAGTTTAAACGGGCAGGCTTCCCGTCGAAGCGACCCTTTATGGCCAATTTTAATTTGTTGCCACGGGGCGGCTATCACGGCTGCCGCTTTCGTATACCGTTACCTGGCAGATCGTTACCGAAAGATCAGTGATGAACATGATATCACGAATGCTGCTTTGGTTTCAGAGCTTGCTTTTCTAAGGTCGCAGATCAGTCCGCACTTTATTTTTAATGTCATTAACAGTGCAGTTGCCCTGGCCCGCTTAAACCCCACCGCTGTTGAACCGACGCTGATCCAGATATCTCAATTGCTGAGACACGTCCTTTACCTGTCTGACCAGGAAAAAATAACCATGCGTCAAAAAGCTGATTATCTGACCAGCTATGTACACTTGCAAAAATTGCGGTTTGGCGAGCAGATCAGGGTGGCGTTTAATATGCATATTTCTGAACCGGAAAAGACACTGGAACCTATGCTACTTGTTCCCTTTGTTGAAAATGCCTTCAAACATAGTTCAGGCAAGGCAGGGGATGCAGAGATCAGGATCAACCTGGTATCCGATGAAAAAAAACTCGATCTCAGTGTTTATAATACATACGATCCAAACGTACAGCGACAAGATGAGCATCATGGCATCGGTCTCCACAACGTACAAAGAAGGCTCGCGCTGCTATATCCTGATAAACACCAACTGTGTATAAGTCAATTCGAAAACACCTACCAGGTAATCCTTCAAATACAATTCAAATGATAAAATGTCTGCTCATTGATGATGAACCGTTAGCGCTTGACCTGGTCGAGGACAGCCTGAAACAGATTAATTATATCCACGTAGCAGGCAGATGCCATACAGCAGCTGAAGCGCTGGCCTTTTTACAGGAGGAGACAGTTGACCTGTTATTCTGTGATATAAATATGCCAGGACTAACCGGCCTGCAGCTTGTCAGGAGTCTGATCTCTAAACCCATGATTATTTATATTACCGCCTATGAAAAATTCGCTGTGGAAGGTTTTGAATTGGATGCAGTAGACTATCTTGTAAAACCAGTGCCGCTGGAGCGCTTCCTGAAAGCTTGTCAGAAGGCCCGTCAACTGTTTGAACTGAGAAAGCAGATGCAAAATAATAGTCTGCAAAGAAAACATCTGTTTGTCCATTCGGAGTATAACCTGGTGAAATTATCACTCGACACCATCGAATACATTGAGGGCTTAAAGGATTATGTTAAAATATATATTACCGGCAGAGAAAAACCGTTGCTCTCGCGTACAACGATCAAAGCCCTTGAACAACAGTTGCCGTCTGAACAATTCTTTCGTGTCCATAAATCTTACGTTATCAATGTCGATTATGTCACCCGTATCCAGAGAGGTCGGGTAAAGACCCTGAATTATGAACTGCCGCTAAGCGATAACTACAGGGAAATGATCAATAGAATGATCGGCCGGCCCTTACCCGGAGCATAGATCAGGCTTTCGTCGGCACATCATTGCCTTTCATCTCATTTATTTCATTTGTTGCCTTTTACAAGGCATTTTCGTGTCAACAGTAAGGATGCGAATGAAGAAACTGCTACTATTACTGCTGGTGCTTAGCCTCGGGGAGCGAGCGTTTTGCCAGCAGAAAACCCAGAAAATATTAAAGGAAAACACGCTCGACAGGTTTGTAGCCAGGCCACTCGATGATTTGCTGGATACTTTATCTGCAAACTATAATTTAAGAATAGTTTTTGAACGCGATTCAGTTCATCGTTTTGATGTTGTCGAGCGCTTTTTCAACGAGTCAATTGGCAAAGTACTGGACAAGGTGTGCAGCCAGTTTGACCTTCATTACTGGGTGGATGCAGCAGGAGTGATTTATATCCTGCAAAATGTAGACGATATGGCCAGGCTCAAGGTAGTCGCCAGGACGCTGAAGCCTATTGACAAACCTAAGCGGGATACAGTGAAAGCCGATACTTCAGATGAACAGGATGTAGAGGCTTTGCATGACGACAAAAATAACCCTGTGGTAAAAACACAAGTGCAGGCTATTCCTGCACCGGCAGCTCCGGCAGTCACTGTTCCTCACAAGACACCTGGAGTTCATCTGTTGGTCACGATTAATGGCAAGATAACCGACCAGAGTTCGGGGGCGCCATTGCCATCAGCGACTGTTAAGGTTCTGAATAATCAACTGTCTGTTACGACCAACTCAGACGGAAACTTTACGATATTCCGGGTTCCTTCAGATACCGCTACGCTAGAGGTCACTTATTCAGGTTATCAGTCCGATCATTTTAAAATGGACGCTGATAAACTCAGTAGACCATTGGTGCTGGGCTTATATCCGGCACTTACTACCCTGAACGAAGTAACTATTCTGGGCCAGAAGAATGGGGTAATGAACACTGATGTAAAAAAGGTGGGCGTCCTGCAATTGTCACCTGCTAATCTTGATAAATTACCCAGTCTTGGAGAAAAGGACGTTATGCGAGCATTTCAATTAATGCCCGGAGTTGGTGCCACTAACGAATCATCTTCCGGTGCCTACGTTCGCGGTGGTACGCCGGATCAGAACCTGGTTGTTTTTGATGGTTTTACAATTTACCAGGTGGATCACCTTTACGGCTTCTTTAGTGCATTTAACAGTAATGCAATTAAAGATATTCAGCTATATAAAGGCGGCTTTTCCTCCAAATATGGCGGCCGGCTATCCAGCGTCACCGAGATCAACGGGAAAGAAGGTAATAAAAATGAAACGATCTACGGCGTTGATCTGAGCCTGCTTAGCCTGAATGCATTTATGGAAACTCCTGTTGGGGATAAGTCTTCGTTAGTACTGGCGATCCGGCGTTCTTACCAGGGACCGTTTTATGATAAAATATTTAAGCAGTTTAATACCTCTTCAGCCGGAGGTTTTGGAGGTGGCCCGGGTGGGCGGGGAGGCCCCGGCGGAGGTTTTGGCGAACAAACCACGCCTGCATCACATTTTTATGATGCTGATATCCGCTATACCTATCATCTTGACCCTACAAATATATTGTCATGGAGTTTTTATTCAGGTTCTGATAAAACTGATAACAGCCGGCAATTGCAGCTGCCTTCTTTTCTCGGGTCAGGAAGCGCTCCTGATATCAAAGATTATACAACCTATGGTAATCTTGGCAGTAGCCTGAAGTGGTTCAGGCAATGGAATAAGGAGCTGCATTCTAATACTTACCTCACTTACTCCTCGTATTTTAACGACCGCAACCGGACCATGACCGGTACAACGACTGACAGCAACGGAGACGAGACCAGCTTCAGTAATGGCACCGTAGAGTCAAATAATTTGAAGGATATTGGATTCAAGTCAGAATGGGAATGGCAGCTAAGTAACCAGGTGAAGTTGTTGTATGGTGGATTCGGGTCGCGTCAGCATATCAATTATGATTATGTGCAAAATGATACCAGTCATTTGATCAACCAGCATAATACTGCCTTCTCGGGGGGCGGTTATACTGAACTGGAGATTGACCCCAATAACCGCCTGCACTTACAGCCAGGATTTCGAAGTACATGGTACCAGCCTACAGGCAAAGTTTATCTCGAGCCACGATTTTCGGCCAGCTATGTCATCAATGACAATTATACGCTTAAGGCTGCAACAGGACAGTTTTACCAGTATATGAACGAAGTTACCCGCGAAGACGTAATGAACGGAAACCGCAATTTCTGGATTTTATCTAACAGCAGTAATATTCCTGTTGGCAGGTCAAGACATTTTATGGGTGGTATAAGCTATGAAAATGACCTCTTTTTGTTAGATGTCGAAGGTTATTACAAGGTCCTTAGCGGATTAACGCAATATACTATTACGCAAACCGGATTCGGGCCCGGAGGTGGAACACCTGGTATTGAAGAGAATTTTTACACAGGCTCCGGAAAGGCAAAAGGTATAGAGATATTATTGCAGAAAAAACTTGGGAGATATACGGGTTGGATAAGCTATACGCTTGCTGATGCTGAGAATAAGTTCGCCGTTTATGGTAACGAGTATTATCCTGCCGATCAGGATATCCGGCACGAATTCAAAGCGATCAATATGTACCATATGAACCGCTGGAACTTCTCAGCTGTATTTATTTTTAGTACAGGGCACCCGTATACAGCGCCATTGTCAACTTATTCTATTATAGGGGCCGACGGCAACCGGTCAACATACTTTAATGTTAGTGGCAAAAATGCAGAGCGGCTGCCTGATTACCATCGCCTGGACCTTTCAGCCACTTACGACCTGCTTAAAATCAGTGGCAATAAAATAGGTAGTATAGGCATTTCATTGTTCAATGTATATAACCATGTCAATACCTGGTATCGCGAGTATTTCATTCAGAATAATGCCGCAATTACCACCGATGTCAATTATCTGGGTTTTACACCTAACATAACGCTTAGTTTAAGATGGAAATAAAAAAATATATTTTGATAATCTGCTTCTTTATTGGCTGCATGACCGCATTGCTGGTTTCCTGCAAGAAAGACAGTCAAAATACATCAACGAGTTTGCCGGTTGTGCAGGCATATCTGTATGCCGGGCATCCCTTAACGGTCAGGCTATATCAGCAAAAATCCCTGATAGACACCGCAAAATACGGCGCAGCCATCACCGGACAGGAGTTATATGTATCTGACGGCAGCCAACGGGTTAAACTAACCGAATCCTCAAAGGGGGCCTACGCCTATAATGACAGTACATTTTTCATAGCCGGTAAAACCTATACGCTAACTTTCCAATACCTTTCAAAAGAAGTGTCAGCCAAAACCGTAATGCCTTCGAAACCGCAAAATTTTGCTACCCAGTACACTACGGTTTCCTATACAAGGCCCACGGATGTTAATGTTTCCTCCGATACCCTGAACAAATTTAGCTGGGACAACCCGGATTCATTAAACCATGTACTCATTTTTGATAATATAGATAACACCTTCTTTCCGCTGGGGCGTAGCGTCAGGTTTAATAATAGTGGCTCTAATATCTTCCAGATGAATACTGACCGTAAATCTGTTTATTATGTCGTATCTAACAGCTTTCCTTATTATGGCAATTACAGGGTGATCCTTCTGCGGGTAAACCAGGAATATATCAACCTGATAGAAAGTAACAACCTCAATTCCAATTCACAAAACCTGCTTAATGTACCTACCAATGTCGTTAATGGCCTGGGTATTTTTACTGCATTCCAGGCGGATACGCTGAGTTTTAGTCTAAATTAACAGGCCTCCGTTTTATAGGTGTTCACGTTCACAGACGCGAACGCTCGTGAATGCATATAAGTACTTTATTATCAGTTGTTTAAATCCTACTTCCCGATAAATTTGCATGAAATATGTTACATTATGGAATTTGCGCCACCGATAGTGCCAAATCAGCTGATAATCTCAAATAAACGATCAAAGATCGCGTAAAAACACCTGTGAAATACCGTGTTTTCACGGTAGCTTTTATCGGCAACAATTGTCTAAATTTATCATAGCCTATTGATAATGAGCGAATAGTACTTCCAATAGAGTAAGTTTTCAACTAAAAACCACTCACCTTAATCATAATGCACGACAACTTCATCAGTCAAGCGTTTTCTTCGCGACCTCCTTACGGTGCACCATTGCTTGAGATTAATTCCGGCGGGAATAACGTTTTTGTGATTAGCGATCTCCATCTCGCCTCCGGTATAAATACGAACGGCAACTATGAGGGTACTGAAAACTTTTTCGCCGATCAGTCTTTCGTCCGGTTTATAGACCATCTGGATAAAAAGAATTCCGCTCCCCGGGCGTTGCTGGTGATCAATGGGGACTTTATTGATTTTCTCAGGATATGTGATTACCCTGTTACCTCCGGGGATTTTGCTGAATGGGAAGAAATGCTTGCCGTCCTGGGGATTCACCGGCCACAAACCACACTGCGTGATTCGATCATAAAAAAAGAACGGACATTCGGCTTGCGCACAAACGATTACAAATCTGTATGGAAGCTTCATAAGTGTATCCTGGGGCACAAAGCTTTGTTTGAGCGGCTGGCATTGTGGCTGTATGATGGCAATCAATTAATTATCACAAAAGGGAACCATGACCTGGAATGGTATTGGATCCCCGTTCAGAATTACCTGCAATACTTTCTTGCAAAACTACTTGCCGAAAAACTGCACTTACCGCTGGAAAATACCCTGCCTTCTGTTACGGCCCGTGTGACATTTGCGGATCATTCAGTGATTATTGACAAGAGAATTTATATCGAACACGGCCATTGTTATGAAAACATGACCGCTGTTCAGGGTAGCGTGCTCGCAGATAATAAACAGGAGCTTAATTTGCCTTTTGGCTCGTTTTTTAACCGGTACCTGATCAACAAGATCGAACTGGTTTATCCCTTCATCGACAATGTACGACCCCGGCAAAATATCTTGCTGGTCTTGTTCCGGGAACGGTTCCCGCTGGCGCTGAAAATGGTATTTTACTACGTACCCTTTGCTATTTTATTAGTTCCAAAGAGAATGTGGTGGCCAATCTTTAAGTATGCTGCTACCTTTTTTTTGATTATCATCTTACCGCTGGCAATCACAGCATTCGCTATTTATCAAAGCCTGCCTTCGGGTATGCCGCCGAAGAAAGATATGCCCTGGCTTTTACAGCAGGTGTTGAACACAGGCAAAAACCTCGGTTTTCTCTTCCTTTCTTATTTGTTTGGCAGAATCATGACGTTCGTGCAATTAAGTCCGCCGCATAGTTTTATTCAATACGCGGAAAATGTTTTCCATAATCATAAAGAGGTCGAGCTGGTCACTTTTGGCCATACACATAATCCCGAACAAAAAAAGACAAACGGCAAATGGTATCTTAATACAGGTACGTGGATGCCCGTGTTCGAAGCCTCATCTGCCGAGATACGTATCGATAAAACGTATACGTTTTTGCAGCTTGATTACGACAGCACCGGTAAACTTATAACACATCCATTGCAACGCTGGAATGATGATGCATCACGTGAGGATAGCTTAACATTAATGGAAGATAATTAAGGTTATGAAGAAATTACTTTTTTTAACGACAGTCTGTATCCTGTTCTGTAATTGCAACGGGTTTAAAAAGATAGGCAGCAATTTGGCGGATGGTGTAAGCTCGAAGACTCCGGAGATAGGAAAAAAACTGGTATTCGGCCTGGATTCAGGTCTGACAGAATCAGCTATTCGTGCCGATTTATATAAAACAATTGATTCCGCGATAACAATTGCCGGTACAAGCGCCAACAAGAATTTAAAACAGATATTAGATTCCTTACTTACAAAGCGATGGTCAGCTTTAGTAAAACAATTAGTTGAAGATGCTTCGGGACAACAGACCCGTCAGAATATAGCAAAGCTGCGGGAAGAGCTGATTGGTGAGAAATCAAAAGAAGAGCTGAAGTCGTTGATAGCAGCTATATTGAACGACGAAAACAGTGGCAAGCTGGTCACGTTAAAAGATAAATTACTGGGTGACGAGACGAAAACCCAGGTTGGCGGTATTGTCGATACAGCTATGGATCATCTCACCCGGCGGTTCCAATCTGGTATTACAGATGCTACGCTTCGTAAGCTGGCTTATTTCCTGGATCATGATCTGCATAATAGCCTGGATTCCAATCTTTCTGTTCTTCAGAAGTATGCAACATGGTTCCTGGTAGGCATCGCTGCGGTTGCGGCTTTTATTATCACCCTTGTATGGCTCAACCGGCAAAAATATCTGAAGCTAAGCACGTTGCTGGCTTCGCACGTTAATGCTATTCCCGATCGGCAAATATATGAACAGGTTACGGCACGTATCAAGGAAAATGCAGTGACAACCGGTGTTGAGCCGGTGCTGCGGGATATACTGGACAAAAACCACCTGCTGGGAACTGCCTCCTGGAAACCGATTAACTGATAATAACTGCTATAGTAAATTTTGACATTTATGAATGAGCTAAATATTAAAAATATGTCACAAAAATGGACGTTCGAAACCCTTGCGCAGTGCGACAAGCCAACCCTGGAAAAAATACTGTTGAACGGGACACCGCCCGACATCGAAAAGTTAAACGGGTTTATTTATTGTGGATGGAATCATGAACCGATAGGAAAAATATCTGGCGAAAAATTCAAAAAGGGTTTTTATAAGCGCGATGGCGCTAATTTTGGGTACAATGAAACCGTGATACAGGATCGCCAGAAATACCTTGGGCAATGGGAGGTCGGGTTGCACAAAGTACGTCCAAACCAGTTGGGCTATTTCCGGACCTCATATGTAAAAGATGAGCCTTATCATAAACTCTACCAGCCGTATTTGCATTTAGCGCATTTTAATTACGACATACCGTTGCATAAACTAACGCTGAGTTTTTTCAGGGTGATACGTGATTTTGTAGTGTTACCTAACGAGGGCGACCATAGCCTGATGCTTTGTAAGGCTTATCTGACCCTGGGCGAAAGCCTGAATATTTTTTACTGCTATTTTTTATTGGGCCACCCAAAGGAAATACAATACTTGCCCTGGTAAAAGCAGAGCAAGCAGTTTTAAGAAAAGAATAAATAGATTTTATTAAAACCTTAACATTATGAACCGTGAATTGGTCTTGCCAGAAAAGCACCTGAAGTCTTTTTTGAAATTACTTATCGTCATTGCAGTGCTTACGCTTGGTTTTCATTTCTTCCCAGGGATAATGCCTGCATTCTTGCAGACTGCGGAAGTAAATTCTTATGCTCTTTTATCCGGGAACTCCGCATTGCAGGGGTTTCTGATTATTTTTTTACTGGCACTGGCTATTGGTGATGTGCGTCGGTTTAGCCCGCTTATCCGCTTGTTTAAATGGGTGCTGGGGATCGCTGTTATCTGGACAACAGTACAATGTTTAAAGGGGGCCGAGCCTGCAGCCGGGACCTCTCATTTAGTACAGCTTATTACTTATACCCTGCTATTCGTTTGCCTTTGGATATTGTTCAGGAAGGCAGGCATGACCCGGTACGATCTAAAATATTTATCCATTCAGCAATTTCAAACGCTGCAGGCGCTGGCGGAAGTTTGCATATCCGGCGACACGGACATGTATAAACTCCGGATTGAGCCTCAGCAAGTGGCGGCTAACGTGGATAGGTATCTTATCAAATTCAGAGCTTCAAACAAATGGGTAATGAAATTAGTGCTTACAGCGATGGAAATATACCCGCTGTTGTCATTGCACCCTTTCTTAAGCCTGATGCAACCTGCTGCACGGCTGGATTTTTTAAAAAAGCGATTTATCACTGATCTTGAGTTTCAGAATGTTCCCCGTTGGTATGGCGAAATAGTGCAGGCAGCAATCCGTATGAGCAAGCAAATATGCTTTATGGGCTACTACAGCGACCCGGCCGTGTATGATAGCGTCGGCTATGTACCATTCTCTAAACGAAAGGATATTGACGACCGCCTTCGGGAATTCCCGGGCAGCAATTCCCATTCTGCCTTATTGAAGGTACTTGAGGATGCCGATATCAAAACAAGCGAAATAATTGCCGATGTAGTTATAGTAGGCTCAGGCGCTGCGGCTTCTATTTTGGCCAATCAGTTAGTGCACGCGGGTCGCAAAGTATTACTGGTAGAGAGCGGCGGATTAGAGGAAACGACCACCTTTAATGAAGACGAGGTGGATATGGTAAGCAGGCTGTATGCTGATGGGGCTTTGCAGCTTTCACGTGACTTTCGTTTCCAGATTTTTCAGGGCCGGTGCGTGGGTGGATCAACCGTAGTTAACAATGCTGTTTGCTTTGAAACGCCTGATTATATACTGGATCGATGGATCAATGAAATGGGTATAGGGATTGACCGGGCAAGGTATTTAAATTCAATGGCAGAGGTCTATAAACTCATCAGGGTATCCCATACGCCTATAATGACAGATGACCGGTTTTTAAACCCCGGA
>Ga0307517_10001105_pt1 | contig 45591 bp, 56 predicted proteins | sample 23_EM_MG_FD_194515 | JGI IMG/M metagenome (GOLD analysis project Ga0307517, IMG submission 194515) | Populus trichocarpa ectomycorrhiza microbial communities from riparian zone in the Pacific Northwest, United States - 23_EM | ecosystem: Host-associated > Plants > Roots > Unclassified | place...
GAACTCCGCAAACTTGACTTCGGGTGCAACGGGCAACCTCTTCTTCGCAAGTTGGTAGAGGGTATCGACGGGTTTGGATGATGCCGTCGAAAGCGTCCAGTTGTACTTTGTAATGAATCGCATCATTGAGGCATAACCGGGCGAACGGGGAACCTTACCACGTATTGAGAAATCCCATCGAGCGTGACTTCGTGCGAGACTTCCGGGATGAACAACTCGCCGTTCACTTCCGTCCCGTCAGAGGTTTTACCAGACCACTTGAGCTCGATTTTGACATCGTAGATCGTGATCAACCTGTCCAAGAACAAAACCAAAGGCAAAACCAAAAATTAGCCACGTTACAAGTAAATGCGGAGCACTCTTGAGGGCGAAAGGTACACGAGATGGTGCGACGACATACTTGGACTTGCGCTGACCGAGCTCGACGTCCCCATCGACCTCCGTCACTTCAGTGATCTGGATAGATTCATCGCCATCGCCGGTAATCTTTATCGCCGCGAGCTCGCGTTGGAACCACTGCTTGGCCCAGGGCCCGATGTTCTTGTTTTTCCAATGCCAGTTGGCGGTGGTGTGGGACATGGGTTGGATGACGGACATGGCTGCGGGTGGGTTGTTGAGAGGGGTTACGAGGTGTCAATATGAGTCTATGGTGGCTGGGGAAACGCCAGAGGATTGGCGGGGTCTAAATAGCCCGCAAGATGATGACCAGCACAGAACGTGGTCGAAAGTTCTCGTATTGTGATCTGGGCGTTAAAAGTTCGCGGAGGCGGCTGCATTCCTGGTTTTCAACTCCGACCGGAGATTCCCTCATCGACCTGAAACTCGACATTGCAGCCCGCAAGGTCTCACTGCGACTAGGGATGCCAATGGGAAACCTTCTACAGAAGTTAACAGCGTCACCTCGAAACCACCTGAGGCCGCCCGACCTGCCGCATGCCCTGCGGGCGGCTAGCTCAACCGACCTGACCTTTATCACTGACTTGACAAGAAATTTAGGCGATGACCTGGCACGGCATTCTCTCCGCCTAATCGTTGATTGTGCGCTTTTTCATGCCCCGCGAATAGCAACTGAGAACGAGCGACGAAAAAACTGACGGTGTTGTTTGTTATCCATTGGGATCTGAAACGACCACGAGTGTACACGCATACTCCCCACATATCCCTACTGGAGCCTGTACACGAGCGTCGTAATATCGTCCAACCATTTACTACTCATTTCGACTGTGAGCAGTTCCGCTACTTTATCTTCGTCTATTCCGCCCAACCCCTCACGGAGAATCCGGAGAGCTCCATTGTCGCACGCGTCTCCAATATTCCCGGGGTTAGTTGTCGACCCCAACTCCATCCAACGCTGGGAAACCGTTTTGAGATCAGACTCGTCCCGTGCCTCAAACAGATCGAGCAAGCCATCTGAGCAGAGGACAAACGTGATCTCGCCCTTCTTGGATGCTTTGATCTCAGCGACGTTGACGTGTTGTACGTCGGGTTTGTTGCTGAGATATGGTGGGGTGAGAATTCGGGTTATCAGGGTTTCTGGTTTGGCGGAATGGAATTTGAATGGTTGTTCTGCGTTCATGAGGACCTTTGAGCACCACAGCTTATCCACCTTGAAAATATGGTCACCAACAGCTGGTGTTTCTGTGTCAACCGTGATCATGGTCGATCAATAAGACGAAAAAACCTCGGGTGATGGCTATGCCACCAAGTACACGATTTTTTAGGATAACATCTGATTCTCCAGGGTGGGCAGACCGGAGTGCCTCGACCTCAGAGGGTACGGTGGCATGGTGATTCGCGCTAAGGATGGAGACGTCCCAGGTGCCGTGATCAGCGCGGACTCCCAGCACTCCACGCTATCGTTCAGCACGCGTTCCGGTATGGGAAAAACAAAACCGGAGACACACCCGCCTGACAGTCCCCCAGACTCGCAACCCAGATGTTGTCACGATTAGGGTCAATTAAGGATACCAGCACAGTGGATCCCTGCATGCATCGCGCTACTTTGGCGTAGTTGGGACCATTAGTCGCGCTGTCATGAATAACTGCTTTAACTTCATTATCCGAGAGTTTGTTTAGATCCTCAAGACCACCAGGGAATATATCGTACAGGTCCTTGGTCAAGGAGTCGTCGTACGAGATGATGACTCTGGAAAGGAGGTTGGATATGGAAATCGGGTCAATCCCCCATTCCGATCCAACAAGAAGGTCAACCAGTGCGGATTGAAGTTGGCCTGGAAGGTTTGCAGCGATGTGCTTCACGGTCTCACCCCCCGCGTGACCTGTGGAGCGATGGGAGTGATCAGTGTGTGGCGAATGAGATACATGATTTGTAGTCGAAGCTGCCTACCATCAAAGACGGCGAGGAGCTTCCAAGTCCCGTTCTGGAGGGCCCAGTCTTGGACAATATGACGGTCTTCGGATGGCTGCGCGGTCTGGGGTTGAAAATCGATTATGTCGACGGATCCGACTGTGTTTGGCTTTGCCACAGCAGCGAGGAGAGATGATAGGTGCGGTTCTCGTACTTTGCGATAGTTCCATGGACCGGCACCTGGACCCCAGCCGAGATCTGTCTTGGTAGTTGGGTATTGGGCGAGGTGGTGATCTTTGGATGCCATGGGTGGACGATGGAGACCGACAGAGTGATCTGAGACTCCTTATAGGCGTGGTACACCAAACTCGACTCAGGAACCTGTGCCCCGGGTGATGTCGCGGTGCAGCCTTTTTTTGTTTTGTTCTAAGCCTATCGGGCTTCCACCGTGGCGCACATCCCCGCGGATGTAAAAGGATCGTTCCCATAGTGACCGAGGTGGACCCACATCCAGAAAGATTCCTCCGTCCGGCTGAACCGAACTTGCACACGTCTGGCTGGGACGGATGTCTTTCGGATGCTGAACAATCCACAGCCTCTGGCCAGCGGGTCAGGCGAGGTAAATCCCTTCCGGTATCGCTCTCTCTTTTCCCACTTATTCTTCCTACACCCCAGCACGCCCCCAACCGCACCATGAACCAGAAGAGCAGACCACCAGACCCTCCTTGGAAAAAACCCAGTCCGTCGCTGACTGCTCTTGCCCCTCATGTCCTTTTGCTAATCTACCTCTCCCATCAAGCGCGCCCGTGTCCATTCTATTCACAGGGGAGATGCCTATTCTCCGACTCCTGCTCATTCCTCCACGAAGTCAAAATCAAAGTCCCAAAGTCCTCCATTCATGTCCCTTCCTCCTCTCAGACAGGAAAGGCAGATGACCACTCGCCCGAACCCATAGACTCTATGCCCTGGTCGGAATCCCCAGTATCCCCTAATCGGTCGCCCCGAATGTCCAGTCTTTTACTGGCGTTAAAGGGCGTGATTAGCGACAACGACCTTGAAATTGAGACGGAAGAAGGAATCCAATCGGCTATTGAAATCCCCTCACGTTTCGTACACCTCGAAGGCCCAGAAGATCCCTTGGACACCGGTTCAGAAGATGCCACCATCCAAATCCCGCACACCCAATCCTCCTCGGAGGTGACCTACGACCTTCCTTTACCTACCGAGGTATCGGAGGACCCGCCAATCCCCCCCGCCCCACTGCATCACCCTCCCGAAACAGCCGCAATTGGTGTCGACGCAAGTATTGACAGCATACACCCACGTCCCCCTAGTCCCACTGCGCGAGGATCTCACCTCTTTTCTCCTCACGCATCAGACAAACCTTCCAGAGACGATTCTATCGACTCCGGTTATGCTGAACTCCGAGCCTCTACACCTCCCCCTCTGACCCTCTCCTCCCCTCTCTCTCGATGGAGACACTCGACCCTCAACCTCCTTTCGTCACCTTTTGGTTCACCCACAACCCGAGCCTTCCCTTCAGCTCGGAGTCGCCTCAATACACTAGTTTCCCCTCGGTTCGATTCGTTCCCGAGCTCCGTGTCCGAACGAGCACCATCTCCTACGGAACGCGTTGCTGAGATGGTGGACGCCACCCGGCGACACTCTGACGATGCAAAATCTCGATCGTCGACAAGCATCGCATCCTTCTCGGACTCGGAGAAGGGCCCAAGCCCGACTCGGGATGACCCATTCACTACTTCCAGTCCATCCCCATCATCCTTGGATTCCCCAGGAGCGTATCCAGCTTTACCACCAGGCTCACCTCCACCTCACGAAGATAGCGAAGAGACCAAACCACCGGTGATTCGTGAAGTTGCGCTCAGTAGAACCAGAGCTTCCTCTATTTTGACCGTTGTGCCTCGATCTGAAGCGACAGAGTCCCCACCGCCCCTGCCTGAATCACTACCTTGGGTTGCAGATGTAGGGGACGACGCCGTCACTTCGATGTACGGGCTTTATCATTCATCGAGTAGTGATCACGTCTGGTCACCCCCTTCTCCCATGCAGAACTACTCTCGGCCTAGTAGTTCCGCGTCGTTCTACCCTCCCCGACCTTCCTCTGCCGCTGTAGAGTCGCTTTCCACGAAGTCACCTTTCAATGACAATTGCTCGACTGGATCATCCCTGGTTCCGAGTACATCATCATCTGCGCTTTCTATTCGCACGGACCTAGGGCCCCCAAGCTCTACCGTTCCCTTCGGTTTCCGCGACCAAAAGCGGCACGGTTCACGGCAGGCCTCGACGGTATTCCGCCGGCCTCAACCCCTTACCCCATCGCCACCTCACTCAGCTCTTGAGTTTCAGCAACCACTATCGTCAGGACCTCGATCCCTTAAGCCGTTGCGCCTATCCATGATTCTGAATTCCGGCCGATCGTCGGCTTCCCCTATGAACGAAGTCCCGCCCTCAACCTCTCCTTCACCCAGTGTTCAATCCGACTTCTCCATCAGCAACAGTCGCCTGCTCTCATCCGCCCGATCGTCGATTATACCCGAACATGTTCGCAATACCTCCAGCAGTAACGACCTATCACCTCTGCTGCTCGGCACTCCCAGCGGCTCACACCAACACCACCTCCCTAATTTTGGCCCTTTATCGAACATCACCGTTCCCTCACCTACACCCTCACAAATCTCAATGTCCAGCAGTGTAATCCAGCGACAGTACAACCCGCTCATTCCAAATAGGGAGTTCAGGAATAGTGTGCATCTGCATAGTCGTGCTTCAAGTACGCTGTCAGAGCCGTTTTACGTCGTGCGAGAAGAGGAGGAGGATTTGTGGAATAATAGGGTCGAGAGCAACTTGAGAGTCGATCATGCAGAGATAATACGACGCCCTTTCTCTACCTCTGGCTCCCCGCATCTGGAGAATACGGAGGAAGAAAGCGCTCAGCCGCAGTCTGTATTCACTGAATCACCGGTATCCACAGCAGCACCTATTCTGGAGGAGATGATCGACGCCCATGCCGCAAATCCATCACGGTCGTCAAGTCTGCTCTCGAGATCACCTGCTGTGCTACCCACTCGTCGTCTTCGCACTGCGACCTTCTCTCCTCGCGCACAAAATGAACGCTCAACACCCCACCTCTGTTCCGCCTCTGTCTTTACTAAGGACCCTGTCCCATCCACCATCACCAACTCCTCCCGCCCCACTCTGACCCATACCCGCCGCCAGCCCTCACACGCGATTGCAACTCCCCGTCCCACCCTGATGTTCGCCATCGCTAGTGATGATGTCTCTCAGGTTCAACAGGTCCTGGATAATGGCGAGGCCAACCCCAACGATCAAGTTGGCCCTCAGTCGGCGCTGAAGTTCGCTTTAACCAACGACCAATTGACAAATCGGCTGGAAATTGTTAAAACGCTGCTAGCATATGGAGCAGATCCAGCGGGGTTGAGAGACTCCTCCAGCGGTGGGCAAGAGCATTCACGGAGGTCGAGCGTCGTGATTTCAGGCTCCAGTCCTGCGCACGTTGGACACAGCCTCAATGCGTCTGAAATCGGTGGACAGAAGGAAGTCGATCCTGCGTTTGAAGCGATGAAGAGTCAGATGGACCCTGCTACGAGGTACTTCATCAATCGTGCGGACGCGCCCAAGAATCGATGTACTTCCGCGCTGATTCATCGATCGTTCTTCCGTCCTTTGACGAGGATGCGGTATGATATTATCGGTCAGGATTGTGCGTTCGAGCAGCTGTTCAGGTGCCTGAGTATCCAGAGCCAGAATTTGAGCGTGAGTCCATTGGTGGTTATGCTGTGCGGACCTAGCGGGCACGGGAAGAGCCTTTTCGCGAGGAAGTTTGGGAGTTTGTTGGGTGTCCCGACGCACACGGTCAATATGACGACGTTGAGGTCCACGCACGATTTGTGGCAGTCTTATTCAATGAGCCCGTATGAGGAACCTTCGACGTTGACTCTTGCCGAATTCCTGACGGACAACGAGGGAAAGCGATGCGTTGTTGTATTGGATGTGCGTGATTTCCTTGATCCGTCGTCTCGTAGAAAACGATTGACAGCTGTCTCTTCCAGGAAATCGACAAGGTTGTCGACGAAAAGACCCTCTTCTCCCTTCTCATGCCTTGGGAACTTGGAAAATGCTCGTTTGCAGCCGGTCAGCGACATGTCAATGCCAGGAGCGTCATCTGGATCGCCACTGCGAACACGGGACACCAGCTCGTCTTTGACCACCAAGCGCAAAGAGCGAATCCGGACGCACCCATGGACAGGAAGGAATACATGGAGCTGATCAACTTGTTGAGGCCGGACGTAACTGAATGTCTCGGGGTGAGTGATTCTGTTGAACATATCCCATTAGGTTTACTGAGTCAGCGAACCCACGTAGGCTTCCTTGATTTCTCGGGTGACGACCGTCCTTCCTTTCGTTCCTTTCGCGAACGAAGAGAAGCTCGCGATCGCCTCGCAAGCTTTATTCCTCCAAGGTGGAGAACACGCTCGATTGATGCCCCCAGAAACCATCGACAAACTCGTCACCGACGCCGTGGCTGCATACATCCCCTCAGAAGGAGGTCGGTCTTTGTACAGAACCGTGTCGAGCTCCTTGCTGGACGCGATCGATCCTGTATGATTATCAAACGTCTCCTTCGGTCGTTTGCTCTCCGTCGCTTTCTGTTTTTAAACCGGCCCAAAGTCTCCCTTGTATCCTGTTCTGTTTTACTAACTTAAACACTCACTCATTTATATTTCCCACTCGTTCAACTGCACCAGTCACTCGCTTTCATCTAGTCTTTCGCTTCAGTCACCAACTCTCCAGCCACATCCGTTCATGATCGTCTTACCCTGCACGCATACTTACATTCACCTCCGCGTTTAAATTGCGCATCCCTCCCACGTCTCGCTTTCCTCTGTCTCATCTTCATCAATTCATCTATTTGGAAATTTATCATGGGACGCTTTGGCATATATACAGCACAATATAGTGTACACTCGGAATAAATAATGATTTAGAGGCTCGCAATCGACAGTGCATCCTTTGCCCCCGTGCAGACGTATGAGTTTCCTCCGAAGAACTACGGCTTGACTAAGAATGTTGGACGGACGGTACGGACACAGTGACACAGGACGCCACTAAGTATAGTTACTAAACTACTCTAACACAACAGTCGAGTACAGGATATCCAACCTGCCACTGTCCAGAACCATGTAGGGTTATCCGTCGAGTCCGAGTGCGGGATTAATACAGCTTCTTGGTCATATACGGTCCCTCGAGCTCGTAACCGAGTCGCCGGTAATAATCTCTGGTTCCAACACCGGAGATGACAGCAACCTTCACGCTATCATGCTCCTCACGAGCTATCCGTTCCGCCTCCTCCATCAGAAGCGTCCCAAAACCCTACACCGTCGCCCGTGTGTCAAGGTCGCATATACCTCAAGATCCACATCTGGGACGCACCTGGTGTTGGAATTTTGTGGGGTCCCTCCCATGGACCGGGACCGCAGTCCCGTAAACGTGCAACTCCCTCACGATACTGGCCCCTCCTACGAGTTCCGGCCGGAACGTGCCCTCTTCAGAACACTTTCGCAGCCGTAGCAGTCCGATGAGGATATCCCTTTCAGGGTCCTCGTAGGACAAGAAAGTCTCCCAACCCCCATTAGCGGTATAATCCCTTCGTATCAGTTCCACACATTCCGGTCGTACTTTGTGGTGGATCTCGTGTATACCGACCTCGCGGAACCTGACGTCTCGACACTCTGCACCGAAGTCTTTCATCCGGTTCAGAGCGAGCTCTCGGAGATTCCCAGAGTTTTCACAGCCACTTGTCACGAGCGGAAGTGGAATATCCCTTTGCACTCGGTATACCCTTGTCCATGGTGGGACAAGGGCCAATATCCGAGCCACGACATCGACCAGAACGTTTGGAGTGTAGTTTTTGTACCTCCCTGTCCGCCAGAGCTCGTATAGCCCAGTGCCTCGAATGACGAGTGTGGGGTAAATCTTCAGACCATCGCTTCTGAACGCAGGGTTTTCAAAGTACTCCTTGAATTGTTCGAGGTCTCTTTCGACACCGATATTCGGCAGGTCTGGCATCATGTGAGCGACGACCTTGAAGCCTGCGTCTTTGGCAAGATGGAAGGATTCGGACACGGCGCGGACGGTGTGGCCACGGTTGGTGTCTCGGGCAACGTCCTCGTAGACGGACTGTACCCCAATTTCAAGCCTCGTACAACCGTACCGCAGCATCTGACTATAACGTTGTTTGAATGATACAGATGCCCGCGAAGTGTGCAAACGAACCCGAGGTGTGGTTTCAGACAATAGTCGGGTCTAGTTTCGATTGTAATGCCGATAGCTTTTGACTTGCTCTGCTCGGAAAACCTATCAACATTGGTTAAGGGCTCAGGCACCTACAAAATTCCAGAAAAGACTGTACCGAACGGCCTCATCGATGTCAGTTCCAGTGAACCCTGACAGGGCATTGTGAAGCTGGGCGACGAAAGTATTTCTGTAATCCTCGGGCATGCTCATGAATGTCCCACCCATGATGATAAACTCGACCTGGCAGGGGTCAGGTCAATGCGAAGCGAAGCGAGATAAACGTGCTCGGGTACCTTGTCCACACTGTGACCCAAAGCCTTGAGCTGATCAACCCTCCCTCTTGTCTGTTCATAAGGGTCATATCGGGCCCGAATAGCCCTCATACTTGTCGGTTCGTAGCCGGTGTAACTCTGAGTACTGTAGTCGAAATCTGAGTCAGGACCACCGGGACAGTATCTGAAAATCCAAGCCGCCTCAGCATCGGCGAAGCCGGTAAACGCAACATATTCCACGTACACACAAATATTGCCCGTCATAGCTATGTGTGGGCACCTGTGAGGCTTGCACATGACCGCAACGACGGCGATCTATGAATGACGTCGGTGAGATGGAAGACTAGAGAATGGCAGGAACAAAACATACACCACTGGCCGTCCTGATCGGTCTGGCTCTTAACTTGGGCAACAAAGCCTTCTTGTAATCATCCGGAATGGCGCTGATGATGTCGACCAGCCTCGGTACACCTCCGTACCCGTGTTTCTTGCTGATCTTCGCCCGCACCTCATTCAAAGATACCGATTTACCGGAGTCATAAGCTTTGATCAGCTCTGCCACTATCCCTGAGGTGACCCGCAGAAGAATCTCCGCCTGAGAAGGACCTGCGGTCTTTTCAGCAACCTCCTTGGTGAGGAAAACCGCTTGATCCTACCTTCCGACTTTTGTTTCTGAGACATCATGATTGGGTGGGGAGAATCTTGATGGCAAGTGCCGCACTTTCTCGATCACCATTTGCCGCCACCACCGCGCTCTGTCAAGATGGAGTCGATAGTTCTCGAGACGAACATGGGGGAGATTAAGCTCGAGTTATACTGGGACCACGCTCCTAAAGTACGTTTAACTCGTCTTTCGCCCAATTTATTGCACTCAGCCTTGTAAGGAACCAGACTTGCAAAAACTTTGCTGAACTGGCAAGACGTGGGTACTACAACAACGTAGTTTTTCACAGGGTTATCGCCGTATGCCACACAAATGCGCGCTGAAGGCATGGATGATTCACGTCGTTGTTCAGGACTTCATGGCACAGTCGGGCGATCCCACTGGAACTGGAAGAGGCGGAACCAGCATCTATGGGCACCGGTTGTAAGTCGGGCGAGTGCGGCCGTTGTATTCGTTGACACTGATGCTCCGCTGCAGCGAGGATGAGCTTCATCCAGAACTACGGTTTACGGGTGCGGGGATCTTGGCAATGGCCAACTCCGGTCCCAATACGAACGGTACAAACGTTCTCACCATCCGAACGCGTCCCATCTAAACATCCGCAGGTTCCCAATTCTTCCTTACCCTTGCCCCGACGCCATTCCTTGACAACAAACACACAATTTTCGGGAGGGTGCAATCCGGGATGAGGGTCCTTCAGAGGCTTGGTGCTGTGGCTACAGACGGACAGGATCGGTAAGTCTGGACTCACGAAAGCCGATGCCCCCCACATTTATGCGTTTTTTCATCAGACCAAAGGAAGAAGTGAAGATCTTCAAGGCCCGTGTCGAGTAGATTCATGTCAGATATTTTCTTCAAGTGTTCTCGATGCCTTCGAGACGTAGTTTACGTACTTTCACGTTCCGGAACTGCCTCACCTTCGGAAATTCTCGATCAACGTCTGGTCGATCATCCTTTCGTCCGACCTTTTACCTGGACTCTTCCCGGTTTGCTGCAATTATGAGCGTCCTACGACCTTTCAAGGCTACAGATCTCTTCAAGTTCAATAATGTGTGAGTCTACACACAATCCGAAGCATCGTGACGAGTCTAAACCGTCTCCAGTAACTTGGACATCTGGACTGAGACTGTGAGCTGGCAAATCACAACGACCCTGAGTCTCGAAAACTCAGTTTATCCTCGCGGGTAGTACGGAATCTCGTTCTACCTTACCTACCTGTCTAGATGGCCCGATCTCTGTAGCGTCCAAGAGGCCCCTACAGGTCGCATGATGGGCTACAGTTCAGTGTCACGATCCATACTTCATACACGTGCTCCGTTCTAACCACCCCCCCTCTCCCTCCCTTGGCCTTTAGTTTTCGGAAAAGCCGAGGGTGATGGTCTCGACCATCACGGACACGTAACCGCGATCACTGTTGCTCCCGAGTACCGCCGGCTCGGTCTGGCAAGGAAGATGATGAACCTACTCGAACTCGTTTCCGACGACGTCTACAAGGGATTCTTCGTTGATCTTTACGTGCGATGCACGAACGATCTGGCTATCGACATGTATGAAGGTTTCGGGTACAGTGTGTACAGGCGAGTAGAACAGTATTATGGAAGTCTTGGCATGGGAAAGGCAGCAAAAGACGAAGAAGACGCATTTGGTGAGTAAATGTGCACCCTTTGGATATTTTTTGTGTCCGTAACCTCCCGACAGACATGCGAAAACCGTTATCTCGGGATCCACATCGACGGTCTGTGAGAACAAACGGGAGGGATATCATTATAAGCGCAAGAGAAGCACCCTAGCTATTACAACATGACACTAGTCCATAATGTTACATTCCGCCCCAATCACAACTTCAACGGGGGAGGGTCCTCCGGAACTGGTGCCAGCCTAGCGGTCTCCTCATCGTAGAAGTTATTGAGGTTTGCGGAGACATTACAAAAATCGTTAATCTTGAACATGACCTCATCCGCCAGAGCGCTCGGTATTTGTTCCTTGCTCTTCAACGAGGTTCCCATTCGCCCTGGGGCAATGAGACGGTTGGTCAGGAACAAAAACCCATTGGCCCCTCCCAGAATCTGCGCAAAGACCACCCCAGACCGATGAACCCACTGCGAATACTTGAACGGTGCACTTCGGTACGAGTAAACCGGGTCAAATTGCTCCGGGTAGGTGCCTGCAGCCTCGATATCCAACACGAACCCAAACTTCCGCAACAGCGTACGCTCGAAGTAATTACGGGTCTGTGTGCCTTCTGGTAGCCTTTTCTCCAGATCTTGGATGACGGGAGGAGGGACGGAGAGTCTGACGGGATAGCACGACTGCAACGGGTTCTGTCCCCGAATATCGCATATTTGGTCGACGTACGCCTCGACGAGTTTCAGACCGTATCTTTCGATCGCCCTGCTCCATTGCCTGAGCTGGTCCTCGATACAGCGAGCGGTCGTCCCAATCCACTGCAACTCGAAGTGGAAGCACGTTGCGGGGTTGTGGATGATATCGTGATGTAGGATGACGGTTTCAGCCTGGTCGCTCCTCTGCGCTGCCCCTTAGCGATCAGAAAAAAGCAGGCCGTTTCGGCGACATACCTTATTTCCATCGATGTCAATGACCAGACTCTGACTGAGGATAAGGCGCTTCCTCGCACGACGGGAACCAACCCGGTTGTTACCCGGATGAAACCCGGATCCCTCTATCACTCCGAATGTCGAGGCGTGTTTCGTTCTGAACCACCCTCTGGGAGTCGAAGGTGTGGAATACTCAGGCCTCAACTGGTAGAAGTAATGCCTACCCCACCAGTCAGTTGCGGTGGCCGACAGGGACAAAAAAACTACTTACCCATCAAGAAAACCATGAGTCCTTCGACCATGATCGAACAATCCCTGCGCTTGCAACCTCCCTCCAACCTCAACCGCTTGTTCCTTCGAAGAAACGTCTCGGAACTCCTTAACCAACCAATTCACGAAATCTGACCCAGTAAAAGCGTCCGTGTAGATCCTTCCATGCCACCTGCAATCCTTGATTGGTAAACCCACAGGATCATCTCGCATGGCTTTCGCAATAGCGCTCAAGCTCATCTGCGAGATCTCCTTCTCGCTCCTCGCGTTCTTCTTCAATGGCCCCAAAGCGTGGATCTCATCTAAACGACTCATAAGCGCTTCGTCAAGGACGCATGCCGCCGGACCCAGGTCTGTTGGTAGGAACCTGACGGTGGGCTGGGTTTGGGTTCCGGTCCCAATACTACTTTCTGGGGGCTGCCATCTGACACGGGAGAAAAGTTCTGCAAGTTTGTCCATCCCGACGAGACGAATCTCTTCGTCGTTTAGTTTTTCGTCCGCAGGCCCAATATTCGTGAGGGGCGAATCCGCAGAAGGTATGACGATGAATCTAGTTCGCCAGTACCTGAGAGATTCGTGGAGTTGGTTTTCGTAACCCGCAATAAGCATGTCGAGTCTAGTCAACCGGTCGTCAGCCCTCATTCGAGCAAGGAGAGGATGATGCCAGTCAAACCTGTTCCAGCCGTAATTCTCCAACCCGTGGGACGCAAACGACGTTTTCAACTCTGTATAACCCTCTCCCAATTTCGGCCAAATCAAACACTGGTACTCGATCGGAGCGCTCGCCGCCATCCTTCTAACATACCTCCTCACCCTGACAGCTTCACCAGTATACGAGATCCGGTGGATTTCGTTGCTCATGCTCAAATACACAGGGTCGTTCGAGTTGTTCAGGACGTCCGCGGCTCCTACGGCCTGAGGGCTCAATTCCTCATCAGGGATGAATGCGGATGGACGACGAGGGAACCTTGTAGGTGGTGGGCCGGGTCTGCTGGTGTTTGGGTTAGAAGATTTGAGTATGAACTGGAACCCTTGAGCAAGTCGCAAGGCGACCATCTCCCGCATGATAGACGCTGCCCAAGCTCTCCTCGCCTCATCCCTACTCGCGCCTTTCGGGATCACAGGAGGCTTCACCAAGAACGATCGCATCTCTGGTGGATCTACCACGAAATCATACGAAAATATGTCGTACGAAGACTCCAACTCCGACTTTACCGGGAAGTGTTCGACGGTCAGGGGTAAACAAGCGGGAGTAACCATCGACTTCCACTTGATCTCCATCCTGGACAACGGTTCAGGGTAGGTATGTTGCCACCTCCTAGCCAGGGAAGACTGGGGGTATGGGACGTATTCTCGTGGGAATGATGGGTTGGTTCGGTTAGGAAGCGAGGACGGGAATGGAACGCTGGAGTTGTGTTGTACACTTCCCGTTCTTCGCATGATCGTGATCGTCGCTTCCGTGCGAGGGGGAGTGCCGAGTGGTGAGGTGCGAGTTAATGAGCCCCGATGTTGGAGGTTACTGTCTTCTTCCAGTGTTCGGCTCAAGGCGGAACTCCTCGGCGACGCTCGGGGGAGAATATTGACAGGTTTCGGGGAACGAGGTATGGGAGTCTTGAGCCCAGAGCCAGTTAACGTGAGCGCCGAAGGTGAAGGCGAAATGGTAGGTGTTGTTGCCAAGGTGGGACTCGTCACCGCAGAAGCAGAGACATTCGAAGTTTGTGGTTGACTGAGACCACTCCTGAACTGATTGAAAAACCACGTTGGTGCGAACCTCGACTCCGCCTTTCGCGACCTCCCAGATGCGCTTGTGGATTCAGAAGAAGTGGACTCCACGGACATCTTCGAGTGTACGGAAGAACGGGACGGAGAGGAGCTGAGGAATTCTGTCGAAAGTGTTGATGGTTGCTCGCCACCATCCGCCGAGAGTTCTGTATGCGCAAGCCGTGGACTCTCCTCAATGGGAGGAATGGTGAGGGACCCAGATTTTTGTATGCTCCTCCCAGCAACCGACCGATACGAGGAAGCCATGATCGTGCCGCTCCCCGAGGAGGCGTAGGAGTTCCTGCTGACCGCAGGAGGCCTGATGTTCCGCGAAAGAGCGAACACGTCTTGGTCAAACTTTTCAGCGTCTTCCTTTGATATCGAATCCTCGAAGTTTTCCTTCACGGGGGTCATGGTTTCCGAGTAGAACTTGGGTAGGTACGGAATCTCGATGCTAGACAGGACATCGTGGTCGAGCAAACCCAACGCACGAATCTCGTACATCTTCGCGCGAGCAACGAACCTATTCGATTCGATCTTGTGAACTATGGAGGTGGATGGATGATGGGGTTGCCTGCATACCTGTCCTCTCGGAAGGGTAGGTCCATCTGCCTATTCCAAAACGAAACCGACATCCAGAATGGCTCCCACCAAAACATCGTCCTTTCCCTGCCAAACGATTCGTGTGGATCGTCATCTCCGCCCCAGAGCGGGTCCATGTTCCTCATGCTACCAGTCGTTCCACCCCCCACCTTCAACTCTGGTTCCACGCCCCAGAAACAAAATATCGGGCTCTGGTGCAGAGGGGGTTTTGTAAGGGTGATGAGGTCCACGGCAAATCCCTGGTCGACCAAGCGAGTTGTAGTCAGACGGAGGAGATGCTTCGAGACGCGGAAGAATCCTGTCCCTGGAGTGATGATAATCATCGATACGCCGGTCAAGGATAGCGAGCGGTCGATGTAGTGGGTCTCGGTGGGGTTCAGAGACATATTCAAAGCTTCTAAAATCGGTCCATCGTGAGCGTATGAAAGCTGTCCTACAAGTCGGGGGAGGGGAGGAGCTTGAGGCGAGGTCGACGAATGTCCCAAAGACGCTTGGTGGTAATGGTGGGTCAACAGAATATCCCGTTGGAATGCCCAGAAGGAGTCCTTGAGGCTGACCAGCGTCGACTTCCAATCGTAAATTACCTCCAGGTCGTTAATGACTCGGTAGAAGTCCTTGTACCACCTGCCCTCGTCGTCTCTCCTAAGCGGCCCAGCGGCGTAGTCGATCTCCGACTGGTCGTAGAACACTCTAGACACGAGAACGATGGTGACGATGTGGTTGGTCCCGGCTTCGCGCCACTTTACACACAGGGCCGGCAAGAAAGAATGCACGACCTTCTCGTAGAACCGTTCTCCATCATTCGCGAACTGCCAAAACTCTTTGCAAATTTGAATAAATAGGGTCGTCTTCGCGGATAAGGAACGATAGATTGTTTTCGTAGCGGAGGTCATGCAGCCTGCGGTAACCTTATCCAATCAGAATCCAATATATCAGCACATCCGGGATCAAAGGGAAGGAACAGCCCAACACCCACCCTATGTCCCCCAACGTAGATTGCTGTCACCTTGGCGGCTATGACGCCGATAAACAAGATGTCTTGGTCGACGTAGACGCATTTTCCGACGAGTTGTTGTCCAAGCCTCCACATTTCATTTCGGCCGAGATATTGGTCCTGGAATGCAAACTCTACATAGTCCGCCTTGCACGAGTCTTTATCGAGCTGATGCGGAGATATTATGCACCGAGCTGTATACTGAAAGCTCCGAATTTTCCTCGCTGCGTACCTTGGTAACTGTGATTTCTCCGTTGTTCCTGATACTGAATACCTCGGCGATGTTGCCGGGGATAGATATCTTGAAAACGTAGTCACATGGAGAGTTCTACCCGTCCATCACCGGGGGGAGAAGGACACGCACCTGTAACTGAGGCTTAACCGAATTGTAGTCTTCCCGCGTGACAAAAAAGAGAAAGCCGGAATCCGAGTTACCCAGGGTCACTCTCAACAAATCCCCTTCATTGATCCCGGGCCACCAGTTATGGTTGAAGATCACAGTCGCGGATTTTTCGTGATCGTGCACCCACGCGGCAAGGGCTTTCGATTCACCAACTTTTACCGACGGCGCGGTGGTCAAGAGCGTCGGCGTCGCGCTGGCGTTGGATTTGTAAGCGGATTGAGCGGTGTTGGACCTCTTCCGGCTGTACCGCGAGCTCTGGGATTGAGCTCGACTAGAAGTCGACATCTGGCGACTTTGGTTCGCCTGGGTAATCTAGTGGTCCACCCGGTGTGTGAGATAGCCGGTCGGCCGTGAGGGTGGGGTATAGTCTTATCAACAGCAGAAGTGAGAGTGGTTTGGTAACCGCTCATCAAGGGGGGGGGGTGATCAGGCGGATTTCTTGGTCTCGCCCCTTCAAGACCGGTGGAATCAAATGCAAGTGAGGTCCGAGAAAGAGCCGACGGTGCCCGGAGGAAACCAAAAATTCAAAGCTCAAGGCAAGTCGTGTTCCAGGGGAAATCCCACGTGAGCGTCAGAGACAAGAGGGGTTACGTAACAAACTCCCTCTCATTCTCTTGGAGACTGGTCCGTTTTGTCCCCCCTTGTGTTCGTTGTGTGGGTATGTTAATCCTCTCATCTGCGCCATCGTCCGGCTCATCACCTGTAGCGTGTTTTTCCTGGCATTTATCTCCTCCCTCCATTCCTGCGTCATTTATATACCCTTCAATCCCGATGCACCCCGAAGAACCATCGGTCGTTTCTCCCACCCCAATGGCCCGGTTGCTCGAGCAGCTCGCTTTAGAAGATCTGCAACCCACCGCTCTCTCCAAAGATTCTCTCGATTCCACCTCAAAAACTCTTACAGAAGAGCCGGAGTCACTACGGTCTTCACCAACAAGGGTCGATTTTCCCTCTCTCCTTACCGACTCGCGAGATTCAACGACCGAGTCCCCCGCATCGTCGTCCAGACCATCTCGTGAAGGTAGCTGTATTATCCCCGCTGGCCCCACACACAATGCAAGCATCACCTCACTTCACAAATTCACCGAAACCCTACCGGTACCCCCTGTTCCGCAGAACGGCCCGATCATTGAGAATTATCCCCGTACACTCCACATATCGGCATCTTCACCCACGCTCCGGAAGGGAACAAGCATTCTCCGTTCCTCCTCATTCACTGACCAGAGCGCCCCCACATCCTCAACCCCATCCTCGCCACCCACTCCCACGAGTACTGGAACCCCGAGCGTGAAATTTGCCCCGCTTCCCGAGATCGAACGTCCGAAAAAGCGGAAATATCACCACAGCCTGGGCGTTGCCGCCCGCTCGCAGATGCTCGCTCGTCGGAAACAGATGATGCGTGACAACGATGACCCAGACCGGCCTCCGAATCACCTCTGGCGGTCGGATGACGAAGATGAGGGTGAGGATCCGCTTATTGCCTTTGGTCACATGGTGAAACTTGCGAGCATCGGAATCTGGCGTAAGGTCTCGCTAAAGGATAGGAAGACCCGACCGGGCATACGGGAGAGGAGCAATGACGATTCGGTGTTGGAGGTTAAGAGACCGGTGTCATATGCAGATGATGAGGATGTGGACAAGGTGCTCATTGATGAGCAGGCGGAAGACACCAGGGACGACAAACCTTCACCGCCGCAAGCCGAGACAGCGACCAAGACAGCAGGCGATGAAGTGGTGACGGTCCAAACACGAGCAGTGCCCACGGTCCCGATTCCAACGGAGGAGCCATAGGGGCCCGTCGCCAGTGCTTTTTCATCCTTCTCCTCTTCTGATGCACCCGTTTGATATTTATTTCGTTTCCTTCGTTCCGTTCCATTCCACCTCTCGATTAGAGAACACGGCCTACAAGATTATTCAGGTATCTTATTCGAACATTACTCCTCCCTCGTTTGGAGCACACCATCAGACGACGTTAATCTCGGTTTCTTTTTCACCAAATTACGCATCGGCAGCTTACGATCAACGAGCATGAGAATCACAGTGGTATTACTATATACAAACGGGAGCGTCCTGATGGAAAAAACGGGATTACAAGGCGACAGAGCACGGTGACAGAACGAGGGAATGCATGCAAACGTGGTACAACGAGACTGAATATCGGAGAAGGGTCCCCCAGGAAGCAGGAAGCGAAGACGACCATCAAAAGTCTGTCAGCGCATAATAGATTCTACCTCTTTGGGAGGAGCATCTATATTCTTCTTCTTCGTCTTGCTTCCTTTGGGGCGACCTCGCGGTCTCTTCCCAGGTTGAGGCGGTGGAGCGGTCTCGGGCTCCCCAGTGGTGGTGGTTGCACCCTCGGTCGCGTTGGTGGGACCGGTAGCAGCGGGGCCGTTAATAGCGGAGTGGGGGCGTTTATTGGCACTGACTTTTGCAACGGTCGGGTTATTATTGGCAAGTTGCTGGTGCATGAACCTGAGGGGGGCAATGTATCGATCAGTTACGTGGAGGAGGCGGCTGTACAAGGAAGACGACTGACTCTCGTTTGCGGTCTTCCAGCGTCTCCTGAAGGTTTGGAAGGGGAGACTGGCCGAGTTCAGCGCGAAGTTGATCAACATCGCGCTTGGCAATCGCGTATTCGCCGTCGGTGATGGTTTGGATTTTGAGTCTGAGGTCGGAACATCTGTGAACGTAAATGTGAATAAGCACGTCACCAGGAGAATGCAGCGGGGAAGCGTGTGTACGAACTCGCGAGTCAGAGTGACCTCCATTATGTCCGCCTGAGACACCCATTTCGGGAGGAACAATGGAGGAAATGCGACCGACGGTAAAGGGCACAAGTGGCGGTGATGAGATAAATGTGAAATTTGGAAGACAGATTACGGATGAAATGAGATGTCCGGCCAAATGCAGGGGGATAAAAGGCTTTTCGGCGGCTGACCTTGTCTCTATCCTCATTGACCTATAAATCAAAGAGGATCAGGATGATTGGCATTTCTGGAATCAGAGGTAGAAGATACGAGCCTCTCGTAAAGCATTAAGCAGTCTATTCCTCTCGCTTTCGAGCCTGAGGATAATAATAATAATAATGAGTGATCGAGCAACAAAGATCAGCATTCCAGGGGTCCGGGAGGGGGTGTGCGATAGGCGGCCTCAAGAGAAAAACGTGGGGGGGAAGGTGATCCTCAACTTGTTCTTCTGTTCTTTCAAATCCTGGATCGCCTTGTTCTTCTGTTCCAAGGATTCGTGCGCAGAAAGAATATGCGCAGTGTGGAGTTGCAGAGTGAGACCATGCTTCCTACGAGAAAAGGTGTGTTATTATTTTCTCTGGTTCCACAGACGTGTTCGGTGCATACTTGAGTTCAGCGGTCTTTGCGAGATGAACGAGATTTTTTGTCCAATCACCGGTGGCCACTAAAGGTTTCGAGGACGGAGCCGGCTGAGTGGAAGTTGAAGCGGTCGTCGGAGTCGCCATTGCGAAAAAGTCGGCAGACCGGAAAGAGTGACAAGGGGTCCTGGTGTCACATGACTTGGGAAACCCTGACCGCCACGTGGGCGATCAAAGTTCAACACGCAGTGTGATCGTTGTCGTGAAGTTTGCAGCAGGACGCGGACGTGTCTGGGCGCGTTTGAGAACCATCATTAGTCAGTCAAGTCGTGGCGCAATGACTCCCTGTCTCACCCGAGACGGCGGGTGCGGGTTGTGGGAGGTTTACCACCGTACAGTGAGCACAGCAAATAACACTCCCGACCATCCCCTGGTTATACCCGCGGGGATATTTTGGGCGACGGCCTTTCACCAACCTTGGACTCGAGCGACGAAAAATTCACGATGAGTGATTCGGTTGCGTGCCTTGAAAATTGAATGACTCCACAGCCCCATCAGCGGCTTGCGAGAATCCGTTCACAGAGAAATCAACCCCGGTACCGTTATATTCGCTGTCGGCGTCTGTTCTCCTTTTCCCCACCAATATCCAAGCACTCGCCACGCCGCCGGTGCGATCGCGTACCACTCCAATCCCACCTTCGGTCCGAGCCTCACCCGCATAGCCGACCGACACGCAGTTCCCGCCGAGACTACAGCTCCCGATACGACACGAGCGCTGTCCGTGTCTCAAACAAACGTTCGTCATCTTCTCCACACTTCTCCACTCCTCAGTTGCAGCGAGGAAGTGGATGTGGTTTTGGGGGGGGCCAGAATTGATAGATTACAGATTCACGAATAAGGTATCGGGATTTCCGGATGGCCAAGCGCCACAGTACCAGGAATGGATTGATGACTTTGCCGTCGACAGCCATGGGAAGATACGAAATACGGGACGCGTGAAAGGGACGCAGATTGCAATTAAGATATTTACCACATTAGGAAATGATCGGATTACCTTAGCACTCCCGACACTTTTCGCAAACTCACAAGCTGTCCTGACTTCCCGCCCCCTTGTCTGCCAAATATAAGACCATGCCTCTTTCCGTCAAAGCCCCCGCTCCCCAGCCATCCACTCCTGCTCCTCTCATCCATGTCGCCCTCCCTCCACCCCGCGTCTTTGGTCGACGCTTCCCTCCACTCTACCGCTACCCTTCAACTCGTTGATTTAGCTTTGACCGACTGCTTGATCGGTGAGTGTCCCCCCCCCCAAAAAAAAAAAAAAAAACTCCACCCTTTTGTCTCATCGCTCACTATTGTTCGGTTTATAGACTATGTTGTGCAGTGCACCGTGGAAGCGGTAGACTTTGCACTCGGTCGCGTCTCTTCCTCCAGCACCTCAAACCCCAAAGACGTCTACCGCCACGCCGAGTTCACCGAGTTCGTGTCCAACGTGCTCTCGAGGTCTGAGGTTAAAGCCCCCGTCATACTCGCATCTCTCGTCTACATCCACCGCGCAAAGCCTCTCCTTTCCATCGGGACGGAGCAATGGGCCTGCGAGCGTGTGTTCCTGGGAGCGCTTATCTTAGCCGCTAAGGTTTGTTTCTCACCGCAACCACGGACCCATTATGCGCCCGTTTCATGCTGACGTGATCTCCAATCTCCCAGTATACCAATGATTCGACGCTCCGAAACGTTCACTGGGCGTTGTGCACTGGCGTCTTCGGCAAGCGTGATGTGGGGAGGATAGAACGAGAGTTCCTCCAAGTCCTCAACTGGGATCTCTCCATCTCCGAGGATGACATCTTGTCACACCACCATTCTATCTACTCGCTGCACGCCAGCTCGCTCTCCGATACCCCCGAACCTCCTCTCGTTGCTACCTCATCGTCCAACTACAGTCGCTCTCTCGATATGGTAGAAACCGAGATATCCTCATGGAGTGACAGCGACGGCTCATGTTCCTCCGACTCCTCACTGTCCCCCATCACCCCTCCCTTGAATGTACCCGGCCACGAGTCTTACTCAAGGCAGACGGCGTCATCTAACGTCACTCCTTCAAGACCCTGTCGTCCAGTAATGGACCTGGGCCTTCCCGGCGCTCTGGACATTCTTAACTCCTTCCCCATCCCAAAACAGTGGCGTTCACCAGCACCCTTGGTGGACGGAAAGGGATGCGAATCCCAAAATTCCATCTCACAATCAACCCGAATTTGGGTATGAATCTTATCCGCCGCTCATTTCTTTCCTTCTCGGTCTTCTATCACTCTCTCGAGGACGTTTGTTGTTTCTTGTAAAAGCCCTCCATCGATCATCCTCATCATCCTCGACCTGTCCAATTTGTTATCGATCAACCATATCGTGCTGCCCCTTACAACAATGTACATCGCCTATCATGCTATTCACACCCTCATTTCCCCCTCCACCCCCCTTCCCCTCTTGTTCCTTCTCATCGTCATCGTCTGCCCTTGAATTTTTGGGGCACCTTTCGTTACGTTTTTGACCTTAACCATACTATAGTTATATATTGAAGTATTTAGTTGCACGTACGGCACGGTACCCTACTGCCCTGGTATAAGTAAACTGTTAAGGATTAGCTGGCACTTCCTGTATGTAGATGCCTCGTAATGGATTCTCTCATCTCCCACTGCTGCCGGTCGTGGCCCACATACTTATGACCAGTCGAGTGATGTAAAATGTACCCAAGATCCGCCTGCTGGGTTACATCATGTGTTATGATCGGGATGTGACAATGTGACGGGTTCCCCTTGTCCATTTTTCTTTTTCCAAATTTCCAACCGGGCATCTCGAACCTCGCCATGGAGCTTTATAACCAACAGACCCCTGTGCGTCCTATTGTCCCCCCTCCATACAGTACCCTCCGCGTTTTCGAGCGATGAACGCTTCCTCCTCCCAAGCCAGGCTCGCCCGTCTCGTCAACCTCCCTCTCTCAAGATGCATCGTTGACTATCTCGTCGACGCCACCATTGGCGTAGTCAAGCATGGTCTCGGCCACCGGTCCTCTTCCCAACGAGGTCGTCTGCCCGACAGGAACAACTCCAACTTGAAGTTCAGACATTTCGTACACACGGTCATCTGTCGTGCCCAGTGTTCGGTACCCACCCTCCTCGTCGCGGCGGTCTACATCGCTCGGGCGAAACCGTACATCACCATTGCCAAACCCGAGTGGGCGTTTGAACGGGTATTCCTCGGTGCTCTCGTGTGCGCTACCAAGGTATGTAGGTTTCATGAAATCGTTAGCGTTGTTGTTTCTGACTTAGCTCGGATCGGTTGGGGTTACATACAGTACCATAACGACGCATCGATGAAGAATCCACAGTGGGCGCTCGCTACGGGTGTATTCAGCCCCAGGGATATCAGCAGGATCGAACGGGAGTTTCTTGAAGTTGTCGACTTTCAGCTCCGAGTGACGGAGGCGGACCTCCTTACGTTGGAACGGCCCTTCATCTCTGCGTTCTTCAGCCCGAAACCCCGCGTAGCGTATAATCCCTCATCGCCATCATCCGACTATCGACAACAAGGTGATGGTGAAGATGAAGAAGATGATGAGGAGGATGGCTCCTCCAGGTGGAGCGATTCCGATGAGGACGATGATGCGACGACTGATTTCACAAGCTCCCCTTCGGGATCAGACCGGTCCATTTCCCCCAAAACGCCATCCACTGTGTTGGGCTCTTTCCCTCTCCCCCCTTGTTCGGACACGGGGTCGTCAGCGACGAAAATAGTTGACCCGCAGCCAACACGCCACCAGATACATTTACCCCTCTCTGTATGATCCCCATTCTCTTGAAGGTCTCGCTTTGCATTCTTTCCACTTTCGTAGACGGGGTTCACTCACGCACTTACCCTGAATAACCGTTTTCATCGCCGACCTTTGCACCACATTTCGTTTGGTCGCGCTTTATGTATCCTTATTCGTTGTTTGTTTTTGCCACCCTCATCCTTGTATAACTCGTCATACCTTTTCACTTGCCTCTCTCATGCTCCCTCGTGATCGACGGGATGGTTACGGAAGAATAAGATCCCGAGTAGCTTTAGTGTAAGACAAACAGAGGATTCCGTAATACGCACACGAGCTCGGTCTTCATGGGTGATTTGATTCGCGCTGGTGATTTCACGACGGCGACTTTGCGATGTTGGGGAGTGTTCGGCCGGGCTTCGCACAGCACGTTGGCGTTTTGCTTTCTCGGGACTGGTCGCATCAAGTGCGGGTTTGGGGGAGCGGTGCTGGTATCAGAATTGCGCGGTGGGCGGATATGGAGTATTTTTTTTTTTTTTTTCGAGAAATGTATTCACCCACTCTCTGGATGGATGGATGGATGGTGTGTACTGCGCCGGTATTTACGGATGATGACAGCGGGAACCCGACCCAGCTTTTATGTACACATAATCACCGATCGTAGTAATAGCGTAAAAACGGGTGCAGAGGTCTTTTCTCTCTCTCTCTCTCCTGTTTGAAAGGTCCAGACCGGTGGAGTGGGAGGGTTTAATGAAGTTCTTTCCTCTTGCGAGCGTGTGTGGGGTAATTAGTACTCAACATCCGTCTCAACCTTGTTTGCATGCACTTTCCCCTACACCACCCCTCTTTTGCATGAAGTTCTCGGCCTTTCCAGGACTTATCGCCTTGTGTTCTCACAAACCCGCGCACATTACGCTTTTTGCCCTGCCATCCGTCATTCTCCATTACACTAAGATCTTGATTCTTGGATGGGCGGTGGCGGAATCCGCACTGATAACAACTGCGATAAGATTTTTTTTTTTTTCTTCATCTCCTCCCCCCCCAATCGTCTCCTTCGTTTTTGGGGGATATACGTACGTTCGTGTGCTCAAGGGAAGGAAACTCGCGCCTTCTTATTGAATCCAAGGTACTGGGCTTTTTTCCCCCGTTTCAATGGTGATTTAGACCACGAGACCGAAGGGGGGGGGTGGCGCCTTTGTGTATCCAGGCTATGCAGTCCCCCCAAGCCTAGAACCGCTGCCGCCTGTGTAATCGCACATCAAACACGATTCTCCAATCAGCGCAGAAACGACCCAGTGGACGCATACTACGTACTGGCGTTGTTGCCCTCTCCCCCCCTCGTGACAGAGTGTGTAACTATATAGCAGCCACTGGGCGGTTGCGGTACACCGCTGTCTGCTGCCAACAGCGCGGCCTCCGGAACGTTTCTTGTCTTTTTGGGGATGAAGGGGTGAGGGGCTGTTTTGGATAATCACTGCGTGTTGTGATGCGTTCTCGTGCGATGATATAAGTACCCGTAATTGTTGCAAGTGTATATGATAAGTAAAATGGTGATCCCTTCCGGAACTGCGAAAGAGAGAGAGAGAGAGAGAGAGAGAGAGATAACATGATGTCGGATGTTCTCGTTCTCTGGAGAAGGGTCCGAGCTAAAATATCTCCTGGGAAAGGATTGAACACAAAGTGTAATGATTCCGGCCGCACGCCCAGACATTCAAGCGCTGCGTTGGATCCAGAAGAGGGTGGATGCGTCGATGAGGTCGAGAACGGTATGGCTTCAGGTGAGATTTTATGCAAGTAAATTAATCCAGGCGCCTGGCGTGGGGGGGGTTGTGGGAACCAAGCGCGTTACGGAACAACCTCGGAAAAGTAAAGCTCGTTTTCCTTCCATCCAGCGGCCCCGCGCGGGCTTGACAATGACATGTTACGTGGAACAAGTCGAGAAATAAAAATTTTCGATGGGCGAATTCGAGACACATCCGACTTATTGAGAGGGCATTCAGGATCGTCGAGGGGATGTCGATCGGCCGGATTTCGTTGTCGTGGGTGCACAGGTGCGTAAGTGGTGGATCGTCTTGACGATCTCTCGAATAAAATTGGGGTGGCAAGATCGTCAAATCAATTTCTCGAGCATCTTGAGGGGAATGAGCCTCGTTCTGACGTTACCCCCCGCAGCGCTTATCGCGTCCAACCAAGGAGGTGTGCACCAAGTGAACCACAAGCCCACCCACAGATACCCTGCCCCTCTCCAAACCGAATACGGCGCCCGAACGCGAACGCTGGCCGATGAGAAGACACGGATCGCGATCTCCTCAATCAGGATAGCACCCGGCTGCAAAAGGAAGAATTGGAACGTCGGCCCACTCTTTTCGAAGCTACGGTGGATGGCGTAATCCCCACCCGTATGTATCAAGGCTGATAGGAGGAACGCTACCGTCGTCTGGAAGATCGTAAACGGTATAGTCCCTCTTTCAAGCTTTAGAACGTCTTGGGCGAAGTGGGCACCTGACCGTCCAAGTGGCTACAGTAACCACCGGATCAGATCGTGTGCAGTGTTTTGGGAATAGACTCACCACTCGAAGAGCTTGATGCCAGGATTTTCTAATGTGGAGCGTGGCAGATCAATTGAACCGTTTTCAACGAGTACCCGGATGAAGAACACTTACGACCAGAATCTCCGTACGGAGTAGGAGTGGGTTGGGGAGCCGAATAAGGGTGGCCAGTCTTCTGGCTGGAAAGCCCCAACTCCGACCGACAACGCAGCTACACTCGTCTGGAGGAAAGTCATCTCAGAGACGGTACCGGCTGCCCATACGATGACCTCCCAAAACCTTCGGAGAAGCGAGGAATGGGTGCGGATGAACCTCCCATCGCGAGCGTCTTCGTGGAGCGTGGGGTTAAAGGCTGGATTTTGAAGTCGATACGCGAGAGTGGAGTGAAACACCACTAGGGAGAAGATCGAGAGTGCGACTCTGGATATGACGAAACGTTTCCTCGCTGGCCGGCGTTTATCGATATCGACGTTCGTGTCCACGGCGACCCTGTCCATCGCTCCACTGCCACGCGTAAAACCGATTCTCCGTATATTTCCCGCGAGTTCCGCCGTAAAACGCAGTTTCTGGGCAAAGGGGAGTTCGCTTGGGGCAGGTTGTAACCCGTTGGGGCAGAAGAACGTCATGTAAACGGCCGTGGCCAGAATTATGCCGTTGCTGCATCCAAGCACGTAGTCTTCTCCAGGGCTTTGGAGGGAATACTCCGTGCAGCAGTAGAATAAGAGCGAGAGGAGGAAGGTGAAAGACACCACCCGCGGAAATCGACGCGTGGTCGGATAGTGAACGAAGAGGAACGCGACCTGGACGAGAGCATAGAATGCAAACGGGAGCCGCTCCATCCCGGTCTCAGTGGGCGTGCGTGTGGGGAAAACCTGGAGTTCAACCGTTAAACTTTTCCGTTGTTCAATTTCCAATCGACAGGTGGAGGTTCCCGATCACCTTTTCCGAGTTTAAAAAACCAGTGGGAGTCCTCGTCATCAAATGTGGCCTGAGCCGTTGTGTTGATCCTGCGGGGGATGGCAGTGGGCGGCGGAACACAACTTACACAAGCATTCTCTCCGTTTTCTGGAACACACAATCCGTAAGCCTTTCAATTGTGCTGTTGTCTGCTGTTTTTCGCTCCACCGTGATTTCATGGATCCGTTCAAATGTAGCGGCACATTGTTCCCACTTTGCTTAAAGCCACTCCAAATCCGAACTGTACGCTGACCGCTCCCGTGAATTGGTGGGACAGCCGACCGAGATCAGTGACCCCGACCCGCTCCTCCTCTTGGCAGCTGAAATGCTACCACATCGCACAATGGGCCTCGTCGTTCGAGCGCCATCCAGGCGTTGTTTCAGCGGGTGGTATCCATCCCCCGGATCATGCACATTTATCTCTCCCGGTACTTTTAGAGATGCTTCACAGGGCAATCGCAAAGTCCCCTCTTCCCGCGGATGCAAATCAGTTCTCGGCTAACGAGTCTTTCTCAACGGAAAACTCGTCCGGCTTCAACCCATCGCCGGTGACACTGATCGCTCCATGTCAGCAATCTCGTGGATATTCAACGTCAAATAAGGATCGAAGGGAAATCTTTCCCCTTCCCGTCGGTTACTCATCAGCAAACATAACCCTCCGTTTCTTCGTCTTGGGCATCTCCGAAGGTCCGTCCGAGGTGGGCGATACCGCGGATTGAAGAGATGGCGAACGGTCCACATCTCTCCCATCCGTTGACGTCGGGTCACTCAACTCCACGCTCACCGACACGCGCACAGCCTCCGGGTCGACATCCATCACCCCACCCAGCGTTTCCTTCGCTGGGACGTGAATCAGGGAAACTTCCAACCTAATTTGGCTTTCAACTGATTTCCCACGTTCCAAGAATGTCGGGTTCTACACCACGCAGCTTAGAAACCATCTCCGGTCTTGCTTTGTTTGGTCAAACAGTTGACTCACCGCGATGAATTGTCTCATCCCAGACTCTTCAGCCCAATTGCGAGATACTTTCTCAGCCTGACTCTGCAATGTCGCACGCCTCGAGACCATCATTTCTTCCATGGTCGATCTGATTGCGAGCGTTTTCACTAGAACCACCACCAACATTAATGAGCTCTCTCTGTACTCAACGCTTGTTGACTAACCCGTCACTGGCCTAGTCTGCCCAATACGATGCACTCGCTGTCAATTGTTCGTCAAGATGAGCTTTTCGCGTACGTTCAAATGACCGTTGCGCGGGGGGGATTCCCTTGTTTTTGTGGGACCATACCTTGATCGCCTGACTCTCGACATCAGCTCTCCAAACCGGTTCGCAAAAGATCACCCGGGATGCTGTTACGATGTTTCTGTGCTCTCGTGTCAGTTTGCGTCGTAACCACGGGGGACTGGTCAGAGCGTCAGTTGGGGAAATTTTTTCACTGACAGACCGCGAGCGCCGTGCTTTAACTCCATCAGGAGAACCCGGTACGTGTCCGACGTCTCAAACGTCACGATCCGTTGGAACCGTTCCGCGGGCTTGATTTGCGAGCTGCACAGTAGACCGTCCACGTGGACCAACTTGAGCGCGTCAGCGATCATCGCCAACGTGAGCGGGGAGTTCGAGAATATCAGAATTTTTTCGTCTCTCGAATGTGCCAGCACCTGGAAACGAACCGTCAGGATTGAGAGTAGTAGAATGGATGGAGCAGGGTCGGCGTACCTCAGTTAGGATGTAATCCAACTTGGAAGACGTTGAACGGATGATCTTCGACTCGGCCACTGGCGAAGACCTGAGCAGGTCACCCATCGAGAATCCTTCAATCGTCCTCCTTGGGATGACCAGAACAGATGTCTCCGGGTTCGGCGCCTCCGTCACCGGCTCAGGAACGCTCACGGATTCACCTCCAGGTTCGTCTGTCGGATTATCCAACCTTTCACCTCCCCCCTCCTCGGTCCGACGTCGTTTCTTCCGTCCCTTCTCTTCGAGCAAACGCATCATTTGCGCTTCTTTCTGCAGGAGCGTCTCTGCCCACGCGACGATCCGGTTTGTGGGTGTTAGTGGGTGTTTCTCGACAAACTCTCGAAGTTCTAGTAGGTGTTCCGCTCGGGCATAAACCCATGTTCGATTTGCGGGGTTCCCGCCGGGTACAACCGAAGGCATGAGAGCATGGGAGATCGGTTCAGGAAAGCCTTCGACGACATAGAACGTGTCGACTCTCTGGTTGATAGCTTTCCAATCAGAGTCTTCAAAAGCAAGATTCCTAATATTCCCGGGATTACCGGAATTAGGACCAAGATGATACGGGACCGCAACGGTTACAAGCATGACTCACATGTGAACGAAAGAATCGTGAAGGAGCTTTCGATCTGCAACAGAGATATTGCCATGTTTTTCTTCCCACAGGAACTTTTCCTCGCCAGCCCGGACGTTCGGAACAATGGAATAGAGGTTGTTGTCCGTGTGCCAGAATAACACCCTGAGAAACAACGCGTCAGATTAGCGGTTATATGGGCGATGAAGGGACCCCAACGTACTGTGACAAGTTCAGCAGGGTGTTTAGCAACGGCCCTTTGTTCTAAGCCGCTTCAGTGAGAGTTTGTCGAACCCGATACTGCAATCGCATACCCGTTTGTGAAAGAAGTAATCCTGCGGACCATTAAAACATGCTCGAGGAATGCGGATAGGAGGAGGAATCAACGTACCACATCCACCCGCTGAGTATCAATCGCGTTTATCGCAATGATAGCTTGCATGGCATTGTAAGATTTTCTCGAGAAATCATCTAGGCCGAGCCAAACTATGTCTTGCTTCAGAGGCGGCAACATCACGTCTCTTTCGACATCCTCGATTCTGAGGGGGTGCCATGAGAACAAACGCATCCAGGGAAGTGAAGTAAGTTTCGTTACCTGTGCCGAATCATCACCATTTTCATCACTTGTTCAAATACCTGGATCGCTCCTGGACTTGGACCAGTTGGTTCAAGGAGAGGGGATGCCACAAGGTTCTTGAACGCCTTGAAATCCGTCTTGAACTTGGGGAACGACAAGGAGTGGCTGATGATAGCGGACAACTTGGCCAGATCCCGCCTATCGTCATTCGTCCACACTCGAGGTTTGCCCCCCTCGGGACTCGGCGTCCCCTCGGTGTCGGATGTGTCCGGGGTTGAATCGCCTGTCGAAGCACTGGACTCGTCGTCGTCAGATTGTTCGCTAGATTGTCCAAAGCCGAGTCCTAGGAGGTTGGTGGTTGGTGTGCCGGTCACGATCCATCGACGTTCTACGCTCAGCGTGTTGAGGAACGTCGAGAGTGCGCTGTCCACCGACGAAGAGACATGTCCTTCGTCTATGACGAGACGTTTCCACCGAACGAAGCTCAGAGGAGTGTTTGAGACTTCGAGATCGCATGTGCAGTTCGTTATCCTGATCCGCTCAAAGTCAGGACATTGGCACGTCTCTGCCACGCGTTCGGTTGTCCCGCGTCGGAACTCGTTTGTGAGTCCTACGTGACGTGAGAGGCGATTCAGTAACGTGTAAAGAAGCTTGGCCTACTTTCTTGTGTCATCAATACAATCTATCCCAAATTTCAGTCCACTAGTTTGCGAGCTGAATAAAACCCTCTTACGATGTACTCCGAGGCCAGCTGTTTAGGCGAAGGGATTTTGACCTCTTTCTGGATTACCAATACCCTCTGTGGAACCTGCGCAGTGCAGTGTTTATTAATCTCGTTCTCCCATTGGCCAAGCAAGTTCTGGGGAACGAGAACGAGGGTTGCGGGTGACAGATAGGTAACAACCGGAGCTGACCGAGCTCGAACACGGAGGGCCCTTTTGCGGTCGGCAGCCTTTGCATCTCGTTGGAAATAAAAGGGTGTGTTGGCCATAATTGGATCCCATAGTCTCGCTGCCCGAAGTTCTTCTTCGGCTGGTTGAAGGCCGACACTCTCCGAGTTAACACGGACGTAATGGACCATCGTCTCCAGAAGAGACGGAACCTCCAGGCGCTCATCCTTCGCCCCACGTCTGCCGGGTGCGGCCGATTTGCGAGCTCCACTGAACGGTTCAGAGGGGAAAAGTTTGAATGCGATTGGGGTCAACACGGGGGTTATAGCATCAACGGCTTCTGGGGGAGCGGGGAGCTGGTCGACTGTCGATAATATTAATGACAGAGTCATCACCGTTTTCCCGGTTCCTAGTCAAATGAGCGCAAAGCGAAAGTGAAGATAGTGGGCAGGCCTTACCAAGCTCCTCGCACAAAATACCGCCCCGTACTGTGGAGGTCCTAGGACAATGTCGCAGGACTTCTAGCGTGGCCGGTTGGAGATAAAAGATCCCCCCGCCCGGCTCAACCCCCCTGACTTTAATGTACGCGGGATCGGGGATAGACTGTGAAGGCGATTCCTTTAACAACATTGCAGCCACTGATGTACGTTGATACGGGTGGAGGGTGGAGCGGAGACCAAAGATAGGTTCACCCTCTAGAACCGCCCGAGTTTGGTCCGTCAGTTCGTCAAGCTCTGGAGAAGGTAGCTCGCTATATATCTCCGCCATAGTCCTCGAGTCCTGTAGTGAACTTAGACACCACGACAAGCCTACCAATGCCGACAAATACACCCACCAATGACGGAGGGAGAAACAGGCTCGGGTTTGGAGGCAACACGTCAGCACCTCTCCAGTAACCACCGTCGCTGACTATTCTGGGCAGCGTCTCCTTCATACATCGCCTATAGTGGACAAGAATGTGCTCTTGGCGGTTCATCAACCGTCCTTGGACACCGGGGAGATCGTAGGGTACAAGGTATATGCGTAAGAGAAGGAGGCTGTGAAGAGACAAGAACTTTGACGTAACGCGCGCAAACTTGTGCCTAACCAGGAAGGAAAGGCTTTCTAGGATAGCGATATCTTGCGGGGAGCAAAAGGGGCGGAGGCTGCGGGCCGTTTCCTCGTCAAATGCGGGCCACTCCTCCCGAAGAACAGCATGCGGGAGGTTTTGGTCAAGACCGGAGAGCGTTAAGGTGAGAACGCCCGCGGACAAGAGGTTAGAAAACTCGAAAGGGTCCCGTCGTAGGTGGGATCCCATCCTCAACGTAGGACGGGGTTGCGCGAGCGGATCGGAGTTGGGATCGAAGGAAACCTAGACGTCACGTGGACGGAGCAATTCGATTCACAGGCCGCTTCCACAGCTCGGCATAACCCTCAAACTCCTACACTCGCCGCTGACGGGATGACGTCCATACTCTCTGCGAAGGGGGCTTTGCGATCGTTACCTAGAGCCTCGGTGAGGCAAAAGAATGGAATTGTTGTCGTCACGACCCGGTGCAATTCCACCAAGACCACGTCCGAAACGACACCAGGGACTTTGAACTGGAGTCAGTACCTTGCTATCCGACGACAACGTCACAAATGGGAAACAGTGCGCACCTCCCAATATTTCATCGCAAGGCGTCTTATTGAGTGTTCCTGCAGGTCTCATCTGTTCCGACGGCTTTGGTCGGACTCCAAGGAGCTGTCGCATACTTCTCGACGCAGACCGTCGATTTCACAACCTCAATCATGGTGCTCCGTCTTGCTCCCCGGGCCATTTACGTTTAACCTAATAGTCTGTAGGGTCTTGATCCCATGATGTTTTTCGGGCTCGCGACCGTCGGAATCACAGGCACGTGAACACGTCCACACCTTTCTAGACTGGCTGTTGATCACCCTCCGTACAGGTTTTGGATATCTCTGTGGACCGATAGTTGGTTCTTCACTCTGGCGGATTTCCCACCGTAAAACGATGCATTTGATCGAGGAGAAGGACAAGGAGTTCCATCGACGCATTGTCGAGAAGCGCGTCAATCCAAGTGCTCAGAGTTACAACAACCCTGTGCCAGACTATTACGGTTTGTGACCCTGATTTTAGTTGGTCTCGCGTTCGATGTGCTAATTCTTTCGTGGTTAGGGGAGAAGATCGGCTCTCTACATCAATATCGACAGGTTAGTTGCACACCCATGCCTCTTCCGCAGAACACGTCTGATACCTGCTCCAGTGGTTGCGCGATCAGGCTAAGTACCGCCGGAAGGCGCAATGGGCTACGGAAGAAACTTCTTAGATTATGTGATCGTTCGGGGTAATTTACAACTATCTAATTCGATAGTGACCGTTAATCACGGACCAGAGTGTTTGACCGCAACATATTTGTTTCCAAAAAACAAGAACCTTAAGCAACATGTGCAGGACAACCTACGCGGTCAAACGCAAAAGGGGGGGCGAGAATGGAGGTAGGAGGGTCCCACCACCCGCAGGGCGAAAGCAGAAGATAAAGGCCGGAGATACATAAACAAATCCCTGGAATGCATTCCTCCATCATCAGTCATTTTATCCTCACGAACCGAGCGTAGAGTGGGCTCACATTAACCAGCATAAGACCAACAAAAGAGCGAAGGGCATGGGGAGCGCAACGCGTAAATATAGCTGACCGGGATGGGGGATTCACTTTAGGGGCGGTGTTCGAAGGGCGGAGTGGTTATAAACCGGTATCCGTGGCGCGTCATGCGGTAGGTTACCGGGCAAAGGGCGCGTACGAGGTTACTTACGGGACGTAGAAGTTTGGAAGAGTCCACTGGAGATTCGCTTCCCTATGCGTGGGATGATCTCCTGCCGCTCGATTAAGCAGAACCTGGGGACCACTCCCCTCTCATCCATTCGGTCAACTCGCTGGACGAGACACCACTTGTCCTCATACTCTTCGATCATGCGAATGGTATCCCCCAGCCTGATGGGCAGCTCATCGCTCAGAGATGGAACATAAAGTACGGCCACGGTCATCAATCTGGGGCTGTAAGGATGAAACACATTAGGCCAGGCCTTCGTCGTGCCGAGTGTCGACCAGAAAGATCTACATACAGTTTCTTGGCGCCCATTGACATGCGCGAAGAGGTATGGGAACTGAACGACTGGGTTTTTGTGCTGGAGCTGAAAGAAAGTGGGCTAGACAGAGTCGCTTCCGCGTCGCAACTGACGTCCAATTTGAGAGTCGGGGTAGACTTCTTGTTGGAGGTGGAAGAACTCATCATCGGTCCGGGGCTGTAAACGGGGGGAGGCAATGGCTTTGCCGAAGGAGCCTGGAAGGCGTAGTCCTGACCTTCCTCCGTGTCAGCAAGGTGAGTTTGTTCCGGCTTCTGAGGCAGATGAACGACGGTGGTAGGAGAGAACGTGAACCTTGTCAAAGGAGGGGTGACCTTATTTCTTCCCCAGGCGATAAGTCTCCATGTAAGCACGCCTAATGTCACAAGGGTGGAGACCCGTAGATCAGTCACTGCGACCTCTGCGGCATTGTAGAGCATGGAAGACTAACCAAGTGTCAGGGCGGCTACCACCGAAGCAACGCAGACAACTACCGTTACTGGTGTCGAGTTTTCGTCTCCACGGGTATTGCGGGCGACGAGGGGCATTGTTTCGACTTCGACCCAATAAATACTACCAGTACGATGCTTACCCCCTACTACGAGTGAACAAGGTAAGCTGGAAAAGAAAAGGAGGGCAGAAAGAAGCAAAAACTTACGGCCGCATTTTCAGAGGACCACACAGCCAATGTATCGTTTTGTGATCAGTTTCAGCCCCATCTGGCCCGTCCTCAAGTCGGCTGATGGGCCAATCGTCCGCGTGGGTCTGCCTGGGGTGTAGAATTCAATGCGATCGGTGGACGTGGGAACCAAGACCCCGGGTCGATGTCCTCGCGTCCATTGACAACGCCTAAATCGAACGCCAATAAAGGCTAGAAGTACTGCAGGGCGAACTGGTTTCAAGTGAGAGCCTCTTCGCCTCTCGCAGAAGTGCACCTACAAAGTCGGGGATTCCTTTTGAAAAACTTGCTTAGAGGTTTACGGAAGTAGTCGTGTTTCATCACATTCCAGACGTCCCAAGTACCACAATCGACGTTTCACCTAACATTGCTTGCAATTCGCGCGTGGAAGGGAGCAAATATAAACTTTCACGGGCGAATACCTTACGCCCAGGATACGACCGAGAAGTTGTAGTGTATCTAGCCCCGCCTGATTGGAGTTGCTTGATCGCTCAGTCGGACGAGATTCCGGGAAAACCTCGAATTTCTACTATCCGAAGTGGTCCCCCCCCGGGGAGTGCCGTTACGTCACGGAACTTTACTCCGCCTCCTCACGATACACGTTTTCAAAACGTGAGCGGGTGCGCGATATACCGGTGTAAATGAGCTCACAAAATTGCGGGCTGGTTGCCGGTCCTATCACATCGTGAGGGGATAAACGAATCGTATCGGCACACAGAGACCGCCACCGCGTCCTCGGAAAAAAACTGGAAAAACTATGCAAGAAAGTCGGAAACTAAGGGAACGAAACATGTCTCGACGTGTTTGTTTCAATCGTGTGTTTGGGAAGTCGAGATATATATATATGGTGGATAAGGTGCCTATCGAATAACGAACGCGAACAAAACAATTGTGTCACCAGAAAGAAATGAAACTCAACGAGCACAAGACGCACAACGCAGATCACAAGTATGGACGAGAAAACAGTGACTGGGTGGTGCAGCGAAGGTAAAGAGTCGGTAGGTCGTACAAGCGAAGGCTCCCGGCCTGCGACTGCACGCCAGTTTAATGTTTCGGCATCATGGGCGTATCATCTAAACTTCTGTGTGCCTGGAGGTCCTTCAAGACACTAGGATCCACTGGAGACATGCATCAGACAGGCGTTCGAAAGCGGTTAAACAGCGGTCATGCCTGGTAATGCGCTTCTTCTGCGGACGTGCAGATTCTGGCCACCGTTTGGTGAGGCAGGTTGGTCAGTTCCCACCTGTTCGGGGAACGGTCGCTGAAAGGGCTGCTTAATCGACCGCCGGAGTGGAAAACCAAACGCAACGAACTTACGTCCATCTCAGGGTCGGCCATCGGTATCCTTTCCATCCCACTCTCGTCCAACTCTGCCTCTGGATCGATGCTGATTGCGTTGAAATCCATCGTCAAATCAAGGATTTCATCCTCGGCTACAGGGGGTGGTGGGGGTGCGGGTTCCTGCTCATCAAATGAGGACGGTAACTTCCCGTGTGCGTTCGCTTTCGCGATCTCTCTAAGTTTCTGCCACTGCTCGTAACGTTGTGCTGCGTGTTGTTGTTCCCTTGGGAAGGGAGTTTAGTACATAACAAGATGTCAATGATCCGGACCCACCCGATCTTTCTCTGCTTGTACTGTTCCATGGCTTCAGCAAAGTAGTCTGCGTTGATCTCCATGAAAAGCTTCAAGGCATTGTAAACCATAGTGTGTATTGTCCTTTGGAAAATCAGCCTAGTGTAGAGATTGAGGTAAGGGAGACACTAACCGGTTCCAATGATGTTTCGAGTTGGTGAAGAGGACAGGGAAGACGATAGGTAAAACGGCCGAGAGATTCTCGCTCATGAGGTTGACGATATATTCATTGTTCCAGTAATAGAGTGCTCGTTCTGCCACCTGGAAGTGCTGGCTGTTAATACACCGCGCCAGCTGGTGGAAAAGTGGGCTCATGATCTTGCGGAATTCGTTGGGATCGATAACGTCCAAAACCTCCTCCATCTCGCTGAGGAACATGACCTCTTTCGGTGAGTTGACCTTTGGCCAATACTTCAGCAAACCGAGGACGACCTCTTCTGCGAGCGCAGGATCCTTCTCCAGGAATTGTACCACACAGTAGGCAAGTTGGGGGTGGTACATCGACAACGTCTTCGCCTTGTGGAGGGGAATCAAAACCCGCATCAAAAAGGTCTTGTGTTCCTCCTTCAGAGGAAGAGCAAAGCCGTTGATGATTGAACCCAAGATCTCCAACAGTTCAGCAATGCCGTTATGTCGTTCGGTTTCGTAGATAAAGTGGAAGAAAACGTTGTTGATGGACCGTCGTATAGGGGCCCGGAGATTGAGGAATTTTCCATAGATCCGGTGGAGGGTGGTCTTCAGGAAATCGCGTTCTCTTGGATCCTCCGAATCGAAGAGTTCCAGGAGGTTCAGAACAAAGAGTTGATCGATATACCGCTTGGCAACGTTCGTGTTGAAGTCCGGACTTTCGACAAACCGCAGGAAGAACTCGTAGACGATCTTGAGGTGCGGCCAAGCGAGCTCCAAGACGGGTTCATCCTCTTCAGGGTCAAATGCATCGCCGGTCGGATTCACGGGAGGGGGTATAGAACGGAAGAGGTTGGTAGCGAACTTGGGTGCCACGTGAGACACGATGGATGGTGATGGTCGAGGGAACTTACCATCTTCACCACCTCGGGGTATATGTTTTCAGTGATAACATTACGTTGTGTTGTGATGTATTCCAACATTTCGTGTAACGTCTGAGTCTTGATCTGCTTCCCCTTCAAATCGGCGTTGGTATCGTTAAAATCGAAGAGGACCGCGCATTGGTGAAGCTTCTTGACGAAGAGCTGTGGACGCTCAGAAGGCGCCGTCTCTGCGGCAAAAGGGGGTCAGCTCTTGGTAATTACACACGACAACATAAACACGCGACGGACCCATAAAGGGGGGCAACTTTTCAATCTCAACCTTTTCTGTGATCACGAAACGGCTGCTGCGCTGCTTGCGCGGCGGCTTGACAGGAATCGTGTCCTTGGGTCCTGAGCGTAGTCTGTTGAGCGTGGAGTTACGCGGCGGCATTGGCTCGCCCGTCAATGATGTCCGTTCGATGGTCTCAGGAGGGGAAGGGTCTGGGCTGACGACCACAATCGGGGGCGCAGGAGGGCCAGGGATGCCTGGACCACCAATATAGCGGGCGCTCCCCTGCGTATAATTGACGGAATTTGCTGAGCCTGGAGAGGAAGAACGAGAGTTCAGGGATTGGCTGGAGCTGATCGACTGCTGTGAAGTGGCCGGGTTGGTGTGCGGCTTCGGGGGCGGTGGGGGCGGAAGCGTCTGAGACTGGGTTGGATTGTTGTTGGGTGCGGGAGGCTTGGGGTCTTTGTTTTTCGATGTCCCATCCTTCCTGGAGAGCTGTATTTCGCGAGTGTGTTGGGATGGATCAGAGCGTATTGAGAAGATAAAGATCGCATACCAGGGTCCTCTTTATGTTTTTCATCATACAACGAGGGTGCGGAGACGGAACAACGAGCTAGTATGCTGTCGTGGTCGTCGTGCTCGGCTGCGACGGATGCTGGCAAAAACAGGCTATGGAGAACGACGACCAGAAGGCTAATCGATTCTCACCTGTGGTGGGTGTGACAAACGGGTTGTCACACCAACTTGGCCTGTAACCACCCGCACACTGAGGTCGAGAGTCTTCTTGCTGAACAAAGTCCGACCCCTTTCCTTCGGAGCCACATCTGCTTCTAGGTCAAATGGCCGGTGTGTGCAACCGTGCTCTCGTTTTCCGCATATTTTTACAATTTTTTGGCAGCGATATATACCGTTTATACCTCTCCCAACCATCCTTCGGTCCCAAATCATCTGCCAACCCTGATTGTCACTCCCCACGGTACGTCCCAATCCGACTTTTGCGACCCAACCGCACATTCTGACGCGTTCTTGGATTGCCAGGGCAACCCACAAATATCCTCTACTCGTACCTTCACACGAATTTTGTATGCACCTGCTTCCAAAAACGTACTCGAAGCTCGATCTAACCACCCATCGCGCAATAGAACACGGAGAACTACTTGCTCACGCCCTCTCCACAAGGGGATTTATGTGTTGCTAAGCTCTTCCCGCCCCGCAGCACCGGCACCGGGAAATCCTCTGCTTCGGATCCAGGTCATTCTAGTGGAGGTTCCCGAATCGTTAGATGTGAAGCATCCAGAAACCTCAAATGGTCCATCACCAACACCGGTGTCCTCACACCCATTTACAAGCTCTCCCTTCCCTCTCCGGATTCCCCAGATCTTCCTCTGTTTCAAATCTCCAAGCCGAACCCAAATGCTGCGTTCTGGAGCATGTTCTATTTTGCCTATGCGGGACACAACATACCCCCTAAGCGAATTGAATTCGGAAAGATCCAGAAGAATCCACCTTCAGCCAATGGGACAGGAGGCGGGGGGACCAGGATCAGTATCACTGGGAGGACTCCGGAAGAAAAGGCGGTGTGGCAGACACTTGGAGAAGGCAACGAGGATTGTGTGGAATGGGTGGTCTTGTGCGCAGCTCTCAACCTCCTTGAGTAAGTCTCGGCCACTTGCGCTCCAACTGCGTACAGCCTCACAACCCATATATAGCGACGAGATCATTAAAGCTGCTGAAAAGAACGGTTCAACGCCAGGCGGGCCAAATCCCGTGGGTCTTCCAAATCCAGCCAACCGCCCTCCAGTTTCCCTACGGGACCCTGGTCCAATGCTTCAGCGTCCTGGAGGGGGGCCACCCCCGCCCCAAGGACCAGGACAACGTCCACCGCCACAACAGATGATGCCACCGCCCGGCCAACGACCTCCACCTGGACCTGGTTACGGCGGTCCACCACCCCCTGGAGGTTACGGGCGCCCACCAGTGCAAGGTGGTGGTATTCCTCCTCACCCGTCACAGCGTCCACCACACATGCAAGGACCTCCTCCCCCTGGGCAACAGAATCTTCAGCAAGGACGACGCCCCTGAGTGGTCTTATTTTTCGCTTTGGGACTTGGTTGCCGGTTTGGTCGTGCGGACATGATATACCCGTGTTTCCGTTGACCACCTCTTGATTCATCTGCACGTGGTAATTGAAATCTTTGGCCGAGACAGGTTCTACAATCCTTCAACCTTTCTTTCAGGTTCACTCTTTCTTTCTTACCCTTGATTGTAACCCCGTATCGTGTTGGTAACCCCTTCCTTACGGTACCAATACCCGTTGTATGCTGCTTGCCAGCTTTTCGAATGTTGAACTTTTGTACGGTTTGAGGGGAACGTCGTTGCGACCTATATAAACCCCCATGTGTTATTTTCTATCTCGTCTCGCGTCGTTGTCCGATCTATGTCCTTGTTCTTGCGTATGAAAATGTGAAACCGAAAGATCCGTGCTAGAATAACGACAGCGTGCATGATCTCCTCGTATTTACTGGGACTTGATAAGCTTCTCCAGAGCATCGATCGAGTAGGCTGGGAGGGGTAAAACGTTGATTGGTATGGGACTGGTCGCGAAATGTCTCAACACTTACACTTGGGCCGTTCAATCGGAAGTCCGAGGGCTAAAAGAGATGAAGCGGACTTTAGGTAAACAGCCATGTTGCAAATCAGAATCAGGGACATACCGCGGGCCCAGACCAACTGGGACAGGCATCCGAGGGCTGCAAGAGATCAGGAAAATTCCACAAGGAAAAGGAACGGCTAGTGAAGACCCACCTCGGGAGACACCAAAGATAACTGTGTAGTACTGTGAAAGCGATCAGTTCTAACCCGGAGGGTGAGAAGTTTGGCCAGCATACCTTGAACTGCGTCAATCCGTAGTGGTACAGTACGCAACCCGAGGCGGCGTCGACGTTGGGCCACGGGTTCTTGGTTTTTCCGTGTTCGGTCAGGACGCCAGGAGCGACTTCGTAGGTCTGTTTCACGAGTTGGATGGTTGGGCTGGCCAACAAGTCTGGTCGCTTGTCGCAGAACTCCTGAAGGGCGATGAACCTGGGGTCGGGGCTGCGCAAGACACCGTGTCCGTATCTATGGTCAAAAGTTAGTACCAAATTCAGCGGAACCTAGAGGCAGACAAAGTAGACTGACCCAGGAACAACTCGTCCACCCTTGAGGGTTTCCCACAGGTAATCCTTGATGGTTTCGTGAGTGATCTTGTCGTTTCCGATCTTTTCCTGCATCTCGAGTTGCCACCTCAGCACTTCCTGGTTAGCTAACCTGCACGATATCATTAGTCTCACAAAAACTTCATTGTCGAAGCAGCACACCCATGGAGCGGTCCAGCCAAAGCGAACAAAGCAGCAGAGTATGAGATGTAGGGGTCAGAGAGGGTCGATCCGACGAGGTCTGGAGGAAGTTAGACCACGTCCTAAGAAAATGATACGAGCGCTTACGGGAGGCGTGAGCGGATGCATTACCGCCCTCGTGGTCACCGTGCAAGGCAATGTAGAGACGGAGGTATTCGGTCATGTCCTTGTTGTTTCCATAGCCGAGCATATGGGAGTAGTTTCCTGGTTGCGGAGTTCAGCAAGGGAGGCAAGTGCAGATTTGTCAAGATACTTACCAACAAGGTCAAGATCCTTCTTGACAGCAGGGAGCTCCTCTCCGGCCTTGTAGATGTTTCGGTAGATCCTGGCAGCGAGAGCGGGAAGCTTGGCTAACAAGTTGATGGAATCCTCGTAGGTGTAGGTCCAGTAGTCGGTCTTCTTGATACCCTTCTCGTACGCGGCGGCGAAAGCACTGTCGTGGTTGAGAGCAGCGACACCCATGCCGAGTTGAGTCATGGGGTGCAAAGTCTTCGGGAAGCTACAGAAACGTTGACATCCCTCGACTTAGGAATAGACGGCCTTTTTCGGGACGCACGAGTCAACAAGTTTCTCGACAAACTCGGGAAGTTCTCCACGTTCCGCGAGCTCATTGGAGAGGGAACGGACTTGGTCTCGGGTTGGAACCTGTCCGGTAAGCAAGAGCCAGAACATGCTCTCAGGGATAATCTCCTCGCCATCTGCAGCGGCGGGGAGTTGTTTTTGGCAATCTGGGATGGTCAATCCGTGGAAACGAATACCCTGGTTATATATGTCAGGAATCAAGTTGGCAGCAGCGGGATATGGACATACCTCGTTCGGGTCGAGGACAGAACCTTCCCAAAGGAGGGCTTTAAGACCTCGCATACCGCCGATGAGGTTTTCGACCTGGGGTAAACCCATAACATGTGTACATGTAAGTCCGAAAGGCCGAAGAGCATACCTTGACTTCACCGATAACCGTGTTTCCATGCTCGGCTTTCTATACGTCACATCGTGAGCTCGGGGCAATTCAAGAAGCGCGTCATGACGAAGAACATACAAATTTCTTTAGCTTCTCCTGTTTTTCAGGAACGAGCTCCTTCAAGGTATCAAGAAGAGACTGTTGTGTATTGTCAGAAACACGATCATTGCTTTGACTAACTCGGTAGGGACCTTAGTCGAAGCCTGTCTCGACTGGAATCGAGTTCCAACGCGAGCAAAGGACTTGAACGCGGCGCTGGAGGGGCGAGCGAGGATCGACATCGTACGAGTGTGTGGAAGAACCGACCGGCCCAGGGAAATGTGTTTTATTGATGGGCGCCGGGGCGGTTCTCCGAATGATCCGTTCGGCGCTACGTCACTTTGCGTCGGTACTGGGCGAGGCTCACCACAATGCAGGGCATGGAGTACGATGGAATTGACGGCAAAAAATCGCGTACACGACAACAGGAGATATGGGCACAACGGATGTCAGTCAGATAGGTCCATGTCTACTTCGCCTTCAAACGAATCATAATAAGGAAACGAAGGTGGAAGTGGGGGAGGGGAATCGGGTGGTAGGGGTGGTTGCACACCAGGTGGGGGAGGGGGAGGGGAGGCCCCGTACTGTCCATCGAGTCCAGGCTCCGCCAAGGGCGGCAACACCCTCCCAGTGTATGCGGGCAAAATATCAGAAAGAAAGTAAGTGTTAGGATACGTTGCCCAACGGCGAGGAGCTCGTGCGTCTGAGGGGGGATCTGTGGGGATGGAGGGGAACAAACCACCCAGCTGGAGAATTTCAGAATCCTCTGGAGCGCCGTTAAGGACCGCGAACAAACAGGAGCTACTGGGCCCCCCGTCACCACCACCTGAGTCATCCTCATCGAGGATTCGTCTCCGGACGCGTTCGGCTGGATCCTTGTGGGACATCCAACCAGGGGGGTAGCCCCAAAGTGAGATATTTTCTAGCCATGGCATGTTCGGAGTTCCACCCGCGTCCCTTGACCCGAGGGCGTCCCTCAACAAATGGCCCGTGATCTTTCCCGGTCTGTATATGCGGGTCCATTCCAGTCGGCGCGATCTCCAGCCTTCGACCTCATGAATCCGCTTCCAATTCCGGGAAGTATCATCGGCGGAAAACGCAAAGAGCTGCCGAGACAAATCGATGAGCGCATGGTTCCGTGGGTCAGGACAAGATGAAAGGAGGTGTTTGGTCGAACCGCAGTTGAAGCAGCGGGGACCAGGTGTCGACTGGGAACCGAGTTCGTTGCCCCCCTCCGGTCGTTCCGGTCCCCCCAAGAGTTGTTCATCGAGACGATGATATAAAATTGCGCCAGGGTATATCCAATGATCCCAGTAACTCGCAGTCTCGCGAGTATCCACGAAGAACAACTGTGAATCATCTATGCCTCGCCATCCGTCTTCTGCTGTTGCTCCTTCTCCCACAGGTCGAGGGCTTGGTTGACGTGCGTCGCGTCCCACCGACCCTTCGCGACCTCCTTCCCGTCTATGTGCAGGGCTGGAATCCAATACACGTATTTCCTCTTCCACTTCTCCTGCCCCTTGTCCTGGATATCGATCGTCTCTAGCCGGAACTGGCGGGTCTGTCTGACCTTTGCCAATTCCGCCTTCGCGACCTGTGGGGTTATAGTTTGTCATCGGCCTTTAGTCTTGTGCGACAGAGGAGAGGTAACGAACGTCGCAAAGGGAGCAATTTGGGCCAGAGAATAGTGTGAGCCGGGCTAGTCGTCCAAGTGACGGGATCATTATATAAGCGTATCCCATGTAAGGGGAAAGTGAACGACCGCCACCCTCCGATCTCACCTGCACCCGGCTTCAATGTCGTCGGCAATTGCGGTGGCAGACGACCGCCGTCGGTTCTCTATGTCTTTTACGATGCGCAATCTCTCCATCCCGATTCCCCGCCCCATTTCCTGGGCAGTATCCGCATTCATGGCTCGGCTCAGACAGATCGACGAAGCCATGGCATTGGGCTACTCAAACCGTAACGCACCTTCCCAACCTGCACAGGGGATCGCGACTGGACCGCAACGCCAGCCATTTCAACAAATGCCTGTGCCCTGGACGTTCTTAACCTCGGGATATTTCATCGGCTTCCTGATATTTGTGCGTTTCATGACATCAGACCGTTGACCAAGCTTAACTCAACGGCTGTGGCAGGCTCTCGTCTCGAACAGGATACAAGATATAGTCAGTCCGCCACGTCTCGGGCCGCGTCGACCTAGGAACAGAGACGAAGGGACCCCCTATGGCCTGGGATCGCGGGCAAGGCACGTTTGGTCAAGGTTGTTCCCAATCGATTTATCCTCAACGCTCTCCCGCACAATCATCCGCCTACCTTCATCGTATCTCCTCTTAAAGTCTCTCTTCATCTGGACGACCACCCTACTCCAAGCATTTCACCTGTTTCCAACGACACATGCGGACTGGCTTCATGGCATCGACACGCGAGTTGGCCGTCTGGAGACAGGAGAAGTATGTTGGTCGACCTTCATAGCTGTCTGTGCTGCCCTCTGTGTCAACTATATCACTTCTGGTTTGGAGGGACTTGGCAGGGATGCCTCACCATTTAACCTGGTACGCACTTCCCATCTACCTCATAACTAGCAATTAGTAAATTTTGAAGTTCGGATACGCATTCCTGCTCCACTTGTACTCTTCCCCAGGTAGCAACGTCGTTCAAAGGGATGGGTTTGCGTCGCGCCCTACCAAACACTGCCTCATTCCCATTATGGTCCCCCTGCTTCAGGTCAGTAGGATGCGAGTCCATCCTCTACCCCACCCTGATCGAGTTCCCTCAGGTAACGATGATCCATTTACTCGGAATGAGAGAATCCTGGTCGAGACAGAGGCTTATTCCCACCACCGTGTGCACGACTCTCACCATGATCCATTTTCACTCTGTGTTCTGGAGATCTCCAGCCTCATACCCCCTCTTCAACTATTTCCCCGTCTTGTTGGAATCTTTCTTGGTTGCAGCTACGATCCTTGTCTGCGCTCTCGATGCTCTCACTCAGATTCTTCTCGAGGGCACGGTCACGCGAACAATACTGTGGCGTAGCGGGTCGTTGATGCCAAGGTGGGAGGAGGATTGTTCCGTTTTAATCACTCGTCTGGGTACAGCCAGCTTGGAAGCCACCAGCGTTGCAGGCTTGGGCAACGAAGTCGCAGGTGTGACTGTCTTCGATACATTAGCCCAAGGGTTTGGGAACGACACCAATGACCCGACGGCAATGGAGCTCGATCGGACTGGCATATCCTCTTCAGGCGATTTGGTCCATGGTCGACAAAGGGGTTTTCTCAATGAAGTGAAGAACATCAAGGCAATTTCAACGCATGATCCCAACCGCTTCGAAGCCCGATCGTTATTCTCGAAGGAGCTGGAACGTTATGTCAAGGGTTGGTTAAGGGTGATGAAAGGGACGTGGACCCTCCTCAGGTACGGAAGAAGATTACATCGACCCGCCCCCTCAGCTGCTCCAGACGGTGAAGAAGTTGCAGACGAAATAGCCTCTGCGGAAGGGGACGAAGGCGACTATCGCCGATTCCTCCTTGGCGAGGCCATCTCAGACGACGAGGATGAATATCATCATAGCCCTCACGCTCCATCGAGTAGCCGTTCGTCATCGGACAACGAAGAAGACGACCACCCTGCAGAGCTGTACCATAATCTCACCAGTGGCGAATCATCGACCGGTCCAGTCCCGGTCCTGTTGGCACACATGGTCAACACTTCTTCATTCCCTTTGACAAGACGGCGTTACCAGTGCCTCGTCGCGAATGCCGGACGACATGAGACCCCGTCTGTGGAGTTTCCAGTTGATTCCGGAGTGTCAAATCTACGTCGAAGGCGGCAGTTGACTGAGCTATCGGAGGAAGAGGGCTGGGACGAGGGCAGGATGAATTGCGTGATTTGTACAGCAGGACCGAGACAGGTCATTTGCTGGCCCTGTCGG
>Ga0307517_10001106_pt1 | contig 45586 bp, 46 predicted proteins | sample 23_EM_MG_FD_194515 | JGI IMG/M metagenome (GOLD analysis project Ga0307517, IMG submission 194515) | Populus trichocarpa ectomycorrhiza microbial communities from riparian zone in the Pacific Northwest, United States - 23_EM | ecosystem: Host-associated > Plants > Roots > Unclassified | place...
ACTAGAGAAGTCAAAGTAGCGTGAACATTAGTATAAATAGTAGGGCTCTCCCCGATGGTTGAGAACATCATCAAGCAACGGAGAAGAGACCTTAACAATATTATAAGTTATTACGATATTCTTCTACTACTTTATCAAACAATTCTTATTGAGCCTTCCTGACCTATAATCCGTTATCGCGAATATCCTCGGCCTAGTTAGCTTGGAATCCTACCGTGTTAGCTACCCCGTAACAGCACGAGGGGACTAACTTGCGTGCAAAACGTCCCATTACCTTAGACCGCCTCTTCCGACAGTCTGTCTTCAAGTCTCTGTACCCTTATGCGCCGTGGCCTGATTCACCTGCTTCCATTTGCATAAGGTGCCCGAAGGTCTCCCCTCCTATACCCTCCGGACGGGACCCGGTCAGACGGACGGCCGCGACGTATACGGTGTTATAAGATGTGTTCCATTGATAGTGGTCTTTGGTGTTGGGACGCACCTACCCAGGCGGCCAGTGATGACGCACCATCCCAACGCCGGAGCTCGAGGGGAGTGTTATCTGTTTCCTTCAAAGTTCGTGCGTGTCAAGTTAGGGTAACTCTGCCCTGTAAATCCTTACAGGGAGTCTGTGCGCCTAAAAGAACTACAATATACCTCACATGTTTACATTCGCTACAGGCATCTGATCGGCAGGTGGAAATCTCAGTTAGATTCCCCTCATCGATAGCATTCATTTCAGCTGTTAATCGTCCCATTTGCACTATTTCCAAGGTCTCTTCTTTTACACTTTTACACTTGGGCGGATTTTTCAACAACTGAATATCTCATATGTTTACGTAGGGTACAGGAATGCAATCGCCACGCCGATACCTGGTTTTGATTGCCATCATCGATAGCATCCATCCGGGCCTCTAAACACCCTATTAGGACCCCCTTCAAGGTCTATTCATTACACTTTTACACCAGGGCAGATTTTTAAACTGCTGACTATCTCCTATGCTTACTTAGGCGACAGGCATGGGATCATCAAGTGGATACCTGGGCTAGATCCCCCTCTTCGATAGCATTCACTTGAGTGATTAAACGTCCCATTTGGTCCATTTTCAAGCTGCATTCTTTCCACTGTTACAGTTGGGCGGACCCCCGAACATCTAACTTTCTTATATTCTTGCTTAGGCTACAGGCATCCAATCGGCAAGTGGATACCTGGGTTAAATTCGCCTCATCAATAGCATCCATTGGAGCCATTAAACGTCTTATTTGCCGTGTTTCCAAGGTCACCTCTTTACACTTTTACACTTGGGCGGATTGTTGAACCTGTGACTATCTCATATGTTTACTTAGGCTACAGGAATGCGATCACCAAGCGGATGCCTGGGTTGGATGCTGCTCATCGAGAGCATTCATTTGAGACTTTGAACGTGCTATTTGTACCATTTCTAGGCCTTCTAGCTTTGATCTCTCATTTACTAGTATTACTTCAAATTGTAGTTTAGTTTACCACTCGTTTAATATACAGAAACATAAATTAAAAATTATACAAGCTTATGAATATGATATAATACTAGCCTGATTAAGTAATTTCGATACAATATTGTGACGTGAAACATGTCTTACAACTCTTTTCTCTTGGTCAAACCTAGTGACCTGATAGTATATGGTAGCTTCGGCTTGAGGAAGTCCGACTGCTAGGACATGAATGGTTATTTATCGGAGAACTTGTTAAGAAGACATGAGTAATATAGTCTAGATTTAATGGGTGATTTCGGTATAGATTGTGGAAGTGTTGGTAATGATACAGTAGAAAAACTTAGTATATTGATAAGAGCTCTTCTCCGTACTTGTTGTGTCTAATAGCACCGAAGATGATTCGATATTTATATTCCGGGTGTGAGCAATCGCGGTATTCATGTAATCTCTATAATAATAAAGGCTCTCGCTAATCATTCTGCGAACACTTTCCGAGTGCGAACACTGGTAGACCCTAAAAACTCTCTACCACCGCTTGTTTGCTCCTATGGTCAACTTATCGGACTGCGCTCCCGTTATACCTGCTGGTGTGAAGACCACGTCAGGTATCAGCTTATCCGTTTATCTGTTGGCACCAATGATTACCAATTACCTGGCCCCCATGCTTTACGAAGGTAGTCGAACTAGCCAGATACAAGGTGGTCATTCTTCTTTGGTTGGCTCCGTAGACAATTAGACTTGCGACCGTATGTCATATTCTTGTCTTCCGGCATTACATGACTTGTCCTCTGGATCGCACCTATGGGTTTTGTGGCACAGACTCCATCCTTTGCGAAGCCATCCTTTCTGGAGTCACCGGCTCCAGTTACTGGGGATAGTTACCTCCTGCATGCCTGACGCGTCTTTGTAGGCAAGAGGGGTCTAAGTTGTATGCAAAAGGTCCCGTTACCTTTGACCCACTCTCGTGACTGTATTTCTTCAAGTGTCTGTAACCTTATGCGCCGTTACCTGGTTCACCTGCCTTTACTTCCATCTGGTGCCCTGAGGTCTCCCCTCGTATAGCCTGCGAACAGGACCCTGTCGGACACACGGACGCGACCTATACGGTGTTATAAGGTGTCTTCCAAAGATAGTCGTCTTTTGTGTTGGTACGCAACTACCCATTTGGCCTGTGATGATGCTCAGTCCCAACGCTGGGGCTGGAGGCGGGTGTTATCCATTTTTATTGAAGTTAGTGCGCATCACGGTAGGGTAACTCTGGCCCAGAAATCCTGCCGGAGTGTCTGTGCGTCTAACACGAGCTTCACTCTTCGAAGTGTTCATCCCGAATACTCCATGTCTAGTATAGAATCTAACCTCTCACTCAAGCTCCGCCCAGTAGGTGTAAAAACCACGGGGGGTTGCTTGTCCACCGATGGAAAACCTTTCTATGTTACTCGACCTCTCCCGGGTCTGGCATCGCCAGGTTTTCTGTATGAAACCTTTCCACCTCTTCCTCCCAGTCAGGATTCGTCATTCCCTTGCGCGGTTCCCATCTATTCTCATCCTCCGCGCAGCCTATCCACTTCACAAAATACCGTAGCTCTTTCCGCGCTTTATTTCTCCCTCGAACCTTTCCCCTGTCACAAGTGATCTCACTTTTGACGAGCCTTTCTACCTCACACTCTATGTCTCCCTCAATCTCTTCGGGTCTCGTGCTGGTTGTTTGCGATTAGGTTGGTTCGAGGCTCGACAGGTGTCCAATAGGGAAACCTGAAATAGAGGATGAATCTTCCAACGTGGCGACATTTTCAACTTTTGTGCCCGACTTCCTTTCTTTTCTAATACTTTGAAAGGGCCATACAGTTTCAGACTCAACTTCTTTGATGGTTGTTTGGTACGTATGTTCTTCGCATTTAACATTACGAAGTCGCGGACCTCGATGGTGCGTTGTTCTGTCGCCTTTTGGTCGTAATATTTCTTCATCGATTCTCATGTATTTTCTGGCGTTTCTTTCGCTTGTCAGTGTATGTCCTGCCTCCAGTGAACATACATCCTCGCCACGGGATTATGAGCCTCTCTTTCGTTCATCCACTCTGTCTGTGGGGGAAAGCCATAGTTGGCAAACAATGGGGTCATCTTGTGTGCCTTAATTGCCGAGTTATTGTAAGTATGTTCAGCTAATGCCAGTAGTTAGTACCAGTCGTTCTGATCGTAATTTACAAATGTTACTATGTAAACTTCCAGCACTTGGCTGGTCCTTTCAGTTTGTCCGTCATTTTGAGGGTAGTACACGTTTGACCTGTGTCCTCTAAGTCCTAGCATCTTGCACAATCATTCTCAAAATCGGGAAAACTTCGCCTCCATATCCGATATGATTTCGGTCAGTTTTCGGGGAAGTTTCCAAACTTCCCCAAGGTAGGTGTCCGCAACGTGTTTTCCGGTCGCATTTTCGTGGCGGCCGCTTAAATTGCTCATCTTTGTGAGCGGGTCTACTAGTAGCATTATCTAGGTCTTTCCTTGAGATTCCAGTGGTTGCATGATAAAGTCTGTCGAACTGGAGCTTCAGCCGGCATACTGTACTTCCTCAGGTTGAAGTAGACTGTATTTCGCATGCCGTGGGGATTTACTGTGTTGACACTCGTCGCAGGATCGTACGTAGTCTCTGATTCACTCGGCGAGCCCTTTCTAGTAAAAGTCCCTCGGTACTATCTCGGTTATCTTTTCTTGTCTGAAATGCCCCACCACCAATGTGTCGTGACAGCCTTGGGCTATCGCTGTCTGTAGGGATTCCTTTTCAGAGATATATAATCAATTTTTGTAATATAGTAACCCGTACTTTTCTTTCCATTTATTCAGCATTTCCTTTCTGCTTTCTCTTAACCTGCCCAGTTCACCGCCTCGTTCCTGCCACTTTTGATCTTCCTTCCCGGCCATTCTAACTTTCTCTAGAACTGAATTATTCATCGTCTACACCATGGCTGCATTGACATAGGCGCTTGATAACATTTCTCTTTCCTTCATCAATCCAGGGTGATGTCCGATATCGGCTCCGCTAAAGAATTTGTTGTAGCCTGTATCTGAGTGAAGGAAACATATTTTGATCCCTTCTTCGTTAGCTGTGATGGGTCGCTTGAGGTTTAGATCGCTTGACCCGAAACCCCTTTTTCCCCTCTCGGTCGTCCCTAGGTCATCTACCTCCATGGCCTCGTTATCGCCAATTTTTTCTACTATGAGTGGACCTATCCGATCCGCTGCTGTAAATGAGCCGGCTGCCAGGCCATGATTCCGAAGGATGACCTTGACTTCTCCGGTGTAATCCACATGTATTACACCACTGCCTACTGCTATTCCCATCTTGCTAGTCATACCACTTCTGGCGTCTACTCTCACATAAGTTCCTTCCGGCAATCCTATCGCAATACCCGTTTACACCATTGCTTGACCTTTTACTGGTACAACGCCATTTGTCAAGGCATTGATGTCATGACCGGCTGCGAATCATGATCCTTTTGTCGGAGCTGTAGCCTTGTCCCGGGGTTTCATTATCCTGAGGCTTGTGTATTAGTGTTTTTCTGGGGTGAGGGCCGTCTTCGCGCTTCGTTTTTGGTGAATTACAGAAATTTCAAAGTGTTTGGGTTTCAAAATTGATTCAGTATGACTAGCTCCCTCCTCAGGACCTTACTTGGGCCGTCTGCTTAGTGCATCAGGCTTCCCACCTGTGATTCCCGGTTTGTAGACTATTTTGAAGTTGTAATTTGTCAACTCCTGTGCCCATTGAATTTGACGCTAGTTCCATATGGTTTTGGTCAAGAAGGACTGTAGGTTTTGATGGTCGGTGTATACCGTGACCGGCTCTTCTACGCCCATGAGATATCGCCTGCATTCACTCAACGCTTGCATTATTGCCAGTCACTTCTTATCATGACTCTCGTAATTTCTTTCGGCACTGTTTAATTTTTGTGAATAGAATGCCAGCGGGTGAAGCCGTCATCCGTGGTATTGAGACAATATGCATCTGAGTGCAAAGTCGCTGGCGTCTATCTCTACTGCCGTTTTCCTTCCTGGGTAAAAATGCAACAAACAAAATTGGTGCCATTGTAAACCTTCTCTTCAACGCCTCAAATGCCTCCTCCTGCTCTCTTCCCCAGTGAAAATCTTTTTGCTTCCCTTTTAATGTCTCAGTTATTGGCCTGCAAACCTTTGCGAAATCTTTGATGAATCTTTGATAAAACTTTGCGAATCCAATGAAAATTTGAACTTGTTTAACCGACTTCCGGTGAGCCCAATTTTGAACGGTTCCCCCTTTCCTATCAGCCATGGTGACTCCGCTTGTCTTGACAATATACCTTAGGAATTCGACTTCTTCCTGGTGGCACACTGACCTTTGCAAGGAGACTGCTAGGTCGTGTTGTTCGTGGCTCTCAGGGACCTGTTGGACCAGTTTCATATAGTCTTCCATATTTTTGGAGTATATCAGAATATCATCTAGGTAGACAACGACCCCATGGTCCAAGAATTCCCTTAGAATTTTGTTCAGCATTGTCTGAAAGGTTGCGGGAGTGTTTCTGAGTCTGAACGGCATAATTTGGCATTTGTACTGTCGGTCTCTTGTACGAAAGGCTGTGTTATGTTCATTGCCTTTCCTTATTCGGATAAGGTAGTATCCATCCTCTAGGTCGAGCTTCGTAAACACTTTACCTCCACCACCACAGTCTCGCAGTTCATCCATGAGTGGTAGTGGGTATTTATTCAAGATCGTCAGCTTGTTGAGGTTCCTATAGCCTATGCATAGTCGTAGACTCCCATCGGGTTTCGGAACCAGGAGAATTGGGGCTCCATTGGGGGATTCGCTATCCACGATGTTGCCCTGTGCCAGCATTTTCTTAATGTATTTGTCCTGCTTGTTCAGCTGTTGTGCCGACAATTGGTAAATTGGGCCCAACAGGGTTTATGCCCCTTCCTTAAGGTTCAGAGAGTGGACCTTCGATGTGCCAGCATCTCCACTTTTTTCTCTTCCAAAAGCTCCTTATACTGCCAGTATGGTTTTGGCAGGGTTTCTAACTGTACTTTCCCTTCTTCTCGTCCTATCCTTCCCAAATACTGTGCTTCTTCATCGTAAGCCACAGTTTCGTCCCACTCAAACAAATAGGCCACTGCCTCATCTTCAACATGAGTATGGCACTTTGCTGCTTGAAAGCCCTATTTCTTTGGGTCTGGGATATTTTTAAGGGGGTGTTCGTCATGGCCCCGCCCAAAGGCCATGATTAAATCATATTTTTGTGAGTTGGCGATCTTGCAGGATATCATGCTCCTGTGACCGTTGGCTACAATTTCCAATAGAATAGAATGGGTATAGAATGTCCCTCCGGTAGGGGCTGTACGGACAAAGAGTCACCCAGTGAGTGAGACAAATCACAGGTACCACTTCCTTGATCCTCAAGGTAGAGATTGTTGCTGGTCAAGAGCACAAAGGAGGACAAAGAAACAAGAGTACCGGTATGGGCAAACACCACTCAAACTACCAGGTGTCTCGCTTCCTTGAGTAAAATCAACCGAAGTCACGTAGAAAGAAAGAAACCAAAAGGTTCACGATTACTAAAGGTCCTCAGTGGCTGAGGTTGTAGTTGTCTTCGTCTTCTTCTTCTGGCTATGAAGCTATCTACCAGTCTTATAATACCCGTATCCTTCCCATATCTACCATGACAACCGCTGATACCTATCTTGCCCCAGCCATATGGCTGGAGTCTATTTCCCGAACCCAACATAATAATATCAACATGTAAAGAAAGGAACATCCAAACAACTTATCCGAAAGCCCCACAGATGCATCCAGCCCTGATGAAAAGATCGACCCGATGTTTAAATTCCCTCCTAGCTCCTCCCCCACCCATTCTATTTACCTAAAACTTCTCCTCTAACTCCCTTCCGTCTCCAAACCGATATCACCCATGTCAAATCCCCACTGACCCCTGCTCCATACTGCCTGCACCTCTCCCATAGCCCCATGGTCGTACTCCACCGCAGTCGTCTTTGATTCCATTGAGCATAGAGGATAGTTACTATCACAAGGTACATATAGCAAAAGATCATCGAGATAAAATCGTTTAGTCTTGCCTGAAGGGTCGTGGAACTGACGAACATGTCCAGATACTCCCGAGTATGATATTCTTTCCAACAAGCATGGGGTTGTCGATCGAGCATCCAGCTTCCTACCACGTTCCTTGGCTAACTAAAAGTCTCGGACTAGAACCAGATCTCCAGCTGCTGGTTTGCGATACCCATGGCTTCGGTGGGAACTGATGCAATCTTGCAGTATTGATAGCTTCCCTCCAGCCGAAATACCGCTCTCCTCGCGCTCAATAACATAACTCGTAAGACAAGATTCTGCGGGCTCCATAGGTCCAGGATTGAATGTCAGGTTATTCCCCTTCACCAATGAATTGAATCGCTGCTCGATATTGTGTGTCATAGTAGGATTAAATCCCAGAAGAATCTTGGCTGGAGTGTATTCATGAATTCGAATACAACGTGTGTTGATAGCGAGTACCACCTTCCTGATCTCATGACTGCAATACTGAGTAGAGCGTAAAGAGAGGCAAGCAAGCCGGATCCTTTCCCTTAACATTTGCACATATCTCTCACTCAAACCCACAGATTGAGGATGAGAAATGGCTGAAGCAAAGTGCATGACTCCGTAGTCTCTCCACATGTCAGAGATCAAGCCTCTAGTAAAGTGGCTCCCATTATCTGAGTATACCGTTAGAGGCCATCCCATTATCGGGAAAATGTAATTGAGCAAGGCCATGATGGTGGAAGCCTGATCGGCCTTCTTAACTCCGATAGCCCACAGAAACAGGGAAAAGTAAACGATAACTATACAGATATAGGAATAACCAGTCGCTGTGCAAGAAGGTGATATTGGTCCCATGAAATCCATCTCAATCATATCCATTGGCTTGAATTGGATAATTGATCGTAGTTCTCCTGCCTTTTGCACCTTCGTAGCCCTCTGGTATGGCTCTCAAAAAGAAACCCAGCCCCCAATATCATATGCATGGAAAGGCCAGTAAACTCGTCTGTACGCCCGTTCCAGGGTAATACCATTCGCAAAGTGCCCATGTCCTTCATGCAGACTAGTGAGTACCCCTGAAACATCTTTCTCCAACACACAACTAGCAAGCTCTCCATTCTTTTCCCTGAAGAAATGCTTCACTTCAGTTCCATCCACCAAAACATATCTCCTCATCGCTTTCTCTAGGGCCTTCTTTTGACTCCTTCCCAATTCCATCCGTCCAGCTCCCACACATCCATCGTCCATCTCATCCAATCTTGCCTGCACAACTGCCCCATACATACCCGACTCTAGCCACTTCTTCCATCTCCTCCTCCTCACATTCTTAGCTGCATGTTCCAAAGCCATTCTATTTCCCCATTCCTCTTCCAATTCTCTCTCCTGTAAACACACTCTATGCCAATGAAACCAATCTAAACCCTCATCGTTTAAACTTTCCAACTCTTCCTCTCCCAAAGTCACTCTCCACTCATTCCTCATATCCCAGAATTTCAGATCACTCCACCACGCTATAGCCAACCCGGAGTTAACCATCACATCAGTGGTCAGCCCAGTTATAGCAACAACATTCACTATTTGTGGACTTTAACCTTCCGCATCATCCATTGTAGCGTGCTGTAAAAGACGGGTAGGAAGGCGGGAGAAACCATCGGCAATACCCATGAAATGTGTTTTTGCCAAGCGGTGCAGTAGCTGCATATCGTATGCCCCTAATCTTTCCTGCCACCGGGCAATTCGTCCATGTGCATCGTTGTTGAGTCCGGTGAGCGATGTTGTGAGAGCTGAGTGGTCCGTATAAACCAACACAGGATGCTTAGAGGCCATAACCATCCATAGGACTTCTGCGAGACAATGAATAACGGCCAGAGCTCCTTATTCGGAGTTGGCATACCGAGTTTCCACCTCCGTAAGTTGGAATGAAATAAACATTAAAATCCTTTCAGCAGTACGATGAAAGGTGGAACTACCTGCTTCTGTTCCAGATGTAATACCGTCAAGTCGAAATAAGACACCACCTACTCCCTTTTTACTAGCATCTACTGCAAGATGATATTGCCCTTCTGGGTCTGGTAGAGCCATAGCATTCCTCGACATTGATTGCTTAATTGCCTGAAAAGCGACCTCCTTTTCCTTTGTCCATTCAAAGTCCTGCTTCTCTTGCCAAGCTCAGGCGGTTCAGAAATCTCCTTTCCTGCCTTCTCAGATGTTTCCAACCTGTACTTCATGATTCGCCCTAATTCCGCTCTACCAGGAATAAATCGGCGAAGAAAGATGTCAGGTAAGAGAAGGCTTCCACTTCAGACTGATTCGTGGGAGTCGGCCACTGAAGAATAGTCTCCCGCTTCCTCAAAGAGGGCCTTAAACTATTCAACCCTGCTTGTAACCCAACAAAGTCTAGGGAATCGCAAAAGAAGAAGGACTTAGAATCTTTGAGGTACATGGGACCCCATGCGCGCCATGGAAAAAATTGTTTGTGGGGAAAACGATATATTGTATTGAAGCTGGTAGCACTCCCATAGCTATCATCGGTCATTCCATCGAATGCCACCTCACCACTATCTTCTATCAACGAGTCTGCACCTTCTAAGAACACTTCTTCTCCACCCCTGGAATCAGTTCCACTTGGGATAGCGCCGAACACGAAGTCTCTGAACCGACTCTAAGCATGAGTTCCTCCAGTCAACCCTTGGCCCCTAACGTTATAACAGTACATCCCATAGGGTGTGACAAAACCCAGCTTAGTTTCATCGCCTGGTCTTACCGGAATTGCCCAGTACGAGTTTGCCGCATGGGTAGTAAAGAAAAATGTCTTTCCCTTCTTAGTGTTCGTTACGGGGCCCCGTTTCTGACAAACGGGGCGCCAAGAGCAGGTTATTAACTGCAGATTAAAAAAAGAATCGTCCAAATCGGACCAAAACTGAGTGAGATAGGGTTCTTTGAAGTTGTCTAACTTCAAAGAGCTGTATCTCTGTCAGTTCTGGTCCGATTTGGATGATTTTTCCGGCCAGTTAATCAGAATAACCTAGGTTATTTTGTCCCCGCTCCTCAGAAACGGGGCCCCGTAACGAAGCCTATCCCTTCTTCAAGCTAGTTTAAACAAGTTGGTCAATACGCGGAGATGGGTATTGAGACTTTTCAGTGACATGATTCAAAAGAAGGAAATTGTGTACCATGCGTAATCGGGCTTCCTTTGGTAGAGTATCAGCTCTGGGCTGCTGAGGAAACCTCATCCTTGCACCCCACTCGGTATTGCAATGAAATATGAGGCCTGCTTCCTCCATCTTGGGCAAAAGGCGCTGGCAGAAAGCAATTTCTTCCTCAGTGTAAAGAGGAATACGAGCGTGGTAAGGATTCGCATTGGGCTGGAGTACTATAACATGTTCAATTAAATCAGTTCTTTTCATCAGTAGTAAATCTGTCTCGAATACATCTCACCATGTATAGAGCATTCTCTTCCCTCTTGTTGCTTCCTCTTCCCTCAATTGCTGCCCAAGATGCAAAGCAGTAGATGAAAACCAAGCCTCAATTGCATCCTCAGAAACCAGCTTCTCACGCAGAATAGTGCGGGTCTCTGGCCTCCGCCTGGTGGGAAATAGCTGAGCTTTGTTTCATGTTAAGGGCGTTGTTCCTAAAACCTTCCAATTCGCTTCCGAAGTTTTCTTCTCCATTCCCGGTTCCATCATTGCAACCCCCTCTTCCTCCTCCAGCCTCATATCACCAAGCTCATCGACTTTGTCCCTCCTGCTTTGTATTATCACTACTTCCACGCCGAAACAACCTAGCACCTTCTGTGTTCCTTGTCTCCTGAAATCCTTCTTCCTACCTGTATTCTCATACCCACTTCCGTTTGCCTCTACCTCCATCCCGCCATACACTAATCCACCTCTTCTATCCCTACTAACTGCAACTGACTTCCCAGGGGCATACATGCATCGCTCCTTCCTCTGCCACCAGAGCGACGCAACTAGTTTCCCGACTGAGACTCTTCCTCCCCTCCCTCCTGCCAGTGGTCCAACTCATTTAACACAGTCTCTACAGCATCCTCTGCATCCTCATCGTCAATGTGGTAGCAGTAAGGGGGTTGTAAACCTTCCATTGTGACTCCGGTACCGGTACTAGGAATTGCGGGATCCTTCCTTCTAACACGGTCACTTCCCTCAATGAATAAGGTGCGAGAGCCATGGTATTCAACAGCTCTGACCCTTTTCAACCATCTCTGTGACAGCAGTAACTGATAAGTCTGAGATACAGCTACCTCAGATGCCTGTACTCTTGCCAAGACACCAGCCACTACCACATTGAGCCAGACATCCTTTTTAAGAATCAGAAGCTGATCGTCTGCGAGCCTCATCCCAAGACCAGAGACAGGAAACCGTTCTAAATGTAGTCTGTCAACAAGCTTGGATGAAACCAAATCCAACATCGCTCCAGCTTCCACCAACACCTCTGGAATTTTCACATTCCCTATCCAGGCTTCAATGTAGAGGCACGCTACATTGTCCTCGGCTCCTGGAGAAGCTTCACTCACTACTTCATTCCCAATTGACAGTTGCGAAGAATGAAGACGGACCGGTTCCAAAGGAGTACTTCCTTTGGGATTTTTCTTCCTCCTGGCCCTTGGAATAGAGGATCGTAGAAGTTCAGCTAGGTCACGATGGAGAGGAGGGGAACAATCTAAAAGCTGTGGTAAGGTGATTTGTAGACAGGTATTCGGTCCATTCAACGGATCACGGATTGTAAAAGGTACTTCGTGCTTCATTCAATTGATCGGTCCAGTTTCTGTCTTTTCCTTCAGCTTTTTCAAAGGGGCACTTACCGGTTGGAATCTTCCACCCGGTGGTACTTGGATCTCCTCCAAGTTGTTCTCATCATCAATGCCCTCAGGAGTAGGGATAAGCGCAATCTTCTCTAGATCTTGATCCGTATCGTCAACCATAGGTGTGATGTCGGGGCCTCTTCTGTGTGCTAACGGATTATTCGTTGGACGAAGCAATCTTCGCAGTTGGGAGCGTTCTCCGGTATCTCCCGATCTTCTCACTATCTTTTGCGCACGCCGACCATCGAGACTCTCATAATCACCAATTTCCACTTGAGCTCTCGTTTCTGCGAGAGCGTTTTCGAAGATGGTTCTGCCTGCTGGAATCCAAGCAGCAACAACACAAGCTTTCCCAAGATCACAACTACTAATGTGACATGAGCAAACACAAGATACCAGGGTTGTCAGTATGGCTCCAGAACTGCAAGCCCCCGGTGTTGAACGTGGAAGAATTGCTCTTGGTCTGATATCGGTATTGTTTGCTCCGGTCAGCGGTACCCCCTGCTGACTACCCGGATATCGGTAATCCGTGCGGTAAGAGTCCCTCTCACGCCTGATCCTATCTCTTAAGTTCTGTTGTTCGAGGGGTGAAAGAGGCTGATTAGTGCAAGTGTCGGTATAATGTCCTCTGGTCCCACAGTTAAAGCAAGTGACTCTGAGATTTCCCCTTGAATTCCCGCGGAGAGTATTTGGGCTGCTTTCTCCCAAGATATAAGGCTGCCTTGGAACCCTGCCGGCCATGCTTTCATAGGATGACATTAAAGTCTTACACTGCTCTTGAGTTAATGCAGGGGTTAATGGGATGGTTCCGGATGATACTTGGCCCATACCAGCATTACTACCGCATAAACCTGTGAGATAGCAGGGGCAGTATAAAGCGATACAGAAAGTTCTGCAGCTTCCTGGGTGTGCTGACTACTAGGCGTGAAGGGATCCGGTTCGCCAATTTCCTGATAAGGGAACTTTACCACAGTCAATGCTTTAACAAAGGGCAAATTAGGAGTATCTTTTAAATCAAAGGTGACTCTTTGCCTCTGTTCCTGATCTGTCATCCCCTTAACGAAGGCAATGGCAAACGAAGAATCCTTTTCCTTAGGAATCTTTAAGTTCCGTGAGAGGTTTTCAACGCGATGAACATAATCTCTAATGTTTTCACTTTCGCCCTGTGCCAACGAGAGTATCTCATTCTGGACAGCAAACAGCGAAGAAGCTTCACTGGCCTTGATACCATACCGCTCCTTAAATTCGCAGACAATTTTCCCGTAATCTTTCTTGTCTCCTTCGGGAAGAACATAGTACCACCAATGGTACACATCCCCATTGCTCTGCAAATTCTGACAGAAGAGCCTAATTTTAGAAAAGTCCGTGGCATCCATAACACCAGGGGTAATAGATAGCTCTCAAGAGAGAGCGGTAGTTTCAATGTCATCTAAATAGTCCTCTACACTCTCGCTCAAGTCACGGTTGGCCCCATTGAAGGGGGTAATCTTAATAAAGGAATTGATCCTGGGAGGTTCCTGGAACGGAGGAGATAACAGTGGGGAAGATGAAGGTGGAGAAATCTGAAAGCGAGAAATAAATGAAGGACTCTTGTTAGAAGAGTGAGAGAGTTCTCGATATCGCTGAAGAAGGTTCCTGTTAATGACAATAGCTCTACTATACGAGAAGGGAGTTATTGTCTCTAGGTAGACACAGGGGAGCAAAACGAGTAAAAAGGGGAGGTTATGATCAAGGCTAAAGGTGTTGGGTGGTAGCTTCGCTGTGAGAAATTCCTAAAGGTAGGACCTTAATTGTTATTATATGGGAGAACTAGTTAAGAAGAAAAGAGTAATGTAGGCTAGAGGTAATGGTTGCTTCGGTATAGATAGTCGAAGTATTGGTAACGATAAAAGGTAAGAACTTATTATAGTGATAAGATCTCTTCTGCATCCTTCTTGTGTCTAATAGCAGTAAAGATGGTTTGATATTTATATTCCGCTCTGAGCAATTGCGGTATACATGCTAACTATATACGAACGAAGTACCTTGCTCACAATTCTGCGAACTTCACGTGAGTGCGAACACTCGTAGACCCTGAAAACTCTCTACCACACCTTTTGCTCCCATGGCCAACTTGTGGGTCTGCGCTTACGTTACTCCTGATGGTGTGGAGACTATGTCAGCTGTCAGCACATCCGTTTATGTTAGGTGCACGGACTCCCGGAAAGGATTTACAGGGTAATGTTACCCTACCTTGACACACACGAACTTGGAAGGAAAAATATAACACCCCCTTCGAGCCCCGGCGTTGGGACGGCGCGTCACCAGTTCCAGCCAGGGTAGTTAGATCCCAACACCAAAGACCACTATCGATGGAACACATCTTATAACACCATATACATCGCCGCCGTCCGTCCGACCGGATCCCGTTCGCTGGATATATGAGGGGAGGCCTTCGGGCACCTTATGCAAGTGGGAGTGGGTGAATCGGGCGATGGCGCATAAGGTTAGAGAAACTTGAAGACAGACAGTCGGAATAGTGGGTTGAAAGTAACGGGACGTTTTGCACGAAAGTTAGTCCCCTCGTACCTACAAAGACGTGTAGAGTATGAAGGAGGTAACTATACCCAGTAAGTGGATCAGGTCCATCCACAGAGGACAAGGTGGTAAAAGATGGGGCCCGAGGGAAAAAGCCTATAGGTACGATCCCGAGGGCAAGTCGTGTAATGCCGGAAGACCAGAATACAACATGCAGTTGCAGGTTGAATTCTTGACGGAACCAAGCAAAGAAGATTGGCCATCTTCTGTTCGGCGAGTTAGACTACTCTCAACGGACACGAGGACAAGATAATTCGTAACCATCATTGTCAACGGATAAGCTGATGAGCTTACACCTGACGTGGTCTCCACACCATCAGGAATAACACAAGCGCAGACGGATAAGCTGGCCGTGGGAGGAAAATGTGTGGTAAGGAGTTTTCAGGGTCTACGCGTATTTGCACTCAGGTGAAGTTCGCGGAGGTGCGGGCAAGATACTTAATTAGTATAGAGTTAGCATGTATACCGCGATTGCTCAGACGCGGAATATAAATATCGAAGCATCTTCGGTGCTATTAGACACAAGAAGCAGGGAGAAGAGATCTTATCAATATAATAAGTAATCTACACTTTTATATCGTTACCAATACTTCGACTATCTATGCCGAAGTGAATTATTAGATCTAGCCTACATTACTCATATCTTCATAGCGAGTTCTCCGATATATTTACGATTAAGGTCCTAGCTGTCGGAATACCTCACACCGAAGCTACCACCTAACAGTATATTGATACTTCTCATCGTTACCGAGATGAATGTTTCGCAGAGACACTCATACTCCCAAACCCAAAAAACCTTTCGAACCAAGACCATTAAGGACCATCTCAATAGACGAAGTCCTCACCCCTATACCCGAATTAGGGACACGAGAGCCCTACTACGAATCTTATTTCTAGTGGATCAACCCAGAAAACACTATCACACTCGAAGACCTCACGGCACTATACCAATACCAGTACAATGAAACTTTACCTACAAAACCCCCTCGGAGATAGCAAACTCCATTTGGTACACACAGTACCCTGAAAGCGATCAACGCTTAAGTCTGTGTTTTGAGATACCAGAAGTGTGGGGAGGAAACAGCATATAAGTTTCCCATTAAGAAGTCGAAGAGATGGCTTCTGACCCCAAAGTGCCTGAGGTTATGGAATTGCAAGCAGGCCAGGACGACGGAGAAGAAGGAGGAGATGAACTTTCCCGAACCTCGGCATCCAGTGTGGTGACCACGGTCACCCACTTCGCCCGGTCGCATTCCGCATACCGGACACCTCGATCCCCTGTCAGACTAGGTTTCCGAGCAAAATCTGGGCAGGCTCCAAGACAAGGTCGCCCAACCCCCAAACCTACCAGCGAGTCTCTTATAGCGGTTCGAATCGAAAGATTAGCACAGATTCTCGGCCGATTTGACCCAAAGCTTACCTTCAGCCAAGATAGACTGCATCTTGCATTCAGTTGCCTCCCGACCGACATACTATTGATGGCCCAAGAACTGGTGACGGTAAAAAATCAGTTAAAAGCAAGGGTCCAGATGGTCGGTCGAGAACTCGCCCCAATCGACGAGCAAGTTCACCTTCTGGACTTGGAGTCTCAGAAGGTCCAAGAGAGCTTTGACACTCAAGTCACTTAACGACTTGGCGAAACAGATGAACGACAGACCAGACAGGAGGCTATCACATCCCAGCTCCATGAGGCGGTGCGAGGAACGGGCGAACAGAGCATGCACCGAGGCATACTCTGGGACCAGGAGATAGCCCGAATAAACAAGCAAAACAAACGGGAACTCGAAAATCATGAGATGAGCATTAATCTCATGAAAGACGAGCTTAGACAAAACCAGGGGTTGCGACATGCCGAAGATGGTGAGATCGCGGGACTTAAGACCTTGGTAGAGCAGTTAATGGAACAGGTGAAGGGGAAGGGGAAGATGTCGGATCCGACACCAGAGGTGTCGGCAGCAGGCGGGAGAAACCTACCTCCGCCACCACCAGCAGGGGGTGCAGGAGCTCCAGGCGGAGGAGGAGACCCTGATGATGAGGGAGAAGGATTTGGAAGGAAAGCAGATAAGAGTAGGAAAGGAAGACGGGACAAGAGAGCCGCACCCCAGCCGAAAGAAGACGGGTGTGACGCCGAGAACGATGAAGAGTTTAACCTGTTCTTACGGGTCATGGCCAACGCCTTGGGACAACCGACAAGAGTGCCAGCGGAACCCCCTGCCATGTTTAGAAACAAGAAACACCAAGATATTCGTATGTGGCAATTGACATGCACAGATTATTTTGGCTGAAAGAGTGGGCAGGGGAAAAACGAGGCACAATGAATCCGATACGCCATAAGCCCAATGGAGGGGAAAGAAGTCGCACCGTTTGCGTTAACCTACCGACAACAAATGGCCAGAGAAATAGGTTATACGAGACAAGAAGGATACGAGTTCTGGCACGTCTTTGCAGAACAAGCCCTGCGACGCTTCGGACCCACCCATGAAGCGGAAAAATCCCCACGAGAAATGGGATCGGTCAAATATCGCGGTGATGTGGCCAAATTCTTGATGGCGATGGAAAATGTAAATATCCATGCAAGAGTCAGCAGGATAGCCTAGAGGAAAATGATTGAAGACGAACTCCCGGTCGAAGGATTACGAGGACTCTCACACAGAGAATATGTCGGCGATAGGGAATAGTTGGAAGGAGTCAGAACCCTAACCCAAGGAGAAGAAGATTTCAAAGAACGAAAGGATGTTCGAGGGAGCGGCCCCTCTCACGCGACACGAGGCGAGAAAAGAAAGTTCGCGGATTCGAAGCCAATGGTACCCGCAAAGCGTGTAAAAAAGCAATACATGGCTAATGAAAAGGCGGAATACCAGAAGAAAAAGGCTGGGGAAAGAAAAGTGAAGAAAGAAGGGTCGGTGGCACCGGCAGGGGGGATTAAATGCCAGATGTGGGCAGAGGCCCACCAGGGTGTCGATCAAAAGGTTGTTGATAAACGCAAATCTGACAACGAATGCACGCGATGCGGAATGAAAAACCACATGTGGAAATACAGTTGAAAACAGATACAAGTGTCCGCGCTATATCGAGGGCAATCGAAGCCTAAACGCCAGTCCGCATTCTCGCCAAAACGACGTCCCTGGGTAGCCACTATGGCTGTGGATGGCCAGGGAGAAAGCTCAAGACGAGCAGTTCAAAGGCCCCCAGCTTGGGCCTTTGAAGATGACGACATTTTATAAAAAGTCATCCAGGTACCGACAACAACGGTGTTGGGGTAGTGAGGTTGCCGCCTCGAATCAAAAGTCCTGCGGCGTAGTCGGTCACGATATCCCACCAGAAGACTAAAAGACCAAAGAATAGCGGTTGCCATTTTACTTCCAAAAATGCGTAGTCCGTGCTTACCACGGGAGCCATAAAGAATCACAAGTGAAGAAAGCTGTCGACGAGACTAAAAAGGGAAAGAGAAGACCATCATTCATCAGAACGGGGCTTGAGTTGCACGACACGCAAAGGGGAGTCGAACTACAGGGCAACCTGACTTTCTCTCCGGGTAAAATAGCCGGGGAAATAGAAGCTGGGGGCGCCTCTATTGTGCACAAGGTTCATGCCTGACGAAGAATGTCGGAGGGGCTCTCGGGAGTGAGCCTAAACTCGCAGTCGAAGGTACGGTTGACTCGTTGCAGAGCACAGTCGCATATGAGGGATAAGTCGACAGTAAAGGCCCGCGCATCCTAGTCGCAAGCTCTACAGGTACTCTACTGAACCACCACTCCTATGATGTGGGAACTCCTCGGCACGAGGTAAAAACCACTAGTAGTGGGCTGCCGGATATCAAAAAAATTAGACACTTAGTATAAGAAGTTTATCTGAGGAGGCTTTAAGAGCCGAAACTGGGCTGGTGTGGTAACAAACCCCCATGCTATTTATAACCGCGACCATGAAGAGATTTCATCACAACCTGAGCGAAAGCTCAAGACCCTTTAAAAACCCCAAGCATTACGCCTGCCCAGAAGGAAAGGCTTTGATTGACGTAAACAGACGAAAATACGCGATAAACGTACTTTTGGACTCTGGTTCAAACATGTCTCTCATGAACCAAAATACCGCACGATGGCTAGAGATCCCGACTGAAGCCAAGGACTCGCTGTTAAAAATCATAAGCATCGATGGCGAAACTGGGCCAACAGGAGGAATATTCGATACCCATCATATTCAATTGGAAATTGGTGCCAACGGTCACCGAAGCATGATATCCTGAGAATTAGCGAATGCAGGAAGGTCTGATCTAATCATACCCTTTGGGTGGTGGCATGATGAACACCCCCTGAGAAATATCGCAGAGCCAAGTAAATGAGCTTTTGAGAAAGCCAAGTGCCACGCCCATATAGAAGATGAACCGGTGGCGGATCTGTTTGAGTGGGATGAAACTGTGGGATACGACGACGAAGCACAGTATGTGGGACGGATAGAATGTGAGGAAGAAGGGGGAGTACAGTTGGAAACGCTGCCAAAACCATATTGGCAGTATAAGGAGCTTTTTGAAGAGAAAAAAGCTAAGAGGTTGGCAACTCGGAGAAGTTTCGATCACGCCATCAACCTTAAAGATAGGGCTGAACCCCCTTGGGGCCCAATTTACCCGATGTCGGCACAGCAGTTGAACTAGCTGGATAAAGACCTCAAGAGAATGCTGGCAGAGGGTAAATTAACGGACAGCGAATCCCCTTACGCTGCTCCAATCCTCTTCGTTCCAAAACCTGATGGAAGCCTACGGCTATGGGTAGATTATAGGAACGTCAATAAATTGACGATCCTGAATAAATACCCCCTACCGCTCATGGATGAACTCCGAGACTGCATTGCTGGAGCAAAGGTGTTTACGAAACTCGACCTAAAGGATTGTTATCATCTTATTCGAATGAGGAAGGGCGACGAACACAGAACAGCCATTCGTACACGATACGGACAGTACGAATACAGGTTATGCCTTTTGGGCTCGTTAACCCTCCCGCCACGTTTAACACAATGATGAACCCGATCCTAAGGGAATTCTTGGACCACGGAGTAGTCGTCTATTAGCCGATATCCTGATATGCTCCGAACATATGGAGGACCATATTAAGTTGGTCCAAAAAGTCCTTTACCGGCTCAAACAACATGACTTGGCCGTCTTGTTGAAGAAGTCAGTGTTTCATCCGGAAGAAGTCGAATTCCCGGGATACATTGTCAAAACAAGCGGTGTCAACCATGAGTGATAAAAAAGTGAAAAGCGGTCAAAACTGGGCACACCTGAGATTGGTTAAAGAAGTACAAATATTCATTGGATTTGCAAACTTTTACCGACGATTCATCAAAGATTTCTCCAAAGTATGCAAGCCAATAACCGAGATGTTGAAAGGAAACTCAAAGGATTTTCACTGGGGAAGAGAGCAGGAAGAGGCGTTTGAGGAGTTGAAAAAGAGGTTTACAACGGCACCAATTTTATCGCATTTCTACCCAGGAAGAAGAACAGTGCTCGAGACAGAGGCAAGCGACTTTGCGCTTGGATGCGTAGTATCTCAGTACCAGGGCAGACGGCTTCACCCGGTAGCTTTCCATTGTCAAAAACTAAACAGCGCTGAGAGAAATCACGAGATACATGACAACGAACTACTCACGATAATGGTGGCATTTAAAGACTGGATAAGATACCTCTGGGGTGAAGAGGAGCCAGTGACGATATATACCGACCACGAAAATCTACAGTCCTTTTTGACCAAAAAAGTCTGGAACAAGCGGCAGATTCGATGGGCACAGGAGTTGACGAATTATAACTTCAAAATAATCTATCAACCAGGAAGCAGGGGCGGGAAACCCGACGCGTTAAGTAGACGGCCTGAGTACCGTCCTGTGGAGGGAGCTCGTCATAGTGAACAGTCAATTTTGAAAAGCGACCATTTTCCAATTTCGATAATTCATCAGAAGCGAAGAGCGGAGACGGCCCTCACCCCAGAAAAACGCGAAACCAACAAGCCTACAAATAATTAAGCTTTCGGACAAGGCATAAATCCCCACAAAAGGATCAAGGTTTGAGGCTAGTCATGACATCTATGCCCTGACAGACGGACTGGTACCGGCAAAAGGACAGACAATGGTTGAGACGGGTATTGCGATAGGATTGCCGGAGGGAACCTACGGAAGGCGAGCCGTGAGAAGTGCTATGGCTAGCAAAATCGGAATAGCAGTGGGTGGTGGGGTAATAGATGCAGATTACACAGGCGAAGTTAAGGTCATGCTTTGTAATCATGCCGAGGCAGACTGCGTATTCAAGGCAGGAGATTTGATAGCTCAACTGATAATAGAAAAGGTCGCCAACCCCGACGCCATAGAAGCAGATGAGCTAGTGACAACCGAGCCTGGGAAATCGGGTTTTGGGTCAAGTGATCCAAACCCCAAGCGATCGATTACCGCTAAAGATGAAGGAGTCAAAATATGTTTCCTTTACGCAGACGGAGACAATAATGAATTCTTTACCACGGCGGATATCGGCTATCACCCTCGGTTGACGAAAGAAAGAGAAATGTGATCAAGCGCTCAGGTCAATGCAGGCCTGACGCGAACTATCTAGGATACATTTCTAGACACGATTAGAGTGGCTGGAAAGGAGGATGAGAGGTGGCAGAACCGAGGCCGTGAACTGGTTAGGTTAAGAGAAGGTGGAAAAAAGATGCCGGAAGAATTGATAGAGAAGAACGGGTTACTATACTACAAGAATCGATTGGTCATCCCTGAAGACGAAGCCCGTCAGACCGAGATAGCCCAAGTCTGTCACGAATCCATAGTAGCAGGGCACTTCGGACAGGAAAAAACCATTGCAATAGTAACAAGGGATTTATACTGGAAAGGACTCGCTGAATGGATCAGAGACTACGTACGATCCTGCGACGAATGTCGACATAGTAAATCCCCACCGCATGCTAAGTACCGATTACTTCAACCTTTAGAAGTACCTTATGCCGTCAGGTCCTCCATATTGACGGACTACATCACACAACTACCGGAATCGCAGGGCAAGACCCAGATCATGGTAGTAGTAGACCGATTCACCAAGATGGCTCATTTTATCGGCCTCTATCAAAATGCGACCGCAAAGGATGTTGCGGATACCTTCCCTCGGGAAGTCTGGAAACTTCACGGATTACCGACCGTGATTAAATCAGATATGGACGTTAAGTTTTCTGGCGAATTTTGGCAATCATTGTGCAAAATGCTAGGACATAAAAGATGCATGTCAACGGCGTACTACCCTCAAACTAACAGACAAGCGGAGATAACCAACCAAGTGCGGGAGGTTACTTACGAACATTTGTCAATTACGATCAAAACGACTGGTATCAACTATTGCCGTTAGCAGAACATGCAAACAACAACTCAGCTACCAACGCACACAAGATGACCCCATTCTTCGCCAACTACGGCTTTCATCCACAGACGGGATGGATCAAAGAAAGAGAAGCTCACAACCCCGAGGCGACAATGTCAGCTCACTGGATGCAGGACATACATCGACAGCCGAAAGAACCACTACCGAATACATGGGAATTGATGAAGAAATATTATGACCGAAAAGCAATAAAACAACCTAGCATCGAGGTCGGCGATTTGGTAATGTTGAATGCGAAAAACAGGCATACCAAACCACGCAAGAAGAAGCTAAGTCCAAAACTCTATGGCCCCTTCAAAGTCGTGGAAAGGAAAGGAAGCAGGGCATACAAGTTAGAAATATCGCCGCGGTGGAAAATTAATCATGTGTTTCACGTTTCGCTGTTGGAGTCTGACCGAGACTCGAGTTGACCAAACCGTGAACAACCCCGTCAAGACTCCGAAGACATAGAGGGAGATTTAGAATAGGAGGTGGAAAGGATGGTCAACAGCGAGATTATTTCCTACACGTGAAAGGTTCGAGGAACGAATAAAGTGATGAAAGAGCTTCAGTATTTTTTGAAATAGAAAGGGTGTGTGGAGGATGAAAATACGTGGGAACCACGCGAAGGTATGAAGAACGCGCAGGAAGTGGTGGAAAGGTTTCATAGAGACAACACGGAGAGGTCGGGCCTGAGAGAGGTCGAGTAACATAAGAAAGGTTTTCCATCGGTAGACATGTAAAACGCCGGTGGTTTTTACCTCTACTATGTGGAGCACGAGATGGAAGATAGATTGTGTAATAGACTTTGAGTATTCGGGACAAACACTTCGAAGAGGGGAGCTCGTGCTAGGCGCACGGACTCCTGAAAGGATTTACAAGGTAAAGTTACCATACCTTGACACGCACGAACTTCGAAGGAAAAAGATAACACCCCCCTCCAGGCCCGGCGTTGGGATAGCACGTCACCACTGGGCGCCTGGGTAGTTGCGTCCCAACACCAAAGACCAGTATTGATGGAACACATCTTATAACACCGTACACGTCGCGGCCGTCAACCCGGCCGGGTCCTGTTCGCAGGATATATGGGTGGAGTCCTTCGGGCACCTTATACAGGTCGAGGCAGATGAATCGGACTACGGCGTATCAGGTTACAGACACTTGAAGACTGTGGGTCGGAATCGTGGGTTGAAGGTAACGGGACGTTTTGCCCGAAGGTTTGTCCCCTCATACCTAGACAGACGTGTAGAGTATGAAGGAGGTAACTATGCCCAGTAAGTGGATAGGATGCATCCACAGAGGACAAGTTCGTAAAAGATGTAGCCTGAGGGAAGAAGCGTATTGGTCCGATTCCGAGTGCAACTCGTGTAATGCCGGAAGGCCAGAATAGCTCATCCAGTTGCAGGTTGAATTCTCGACAGGGCAGGCCCAAGCAGATTGGCCATCTTCTGTTCGGCGAGTTAGACTACCCTCGACGGACACGTGGACAAGATAATTCGTAACCATCGTTGTCAACGGATAAGCGGATGAGCTGACATCTGACGTGTTCTCCACACCATCAGGAATAATAGAAGCGTAGACCCATAAGTTGGCCATGGGAGCAAAAGGTGAGGTAAGGAGTTTTCAGGGTCTACGAGTGTTCGCACTCAGGTGAAGTTCATAGAGTTGCGGGCAAGATACTTAATTAGTATAGAGGTAGCATCTATACCGCGATTGCTCAGACGCGGAATATAAATATCGAAGCATCTTGGCTGCTATGAGCCACAAGAAGCACGGAGAAGAGATCTTATCAATATCATAACTTATCTACACTTTTATATCGTTACTAATACTTCGACTATCTATGCCGAAGTGAATCCTTATATCTAGCCTACATTACTCGTGTCTTCTTAACGAGTTCTCCGATAAATTTATGATTAAGGTCCTAGCTGTCGGACTACCTCACGCCGAAGCTACCACCTAACACTTTATCCGTTGACAGCTCTTGTTACGAATTATCTTGCCCCGTGGTTTGCAGAGGTAGTCTAACTCACTAGACAGAAGATTGTCATTCTTCTTTGATTGGCTCCGTCGAGAATTTGGTCTGCCTCTGCTTATCGTATTCTGGTCATAGGGCATTACAGCACTTGTCCTCAGGATTGCACCCTTTGGTTCTTTTCCTCAGGCTCTATCTTTTGCCAACCTGTCCTTTGTGGATGCACCCAATCCACTTACTGGGCATAGTTACCTCCTTCATACCCTGCACGTCTTTGGAGGTACAAGGCGACAAACTTGCGTGCAAAACGTCCATTTACCTTCAACACACACTTCGCACTGCCTGCCTTTGAGTGTCTCTAGGTTTATGCGCCGTGGTCCGATTCACCAGCCCCTACTTGCATGAGGTCCCCGGGACTCTCCCCTTACATAACCTGCACACATGATCTGGACGGACTCACGGCCCCGACATATATGGTGTTATAAGATATGTTCCACTGATAGAAGTCTTTGGTGTCAGGACGCAACTCCAAAGGCGGCCAGAGATGACGAGCTGTCCCAACGCCAGGGCTCGTGGGGCGTGTTCTCTTTTTCCTTCGTAGTTCTTACGCGTCATTGTAGGGCAACTTTGCCCTGTAAATCCTTACGGGAAGTCCATGCGCCTAACAAAAGGTCAGCAGGGAAAAACACACGCGATACAGCAAACAGTCTTTCCGGTATAGGATCTAGAAAACTAGTTTCAGAACACCACTGTCCGGACAAATATTCGCCCGCTGAGTGATCCAAATCAAAGGTACGACTTCCTTGATCCTGAAGGTAGAGATCTTTGCCAGTCAAGAGCACAAAGGAGAACAGAGAAACCAGAGTACCGGTATGGGCAAACACCGCTCACACGACCAGGACTCTCTCTTCCTTGACCAAAATCAACCAAAGTCAGGTAGAAAGAAAGAAAGCAAAACGTTCATGATTGCTAAAGGTCCTCAATCGCTGAGGTTGTAGTTGTCTTCGTCTTCTTCTTCTGGCTATGAAGCCTTTTTTTCTTCTTTTTTTTCTTTTTTTTCTTTTGTTTTTTTTGTACTCCTGTGTTCATTGTTTTAGGTACAAAAAGCCTTAGGCAGCGCAAGCTATGGAGAAAACAAAACCTATAAATCCAAACAAAATAACAAAGGAAAGTCACGGCACCGGTAAATATCCACTGTCAGCGGGGCATCAGCAAAAATTAATCCTGCTTCTGAGGCGCGGGCGCAGCGTCCGGACGCATCCGACCTCGTTTTTCCGTCCTCTGCGTCACCAGCGTCCGGACGCCATTCCCAACGCCAATTACGTCCTAAAGTGACGTCGGACCTTACATACATCCCGCCGCGACCCCACATGTCCTGCTCTTCTCCCCCCACTTATCTGACGTCCTGACATCTCTTTGCCTTCCTCGCATCTCCGCAGCATCCGGACGCCTCCCCCAGGTACCCTCTTTCCCTTCTGCTTCCGGGCGTGCTCATTACAACTTGACGCCGATATCACCCTAGCCATTCCTGCCCGTGTGCCTCCTACTACTACTATCGTGCATAATTTGTTTGTTTCTAGATGATTCTATTCCACTATGTCTATATCTCTACTATATAGGTGTCTGTTATACACGTTTATGGTCTGGTTGTGATCGTAACGCTACATCCCCGTCGGGGAGCGATGTAGCCCTCATCTAGGCTACGTCGCTCCCCGAGTTTATTTTATTATACAAGCCCCTTCTGTGATCCTAATTGATCTCGTTAAACGTGCATAAATCGATCCGACTGTTGACAAGCCAGGGCCGCTCTGTCTGCGGTATCAGATGCGCCAGGCCTATGATCGTCCCGATATCCACGATTGTGAGCTCACGGGGAACATCTCTGAGCTGAATGGTTACCAGACCGTGTACATCCGATGGTCGTCCAGAGCCTACCAGGCTCATGAATTGAACCCCGGGGAGGCGATAGACGGTATCCTGGGGCATATAGCCCAACGGGATTTTGAACAGAGCTATGAGCCTTGCCGGGAGACGACCCATGAGTGCACCATACATATTCTCCCCACCAGCCAGTATCCAAACGCAATCGTTCCGAGTGGTCTGGTTACGGAAGAGTCCAGTACCTGCGTATCGGGCCCTGTGTATGTCGTAAAGACCTGACTTCTGGAAGGCTTGAACCAGGATCTCCAGTTGCGTCAGTAGTTCCACCCGCAAAGCTCGAAGTATCGCTGGATTTTCCGGCAGTGGGCGCTCGGAAGGCAGGCTCAGTCGGCTATATCGTATCAATTCCGGACAAATCATGACCGGGGATATATCGCATGCTCTGCCAAAATGAACGACGTCGTGGATATTATCACGACGTTCCTTCAGAATCCTCCGATGGGCTGTTGGGGTTGGCGCGGGCCTGGTCTTCTCTAAATGTTCTACTACCTCAGTTGGTAAATTAGCTCCAGCACGTTGGAGGAATTCCAAGTTCAAAATTCTCATGCGGATCGCATGTTGTCGACCGTAGCTGCTTAGTATCTGTCGTGCTGCGTCGAGTTTATTTGAGCTTCGCCATCCATCCTTGATTTGCTCCTTATTTGCGAGCTCTCCATACTCGGTAGAATACATGGGAATATTGCCGAACATGTAGATGTGATCACGAAAGTGACTTAGTAGATGCATCTTAACAAAGTTGCAATTAGATTCGGAATGTATCAATTCCATAAGTTGGTCGTTCTGTTCTTCACGATTGTCGTCACGGATCCGACCCCATAGGGATGTGGGCACTCACTCCCTCATCTGGGCTCTCTGACGACGCAGCTCCTTGCGCAACTCAACAGCCTTCTCTTCTGTCCGTTTGGATATGCGAAACTCCAAGAAGATGTCCTTCTTCTCATGGAACTGCGTCGCATATTCTTCCATATAAGATATAGTCTCGGGGGTGTGACTTCGGTATTGAGCCATCATGGTGAAGTCAAGCAGTGACCTGACACAGGTGAGCAGATGTCTGAAGGGGTGCACCTGCGTACTATCAGGCTGTCTCAACGCCACAGCGAGAACTCCCAACAAACAACGCCCAAGATTCCTTATCTCGTTTCCTTGCCACTGCGTAACCTCCGTGTTCGCCTTTTTGAGGACAAAGAATCCCGGGTAACGGGGCAAAGCTTTCCAGGCATCGTCGAAGGCCTGCTGTCGTGCATGTTTTTTGAGAAATCCCTGAATCCAGTCCATCATATGCTTAAAGAGTCCTAGATATATTGTATGGAGCATATCCGCCTTGTGCAGATCAGGCGTCGAAACTCTCACAAGTCCTTGAAAAATGTTTTGCTCCCTCTTGATACCATGAGTTTCATTCGTGTAGCGAGCGTGAGTAGCGTCCTGGGTCTCGGAATGTTGGGACGGGTTTTCGCTTTCGTAGCGTTCGTATCTTGCATAATCTCTAGCACGATGGTGGTCGGCTCAGCTTCCTTATTCTTCTGGAGGCACCTCACATTTAGGACAGGTGTTGGATTTGATCCCGTGTAGGGTAACGTTTTCCATATGGTCCGCAATCCAGCGTGACATTAGCGGGAGGCATCTCCGGATCTTGCTGTTAGCACAATCAATAGGGGCGCCCTCCCCCGCTGCACCGTTCAATGGCGCAAAAATGAGTTCAAATAGGCCCTGGAGTGTGTCGGCGTTTATCAGTCTCTGGAGTTTGTCGGCCCTAGAGGACTTTGCGAGCTCTGGCGGAAGGGGCTATAGCCCAAGAAGCAGGATCGCCATGGATCCACGTCTGTTACGTATTGTCGACGGAAGATTTCGGATCGTCATATGAACCGGCCATGCTTTCTTGTTTCCAGAGAAGTTTGTGAGATTCGTCTGATCTGACATCCCAATGATTGGAACCACAGTTGCCCCTTCCGGGAGTGTTTCCTGTGATCTATTAGTATGCTTTCACATAAAAGAGACTACGCAGCAGTACTTGGACGTCCCACCACCAGTCAGCCGTATGCATTTCTGCATAAATTCTCTGACCGCTCTGGTCGTATTCACGACGTGGCGCATAGACCAAGTCATCACGATAGGCTATCTTGCGAAGAAGATATCTCACGCAGTCTAGGAGATTGCGATAGAAGAATGGTAATGTTCTCTGATCGTCCTCGACATGTCCCTCCAACCATTGCAGATACGGGCAATATGGATCCAAGTGTCGGAGAAGATTCTCGAATGTATGCATAGAGCTATAGCTGACGGATGTCGAGTTTCCGATACCATTCGAAAAGTAATCGTTAATCCGCGTCTTTGAGAGTTTGCGCTCAATGAACCAAGATGCAAGTTTGAGACCTTGTGCAGAAGCAAGCGGAGCCCATGGGTTCTCGCACAAATCCCTGGATTCTTCCTTATACTCTTTAACCTCTCCAATGGCTTCTCCGGCACCCGGATATGTTAGGCGCATGGACTCCCCATAAGGATTTAGAGGGCAAAGTTACCCTACCTGGACGCATACCAACTTCGAAGGAAAAAGATAACACCCCCCTCCAGCCCCGGCGTTGGGACGGCACGTCATCACTGGCCGCCTGGGTAGTTGTGTCCCAACACCAAAGACCACTATCAACGAAACACATCTTATAACACCGTATACATCGCGGCCGTCCGTCCGACCGGATCCTGTTCGCAGGATATATGAGGGGAGACCTTCGGACACCTTATGCAAGTGGATGCAGGTGAATCGGGCGAAGGCACATAATGTTACAGACACTTGAAGACAGACAGTCGAAAGAGTGGGTCGAAGGCAACGGGACATTTTGCACACAAGTTAGTCCCCTCGTAACCACAAAGTAGTTTGGGGTATGCAGGAGGTAACTATGCCAAGTAAGTGGATCGGGTGCATCCACAGAGGACAAGTTGGTAAAAGAGGGAGTCCGAGGGAAATGCCTATTGGTACGATCCTGAGGACAAGTCGTGTAATGCCGGAAGACCAGAATACGAGATGCAGTCGCATACCGAATTCTCGACGGAACCAACCAAAGAAGAATGGCCATCTTCTGTCCAGCGAGTTAGCCTACCATCGACGAGCACGAGGGGCAGATAATTCGTAGTCATTGTTGTCAACGGATAAATGGATGGGCTGACACCTGACGTGGTCTCCACACCATCAGGAATAATGGAAGCCTAGACCGATAAGTTGACCATGGGAGCAAAGAAAAGGTGTGATAGAGAATTTTCAGGGTCTACGAGTGTTCGCACTCAGGTGAAGTTCGCAGAGTTGTGGGCAAGGTACTTAGTTAGTATAGAGTTAGCATGTAGACCGCGATTTGCTCCAACGCGGAATATAAATATCGAAGCATCTTCGCTGCTATTAGACACAACAAGCACGGAGAAGAGATCTCATCAATATAATAAGTTATCTACACTTTTATATCGTTACAAATACTTCGACGATCTACACCGAAGTAAATATTATATCTAGCCTACATTACTCGTGTCTTCTTAACGAGTTCTCCTATACAATTACGATCCTGGTCCTAGCTGTCGGAATACCTCACGCCGAAGCTACCACCTAACAGGATAGTCCTCCTGTTCCGCAGCGACTGGGTACGTGTTGTCCTCGAGTACTTCTGTTTTCGGTTCGCGCCTAAGCCTATCATCAGGGGCGTTGCCCTCACTAGGGGCAGTATCTCCGGCAGGATCTGATTCGGAGTCTGAATCAGAGTGTTCGATGGGTTCGTTGGCGTTACATAGGTCGGTCCTCCGGTCGGTAAGGACGTCCCTAGGTGGATTCCGTATGGTGGATGCGAGTACGATATCGAGATTTGCATGCGCACTTCGCAAGTGTGTCTCCTATGCCCCTGCACGCTCGTATCTTTTGCGACAAAATCAACATTTGACCGGCATGATGGAATTCGGCGCCGCCGATTTCAGGAGTCGAGTGTGGGTGATAGTAGTGTGATGTTGTCCTCGTCTCGATGTTAACGGGTGCGGATGACTGGAGATGCTGGGCCTAGCGGTGTGCACACTGATCTATTACCAGCCGTCGAATAGGTTTAGCGTTGTTTGTCCCGACGTCATGTGGTGTCAGCTGGTTATCATCTTGCGTGCACACGAAACGACTGAAACACTAATCGACGCCCGAGGTGTCAGTTCTTGATGCATCTTAATTCTTGAACACAATTCAAACAATTCAAGACTCTTCCAAACTATCTTGAATTTCTGAGTGTTGTATATATAATGTGGGTTGATCACGACACCGGCAAGTTCTTACCAGGGATAATCCGACATCCACAACATCCACAACATCCACAACATCCTCAACATCCTCTCTATTCACAAGACCAGAATCTCCAAATCAACTATCAATATGAACAAACCCTCAACGGACATGGCGCATAATATCAACAGGCAGTACGTATTCATGCAAAATGCCAGTCTCCTTGCGCCGGGACAGACAGATCAACTCCCGCCTGGTTCGCTTCAAGGGGCAATCAGCATGCATCGCACCAACCCAGTCGGTCGAGTGATTAGCGATCATAAGCTAAACATTGGCTTCACACAAGTCCAGGCAAAAAAGAAAATGTAAACAGAGTGGGGGAACTGTCCGAAGGATTAGATGACCGCAAGGGGCTTTGCGCCAGCAGGGCCAACGGCGAAAGGTTTCCCTGACGCCGACTTCCTGCCACTATTCACAGGCATGGTGACTTTGCGTCCTGCCTGCGATCTCATTCTCTCCGCCGTGGCAGCCAATTATATGCACCGTCTAGAGGATATCGTGGAGGCAGTCGTGAAACTGGTTAAGGACAGTTGCCGGAAGTTGAATGACACAAATAACAAAGGCAAAATGATAGTGCCAAGTCCCGTAATCCTACCTGAGCAGGACGTGGTGCACGCATCGTTACTACCGCCAGGGGCCCCAAATCAGTGGGGGGCTGCGACGACTATAGGGAACCCAGGACAACTTCCTCCAAATCCTCCCCCAGCCCACGTCCCGGCAGGCGGACAACGGGGACACGCTCCTCCGGGTGCGGCTGGTCCAAACGTACCTGCTGCACAAGTCAACGTCCCTGCTGCCGCAAAACGCAGAGAGGGTCCTCCCGGTGCGGCTGGTACAAACGTACCTGCTGCACAGGTCAACGTAGCTGCTGGCGGACAACTCGGACAGACTCCTCCGGGTGCGGCTGGTCCAATGGTACCGGCTTCACATGTTAAGGTCCGTGCTGCCGGACACCTCGGACAGGATCCACCGGGGGTGGCAGTTCCAAACGTACCAGCTGCACAGGTCAACTTCGCTGCTGCCGGACAACTCGCAGAGGCTCCTCCGGGTGCGGCTGCTCCAAACGTACAGGCTGCACAAGTCGATGTCCCTGCTGCCGGACAACTCGGACAGGCTCCTCCAGGTGCTGCTGTTCCAAAGATACCGGCTGCACAGGTCAATGTCGCTGCTGCCGGGCAACTTAGACAGACTCCTCCGGATGCGGCTGGTCCAAACGTACCGGCTGCCCAAGTCAACGTCCCGGCTGCCGGACAGCTCGGACAGGCTCTCCCGGGTCATGTTCCTGCGGCGGGTCCCGCTGTCCCTGTTCAACCTGTTAATTATCCTGAGCACCCACAAATGGTACGTGATTCAAGTTCCCCGGATAATAACCCAGTGCCGGCGTAAATATTACCTGATCCACGGGATAATGGCCCCGCGGCAGTCCAAAACCAACCTGTTGCCCGGGGTTTTCGCCCTGCACCCAACTCTAGGCCCACAGGTTAGTCACTTCCTAACTCATCAGCCTGTTTCAGGTTTTTACTTACTGACTTATGAGATACAGATTGGAGCGCTCTGCTTGGGCGTCCGCGCGCCGTGCGTATCGTTTATGTCCTGCCGTCGCGACGTGGTCTGGCACTATCCCAGTTTGAAAGGAATAAGGTAAACGTCGCCCCATAGTATAACTTACTCCATTGGCCTTCCCCTCCTGTCAATGGGGTAGTGTTCGCCGAGTTGGATTCCTATGACATCCGTGGAATGTCAGCTATGATTTACAGATCCGTACCTCACCACCGAATCCGCTACATACTTGGCGCTACAGGCGCAGGGCGTAGAAGGTTACGTAGGTCTCCTATGTGAGAGTTGGATAGCATGGATTATATCTTCATCGACAGCGAAGAAACCGTAACTGCTTGGCTTCTTTCAAATCCCGTGCTCCACGACCCGCTAGATCTCATGGTTCACTGTTACCGTGATCTGGGTTCAGAGCCGCAAGACACCCCGGCGCTGAGGTGAGTCGACTATCTCAATCAAAATGACCTCCGAAACTGGGCCCATGATCCGGCACAACTTATAAGCCAGATGCATTCCCGAGAATTATTCGACGACAGAGCTGCTGATCGGGAGGGTAGTGATACAGACGACGCACGTGAGGATGATAACTCTCATTCATCTGAGTCGTCCTCGGGCCTCTCAGACTCTGCGCATGGAAGTGGAAGCCTCTTTACAATATTGCCACCTCTGTCTGTAGGACAAAATAAATGGCCGGAGAATTGTATCCCACTTCTTGCCACTTTGTTCGGCTAGCAGAATCGACAGCTAGCATTTAACGTCCTCCATCGCCCGGCTCAAGGCAAAGATGACCCCATGCACGGCATACACTTCGATGAGGATTATCGCATGGAGGATACGCCCGAAAAACCCCTCTGGAATTACCTTATCAAGGACTATCGGAGATCCGAGGAGATGCGCAAATGTCGTGCTGGTTTCCACGCCGAGAGCACAGAGGACCCTAAGTCTAAGAGAGTGCGTTCAGGTGCTTGTCAGGAGAACTTGACAGGAGAACTGATGGATTTGATAGCGCGCCGACTATCGGCGATGACTACCTAGATGAGCCGTGGATTAGTTGTCTGGAATCTCATTTCAAAGGGTCATTGATTGTTTCCTTTCCTTTTTTTCGCTTGATGATTGTGTCTGTAGCTCAAAGCGATGTTTACTCTCGTTCTTTCTAGATTGTGTTCCCATCCCGTATACGTGCAGAATGTGATGTTCCGGTAAACAGTCGACGTTTGTGCGCCAAGACTTCTGCCATTGACGATGCGGCTCTTATCGCAGCTCAAACCCTTGTGTGATCGTCAGGGTGGGGGATCATGCCTATTGACGACACACCACATCGTACCCCATAGGGCTATCGCAGAACGAACCTCACACACACAAACGCCTGGCGAAATTCCGACAGTCCGACACGCCCACAGCGCCGCACATCTTGTTGTCTAGGCGCTGTATAACAAGGCCACCTACCGCCCATCCTTCCCCTCTACACCATCCGTCTACCGTTCACTTCCACACATCTTCTCCCCTTGTCCGTATATCAAATGGCTCCATTGAGAAAAACGCATTACTTGGGGGAAAGGTCAAAGTAAGGACTATCTCTTCCTCAATTTAAGAGCGCATTATCTTAACGTTTGTGTTATTCCCAGACGCCAAACAATCCAGCCCCTAAGGGTTGCCGCCGCCTGCGCAAAACGCCGAAAAAGCCACCCTCGTGCAGCTGCCATTGCCGGTGAGGCATCAAGGAGGTAAGAAATCTTCTCTGTTTAGCATGATCACACATTCCAGAACGTCCAGATATGATCTAACTTTTTAACTTCAATAGTCATTCATAGACATCCGGTGCAAGACCACCCTTTGAGCCAGCCGTGGAGGATTCGAGGTGAGGGTCCAGCATACTACGCATATGTCAGAAATTGGAGACCTAACCACAGCCGGAATCAGGGCTTGCTATGGGGAGATATCCTACGCTAAAAGGTGGTGTGGGTTCTTGAATGCTCGCGAGCCAACAGCTGCGTACAAGGGATCGTGCGAACAAGTCAAAGCATACATTACGGTGCTCGGGTGGAACCCTACGAGTCTGACTGGTACCCAAATGGACTCGGTACTCAGTTTTGCACGCTCCCTCACGCCTGTCAAACGCCGAATTAAATTAATTAAAACAAACCACCGCCCCGAAGACATCGATGACGTCGAACGTCAAATAAGAGTTTTGGTTAGGGACACAGCCAAGAAGCATTAGGCGACCAACGATCATCTCCATGCGGAACGGGCAGAGGATTCAATAGAGGCAGAAGTCTGTGATGTTCAGAGTAAGTGTTCGCCCCCATTAATATTATGTGATTCTATGACTAGTACTCACAGTATTTCCAGTGGCCCAATACAATTGGGCCTCTCCATACTGCCAAAGGCCGATCAGGATCCAGATTATGCTACGAACAGGCGCAACGAAAGCCAGACACCCATTCTTGCACTACCCCTGGTATGACGAACACTTGGGCGGAGGGATTGCGTTGGGAGTCTTAGGATCGCCGAACTTGCAATCCGTACTCGGCGTGCTCAAGCGACAACATGTGGAGGACCCAATCCAATATCCCCGATATCTTATCGGGGGAAGTGGGCAACGAGCCTGCCCGTTACGCCGGCGACCGTCGGACCCCGTCCCCCACTCGGAGCTCATATTTTTTATACAGACGATGCCATCCGGGTATGGCTGCTCGCCAACCCTGGCAAAGATCCTCTTGATCTCCTGGTGATGGAGTCCCGCCAGGATCAGGGAGAGGGCCGAGACGAAACCCCGGCGCCAGTCTCCGGTGGACATCCATTTTTCGATCGTAAGGCCTGGGACCGGTAGGGGCAGTGGGATGACATTGGAGCCAGGGACGACAACCACAACGAGGACGGGAGTCTCAATGACGGCAGTGGCAGCCAAGAGGAAGACAATGTCGATCACAGTCCCCACGACGATGATCGGGTGCCGCTGGGACAGGTTCACACTCCTGATCGCCGGGGTAGAGACATTATTCAAGATGACGAAGTAAGTTTTCTTTTATTTGGATTCAACATCTTATCTAATCATATATCTAGGACGATGACGGGGACTGCCGTGAATCGGAGCGTGGGAACACCTCAGGGAGCGGTTATTCTCCCGTCGGAGATCCACAAGTCAGACGCACCGGGAATTCAGACACCGGGATTCAGACACTGGGCCATCTGAGAAGGAGCGGGCTAGAGTCCTGAGGGCTATTGTTCAAAAGGATCCCTGGCTTGCAAAACTCTTGAAGACTCCCAAACAAGAGGCTGTGGCGCCCCGACCAGGATCGGGAGGTGTGGCGCGCAGCACTAGAGAGCATCGTGGCCTAGGGCGTGGGCACGACGGCACTGTAGACACACCTGCTGCCGAATCAGAACCACAAGAAGCTCGCGATCTTCATCGGGCCAAGTCCCCCACCCCTGCGCCTGAGACGTTTACTCGAGCAGAGTCTACCCCCCTCCTGCGACCCCTTCTCACTCAGCCACAACTTCTCCAGCGCCTACGCCGAGCGTGCCTCATGATACCACAAACCCTCACCCACCCTAGCAAATTGCAGCACGGGGATCTCCGGATCCCTGTCCCCCAAATGCGACGAATACAGCCCACGTGCCCAGCCCCGAACCACATAACAAACCTGAACCCCGACGCACACTGCCCCCCGACGTGGGAGAGCCCGTCGAGGGCGCCCCTGAACATAAACTTGAACGTTCTTGCCACTTCCCGATTATTTTTTTCACGCCACCCCAAAAATTCCAGCTTACATCTACACGCTTCCAAGATGTCCCGTATTCTCTTACCTTTTCGTGTCAGCTACACACTTCCAAGACGTCTCATATTCTTTACATTTTCGTGTTCCTATCCCCGGTATAATAGTCATCAATTCCTTGTACCCCCTTACTTTGGCGTCTGGTACTCGCTACTTTTAGAATCTCGTTGCCAGTTACTGTATTTGTGCACATCGCGTTAGTAGACATGATCCGCCTGCTTCAGATGATTCACAAGGTTGTATTCCTTGCATACAGATTTCCGGGTGCTGAGCGGTGCTGATTCGCTGTTCGGAGATGAGAGTAGATACTTCTAATCCTCTTTGGGCGTGGTGCATGTTTTCCGTGCAACCTTGTTGTCAATCAATTCTAATTGCAGCTAGCTTTCGCCCAGCCGGCGACATTTGCGCCACCATCATTTCGCTTACTTTTTTCCGACGCCCGACCCCTGCTTGTGGGGTCCAATGGATTTCAGCTCCAAAGCCCAACTTGAACCTTCACGATCCCAAAGCCCCATTTCATAGGGAAAATCTCGACCTTCAGACTCTGCGTTCCTTGTAGTTCTCCCGACGACAGTATGATGTGTCCTATGAATGTTATGATTGTCTGTGTAGCGGGCACCGCCACGATGGCAATCATTCCAATACAGATTGTAGGCAATTCTTTCACTCTCATACCGAGTGATAGCCTGTGCATAGTTATGTCCGGTCCGGCGTGAACCACAAGGTTGTATTCCTCTGAATAAGTTTTCCAGGAGCTAAGTGGAGCAGATACACGGTTCCGAGATGTGCGTTGATACTCCTGATCATCCTCTTTTAGCGTATTGTGTTTGCCGGGCAACCTCGTCGTCAGCCCATGCTGCTTGTAGCTAGCTTTCGCTCCGCGACATTGACGCCACCCTAGTTTCGCCTTTTTCTCTGACGCCCGACCCCCGTGTGTGGGGTCCTATGGAGGTCTTGAATTTCAGCCCCAAGGCCCAACTTGAGGCTTCACGATCTCAAACCCCTATTTTGTATGGAAATCTCCTGCATCGGACGTCCTGTCTAACTCTCCTGCCGACACTATGATGTGCCCTACCAATGTTGCAATTGTCTGCGTCGCTGACGCGGCCACGATAGCAATAACTCCAATACCCATCATGGGCAATTCTTTCACTGTCATACCGAGTGATAGTCTGTGCATAGTTATATCCTGTCTGGCGTCAACCGCCTGCCTCAGATTATTCACAAGGCAGTACTGTATTCCTTGAATACAGTTTCGGTTGGTGGTGATGATTCGACGGGGGGAGATCAGAGTAGATCCTAATCCTCTTTTGGCGTGGTGAGTGTCTCGCGAACAGCCCTCGTCGCTAACCGATACTGCTTGCAGCTAGACTTTGCATGTCCGGCGACCCTAGCGACACCTTCATTTCGTCTATTATTTCTCACGATAGACCTGTGAGTCCTAATTCCTGAACCGCGGCTATATCTTATTGACAGTTTAAACCCCTTTGTGTAGGCACATCGCTCCCTTGCATACCGAGTGATAGTAAGTGAGCCTACCACACCCCTAAATCCTAGCCTAGAGGTATAAGACCTAATGAGTCCTCTTCCACGAAAGGGAAATACTCACTCCTCGCTTCCACCAAACTCGACACATTCAATTATCAGATTGACTCCAATCTTTACCAACGTTCACTACCCGTCCTATATCCTACATGCATCCGAATTCCACCAGTCAGCCAGCACCCCGGGTACGCAATCATCACGGGCGCAGGCGCGACATCTTAGCCGACTCCGTCGGGTCGAGTCAGCCAACTCCGCAAGTGGGCAATCTGAGCCGGCGAAGGCGCGACGTCATACCCGACTCCATGTGATCAAATCAGCCAACTCCACGAGGGGGCAATATGAACGGGCGTAGACGCGATGTCATACCAGCGGATGGGCTGTCCAGATCGGTAACACAAGAGACCACATCCATCAGCTCCAATAGTGCTGAATTGTCGGGTCTTAATTCTTCCCCACCACCAATCGCGAGACAGCTTCTAGTACGACCAGCCAAGCGCCTCCGGAGTAGCACAATTCAGACCACAGCTTATACTGAACCTGAGATGGAGGCTGACGGACAAAGGCATATGGAACATGTCTGCCTCAGCAACGATAGCAGCGATGAGTATCAGATGTCACATCCGGGCCACGAAACTGAGCTGGACACCGAACCTGAAGGAGCGAACCTCGGTGGTAGGGATGAGACAACACCTAGATGTCGTTGTGGGCCACGATTGGTGGAGACACACGGAAACAATCGCTCAAGAACTGTGCGAATTTCGACCACCTCTGGTTCACAGGAGGCAGCAATTGTCCCACAGACGCCCGCGGCCCGCGTGACCATAACTCCCGGTATGCCCTTGTCCCCGGCGACATTCCCATCATCAAGCGTGGCACGGTATTCATCCCCACTTGGCGTCCCTAGCACAACAACGTCTGGTATCAGGAGCTCAAGTCCACCAGGTGAACCGAGTACAAGAGGAACTGTGTCTGTCCGGCATGTAATTAATGCGCGGCGAAACACGGTGACAGGTGTGGAGGGGGAAATACTAGGGGTAGCAAAGGATCTGATGCTTCTGTATACCCTTTATGTTAACCAACTCCCGAACCCGGTTGCTTTGACGTCTGAGGTGCATAGTGTTTGGAGTCGCGCGCAAGATAAGATTGCGGATGCCGGAAAGAATTGAACCGTCATCAAAGAGTATAGACATTGTAACTCAGAGGTCACAACCCTAAAGGGTGCTACACTAACTACGAAAGATACGTCAAAAGCACTCTCGCGTGTGGGCGCAGTTCGTCCATTATATAAAAAATCATATACTGGAATTATACGAACTACCGGGCGACCCTACTGCTATCGCTCGTAGAGTCGAATACCTTCTCGAGGATGACAGGTTCATGTGCCCCTCAAATGGGTATGTGGTGCGTATCCGCCCATCGCCTGTCGCCCAACCAGGACTTCCAATCACGTCTGACTATAACCTGGATGCAGCCTATATCATGCAGGTTCCTCGCGCCACTGATTGCCGACGCCATCTATGGTAAGTATTTCAATGGCAAGAGAAAGGTTGGGATGCTAGACCCAGAATTCATCAATCGTGGCAATAGTATGATGGTGTGTCTCACTTGTGCAATCCTGTGCCATCAACTACGCGCATATCGACTTGGGGTGTTTCAGGATCCTCCGTACTTCAAGCCTGACGCAGTTGGAGGTAGGAGACCCTCAATGTCCCCCCCGTCCTTGGTTTTTGTTCTGATGACTAACCAATGTTGCAAGACCTTTTCTTCCGGCAGAAGAACACCTGGCGGGCAGTACCACGGCCAACGCAGCAACTCATGATCAGGAATCTGCCAGAGACGATCACAGACAGGATCCAGCAAAATCATCGTATGATGCAGGAAAGTTGTGAAGGCTTTGCTGACAATCATGATGCAGTTCATGCCGAACTGGAGCGTCAGCTATCCCGGCATCAGCTATCCAGCCGGATTCCAAGACGAGCTGCTGAGCGGGAACAGACAGCGCTCAACAATCACGCCGGGGGTTTAGAGCACTACCGGCAGAGTCAAGATGCATCCCAGGGGAGCGAACTCTCGTTTGGTTACAACCAGGCGTGGTTCGCCCACGCGCTTCAGATGCAAGATTCAGATCCCGTGAGCCTAGGTAACTCATTGGAGCTGACGCTGGGACTAGCGCAAGAGGGGCCAGCGACCCTGGGTCTCGCCAGTCGGCTATCGCTGACCATGGACGACTCGCAGGAAAGTGATGCAGGTGTGGGAGAGAATGGTTTTTTGTAGACTTGGCGATGTATGAACCGTTGAGTTTATGGAATTTGATTTGCACGAAATGTAAACAATTAGATTTTGGTTGGCCGATCTGTGGAGCCGTGAGGACGATTTCGGGTGTATTTCTGCGCGAGATCTGAGCTCAGAAATATAGAATCGCTATGGCCAGGGTGTCCTGGACGCCCTGGTCACGGCAGTAGACTAGTAATCATACAATATCAAGATGCGGATGATGTTCAAAGTCACGATACAAGGGGCACCAGCGCCTCGAAGCTTGTGTCAATGGCACTCAGTAATACAAATAAATAGTGGAGCAATCGAGACGGGGTCTGGAATATGTGTGCTGTCATGACGCCGTGGAGAGTATGCATGTGAGCTATCACGACGTTGTCAAGACGGCGTCTGTAATATGTGTGCTATCATGACGCCGTCGAGAGTATGCCTGTGAGCTATCACGACGTCGTCAAGACGGCTTCTGGAATATGTGTGCTATCATGACGCTGTCGAGAGTATGCAAGTGAGCCATCACGATGCCATCGCGACCAACATGTGAGCTATTTGGGAGGCATTGGGAGCCTATAGCCAGACATGGCAATTGATGCAGAGGGGGTTCAAATATCGCTGTGTAGCATCCGGAAGACTAAGCATCCGGATAGTCTTCCGGATGCTAGAGTAGAGTTGGATTCCCCCATGACGAGAGAGGCACAGGAAGGAGATCGTGGCGATGCGGGAGAGCTTAGGGTCTGAGGGTATCTGGACGCATGCACTTGGTGGTGGGCGTCGCCGGGACATTGAGGACGCAGGGGTAGATTGGGAATGGCGTCCAGATGTGATGTCCGGCCGACCTCGCATGCAGAGTAACGGTGAACATTCTGAGCGTCCTGAGCGTCTGATGCACTGGACGCTCAGGACGCATATAATAATTTTTGCTGTTGTGGATAAACGCAGAAAACACAGTTACACCCGAAGACATCACCGGACTATTCAAATCCCAGTACGGCGAAAACCTTCCCTACCACACCCCCTTGCAGAAATCCAACTCCATTTGGTACACCCAGTACCTAGCGACAGAAGGAAACCCAAGTCAGAACTTCGAGATACCAGCAGTGTGGGGAGGAAACAAATGATAAGTTTGGTGTTAAGCGGTCGAAGGACTGGCTTCGGACCCCAAGGCGCGTGAGGCCATGGAATGGTGACAAGCAGAAGCTGCAGTAGGCGGGGACGAATTGTCCCGACCTTCGCCCCCTAGTGTGGAGACAACTATGACGCACCTGTCCCTGTTGCAGTCAGCCAAACAAGCCTCACACTCCCCCGGACATCTCCTAAGCTCCGGAGCAAAGCATGAAAAACGATGAGCGGAAGGCAGAAGAACTCCCAAACCGACCAGTGATCCCATCATGTGGATTCAAATCCCGAGACTAGACAGAATTCTAGGCCGATTCGATCCCCAGCTCACCGAAAGTCAAGATAATCAACATTTTGCTTTCAGTTCCCTATCAAGCGACGTCCTATGGATGGCCCAGGAACTGTTAAAAGTCAAAACAGAGTTGAAATCTGGGACGCAAATTGTCATTCGGGAGCTCAGCTGAATAGATGACCAAGTATAGATTCTATATCTAGAATCCCAAAAGGTCGCAGAAAGCTTCGCAACCCAAGTCGCCGAACGACTTGGGGAAACAGAGGTGAGACAGACCAGACATGAGGCTGTCACATCGCAACTCCAGGAAGTAGTGCAAGGTACTGACGAGCAGTCCATGCATCGAGACCTACTCTTGGATCGCGAAATCGTCTGGCTCAACAAGCAGCACAAGCGGAAGCCAGAAAATCATGACATAAGCCTTATCTCATGAAGCAGGAGATGTTGAAGTACCAAGAAGCGCAGTGGGCACCAAATGGTGAGATCACGGAGCTAAAGGAAATAGTGCAAACCTTGATCCGACAGGTCAAAGGAAAAGGCATGGCTTCAGACCCGACGCCACAAGCCTACGGAGCAGGAGGCCTAAACGCACCGCCCTAACTACAAGGAAGGCCAACAGGGGCCCCAGGAGGAGGAGGTGACAGTAATTATGACGGAAAAGAATCTGGCAGGAAGCCAGATGAGAACAGGAAAGGAACACGGGACGAGAGACCCGCAACGCAGTCAGAGACGACTATGACACCGAGAATGCCGAACAGTTTAACCAGTTTTCCTGCGCCATAGCCAACGCCTTGGGACAACGAATGAGAGTCACAGCGGAAACACCTTGTTAGGTGGTAGCTTCGGCGTGAGGAATTCCGACAGCTAGGACCTTAATCGTGATTATATCGGAGAACTCGTTAAGACACGAGTAATGTGGCTAGATATAATGGTTTGCTTCGATATAGATCGTCGAAGTAATGGTAACGATATACAAGTGTAGAATAACTTATTATATTGATAAGATCTCTTCTCTGTGCTGGTTGTTCTTAATAGCAGCGAAGATGCTTCGATATTTAGATTCCGCGTCTGAGCAATCGCGGTATACATGCTATCTCTATACTAACTAAGTACCTTGCCCGCAACTCTGCGAACTTAACCTGAGTGCGAGCACTCGTAGACCCTGAAAACTCTCTACCACACCTTTTGCTCCCATGGTCAACTTATCGGTCTGCGCTTCCAATTATTCCTGATGGTGTGGAGACCACGTCAGGTGTCAGCTGATCCGTTTATCCGTTGACAACAATGGTTACGAATTATCTTGTCCTCGTGCTCGTCGAGGGTAGTCTAACTCGCTGGACAGAAGATGGCCATTCTTCTTTGGTTGGTTCTGTCAAGAATTCGGTATGAAACTGCATCGCGTATTCTTGTCTTCCGGCATTACACGACTTGTCCTCGGGATCGTACCTATAGGCTTTTTCCCTCGGACTCCATCTGTTTACCAGCTTGTCCTCTGTGGATGCACCCGATCCACTTACTGGGCATAGTTACCTCCTTCATGCTCTACACGACTTTGTAGGTACGAGGGGACTAACATTCAGGCAAAACGTCCCGTCACCTTCGACCATCACTTCAGACTCCCTGTCCTCAAGGGTCTGTCACTTTATGCGCCGTCGTCCGATTCACCTGCTTCCACTTGCATAAGGTGCCGGAAGGTCTCCCCTCATATATCCTGCGAACGGGATCCGGTCTGATGGACGGCCGCGACGTATACGGTGTTCTAAGATGTGTTTCGTTGATAGTGGGCTTTGGTGTTGGGACGCAACTACCCAGGCGGCCAGTGATGACGCGCCGTCCCAACGCCGGGGCTGGAGGCGGGTGTTAGCTTTTTCCTTCGAAGTTGGCATGCGTCAAGGTAGGGTAACTTTGCCCTGTAAAGCCTTACGGGGAGTCCGTGCGCCTAACACGAGCTTCCCTCTTCGAAGTTTTCGTCCCGAATACTCTATGTCTATTATACAATCTATCTTCCATCTCGAGCTCCACATAGTAGGGGTAAAAACCACCAGCGTTTACTTGTCCACTGATGGAAAACCTTGGTTATGTCACTCGACCTCTCCCGGGCCCGGCATCTCCGGGTTCTCTCTATGAAACCTTTCCACCTCTTCCTGCGCGTTCATCATACCTTCGGGTGGCTCCCATGTATTCTCGTCCTCCGCGCAGCCTTTCCACTTTACAAAATACCGAAGCTCTTTCACGGGTTTGTTCCTTCCTCGAACCTTTCGCGTGTAGGAAATGATTTCACTTTTCACGATCCTTTCTACCTCCCACTCTAAATCTCCCTCGATTTCTTCGGGGTCGCGTGGGGGTTGTTCCCAATTCGGTCGGTTCGAGGCTCCGTAGGGTTCCAACAGCGAAACATGGAACACGGGATCAATTTTCCACCTAGGGGATATTTCTGGCTTGTATGCCCGACTTTCTTTCTTTTCTAAGACTTTGAACGGGCCATACAGCTTTGGACTCAACTTCTTCGATGGTCGTTTGGTACGTATGTTTTTCGCATTCAACATTACCAAGTCGCCGACCTCAATGTTGGGTTGTGCTGTCGCTTTTCGGTCATCATATTTCTTCATTGATTCCCCTATGTTTTCTAGGGTTTGTTTCGCCTGTTGGTGTATGTCCTGCATCCAGTGAACATACAATGCCGCCCCAGGGTTATGAGCTTCTCTCTCCTTCATCCACTCCGTCTGTGTGTGAAACCCGTAGTTGGCGAAGAATGGGGTCATTTTGTGTGCGCTGGTTGCCGAGTTGTTGTAGGCGTGTTCTGCTAACGGCAATAGTTGGTACCAATCGTCCTGATCGTAGTTGACAAATGTTCGTAAGTAACCTTCCAGCACTTGGTTGGTCCTTTCCGTTTGTCCGTCACTTTGAGGGTGGTAAGCCGTCGACATGCGCCTCTTAACTCCTAGCATCTTGCACAATGATTCCCAGAATTCGCCGGAAAACTTCGCGTCCATGTCCGATATAATTTCGGTTGGCAATCCGTGAAGTTTCCATACTTCCGGAAGGACGGTATCCGCAACGTCTTTTGCGGTCGCTTTTTCGTGGAGGCCGATAACATGAGCCATCTTCGTGAACCGGTCTACTACTACCATGATCTGGGTCATACCCTGCGATTCCAGTAGTTGGGTTATGAAGTCCGTCGATATAGAGGACCAGGCGGCATAAGGTACTTCTAAAGGTTGAAGTAATCCGTACTTAGCATGCCATGGGGATTTACTGTGTTGACATTCGTCGCAGGATCGTACATGGTCTCTGATCCAATCTGCCAGTTTTTTCCAGTAAAAGTCCCTTGTTACTATCTCGATCGTTTTCTGCTGTCCGAACTGCCTTGCTACTAATCAGTCGTGACAGCCTTGGGCTATCTCCGTTTGAAGGGCTTCGTCCTCGGGGATGTACAAACGATTTTTGTAATATAGTAACCCGTCCTTTTCTATCCATTCGTCCGGCATTTTTTCCCCGTTTTCTCTTAACCTGACCAGTTCACGGCCTCGGTCCTGCCACTTCTCATCCTCCTTACCCGCCATCCTAATCTTGTCCAGAAATGAATCGTTTATTGTTCGCGTCCGGGCTGCATTGACGTGAGCGCTTGATAACATTTCTCTTTCTCTTGTCAACCGAGGGTGATGGTTGATGTCCGCCGCGCTAAAGAATTCGTTACTGGTTGAGTCTGCGTGAAGGAAACATATTTTGACTCCTTCTTCTTTAGCCGTAATCGATCGCTTGGGGTTCAGATCACTTGACCCAAAGCCCGCCTTCCCTCGCTCGGTTGTCCCCAGATGGTCTACTTCCATGGCGTCGGCATTGGCAACTTTCTCAACTATGAGTTGTGCTATCCGATCTCCTGCTTTAAATACGCAGTCCGCTTCACCATGATTTCGAAGTATGACCTTGACTGCTCCTGTGTAATCAGAATCTATTGCACCACTGCCCACTGCTATTCCCATCTTGCTAGCCATACCACTTGTTGCGGCTAGCCTTCCGTCGGTTCCTTCTGGCAAACCTGTCGCAATAGCCGTCTCAACCATGGTCTGTCCTTTTACTGGTACCAGGCCATCTGTCAGGGCGTAGATGTCATGACCAGCCGCAAACCCTGATCCTTTCGTCGGGATTATAGCCTTGTCCGAAGGTTTCATTATCCTGAGGCTTGGGTGTCCGCGTTTTTCTGGAACGAGGGCTGTCTCTGCGTTTCGTTTTTGATGAATTACGGAAATTTGAAAATGTTCCGATTTCAAAATCGATTGCTCACTGTGACGAGCTCCCTCCTCAGGATGGTACTCCGGCCGTCTACTTAACGCGTCGGGTTTCCCGCCCCTGCTCCCCGGTCGATAGACTATTTTGAAGTTATAATTCGTCCACTCCGGTGCCCATCGAATCGGCATTCGAAAAATCGTGACCCTGCTTCGGTCTTCCGCGTTCGTACTTCTTGGTTTTTGGCGAGCCTTCCCACTCCCGCTTCCCACGCGTCAGGTCCGCTGGCACCGTACTGCTACGCCCTCTTT
>Ga0307517_10001107_pt1 | contig 45573 bp, 41 predicted proteins | sample 23_EM_MG_FD_194515 | JGI IMG/M metagenome (GOLD analysis project Ga0307517, IMG submission 194515) | Populus trichocarpa ectomycorrhiza microbial communities from riparian zone in the Pacific Northwest, United States - 23_EM | ecosystem: Host-associated > Plants > Roots > Unclassified | place...
GCGGTGTTTGTAAAAAAAAATAAAAAAATTGTGTTCATCACTTGCTTTATACATAACTGAAATATCTATAGAATTTATTTACTATAATTTTAAGTCATATTCATGATTTAATTAATTAGTTTGGATGAAAAAAATTAATAAAAAAATATTGGAAATCTGATTATTTTATAAGAATAAAATTGATTTTGTAATAACATATTGAAAATACATGTTAAATCATTATTAATTGAGATTTTATGGATTGTTTTTTAAAAATAACATAATTTGCTAATAGCAGTTGTTTAGCTATATTTCAAAAATATATTTCTTTTACAAATTAATTAACATAAATAAAAATCAAACTAAAATTTTATGAAGATTCAATTACCAAAAAATAATATGCAAGATTCAATAGTTAAGAAAGAAAGAGAAGATACGATGATGTGGCATGAGAGAGAAATAGAAAAAGAAAAGAATGAATGAATTATTAAGGACATATCAGAACTTTGTTTTTGACACACTCAGTACTGTTAGAAGGATCTTGATAAGATGATTTTACCTATACCTTGGAAGAATACCAAATGAGATCGTAATTAACCCTAAATTAGCTTTGAACAAAATCCATAACAAATTACGATTATTTTTTGTGGTTTTTCAAGGTGTGGTTAGAACATTTCATTAATTCATTGAAATCTTTCTAACGGTATTAGGTATGTCAAAAACAAAGTTTCGGTGTGTTCCCAATGACCTATTCTTTATTAGTTATTAAATCTTTAATCTTATTTCTTGACCATTAAATCTTCATAAAATTTTAGATTAATTTTTTTATATGTTAATTAAATTAAAAAAAACATGATTTTTGAAATAAATCGTTATTCCTAATCATAATTACGTTCAACTGAATAGCAGTTATGTTTAATTATATTATTTTTCTAATACTTTTCTAATTCGTATTATTTTTTCAAAACTTTTATATGTTAGAATTCTAAAATACACAAATTTTTTTTCTTTACCGCAAAAATTGGCCTTTATTCTTTCAATGGCGCAAGAGGCTTCGGACTTTGATAGTTTTTGCTTAAAAATCTCTATATCTCCAACCAATTCCTCGAAGAGATTATGACAGTAACTTGATCCATCCAAAACTTTCTATTGAAAATATCAAAGTTTCAACTATTGAAAATTAATGCCTTCCGAGGAGAAATTATTTGGCCTTCAATAATTTGAGCTCATCTGCATCCCATGTTCATGCTTGCACATGCACATAGCCACCATGTTCACATCTGTTTAAAGCAAATGACCACGTTTTTATTTGACCATTCTGCGAACCAAATAGCTGCACAACACTAGAGAGAGAAAGATATTTCCTAGAAATTGCAGGCTGATATTTCTTTCGAAAAAAATGGATGGGCTGTACTTTGTAGTATATTATATAAACACACACACACACACCCGCATGCTCTTGTCATGCTATATATATACCCACTACCTCTTCGTGGTCTTGCTTCATATTTTGAGCATTTAGTGTCTTTCATTTCTTTGCACAGAACTAGCCATTCTTTCCTTTCTTTCAACCTCTGAGGTATAAAAAATGGTGAGAGCTCCATGCTGTGAGAAAATGGGGTTGAAGAAAGGTCCATGGACTGCTGAGGAAGATCAGATTCTCATCAATTACATTCAACTTCACGGCCATGGCAATTGGCGTGCACTGCCTAAACAAGCTGGTAATTTACACATCGCTTTCAAACAAAAATTGCCTGTTAAAAGCATATACTCATCACGCATTAGTACTAAGAATAAAATGAAGATTCTGCCACACATGTCTGTGATTTGAAGTTGGAATTTCACAAGTAGGTGATCCTGTTTTTTGTGCTTTAATTATAAGATCAGTTAGAACTTCTGAAGTGAATTCTAAGAAATTGCATGGATTACTAAGTAAAATTGATCATCTGAAAGTTTTGGGAAATTACAAGAACTGCATAATGTTTTGGTTTTGAATCAATTCTCTTTTCACTCCCTTTTCAGGTTTACTGAGGTGTGGAAAGAGCTGCAGGCTCCGATGGATAAATTACTTGAGGCCCGACATCAAACGAGGAAATTTCAGCAGAGAAGAAGAGGATACCATCATCAAATTGCATGAGATGTTAGGAAACAGGTATGCAATGTTAGCATTTCAGTCAAACTACTGTTTATCATAATTTACATGGTATAATATTGACAACACAGACACAGTACTGAATGCTAAGTTAGGCTCTAGGCAAGCCATTCAGCTAAGGGAAGGATAGGACGGCTTCGCCGGAAAAAAAATTATGCAAGGAAGCAAATATCATTAAATTAAGGTTAAGATTTGCTAATGGGGCATTGTTCTAGAGCTGAAGAACATAGAATTGATACTTAGTGCCTCGTATGGAGATGGGAGATAGGCTAGGCATAAAACACATATTTCTCATGTGATTAAATGACTTTGTCATTTTAGCCGCCACCCCACAATCTCCCCTAGACCAAAAACTAGAAAAAAAAAAAAACTAGAAAAACAAAAAACTCAACTTGTCATTTTAAAGTTTTTTCCCCTCATGTGATTGACCAACATGTCAATTTTTTTTCATGGTTGTATCAGAAACATGTGTGTCTGAACAGATTCCTAGCAGTTTCCATCAGCGTATGCAAATAAAAAAAAACACTTTTTTCAAGTTGAAGCACTCTCAAACAAGATTGGCACACTTTGGTTAATGGACACAATAGTAATCATTCATGTGACATGATACATGCCAACAAGTCATTTAGCATTTTAAATTCTGCAAATCATAGAGGATCAAAATAAAGGTTAGTGCATATCTTGACATGATTTTCTTTTTTTTTTTTTCTATTCAGATGGTCTGCAATTGCAGCAAGATTACCGGGACGCACGGACAACGAAATTAAAAATGTTTGGCACACCCACTTGAAAAAAAGACTTGAGAAAAATCATGTCACCCCAGAAATCAAGGGAAGATCCGTTGATATTTCTAGATTTGATCACGAATTAAATACAGATCAAGAATTACTCGATTCATCAAATCTTGCAGCAGGATCTGATCAGACCGAGGAACACAGACCAATCTCCCCGCAACAATGTTCAAGTGACACCTCCTCTTTGATCACAGGTGATATTGATATCAGTAATAACATGTGCATGAAGATCGAGTCGTCGGATGATTTTCCTGAAATGGATGAGAGTTTTTGGTCAGAAGTATTGTCTGCTGATAATTCAAGAATTGTGAGTGATTTTTCGGCCATTGGCACTGAGCCACAACTTCAATTTCCATTTTCTCCACTAGTAATTGAGGTGGAACAAGTCTATGCCACTAATTCAAATATGTATGATAGCACTGAATATTGGCACGACCTTTTCACAAGAGCTGGGGGATCACTAGATTTACCAGAAATTTGAACAATTGTAACCTTTTTTCCTCCTTTTATATTTGTTTAGTTAGATGGCAGATGATCATGGATTGTTTCTGTCCAGTTTGTTGACTGTTTAGAAGGAAGACAAAAATATTATAGAATTATAATAATAATAATAATAATAATAATAATAAAAGAAAGGAAGAGCACAGATACTCGGCAAAACTGTCCCGTTTTTTGAACCAGAAGTTCGTTTTTCCAGCAAGCAATCTTTTTCCAAGCAAGGAAAACTGGAAGAGAAAATGTATAAGCATAATCATCTTGACGGGTTCGAAATTGAGGATTAACATTCTACTAAAAAAATCCTGCTGTTGCCGGTAAATAAAACCGAGCAAAACCAAGCATAATGAGGCTTGCTCTTCAGGGAAAGCAAGGAATTTGCCATCCTTTAATCATTTTATCAACAGATTAGTAATTGAACTCGAGCTGAATGAATCTTTTCCTTATCACTTAAACCAACTCCTTGAGATTACGATGTAATTAATGAGATATACTCTATTTTAAGTTGATTCAAAGAAAAACATTCCACTCTCCTCGGATCAATGAGTAAATATATCGCAACTATAAAGTATAAGCATGGTGATCTTCCATGAAGTTTCCAACTAAATTAACACTCACTGAGCCAAGACAGAATTATACATAATGAAAACCCCCGGTCTTGAATGATGTTAGATTCTTGTGGTTTCAACAAGTTGTCACGGATTTTGAATTCTACATGAAGGACTGCCCTTTTGTCAGATCTTTAACTTATTCCTATATTGAACATTAATTCAAATCTTGAAAAGGGTACTTGTGGAAAAGCTTGAAGCTAGCTTCAAGAGATATTTAGACCTTTTCACAACAGATTGATTAAGCTAGGAGGGTTGGAGATGATGTGCTGAGCTTTGAGAGTTGGCAAAGAAGAACTGGGTGGGTAGTCCACAAATTCTCACAAAATAAATCCATTACGTTAAACTTTCTGATACTTAAGAAAATATATTGCCTTGAATGCTAGGTATAATGTGTAGAAATATGCTTGAAGTAATGTGTAGAAATGGGGAGTGAAGTAAATAAACATGAACAAAGTAGGAGGAGAAATATTCTGTGTTGTAAGAACTCTTTTTTACTTGTGTCTCATGAGGCTTTTGTACCCATGGAAAACATCAAATTGCGTAGAGACACGGGCAAAAGTGGTGAAACATTATCTAGCCTATTTTAAGGGCCATTATGCAGAATATTAGCTTCTAATGGATGATGGAGCTATGTTACTAAACACAAAACTAGCCTAGTGTGACGTCCACTGCTGTGTGGGCTCATGTGGCATGCAAACCACAGAAACAAGTACTTTTTCCGGAATTGAGCAATGATTGATCCTATCCCGAGCCGGGATACTTGGCCGGAAGGAAGGGGGATGGCTGTCCTGGTCCTGTGCTAACTCCTAGGCTTGTAGCTGCACTTGACTTGCGATAAAAAAATCGGGGTGGCATGCAAACCACAGAAACAAGTAGACTTTTCCGGAATGGAGCGATGATTGATCCTATCCCGAGCCGGAATACTTGGCCGTAATGAAGATGGCTGTCCTATTCCTGTGCTCACTCCAACAAGCCATAGAAATTACTAATTTATTGTTTCTTGCTCCGCTGTATTTTTAAAATATAAAAATTATTAAGAATACAAAAAAATAAAATAAAATTGAAGTGTGTTATCAAATCGCTTAATGAAATCAATTTTAAAATCTTTGAATCTCTCTTTTTTTTTTTTTTTTATCTAACTCAGGTTTCAAATTAAATTATATAAGAATTCATCTAAATTAAATTGATTAATTTTATGTATCAAAATATAATTTTAATGATCAGTAAAAATATAACTTAATTTTTAACAAAATTTCAAGATGATAACTTTTTTCATAAAAACTATGGAGACAATGACAGATTAGATCGATCTCAATCCTCAAACAAACCGTGTTATAGACTTCATTGAGTTTAATAATTTGTTTTTTATTAAATATTTTTTTAATTATATAAAATTAAATACCAACCTAAAATTAAAAACTTATTTGAGACAATGATAACTTTAAAGAAAGTAAAAAAATAAAAATCATGTAATTTATTTCTCAACCAATCCAATATTGAAAGATAAAATAAAAAAAACTATTAAAAAGAATTAATGAACCAAAAACTAAAAAAACATATTCGGCCAGTTGGTGAACTCGTCAAACCTATGAATCGGGCAACTCGGGCTAGCACACCAAACTTGTAGACCTGATTATGAATTCAAGTGGGATTATAATTGTTTTTACTAAAACTGTTTTTTATTTAACTATATAATAAAAAAAAATATACAATCGCAAAATAAAACACCAACATAATACTGAGATGCTGTAAACAAATTAAAAGATAAATAAAGATCAAAATATTTAACATTACAACACGAGTAATTTACTTTATTTTGTTTAATGAATTTTTCTATCAAAATAAATTTGTAATAGAAAAACACATAAAATTTATTGAATAAAAACAAAAAAAAATGCAAGGTTGCACATATGAAAAATCTTATATAAAAAAATTTAATATATATATAAAATTAAGAGAAAATCACAAATGAATCATACATACCTATTTAAAAATCGAACACACCCAATATTATTAAAAAAATCATCACAAACTAATTAAAACATAAACTCAAAATTTAGTTGAAAAAAAATATCAACTAATTCATCATGATTTTTTTTAAAAAAAAGAATCAGGCCAGACCTAGTGCCTAGCTCAATCAAACAATGGCCCACACGATGGCTTATATTTTTTTAAGTTTAATGGGATGGACAACGTGTTATCAGCCCCATGCATAAAAAAAAATGACACGTTGTTTGTTCATCATAAAAAATCAGCCACTATGATGGCTGGTAAAATAGGATCCTTTGTTTTTTTATTAAAAAATTTATTTTCAACCCAGTTTTGATCCAAAACACATAGGAAACATCCTATACATCTTGTTAAACCAACTCATGGTTATGAAAAATGTAAACAACTGCCCTAAACTTGAAATCCACTAAAAACAAAAAAACTTTCTAAGCTCATATTTGAATTTTTCAGGTATTTTCAAGGTAAAAAAACATGTAATCTTAACTCTCCTTATCATATGAAATCATTTGACAAAAAAAACCTTAAACTAACTTCAACATCCGGGGATTATTTTATAGATAACATCCACATTCCAACCTATTATTGTTCGAAAAAAGCCTGATTTATAAATTTTTTTTTTTAGCTTTATCTTTATACATAATCAAAACTAAAAAATAAAATTATTAGACTATTTTAAAAGCATAACCTCCATTTTAGTTTAGAAAATATTTTTTTTTATTAATTTTTGAACTCATAAAATCAAAAAAAAGAAAAGAAAAGAAAAACTTTTTAAACACTAAACTTACTATTTGATGCAAGGTTGTCAATTCTGTTTCATTCCATCTGGAATGGCCGGTATATCTTATTCTAGTTTAAAAAATAGAACAAACTGAACAATTTCATCTCGCTTAGAATCTCCGCCTGTTCTAGAAATTTCATAGAAATTCCGGATGAAATGTTCTGATTTCATTTCGGCCAAATAATTTTTTTTTTGCTTTTTTTTAAATATTATTCAATTTTACAGTATCAATTATATCTCTTAATCTGATCGTTGGATCTGGATAAATTTTTACAGGGACATTACATATTGTTATATCTCAAGTTAAAATTTTAGAATAATCGAAGCTTAGAAGGGCCTTGCAAGATTGAATGATATTTTTGCAATTTTGATTAAATTCATAATTTTGTTCGGAAATGTTATTTTATTGTGTTCTTTTTTTAGATTGATTTTTTTTTTAATTTTATCATTCAACAACGAATTTATTAGTAGTCAAACAATATTTTTACCACTCGTCCAGGTTGTTCTTGAACTCGTCGAGTTAATCGGGTTATATCGGTTCAACTCCTACTTTTTTACTTTTTGGATTTGAATTAAAATTATAAATTGACAATCTTAATTTGATTGGATGAAAGAGTAATGATAAACTTGTAAAAGATATAAATTACCCCAAAAGCAATTAAATTTAAGAAACAGGCATGGGATCTGCTGACCTCTCTTGTCAAAGAAATAGTAAAACAACTATATGGATGAAAATTGTGTGATGCCTCTTACGTGCTTATTATTAGGTGGTTATATACAAGCCATTTCATAGACTTGGAACCATCATTTTCATAATGGTCAGGAGTGCTTTTATATGCAAATCATTTCTTTTTTTTGAAAAACACAAGAAATTTAGTTTAACTATTAAATTACATTGCAATATATATATATATATATATATATATATATATATATATTAATTCTTATATGGAGAGAAAGAGGAAATCTAAGATTGGATTTCTAATTTAACCAAACCCAATGGGACATAAGTTTGGCCCAAGCCGAGCAGCTCATGTTTTGTGTCTCTATTAAGAATGGCTGGTGGTTCAAGATTGGATTTCCGAATCCCACAGGGCTAAAGAGTGTAAGCCCAAACTGCCTTGACGAAAGGGAGCTGTACAAAACGCATGGTTTCGCTGAACCATTTCCCAATTTGCGAAGGTTAAGAAGAGAAAAATAAATGTATCAGATCCAACTTAAAAGTTTTATTTCATCTGTTTCGTTCCAGTTTTGAAAAGCCATATACAAACATGGGCCTTGCAAAGGTTGAGAAGCGTGAACATCAGGGGGTGGGAGCACAGGAACTGTTTGGGATTTGCGATACGTGAAGCTATATACAGAGAAATATCTCAGGAATTTCATCTCCCTGCTCGCGCTACAAACCCATCAGCCACCAATATAGCAGCTTTCAAAATAGTTCGCCGAAACTTGAATATGGGGATATAGGGATCTCTCGGAGCCTTCTAATTAATCTACAGACATTTTCAATTGTAGTTTTTTTTTGTTTGTTCGAAGTAATCCCATGCATTCACATAAAACTCAAGTATCTCCCAAATTAATAAGCAGATAGGCTCAGATTTATCATCTCTAACCCAGCTCGATCTTCAATTAGCCTAGGATTGGGCTTCTATCCATCACCATGTTGATCCCCAACTTTGGATTGGGTAGATCGTCCTTCCCATCTGGGTATCCCATACTCGGATAGGATCACCTTGGACCCAGGCATGACCGTCTAGGAGGCTCAACGGCTCAACCTATCCAACACCCTAGTTGCCTTCTAATAGGCTCGGGGTCCTTTCTCTTTCTATAAGGTCTTGCATCTGCAACCCCGAATGAGGTCACTTGCCTCTGTAGCCTACACATCAATTGTCACGTTGGACTTGTTTATGCTCAGTTAACAATTGATAAGATCGTTTTCTTCTAATATAATTAATAGCATTACCCATTAGTGACTATAAATCTAAATAATTACTATCCGCTTAGGTGTCACAATTGTTTTGTTTTTACTCTCATCATCACCATGCAAATGGACAGGGTTTATAGGTATAAATATGCATCCATGAACCTCAAGGTAGAGAAGAAGTTTAATTTCATTGTAGATCTTCAACACATTGGCCATCTTCATCTACACACAATACATATAAATCGAACATAGATACATAACATAACCTCTTGAGATTTCTCATCCATTATTGCTTTATTAACTCAAGCATTGGAGAGCCTCCACGAGGAGTTTTTTTTTGTTTTTCCCAGAAGTTTGTGATCTTCAGACCCAACAACTTATCTTCAACGTTCCAGCCCAGTCATCTACCTTGAAAAAACTTTGATGTATACATATGTCTAGAACCTCATCATAAGCAATACTTCACATGTACATAATCTTATATAACCAAGCCACAACCCCTGATCAGTATATATATGTCTACGTACCAGATCTTTTAATCAATATTTCTAGCAACTGCAAGCAAAAGAAAGCAAATCTTATTGAGAAGGTGCCTTAATTATATGAACTAACAAGGCTATAAACCTCTTTCAATCGTTTCCTGAATCTCCATCTCTTCCCTGAATGTCAAAATGAACTGCTCAGCCCTTTCATCTATTCCTTGCATCTGGGGAGATGCAAATCCCAATGACTCCCACATATCATCCGCCGTGCAGCCTCTTTCCCCTCTCATGATCTCATCTAATCCCATGCTCGTTCCTCCTGGCTCTACTGTTGTCGCAGCCTGATGATCAAGAATCTTCATAGTCTTTGTAGTTGGCGGAAACTTTGCCACCAACTCACTAGCACTTACAGGCCCTCGAAAGAGCTTATCAATATATACAGGTGCTAATTTTTTGTGTGCATGGCCAAAGCGGCTGCTACGTTGTTTGAAAGGAAGTGCACGACGCTGGTATGCAGGCCTCTTTCTGGTTTCATCACGTTTATGATCAAACGTGTTGTTAATAATATTGTTTGTTCGATATTTTGATTTCTTGATAGATTTGGACATGTTGAGTTTGTGGAGTTTTCTTTGGAATTTGGATGTGAAGCTCTTCCATACCTTCTTGGCTGGCGGAAGCCTCAGATTCAGGCAAGACATGAACGAAAGAAAGAAATGGGGATGAACAAGAAAAGAAGATGCGCGCGTTCAAGTACAGATCAACAGATGATGTGTTAAAACCTGTGCTTTATAAGAAGAGTAGCTAAGATTGTTCTTTCTGCACTGTATTTGTTTTGTCTGACGGGTACGGGATTCGTATTCGACTTGTGCCATAAATTTTCTGTGGACTCAGGACTGGCTTAGTCCATACGCTAAATGTTTGACGTGAGAAAATACAAGTAGCGATAAATGGACCCGCTTACTTCTTACGCTATTATAATCAACTAATCAAGTTCGGTAGAAGAGGAAATCAACCAGTTCGGTGGATCAACTTAAAGCTTAAGACTAAATATAATATAAATTAGATATTCACTTACCGATGGTTATTAGCTAGATAATCACTCCACCTTTTTTGGTTTTGTGTGGAACTACATATGTGAAGTAAGGGGCGGAACTGAAATTATATAATAGAAAAGGTGAAAACTCAATATATAATTTATTATTAGAAAATTTATTTATTTAAAATAAAAATATATTAATTATATTATTCTATATTTAAACACTAAAAATTTAAAATATTTTGCATGGGACAGGCCCTGCTCGCCTCCCCCTAGTTCCCTAGCTAGTTCCGCCCTGTGTGAAGTTATATACCCATTTTACGCACGAAATGGCCACCTGCTGACAAAGGGAAATGAAAAGCTAGCAAAGGGAACATTTTATGAAACTACGATTGACAGATGATTCTAGGAAATTTAGCAGATATTAATGTATAGGTGATGAAGGATTCAGCTGACTATATTTGTTCTCTAAGCGATAACGCGTAATATCTTGCATTGTGACTAAAGAATAACCTCTTTACTGCAGTTCTATCTGATAACTTTTGAATTATGATCCAGAAGTTGTTTTTCTTAAATCAGGCCAAACGGACTCGTGATTTTGTTTTGCCAGAAAGCATTTTTCTTAAATCAGGGCTTCTTAATTAATATCTGCCTTAAATAGATCGAACAGCTTTTAGTCTAGGCCTCACCTGAGTTTACACTTTGCAAGATACCGAAGGAATCGAAATTTTCGATAGGGATTGATATATGCCTTTCCAGTTCTCTACAACATCTGTGATTGTAACGCATCTTTCTTTACCAACTCAAAGATTCCACCGTCGTGTAGAAGTGTTCAGCAAAAAGTGATCTTTATTCTCCATTTTGAAAGCTACATGCATGGTAGCGAGAAATTTAAATAGGATAGATTCCAATCTTATTAAAACCACTGTTTCTTCTCTCTGTCATAGTGTTTACGAATCTAACAACAACAACGTGCAATAATAATTAATCACAGAATACTTTATCAGCACAAAGTGAACCATAATGGTGTTTTCTGAAACAAGAGTTCTTGATCGAAATTGGATAAGAAACATTAGCATGGCTAGCTAGGCTTTATTGTTAAAGAATAATATAAATTATATTTTAAAGTTGAATTAAGATAATTTCTTTTAATACGATATTAGAATTTTATTAATTAAGTAGTTAGGAGTTCAAATTTTAAAATTAAATATAGAATAGTGATGAGTTTGCAAGTTCTAAACTCAAATAACTACTCGAAGGAATGTATTAAAAATACTGAAGATGCTGCCAAAAAGCAATAGGAATTTGATCACAATGAAGTCTCTCTATGGACTGCATTGCATCTCTTTGGCTTAGTGTAATCCGCCTAAAATATTTCACAAAAAGAATCATGTAAACTACCAATGCTGAGTTCATGCCGCATAGAGAAGCCGGCATTTTGTGTACAACTCTGTGATTAACGGTAACAATGCTTAACTGGTTTGTCTCTACCATAGGTTTCAAGCTATAAATAGAAGGATTGAGGTATATACTTCTCCTCAGGGTGTAAGAATTAAATTAACATAAGCCTCGGAGAAAGAAAAGATACAGAAGATATGGCCAAGTCTAGCAACAAAACAACCCTGCTCTTCAACTTGGCTTTGATGCTGTCTTTTCTCCTCATTGCGTCTGTCGTCGAAAGCAGATCAGTTCTTGGCAGTAAGTCTTAGATCAAACACTAGTGTAATTTAAAATCTTTGATCAATTTTATCTTTCTCTTGGCCATAAGGATAGCAGGCAATATTGCAGTATGAATTGATGCCCTTAGTCTTGTTTTCGGGTTTTTAGGGGCAGCAGCATCCACACCAGAGTGTGTCTCAGTGCATGGAGTAGTAACTGGAGACACTTGCACTGCTGTTGAAAAGCAGTTCGACCTAACTGCTAACGACTTCAAAGCAATCAACCCCAACCTCGACTGTGACAAGCTCTTTGTTGGTCAATGGCTTTGCGTTGAAGGCACATCAAATTAAGCTGCATGCTAGCTTTCCAAGTATTCAAATCTTATTGTACGTTTTTTTATGTCTATGAGGACATGAATAAGGAGATGGTCTCCATGTAGCTAAGCTAGGCTTCTCTGTATTACTGGAAATTATGTGCCAGTGATCATTACACTTTATTTTTCTCGGAATTTCAACTGTTTGGCTTCATGATAAAGCTTCGGCCTCCTATCTCTCCTACTCGTTTCCAAGGACTGCACTATCACCATAAAAATAAATTTTTCATACAAAAAAATAAATAAAAAAACAAGGAGAGAGTTAGATATTTGGGATTTTCAGTACGAAATTATCCCCCAAAAAGTTAGTATTTTATATATATATATTTTTGGATAGAAAAGTTTTGTTATAAAAGGATTTTGGTAATTATCCCGCAAAAAGGGAATACTGATGAGTGCTGACAAAGAAGGCAGCCTGACGTTCAAGGCCCACTCACTCCAATACAATAAATGGGCCAACAGGCCCAACACAGCTCTTGGTGCTGATTTACAGGGCTGTAGGAAAGCCAGCACAGCCCTAAAAGACACGTGCCAACATCAGCACTCTTGCGCTCCCAAGAATGAGAATTTTGTTGCCGAGACTTCCCTTTCATGTAGATCGAATCCTCGAAACATTTACCTCATTGATAATAAGAGGTTGTCATATCATTTATTCATACACAACAGCAAGACTAAGGTTTTTTGCGTCACTTGTATAAGTTGTATTATCTCCAAGCTTAATATTTCTTGTGGTAAAATCTCAGTTAGTGAAATGGGGGGCTAGAATGTGTAGTTTTTTTTTGTTTGGGGGCCATTTTATAAGAATACCTTTATAAAATTGTATGAATTCAAGGATGATTTTGAAAGAATTTCAAACTTTGAGGGCCACTCCCTACATTCATCACTGGTTTAACACATCCGTAAGAGGTTAATTCTACATTTGTCATAGAGCTTGTCACCCACACCGATACTTCAGAAAGCAAAGAAATTAAATGAGCACTGGTTGGCTGGCTGGCTGGTTTGATTTCTCTGTTTCTGTGACAAATAGAAAAAGCAAAGACAAGTGGCGGGTGCAAATATTGTTCTTAGGACGTTAGCTAGGAACAGCACCACGTACACTAGATGGCCTTACCAGCTCAACTTGCAACCCAGGCGAGGTGGCGAATCGTTTTAAACATCACGACAATGCCTCCATGCAGAACAAACCAACCCTCCATGCCACACAACCCCGCCAGCCACCACCTCTTTCACCCTATAAAGTGGGCTTCAAGTGCCAGCCCAAGTCACCACTTCTCAGTTTTTTCTTCTTACTTCTGCTGCCCAGTACACTTCCAGCATGACTAAACTTGTTGCATTATTGCTTCTCTCTTTGCTTGCTTATGCAGCTGTAGCAAGCACTGAAATGCAGCAGAGGGAAGCACAACAATGCCAGCTCCGGAAGATCTCTACCAGCAAACCTTCTCATCGGATGAGGTCCCAAGGTGGTGTGACTGAGATTTGGGACCCAGAGGAGGACCAATTCCAGTGTGCTGGGTTCGCTCCCATGAGGGACACTATACAGACTAATTCCCTCTCTTTGCCCAAGTTCTTCTCTGCCCCTCGCTTGGTGTACATTGAGCAAGGTAAGATAAACGATTTTACAAGATCAGGCTGACTGATAATATGGACCAATAATTAAGAGCTCATTTGTATGCTCTTTGAGAAAAGGTAGCTAACATGAGAAGTAAAATGGAACAGGTAGGGGAGTAATGGGAGTCAGCTATCCTGGATGCCCAGAGACATATCACAATGATCAGCAATTTTCAAGAGACCGAGGCCAAGGCCAGAGAGGAATGTCAGGAGACCAGCACCAGAAAGTTCACAGGATTCGCCGCGGAGATGTCATTGCCGTGCCAGCAGGAGCAGCCCATTGGTGCTACAATGATGGTAATGAGGAGCTCATCGCCGTCTCTGTTCTTGATCTTAACAACCAGGCTAACCAGCTGGACCAGAACCTTAGAGTAATATTTCTCTCCATTTTCCTTCGAAGTTCCAGTAACTTTTAATCTGTGGTGAGCGAGCTAAATGTTGGTAATTGTTCATGTTACAAAGGGATTTATGCTGGCGAGCGGCCAATCCAGTCATGGACAGGAAAGATACGAGAGAGCTTCTCGGAGATATGCAGGTCAATCTGAGAGGAGCCATGAAGAGACCTTCCAGAACATATTCCGTGGATTTGACGAAGAGTTGATGGCTGAGGCCTTCAACGTTCCAAGAGAGACTGTAAGGAGAATGCGTCAAGATAGTAACAGAGGACTCATTGTCAAGTGCCGAGAAGATATGAGAATCATGTCACCCGATCAAGAGGAGGAGGAACAAAGCGAATCTTCACCTCGGGACGGCTTGGAAGAAACTTTCTGCAACATGAAAATCAAACAGAACATTGAACTCCAAAGAGAAGCCGATGTTTACACTAAACAGGGCGGAAGAATCAACATTGCCAACCAGCAAAAGCTTCCTATCCTTCAATTCATTGACATGAGCGCTGAGAGAGGCCATCTTATGCCAGTACGTAACATTTAACCCAATTTCAACCCTTAATTTACAGTGCATTTTTTTAATCCAACTTCTTAGAACCATTCCTCTCGCAGAATGCATTGTACACGCCACACTGGTCCATGACAGACAACAGAGTCGTCTATGCTCTCCGCGGTGAGTTGAACGCACAGGTTGTGGATGAAAGAGGAAACACCATAATGAACGAGAGAGTAAGGCAAGGTGACATGTTTGTGATCCCTCAATTCTATGCTACATTGATGAGGGCAGGAAACAATGGTTTTGAATGGGTGTCATTCAAATCAAGCAGCCAGCCAATAAAGAGTCCCATGGCTGGTTCCATTTCCGTGATGAGGGCCATGCCCATTGATGTCATCTCCAACGCTTACCAGATTTCCCCTAGAGAAGCTGAACAATTGAAAATGAACAGAGACCCACAATCCATGCTGCTGTCCCCTACCAGGACCTCATCTTGAACAGAAATTTTGTTCTGCTAGCCACTTCCAGTACTATTAGGGCCACTATTACTAAGACATCCCTTCTTGTTTCCTTAGAGAAGGATCCATCAACCCAGAAGCTTCTGTATATTTAGTGGGCGAGTGTAAGAATGCATGTAAGCCTTCTTTTATGATCAATAAAACGTGGCCTTCTTTTATGACAGCCTTCCAGTTCTACATGGACCCTGGCTCCGATAATCTTTCTTCCCCTAACATTGCCCAGGTTAACGAAGAACAAATAGCCACTGAAAATATCGCATATCCTGGAATGACAGCATAAACTCTGCAGTACTATTCTGAAAACGACGGCCAAGAAAACTTTCTGGTGCAAATAACAGCAGCCATTTCTCAGACAATGAATTTTGTGATTTTTTTACTTGGTAAATGATTTTTTTATTTGATCAAATGAAAAATAAATGCTAGCTAAGCTTTCCCAGGCCACGTGAAAACCCTGGGAAGTTAAGGCTCAAAAAACAAAACTGGAAAATAAAAAAATTCAGTAAATTTCAATTGTACAACATCCATCAGTAACTTGAAAATATGAAAACTAGATGAGGGATTGGACTCCAAGCTGTTGCATTTCCATTAGCTTCCATATTGGGTAGATTGCACCCCCACCAAGTTCTTCTGCATCTACTTGTCGCATAGCCCATGCATAGTATACAGTATGGATTGTATCCTACGATAGCCATAAATACCAAAAAATATATTCAAACTCTCGCAAGCAAGAAAACAAGCAGAAAGAAGAGTGTTGATTTCTAGGAAAAACGTTTTGAGAAAGAAGATTCATATTTACCTGACCCCCTTCTGTTATTGCACCATTTTGATCACGAATACAATGGACTTGCTGTGTCTGGAACTGCATTTATTCCAAGAAACATGGCCATCAATAGGCAGAAAATCATTTAATGATTACAATAAAGTTACCCAAAAAGGGATGCATACCGCCACAATGATTAGCGGAGAGGTTCCCATCATTTTGATCTCCCTTACTTCCACATCAGATATATGTAAAATCTGCACCAATCATAAGGATATTTTTTATCAACTTATCAAACTGGAATATACCATGCATTCCATCTAAAAACAATATACAAATAACTGCAGTCTGCATCCAATACCTACAAGCCATGACAACTACGAGTTCTTTCCCAACTTTGAGAAACATATCCAGCCCATTAATTACCTAGCTATTTTCTAGTCTCAAATTGCTCGATAAACCCACCAAATGATGGTAAATGTAGCAAAATCCCTCAATATTAGATGTGCACACACTTGTCACCATACCGTCATTGTTTATTCATTCTTTGTACTCATCATTTAGTAATTCTAAAAACAGTTATATACTGAATAGGCAATACAATAACATTAACTATTATGTCTGATGAATCACTTGACCACATGCTCTATCACTAAAGCAATTTGAAGGTCAACAAGAAATGCAAATGGATTACTTCATTCATGACATGCATGCTTTGCACGTACACCACCCTCTACCCAGGCACATGTTTATGATGCTAATGATGAGATAGAACTCGGCACCCATGACATCAACAAATAACTACAGTATGCATCCTGATACGTGATATTGTCAATTTTGATTATGACACCAAGTTCTTTCTGACTTTTAGAAACATATTTAGCATTAAAGGCCTAGCTATTTTCTAGTCTCAAATTACTCAAGAAACTTACCAAATTATTGTAAATGTAGAAAATCCATCAAATATTAGATATGCATACACTGTGGGTAAGAGTCTCAACATACCCTGTCATTGTTTCTTCGTTTTTCGAACTCGGCATATAGTAATTCTAAGAACAGTTATATATAGCACAGCACCACGGTCTAACTTGAAGCGGAAATGTGATAGAATAACTATCACATCTGATAACTCATTTAAGAGAATTAAGTTAATAATTATGCTTGGCAAAAGCATCTACAGAGTCCTCTAAAAATACAATAATTGAAATGAAAAACATTTGCCTTTACCATGGATAAAAAAAAATATTAAGAAGGAATGTGCAAACCCACTGGAAGACAAAGACATTCTTCTGCACGAAAAACTAAGCTCAACAAAATGGCACTCCAATCAGCTAAATGCAGCAAAAGCCATGCCATTAAAAGCCTTGAACATTGCAAAATAAAGAAAGTGTTTTAAAGTGGAAATTGTTACCTTGTTATCAAAGAATATACCATGGGCCTCAAATGCCTTATGTTCTGCTTCACGCCGATTAATCACTTCAGAGGTGCAGTATTTCTTCAAAGTTTCTATATCCCCCTGTACATAGAGAGCATTAGTTAGTTGCTGATGAGACAGAATTTCAATTACTCATATGGGCAAAAGGTGGAGAGTCGTGATAAATGAAATTTGTGTTCACCTTCATATAAGCATTAAGGACAGGTCTAATAGCTTCCTGAACTTCTGCCACAAAATCCATCAAAGAAAATGATCTGGTAAAAACACATACGAGGAACAAAAAAGTTCATAAATTTAAGATGTTGGAATACAGAACATTAGTTTGTGAAACAAAAAAATGAAGCTCGTACAGATCTCGACGACGTATTTCCTTGATTGATGCTGCAGCGTCACTTTCTTGAAAGATGGAATCACTGACACTGTCAAGAAAGGAAAATGTTTTATGAACTCTTTAAGGTATTCATCCTCTCTAGCAAGAGCACAGAGGAGAGAGGGAGGGAGAGAGGGCCATACTCCTGGATTTTGTGAACAATGGGACTATCACTTGTCTCCCATCTGTCCCGCATGTCCTCTGCAATCTAGGAATTTCAACCAAAAGGGAAGTTACAAAAACAATTTGAGAGGGGCACGGTGAACTAACACCTCGAGATCTGATATGAAATAATAGAAGATCAGACCTCATGACCCTTTGTCACAACAGGTTCACTGAGACCAGCAAAATGCTTGAATAAAGGATGACCTTGCATCTGGGTTTAAAAGATCAGAAAACATTATCATCGCAGTGAAGAAGCAAGACAATATAAAATAAGTAGCTTTATTTTGTAACGAAAATTCATGCAGCATTAAAAAAATTACTTTTTCTCTTATTGCCTCCCATTTTTTACTCCATCGAGACTGTTTTGAGGGTAGAACAGCAATGTCAGTTTTTGTACTTATTTCACCGCTGAAGGAAGGAGGAGGGGTATATTCCAGGTGCTTTCTCGTATTGGTATTACCATATAACTCATCCTTCACAACATCATATCCTTTCTTCATCATTTCACTGACCCTTGCTTCTTTCAATTTCTGGAAGGCTGAAGACACTTTTGAGGAAGGAATGCTTGATTTAAACTTTCCAAATAATGTTTCTGTTGTATCACTGGTTCCAGTCTGCTTGTCTGCTTCTTCACCAGGAAAGGCCTTTCTACATTCTTCAGCACCAACACCATCTTTAGCCGACGTGCCAGCAGACTCAGATGACTCTTCTTTCCCAATCCCAAAAGTTTCTTTGACCTAATCACCCAGGATGTGAAAAATAATTACTTCATGGCCATCACTCCAAAGAATAGGCTGATAATTCAAAAGGTAAGCATACCTCCTCTGTGGCAGCTGAAACCTTTTCTTTAACATTGGCAGAAACCTAAAAACAACAAACAAATGCTAATAGTAAATTATATCCAACTAACACATGTGTTATTATTACAAACTCAATAATCCTAGATTCTCCAATTCAGAGACTTCGAAACCAAGCCCACTGTCCGCCTATCTGATTAATAGGTTATAGGTCAGTTTCAAAACTCTCTGAACAGAAAGGAAAAAAGACTTTGAAACTCTCTGAATGGAAAGAAAAAATTAATCTTGCAAAATATGAACAATCTATTCACAGAAATGGAATGTTCCAAGCAAAAGATACTTCTACGGTCAACAACATCTGACGATCAATGATATGAATCACACACCTTTTTCGCAGTAGCTTCAGCTTCAGTCCAAACGCAATCCACATGCTTGTACAGCTTCTCAGTTGTCTGCTTTGTTCTGCATTCGCCATTTCATCATCTCAGGCTCTCCCTTGACATACAACGGTATGTCTCAGCCTATTAACTACTAATTAAAGCTAACAAATTACACAAACCATGAACCTGCTATTTATTCTCAAGACACACCTTACCTTACTTTGAGCTCTTCTTTCACCCCTTTCAGTTCCTCTGCTTTTTCCTTCAGTTCCTTCACAGACTGTTTAAATTCTAGATTTCTGCACCCAATATCAACGACAAATGTATAAATAAATTATTACAACTCCACAACTAACAAAAAAAAAGGGACCATAAATACATTTGAGCTTCTCCTTTAACTTTCTTGGAAAACTCATTGAAGACGCTAAATCGACGGTAGCCGGAATACGGGCACCCGTAATTTGATACCACCTGTAATCTGCTGCTTGGAACCTGCAACGCCAAAAACAAAACATACAGTCACTACCCCAATACAGAAAGACAAAGAAAGGGGGAGAGAGAGAGAGAGGCTTTCTTTGGAAAATAACCTGCTTGGATATGAAGTGAAGAAACAGGGGCTGTCTTGAGAGGACCAAGTCTCGAACAAGTTTCCTGCTCGCCATTTAAAACAGAACAATTTTTTTGGTTTAATTCTTTCCAGAGCAAGGAGGAGGAGGGGGAGGAGGTTGTCAATGTTTCGTGAGAAACAAACCAGCAACGGTAGCGGTATTTTTATTTTTTTTTGCCCTAACGTGTGTTTGTATTTTAGCTGCTGCCTATAGAGAATAAGGGAAGGGTTTGTTCGGGTAACGAGAGATCTGTGCGGAACTCAGGATGTCAGAATAACTTGAGCTCGTTTGGGTTAGCATATGAGTCTAGACCAAACAGTAACCTAGGGCCGAACTTCTGGTCTGGGCTGATCTGGTATGGGCTGGGCTGGGTTAAGAGAAATGGTTCGCTTCAAATTTCACTTCAAGAATAAGATTGGAAACACAGATAGATTAGTGAAGAGATTCACAACAGGATCAAACAAGAGTTCAACACGATTCAATCCTGGTCGCACAACACACCAGACGACAAAATCCAAGCTAAAATTTCAAGTTCTTTACATCTGGGCAACATTGCAACACAACAATAACAGAGAAACACACAGAAGGATTGGTCACAAAAACAAGTAAAAATGTATAGTAGTTTATAATTAATTACAAGCTTCGTTGGCAACAGAGAACTGCTTGGCTTGAGTGGCTGCAGCCTCCTTGGAGACCAATGCCTGTATCAGCAGAGTCTTCACTTCCCAAGCAGAGTATGGAAACCCCTCTCTAGCATATGAGTTCAGAAGGGCTGCACTCGCCTGCTTCAACAACCCAGCAAATGCGTTCTCATCGTCGTTCCTAGTAGTTGATTCCAGCAAGGTCACATCCGATCCGTACCGCTCAAATACTCCTGATCCAAACACCTTTGATACTGTTGCTCTCTGCGGGACCATCCTTGGCCATGACTCTCTCCTGCTGCTCCAGAACCTGAGACAGATCCGGGTCCGCTCATGTCACTCAATCCACAACCTTTATACATTACAATACAACACCATACGTACGTATGTAACGTACATGTACGTGGTAGGCGTTCTACATGATTCTTAAGACTGAAACTGAAGGAGAGAAGGTGGGGGAACAGAGGACTTACTGGGGAGTGCATCTTCCTCTGGTTCTTGAGTAGATAAAACCAGGTCTTGTGGCTGCTGCTTTTGAAGCTGCAAAGTGAGCAACAAAGATGATGAGAACGAGTCGACTCAGTAGAAAAGGCATACCCATCGTCGTGCTTTAACTTTTGTTACGGCTGTGCTTAAGCTTCCATTCTTCCTATGATGTCGCTGTTTGGGATCTGAGTTTCTTCTAGCTATGTATCTTTGGACACGATTTCAAATTTGCGACCAGTGACTTAGTTAAACGTTGGTGTTCGGCCAGCTTTCACATTTTAATTAATCTCGGATCCCGAAGTTTCTCTGTCCTTTTAGCACGGGTAGCTGTGATTTTGGACCGGTCTCCGTTTTTCGAAAAATATTCTCTAATATAATAATGAAAAGAAAAGATTAAACAGAACATAACTGAAGCATATGGTTAAAATTTGGCGAGGCTTGATGTTTTTTTTATTTTTTATTTTTTTTAAATGATATTATTTTAGATAAAATTAAAAAAATTATTACCATGATTAATTAGTTGACCGTCCAACAATCAGAGACCAAGCCAAGATTTAAAACTATATTCAATATTCATATACTATTTATAATTATTAAATCTGATTCACTATATTAATTTGAAAAATATATGATTGAAAATATTATTTGGGTTAAGTTTTAATTAAATATAAAAATATTGATATAATTAAATTTAATCAAGTTAATTTCAAGGGATTTTATTAAAAAAAATATTATTATTTTAATAAAAATAACTAATTGATTTAACAGCGATTAAATGACTGTATATTAAAAAAAGCTATATAAATTATAATTTTTAAAAAAATAGATGAAAACAACTATAATATTAATTTTTAAAATATTATCATACCTTTATTATCCGAGTGGATTTATAAAACAGATTTAACGCCATGTCGAGTTCTTAAATGTCATCCAAGTGGACAAAAGACGAACTCTAGCAGTTAGCATCTTCCGTTGCTTTCGTGTTCGGCTACCAAATGAGATCTTGCATCTATGCAAAGCTTAATTGCGGAGACGGTTCTGCTCCAAAAGTAAAGCCAAGGGTTGAGAAGGAAGATAGCACGTGAGTTGAGATGGCATAGAAGCTCTGGAAAGCGTCCCATCACGTGCTTTCTTCCTATGTTGTCCTAGGACTGCATTAACTTTTGAACTCGTTGTTCTTGGCAGAGGGATAATTGGGGTTTTACTCATAGTTGATCGATGCAGAAAATCTAGAGGCTGTTTCTACATGTCTTTGAGTGTTTTTCACAGGAAAAAAAAAACATTAAATCCGTCACCAAATCGGAGGTTAGATTTATGGTTTTCTATTGCTTTGGGGCTTCAGGGCGGTTTTGAAATTGAATATCAAACCTCTTTTATGGATCCTTTCGTGAGCTCAATGCTTTCTATACTGATATATTAAGGTTCTTTCTTCAGAATAGCCATGGCTATAGCTCTACCAAAACCTGCCATATCTATATAATCAACGTTAAGAAAGCAGAAAGCAGCAACATGAAGTGAAGAAAACAGCTCCAGAGGCAGGCTAATTACAGGACTTCATTACTCACTTGTAAAAAGGTACAAGCAGCAGTAGTTATTAGAAAGTAGATACACAAACTCTACTTTACATAACAAGAGACCTCAAAGCCCCTTTTTATTTCTACCTTGATTTCTTTTAAAAAAAAAAATGCCTGCATGCAGCATCAGATTAAACAGTAGCCCCATCTATACTCAACTAGGCCTCAGCCCAGCTTCCAGATCGAGTCGACCTGTGGCTAGTTAAAGTGGTTTCCTGCCTCTCGAACTTGATTCTCTTTGCATCTTCTACTGAGATTCTGAAGGCACTGGCAAGAACTTCGGCTGGCATGGCCCGGAGTGCCGAGGTGCGACCAGCCAGAGGAGAGATCATGGCATTGTCATTGGTCTTGAAGGATACCCACTCGAAACTTTGTTGATCAGACCGTTTCACAACAGCGAAATTTTGTGGCACTGTCAAGACTTGTCCCTCGCGCATTTCGCCATCAAACACAGTTCGACCACTGTGATCCACCACCTGAACGTGTGCTTGACCCCTGATTGCGTACATTATGCTATGCGCATTCAGGTTCCAATGTGGCATCATCATAGCTTCCTGTGAATTAACAAACATTAAGAACTTTTCTTTTGAGGATGGCATTAATTCCATGCAAAGAAATTTGGCGAGGATATATATATCGCACACTTACATTGTAAAGAACGCCTCTCTCGGCACTGAGTTGGATGTATCGAAGGATAGGGAGATTGTGGCTATTGACAGTGCTAATGCGACCTGCTTCTGGGGTGAACACATCAGCACGTGAGGGGTCGCCAATGTTCTCTCTAATCCTCATTGTGCACATGGTCTCCTCCAAGCCATTGCGATGTTCTCCACGTTGTCCTTGCTCTTGCTCCTCTTGTCTCAAGGGTGGCATGACAATCTGAAGTCCACCTTTCACCCTCACAATGTTGCCCCTTCTGTCACTCTCACTCTGAAGCTTCTTTGCTACTTGTTCACTAACATTGAAAGCTTCAGCAAGGAACCTTGTGTCCATTCCACAGAAGATGTTGTTGCATTGTTGCTGGCCATGCCCGCGAAATGGTTCTCGCCCTGTTCGCTGCTCGCCACGGTGGCGTGGCTGGCCTTGTACTTGCTGGAACTCTTCTTGTGGGTTACCAGCTAGATAGAAATTCTATTACAAAATCATAGAAATGTCAATAACTCTTGTGTTTGAAAAATGATTTGGTGGATCAAGTTACCATGAATAAAAATGATTTGAGTCTTACTCTAGGATTCGTGTCATCTAGCTGGTTGGCACTGTTAGCCATATCAAGGACAGTAACAGCAATAACACGCTCCTTGCCGTCATTGTAGCACCAGTGGGCAACTCCAGCAGGCAAAGCAATGACATCACCCTCTCGGAAGCGATGAACCTTCTGGTGCTGGTCTTGTAACCTGCGGCTGCCTTGACCTTGCGATTCTTGAGATTCTTGGAATGTTTCAGGACATCCAGGCATCAAGGTCCCGGTCATACCCCTACCTGAATATTAGAATCATACACAAATTAGCGAATTAATAATCTTGCTCACTTGTCCTAAAACATATAATATAGAGTAACAAAAAAGTATCCTGTATAACCAACTAGAGGTAATTAATTAAATTAATCTTGAAGTTACCTTGGACGATGTATACAAGTTGAGGAGCATTGCTATAGGATGGCAACAAAAGGCCATTGGGTTCAATGGTCCTCCTGACGACGGCTACACCAGCACATTGGAACTGATCATGGTTGGGATCCCAGGACTCTGTCTCACCGGCCTCACTCTTAATGCGGTTACCAGGCTTTAGGGCGTTGAGCCTATCAAGCTGGCACTGGCCTTGATGCTGACGTGAGCGATCAGCTGTCAAACCTAAGGAGCCATGGAAGAGAACAAGAAAAAGAGAAAAAGAGAGCAGGACATTAGTTTTAGCCATGGATGGCATAGATATAGGCTGCTTGTTGCTAGTGGATTGAGGTGAAGTGGCGACTGGGAGGTGTTGGTATTTATAGATCAGAAAGGGAACCGAGTGAGTGACACATAAGGGAGATGGCAGGTGAGATGTATTCAGCTCTTTCTCAGTTTGCATGGCTACTTGACCCTAACGTCTTACACCTCATAAGATCAGGCGAGGCAGGTGTCCCCGAGCTTCAGAGAACAGCACAAAAGGGTCCTAGAGAAAAGAAAAACATGAGACAGAACGATATTTATGTCTGTACGTATTTGAACTGTATCGAAATTTGAAATATCAGTGTTGTACATAATTAAGCTTGTCGTTTCTATCATAATCAAAACTCCGTATACTTGCTTAATATTAGTTCACACGAGCTTTTATTACCTTTCATACTAAACATCAAGGGTTGTCTGATAAAGCTTCATCACTGTTCACATGTGAACAGAAGCACTTAACTTCTTCTTCTTTTCATTTTTTAACATTTTTCTTTGAATATAATTCTCTTATAACCTATGAAATTAGTTTTTATATTATAGTAAAATTAACAAATTAAAAGAAGGAGAATTAAAATATAAAACACTGAAAAAATATATGTAAAATCTCAAATTCTAAACACCTTTTGTTGTGGTGTAAAAGTTTATTTTGTTTATTTTTCAGTTTTTATATAATTTTGAAATATGAGGGAGAAACTTGTTAATTTTAGTATACACGGTTTCATTAAAAAAAAAAAAATTAAATTTGGTGGAGCTTTTCTATAAACATGTCTTAAAAAAAATATCATGTTCTGTTTTAATTTTTTATTAAGTTTATTTTTTTTATTGACTTTTAGGCTTTTAGGGTTGCTTAGTAGTTTAGAGAGGATTTTATAGTGTTTATTAGTTGTTTGTAGATGAAAATAAATTTTCAACTGAAAACCCTTATTCCTGAGTGTATGGCCATCATAGTAATGGCAAGATTTTGGCAATAGTAGAGGCTAGATTATGGCAACAGGAGGTGAAAAATATAACAGGTCATTCAAGTTCATGATCTAGGTTATTTTTTATTGATTTTTTAATTTTTAATTTTTTAATTTTTTTTTAATATTAAGTTTTTATTTTTTTATTTAATTTTATCATTTAATATTTAGTTGATATTTAATTATTTTTCATGATTTGTTTCGGTATGCTTGAGTTTTTATAGTCTCAAATAAACATCACAACATTTGATTCGTGTTTAATTTTGTAAATGTCTATTTTTACCATCATATAATTAAATAAAAATATAATTTAAAATTTTTATTATTAAATCCATTAGAGTCCATGATCTAGATTACAGATTTGATGGGTTAAGCTATGAATCTCGATTAATTTAATATATTATCGTTTCAATATTAAAAAAAAAGATGTCATTTTAATTATTTAAAAAAAAATCAAACAATACCTTTACCAATTATCTAGGTTATCTATTGACCAGATAAGTTGACTAAATCACATCGAAATATATGTTAGGGAGTAATATAAAAAATTATTTTTGAAACCTCACTTAACAACTTAAAACTCTTAAATTGAAATAGTTATTTGACAACAACTCTTATATAATTTAATTTAAAACCCGAGTTATATAAAAAATGACATACCAAGTTGAATAATGTTCTTATATATTTAAAAAACTTTGGTACCACCCGCAGCACATCACGGGCAGTTTGCTAGTAAAGCCTAAAGGAGTAAGGAGAGGAATTTGCTTCTGGGCGAATAATGTCTGAATCAGAGTTAAACAAGGTTCGGTACTTCAGCATGTATTGTGTAGTGTATGTTCATCGTCGATTCCGCAAGAGTAATCAGTGGATATATATTCGGCAAGACGAAGATGCCTGGGAATACAATTTGTGCAGTGAGTAGTGACAACTGGCTGGTTAATTGCTTTGATGCTAAGTAAATTAGTTAGTCTACTTCTGTTATACAGGAAAAAGAGAAACCAAATTTAAGACGATGCATGCAGATTCTTTATATGTGTGTGTGTGTGTGCAGCCAGACCTTTTCTGTCTTTTTTTTTTTCATGAAATGAATGTATGGATAGATCCTCATCAGAACTATGTATTTTTCATATCATATATCCAAAAATCATACGTCTATTTATGCAGAAGGGATTAATTAGATGCAAGTGGATGTATCATTTTTTTTCAAGAAACCAATGGCTAGATTCAGACATGGAACTGGATGTATCATCCTTTCCTTGTCGTCTCGACCAACCCTTGAACGCTTTCCTAGAGCATCAGATTTGTCAAATATATTTAGCTTGCAACTCAATTTTGGATAAAAATAAATGCATCAGAGAATTGGCATGATTGAATTAAACCGAAGGTTAAAGCTGTTTCTTGAAAATGATATAGGGCGGTGCGGTGGGTTTGGCTTTGGATCTGTAGTACACCCTTTTCTTCTTCAGTGTTGCATTGTCAATGGTTATCACAATCTTCCCTGGTTCACTAATGTAAAAAGAATTCCTAACACTGTCACCCATTTTCTTCTCCTTGTCCTTCCTGAGCAGAACTTCGTATGATCCCTCGTCGTCTGGGATGAACTGTTGTTTACATGTCACCTCCCATCCAACCACGGTAAAGTCCCATACAATTGTTACCCCGGCCTAAACAGAAAAGATTGAAGAAGATTAAATCATAGGGAAACGGCTCAACAATAAAATCATAGGAGGGGTTTTTGCATATTTATGAGAGGTGAGATTTGAACCATGATCTCGTAAGTTCTTATCTCACCCCTCGTGAATCTCTGTGGATAAGAAAAAAACTGTTATACAGGTAAATATTTGAATCTTTATGTAACCTTTATACGTAGCTAATCAGTACCTCAATGACTGGAATTTGGATGCAGCTAGCTGAATTTGGTTTGACAATTAGCTCTGAAGCTTTGTCCTCTGGAAAAAACTCGATATCATTCTCTCTTTTCAGACCACCATATTTAACTGGAAGGTTTTCAGGGGATATGTGCCTTGACATATGCAATCGAAGTTGGATCAAATTGTTCAAGAGACAATTGGCATACAAATAATAATAATAATACAACAAGCATATGTTATATATACTTTGATTAATTACAATGTTGCTCACTTTAGAAGGGTTTTTGTGACTTTTGATGGTCTAGCAAGAACAACCTTCTTTTTACCTCTCTGATGCTTGAGCCTGGATGTTAGAAAACGGGATGTGTAGTACCAAAATGGAACATTTATCAAAATCTGCAAAATAGTGGAAACATCTGATGTTAACTTAAAATATGCAGTTCTTTTGCAATGAGATGATTTACCCTTCTTACATGCTTTTGAATGAGCTCAGGGTAATTGGCTTGAATCAATGTGGAGGCCCTTTTGTGGACTGAACGGAACTCCTCCCTTTCTGGCCCTGGCGAGTGCTTGAGATCTGTAATCTGAAGTATAGAATCTGCCCCTCCAGCTTTGAAACTAAGTTGCTCGATGCTCTTCTCCATGAGTTGGATTCTTAATCTCAAAAACTTTTCGCGATTCTCTTCTGTTCCTAATACTTTCCTGTACAATTCTTTGTCCTTGAAAGCCCCGTACAAAATATAATACACAGGCTGACCTTGTTTTCCGACGCTATTTATGTACACAAATTTTTCAAGGCCGAGATGCAAATTCTCTTCAGGAATAGCATCTATCCTGCATTCGTTCCGCCATTTCAGAGCATTGCGAAGCATCTTGAAAGCTTCGTTAACCTTAAAGTCCGTTGCTGTCAGGAATTTTAACAGCACAAGATCGGTGCTCGCATGGCCTTTACTTGGCAATAAAGGCACACCCCAAAGGCTAATCTCCCTCTGCTGCTGTTTCTCCCTCTCTGATTCTCTCCTTAAGAAACTCTTTTTGGGATTTTCTAGAAGGTAATTATCAATAATTGCACCTTCCACCATGCTCCTGAATTTGTTCAAGGCCTTCTGCTTTCTCATCTGCAATTCAATAGAAGCAGCTGTTTCTTCATTTTCTTGAACAGCTGGTTGATCAAGATTTTCTATGTAGATCTCTTGGTCTTGGAAGGTGACTTTTTTCCCATTACCCTCTTCCTGCCCTTTTTTAATCATCCTGTCTTCGTTGTCTTGGTGTCTCTTCTCAATTTTCTCCTCCATTAATTGTTGTTGATATGAAGATTCAATCATCCGAAGAAATGGACAGTACCTACAGGGAGCTGAACCCCGAGGGCATCCAGCCGCTGGGATTCAATGAGAAGAGGAAGAGAGGGATGCAGACAGAAATTGAGGCAGAGTGGAAAAGGTAATATGAGATGTTTTTCCACTTTTCGAGGAAGACAGGTGATATATTCAGGACATCTTCGACTTAAAAGCTAGATGGTTGCTGAAGTCCAACCACTTAGGCCTGAGCCAAAATTATGCAGTAGCTAACAATAGTTGCGGTTTAGGCGCAGGATATTTGCAAATTCATAGACAATCAATGTGAATTCATAGCCAAATTCAGGACATCTTCGACTTAAAAGCTAGAGGTTTTGGGTAAGTGTTGTCTAGTTTGAGACAAAATGTAGTATAATGCAGGCACGTTGTCGTGGATAAGGTTACAAAACCTGTTTAAATATTTTAATTAATTTTTAAAAAAAATTATGCGAATGAAATTAAAATGAATCAATATGATTTTCTTTTTAATTTAGTATGCATTTTGTAGTGTTTAACACCACGTCTATATTTCATGTTTAAGTTTAAATATATTATATGAATATGTTTGATTTTGAACAATTAAGAAAAAAGCACTCTATTGGCTATTTATTTAATAAAAACAATTATAATTAGGAGTAAATAATCGAAGGAATGTGAAAATCAATGGTAAAAACTAAAAAGGTACTCGATCACTTATATTAATTTTATTTAATAAAACCATAGAAAAATCACCAAATAACCATTGACAAAATTTAATTTTTTAAAAAAAATAATAAATCATGAAAAAGGAAAATACCTTTTTTTTTAAGAAAGGGAGCTGGATCAAGCCATGCACCAGGCCCACACACTTGAACTGTACATGCGCATCCCAAGCATAAAAAAATAAAAAGAACAAAGTTGGATGACACGTCGCTGCCTGCCACTTTCAACTACTAATATTTGTTAAAAAATTGGAAATCGTTGGTTTTGAACTTCTAACCTAATTAATAATTTCTACATTATTTTTTCAATTCCAAGCACTTCAGAATCATCCCAGCCTCCACTAAGAACTATTTTAGAACCTCAGGCTCTAGAAACTCAGAAAAATCGATTCTCTCCTCTCTCAAAACACTCAAGAACCAAACAAAATTCCATTTTTTTCTAAAAAATCACTTCTCTTATTTGGAAAAACAACACTGATCTTTAGATTTTCTTAATTAATAATTAATTTGAACCGAAAGACGTTTTCAATAAATCTTTTTTGCGAAAGAAATCAGTCATTTTCTGGAATCGGTACTCTTTAAAGCCAGAATATAACTTATCTCGGATAGAAGAGCCTCCTTCCATAGGAAATAGATCATCAATCATTAGTTATAAATGAAATAAGACTGCATCCTAGCACCCATAAAAATTTGGTTCGGATCACAAATCTTGTTCAGCCTTCTACTGGCAGCATTATAATTGTGGTTTGAAAAAATAAATTGAAGAAAAACTACAGGTTATAATTTTTTTTTATCAAGATTTTAACAACAATTTCAAATATATGATTAAGGGAAGAAAAGAAAAGAAAAAACAAACCACAGCACAACAACACAACGCACCATAGAAATAAAAAGTTGAAGATATGGTGCACGTGTAAATGGCATGGTAATAGAAATGCATGCTTCAATGCTTCGGTACGAGATTTCTCGGGACCTTGATTCACAAATCAGATTTTATATTCCATCTCTAAGGTCATTAATACACGTCTCGGGATTTAGATGATCAGAGGAGGTGAGAAACTGGCACAACTATCACACTGCCTAGAAAGAAAGAGAAGTAGCTACGCAGGTTGTAATGTCATATCTACAAAGTTTAAAGATTTGAGCCAACCAAACAAACAAGATGCTAATCTGCGATTGGATTCTCAAGATGGTCGATATACTGACAGGTCAAACGTCAGAGTTCTTGAGCAACTGCAGTGAGGGAAAAAAGAAAAAAAAACACTTGTGTCACAGATCAAACTTGTTGACATGCAAAACCATAACCCGATAAAGTTGCGTGAATAATGATGCTGATGATAAGATAAAGCTCACCTCCTCTCAGAGTCCCTGTAAACCCCGACCAATGCTTCGGCCTTGTCATAAAAGCTATCCTTCAGAGAGATCACGATACTCTGAAAACCACTGCCACCATCAGCATCCACAATACCCCTGGTTCCTTCACATGATCTTGCTCGAATGAATCCAGCTACCTTTGCAACATTTAAATTATCCAATGCAGCATCGACTTCATCCAGTATGAAAAATGGTGAAGGCTTGTAGCTGAAACAACTCTCCGGGAAAAGGAGTAATATTAGATTATGAGAAAATGCATATCATGTGAGGATCATCCCTGATCCTCGAGTACACTTTGCTGCTTTATTTCAGAAATTTGATGCATGAGTAAATCATCAATCCAGAAGAAGCACCTATAAACTAAAAGTTGCATTAAAAAATAAATAAGATCACCAAATGGAGGATTAAAAGAGAAGAAATTAAGGACCTTGTCGTGATAGGGGTAACTTGTATTAGTTCAAGGGAAAACTGCATTTTCTACCCATGCCAGTGTATATAAAGCATTCAACGCTTTTTCAGCATACCATCACACCACCTTTTGATGCTCAAAATCTATTAAAAACTAAAATCCAAGCCTGGACATTATATACTTGGTCACCTACTTTTACAGAGGCGCCAAGAACTTGTAGTTTTACCCCAGGAACAAGAGAGTCAAATGCAAAGGTATTAGAAACCATGAAATGTCTAACTGTTACATTTAAGAAACAGTTCACTGATCTCTAAGGACATACCTGTGGATGGAAAAGAGTAATGCCAGCGCTGCAACAGTCTTCTCCCCACCAGAGAGCTGTTCCATATCTCGAAAACGCTTTTGTGGTGGCATAGCAGTGTATTTGATACCGTGTAGAAAAGGATCATCCTCGTTTTCTAAGCTCAAATATGCCATTCCGCCCAATGGATGATTGCTGCTCTTTGTCAATTGTTTGTAAATCTTATCAATACTATTTGATATGTGGTTGAAAGCTCCCATAAACAACTCGTACCTTTGTAAACAGAAATGAAGTATGAAGTATTGTTGGTAAAATATTGGTAGAGTTACTTTGAGTTAATTTGGGCCATCAAAGTAACAAAGAAAAATATCAAGAAGCAGATGGCATTGCAAGCAGAACAAGATTGAAGATTAATAAACACAAAACCAAAGAAACTGAAAAATACATATACAGCCAGGTATATATTATCAGTAATTCCACCAACTATGATTCCCATTTAAAAAATCAAGCTATGCATTCTAAAGAATAAAGAAGTTGGAAGTAAGCCATTATCTGAAATTCTTTTTCCTCTTTACTTGTAGGAAACATGGACATGTGTATTGTATAATCGGAATGAGCATGCATTCCAGTGAATGACTGCAGATACTTCTGCCCGTGCATGAGCAATCATATGTTTTTGCAGGAGTGTCAATGCTAGATATGTGTTTATGCATTTTGTCTCTGTATGCAAGTTTATGCAGTATCACCTTTCCTTTTCCACAACACCTTTTGATGATAAAACAAACAAAAGTTCTATTATGGAAGAGAATGCAGAATGCACCACAAATAAATTCCCCATATATTTGAAAATTCTAGTTTCCTCTTTTTCTCCCCTCAAGGACTATCCTTAGGTTTCTTCTGATTAAGGAGTTTACTAAGCTAATGAGCAGATTGTTCAAGTCCCAAGTCCAAGCAGTGTGTGTTTTCCAAGAAATTCCATAAAAATAGTTGCTAATTTTTACGACAAGAAATTCTGTGTAAGCACTCCAAGTATGCTCTTTCAGATGACAATCACTAGGAAACCAATATCAAAGATACAGTTGCCAACTTCACTTCGTATTAAAGAACTATCAAGCATTTGTTGCACTTTTTGTATAAAGATGGTAATTATTTTCCCAGATTGTGTTTACTGACCAGATTTTATTCCTTCAAACACAAGTCAGATAAAAATTTGTCCTGAATCCTGATCGTTCTTACTAAATGGCTTGCCGAAGAAAACTATGCAATTATTACCTTCTCTGCTTAACTCCATTGTAAGAATCAGCTATTTGCTTCTCCTCCTTTCTGGCTGCTTCAAACTCTTCAGTGACTACCCTCTCTCTCTCTCTCAGAGCCTCATATTGATCCAGTGCCTTCAAGTTTGGTGCGGTTTTTTCAATTTCTGATATCAAGGCATCTATCTTTTGCTTAAAATCTGCCTCAATCTTCTCTCTGACAGAAGGTCTCCTATCCTGAAGAGATCTATTTAGCTGACTAAAATCATAATCCGGCCCAGGAATTGGCGAGTCAATGTCCATTGGGTCAGAAACAGTGGGAAGGTTTATATTTTCTAATTCACACTTCTCCACTATATCCTGCTTCCAGGAAGATAGCTGTGCAATCTGTGTCTCCTGTAAAACCATCAGAAAATATGTCAGCACCAATTTGAGGGCTAGGTCATTACATCTTCCTTGCTGTTAAAAGAGAATCTTTCAGTAAAGAAAAATTCACTAAGAAAATGTTGTAGGACCTTTGAGTTTATAAGACGGGTAAGCTTAGATAAGTTGCTTGTAACTGCAGAACCCTTCTTCGTCCATTCACGTATCTCATTTGCGCACTCTTCTGACTTGGATTTCCACTCTATAAGATTAGGAAGATGAGAAAATTGTAAATGCGACCAAACAAGAATATCCACTTGAAGGAGAAGGAACGGCAGAAAATAAAAAACAACATTCTAAGCCAATTGGCCTCTCAAAGATTCAGGAGTTAATTCTACATGATTTTCATTGACCACAATGTTCAATTAGCTGAACATGCAAATTTCACTCCAAATGAACTTGCCTTAACAGTATGCAGATTGTGACAGTGAAGCTCCCTCAATTCTTAATACCCTTTAGTTCTTTTGAGTAGGATAAGTTGGTAAGTATTTTTCTTCTTTTTGTTTGCCTACCATAAAACAAATTTAATATTCTACATTTTCAACAGCATCTCACTTTAAATATTATTCTATATAACTAATGAGTTTGTCACAATGAGACAAAATTAAAGGGAAGAAAGGTAAAAAGCAAGGTCATGGTGAATCATATTAAGATGAACGCAACCAAATACACAATGGCAACCATGTTAGCAGCCTTTTTTTCTCATCCTGGAATACAATTGAAAATCAAATTCATTCCTCAGAAATTTGCATGGGCTAGACTTGCGGATAATCTCTTCTCATAAATGCGCATCTTACAGTAGAACAAATTTGGAAGGGTGGGTCTGTTACTTATAGTTTAACTCCTTGACAAAACACTCCACTTTATATGAGAAAATAAAGAACCAAATTACCTTTCATTTCTTCCTTCCATTTATTAATCTCATCAGTAGCTTTATCAGATGCTAATTTAATTTGGGCCTCTTTTTTCTGAACTTGTTTCAAATCATTTTCTAAAGCAGCGAGAGAAGATTCTAGTTTTCTAATTCGTGATTCCATGTCCCGTTTTTGCTCGTACTCCAACCTGAAAAGGAAAGAAAAAGGTTTGCAAATGACAGTTCATATGAAGATAAATGGTCAAATAGAGTTAATAATCACAGAAAGGCTCCCTTCGAATACAATCTCAACTATACAAAGATAAAATGACTCGGCAAGTTATACATCACTACATCAGCTCTTAGCACATCACAACAGAAGTTCAGAGGCTCATCCTTATATTAGCATGTGTCTTCAATTATTTCAACTCAGAAAAAGGCACCGAGACACCCATAAAAGGAACCCACATCATGCAAACATCAAATTACATTCTGATCCCTAATTTTTGTGATTGTGTGATTAGGTCCTAGACAAAAAAAAATAGAATAATAAAAATTTTCTTTTTTGGCATGTAGTCTTTAATATTTATGGAAGTCCTAAAATAGTTTGGTTTTTTATTTTAATTTATGAAGCATACAATTAACTGTTTAATTTTAAAAAATGGAACAAGAATTCAATTTTGTTTCTGTTAATTTTGCCAATTCTATCAATACTTAATCATAATCAAATTCTTAAAAAGAAAAATAAAGAAAGAAAGAATTAGGCACATGTATTTTGGATCTCTTATTCATTCAATCAATTTTGTCTTAAGCCCATTTGGTTAAATATATTTACAATTGATCAATTTCAATTCAAATTTATATATGATTTGGTACTTTTCATGTTTGAAACATTTTTTATTAGATTGGACTTGGAGGTTTTTGCCTAAACTTGAGACTGAAGTTAAACATCTAAATATATAAAAGAAAAAATTCATATATTGTTCAATCTCTCATGAACACCAAAAATAATATTAACAATAATAAAATTCAGAATAATTTTGTAAAAAATTAAATATTTTGGAACTATCTTGTATTATTGATATTGTTTTTAGGAATTTTTTGCATTTGTTGTAAATAGGATTATTTCATATAAATTGTTAAATTTAGGGATTTAGAGCTTAGAGCTAAAGTGAAATTATAGGAAAAGGACAAAATTAGCAAAAAGATTCTAGTCCAATGGATCATATATTATTTTACCAGTTTGCAGGACTTAATCGTGGCACTGTATTATAGCCCTATCAACTAAACTTTCGGAAAAGTGCACAATGTATAGCTTACAAGGTATGTTCTTAAACTAAGAGCACTAACTTCCTTCTCCACCATATAAACCTAGGGAAACAAAAACTTGAATTACAAGAACAGAAACAATTTGCTCCTATATTCACTCCTGTTTTTTTTTTTTTTTTTTAATTTTTGTGGATGAATAAAGAAGCTTTATTAAGGATGAAGAACAAAAAGAAAATAAAAGAAAAGGATCCTGCAAACTGCAAAGTTAAACCAGCTACCACTAGTCTCTCTACCTCCCTCTATTCCTTCTTTTGACAACCCAATTTCTTCCTAGCACCAGAGTTAAGCATTTTTATCACACCCAAGTGAACAAATACACACAGCAAATGTTAGATGTGCTTATGCTAATACAGTTACTGAAAGAAGACTGATGAAGTATTCAGAAACTCCAGTGAAGTGAAATTAACAGGACCTCAGTGAAGTAAATCGACAGGCCTGTTAGGATTGGATGATGATAGTAACTCTTAGAAACATTTGAAGAAGATTAATGTATGTTTCCTACCTGTCTTTGCAACCATTAATGGCATTGGTTTTTACACTTGAAAGTAACAATGTTTAACATGTCATTTAACAGGAAAAGAAGTCCCTGAGAGAACATGTCTGTATCCAATACATCTAAGTCGACATATTTTCCAACAACAAAAAACCTTTGAAATATTGGTGGAGCCTTTGATGCCACCAATTCTGTACCCCTGTCGTTCTAAAGTGGAAAAGAAGAATCTCCCACTTGCATGCATTTCTGTTGCAGATAACAAAATCCAAAACCAGACCATGCCCTTTGATGAGGGGAAGGTATGATAAATCATCATTGTAGCTTCCAGCATTTAGAGAAGGGTTTAATAAAACTATATTGTCAAGATATTTGTCAAGGTGGCAAGAAAAAGCCACACAGAAATCTTAGGCATTGAAGCCAGGAAGAAGTCCTAGACCTGCTATTTTGTTAAAACAGTTAACAAGACCGACAGTTCCCAACCATCAGCATCAAGATCGATCATGTGGTGAACTTGCAATTTGTATGGATGAATCGCCTCAACAGAAAATTGATGGCCATAGCAGCTATGGTGGGAGTATAAAGACCAATGAAAACAACTACACGATAGACCAGACTAGATTACAGGTGCTGAACTGTAGGTTTACAGGCAATTGAAGTTTCTTATTTTCCCAGAGACTGAAAATCATTTGTGATTGCCAGGGAAAAGGGTGTTAGTCATATTTTCCACGGAAACTACAGCCAACAATTCATACATGCAAAAAAGGAAAGCATTCCACAAGACACAAATATAGATAAAATATGGTAGCGGGAGAAAAGATAACATACTGGTACTTCAGCTTTGCTAGCTGGTTACTCAAGCTTAACCTTTCTTCAGCCATGTGTTGTGCAGCCTTAACATGGTTTTCTTCATATTCACGAATATTTTCCACCCCAACATCCTCACTAAATTTTCTATATATTCGGTCAACAATGTCATTGATTCTCTTCTCCAGCTTCCTAATTTCAGTGGCCCTCTTTTCGACAGTTTCTTTTAACTGGAAGCAATATCAAGGAAGCAATATATTTAACTGTTTTAAAATGTCTAGGTGAAGATAGATATACACATGGTCATGATTGAAAATTCACCTTACGAAGTTCAGGGTTTATACGGTCAATTTCTTCTTTAATAACCCGCTTCTCCTTTTTCATGTTTGCAAGTTTGTCCTCGATACTTTTCTGCAACAAAATCAGCAGAAGTGAGAACAGAGTTGACTCAGTGGAAGCACAAAAGGGGCTACAAAGGGGAAACACATTTGAGTGGTAACCAATCAAGTATTCCCAAAACCATTTAAAACTGACTAGAAGTTTTATCTGTATACAAAGAGAAATGAAGTTAAACAATCTTAGTCAGGAAAATTACCTTCTCAATCTCTGCATACTGAATCTTCTTTTCAAGCCCACTCATTTTTCCTGATGCTTCAGACTCCTTTAAATGCATCTCCCTGATTGACCCAAGCTCCTCCAACTCAGACTCAAGTTGTTCTTTCTTCCTTTTCAGGCCTACAGAATACCAACATTAGTCTTGCAGCAAATAGACAAAAGGAGAAAGAGTAATTCAGAGCAGAACTATGATTCAAATCAGGTGTTTTGACCTTCAATCTTTTTATCATCCCACTGTTTTGACTTTGCTTCCATTCCACCACTGGTGCCACCAGTCATTGTGCCAGACTTTGTGAGCAGGATCCCATCTACTGTTACAACTGATGCAAGCACAAATAACTTCAGATTTTAAATTATATAGAAAACAAAGGGAACTAAAGATACCAATCATTTGTAGCAAAAACTGGTATTGAATAATTACCTCTAAATCTCTCCCCAGTCCAGCTAAGAACCTTGGCTTCATCAAGTTCATCACACACTAGAGTATTTCCAACAGCAAAAAGAATTGCCTTCTCCAGGACAGGATCAAATGTGCAATTGTTAAGTCAAAATCATGGAATTTGATTGATTTGATTTGATTTGATTTTTTGTTTCTTCTTTTAATTCTTTCGACTGCAATTAACAGCGCTCTTGAATATCTATTGACCAGCACATTAATTATTCTTAATTAAAAAACCAAAGGACGAGAGCAACACAAAAGCAAAGAAGAGAAATCTATAGTACAGATAAAGCTCAAAATAAGAGAGCAGATCTACTCATGTCTTGCTACAATACCCCAGAACTTGGTTAACAAAACTGAAAACAGATATTGAGATGAAATGCAGAATGGCAGCTTCCAAGTTAATGCAACAAATATTTGAGAATATTTAAGCAGAAAGTGATTTGATTTGAAACACATTCCTGAGTTTGGCTATTCGTAACCTCATCACCATCATGCAGAGGAAGGGCAGGACACTTACTGGAGGTGGATCTGAGATTCACAACACATACCATTACCATTAAATTTATGACTACAAAAGTTCCTTGAGGTTCCCCAATTATTTAGACAATCAAAATTGCTACCAAACCCTACAAATTCACCAATGGCATAACACTCACTACAGGACATGTCTCAGCTATGAAAAAGAGGTTTTGGGAAAATAGAATATTGCTGGAAGAAAAGGTCTCACAAATTTTAGCCACCTAGACCTAAAAACATCAATCCAACATAAAGTTCTGGCAATGGCATCCTCGGAAAAAAAGGAGCTAAGAGATATCCTCTATCATGACACAAAATATACAGCTAGAGGAGGACCTTATGCGCCTCCTAACCTTAAACAGCCATTAGTGTTCACCGGAAAGATGGCCCACTAAGATGTTCAAGAGATCAGTTCAGCTTAAAGAAACATCACTTGTTCTTTCCTGTTAGCACACCCTTTTTCCTTAGGAATATGCTAGCCCCACAGTATGTCAACTAACTCGCTATCGTCATTGTAGTTTGACAGTAAAACCTAGACATTAGCCATAAAAAAACACGCCAAACTCCATCAAAATATTAAAATAGGGTCCATATTGGCCAGCTAGAAACTCCTAAAGTGTAACAGAAACAGCCAAGCATTATCAACTGACATCAAACAGACAGGCAAATCGAATAAGAAATATCTGCCGCAGCAAATACATAAAATTATCAAATTGGTAAAAACCACCAGTGATTCATGCAGTCCCAACAGCATTCATTTCTTAAACTTGATACAGAAAAAGAAAATCATAAAATAAAAAACAATAACCTCTTTTTCATTAAATTCTACAAGAGAAAAAAGATCACACAAGGGAACTAAGTTATTAACATGCAATCCATGAGTGACTGATTACGCAACATCAAATACCATATTGTTCATTCTCCAAAAAACAATTATCATTAAACATGCATGTTGGCATCAAACAAATAAAAACATAGAATCCATATGAAGAAACGGTGAAAAGGAAACAAATGTATCGCATATAAAAATAATAATTAATAGTTCAATAACAAAAACTCAATCAAAAAGTTGATGTCAAAAGCATGAAATGCATCGTAATCATGATTTTGGCTGATACCAAACTTTTTCAAAGGATATTGGATCACATCAAAGACCAGCTTTGCAGTACCACCTAAGGTACGCAACCTTTCAATTACTGGCTTTACACGAACTGATTGAAGAGGTATAAATGTCTGAGGAGGAAGCCTTTGGTCTTTCAAATACTGCAGAAACCAAAATGAATGAATTGTTGTATTACTTTCAGACAAACAAAAGTTCTCAACAAACTTCATCACAATTACATCTAGAAATCAAGAGACCAATAACAGAACTCCAGTAACAGCATAGATGAAATAATGCAGGAATGAAATGTGCAGATATTAATAACCAGAATTACAAAACATGCTAGAGAAAAAATAGTAACTCAGCAGATAAAATGAGTACCTTGATGCACTCTTTCCCCGTGTTTTCATCCTCAACCACAACTGCATCCATGAACTTCCCCATAGCAACAGTAACAGCAAGGTTGTACTTCTTCTGGGTTGGCCTGCAGAGATCAATCATCCGGCCATGAACTCCTTGAAATAGGCGTTTGAGAGTCTCAACTGCTTGAAACAGCTTAGCATCCCTCTCATTCTCATGTCTATCTGCTCTCGATTCACGTAGCTGGTTTTCTATTTCACCAATTTTGGACTTCAAGTTCTCATATTTGTGCCTGACAACAAAAAGGATCTCTAGTTAACAAATATCACTTTCATTTGAGTAAAAGAACTATTCAGCATCTGATCAAACAAAAAGAGAAGAACTAGATGCCAAAGAACACAGTTCTCTAAGACAAGGAACATCTACTACTATGGAGAAAAGACAAATGTTAACAAGCAAACCAACAAGGGAACAAGTTAAATAACCTGGAATCCCGATGTTTATCTTGCATCTCACGCAATTCCTTTTTCAGATCAATCACCTCATTTTTATGCTTTGTAGAAGCATCAAGAATCTTTTTCATTCTTTCACGCATTTGTTTGTCCTGGGAATCCAGTTCATGTGCCCGATTTTCCAACTGTTGGAGGTTTTCTTCCAAATTCTTTTGAGCTTCCATATCAGCATGTTGCTGCCTGTCCAGAACCTCCTTTTCATCCCTTAGCCTGACAGTTTTCATGCCAGCGTCCTCCTTACTGCACCATTATAATTCCAACAATGACGAGGGCAATAGGAATTCCATAATGCAATAACAAGATCAATGGACAAGAAATAAAGCCTTGTGTTTTTTTTTAAAGGAATCTTGTCATAGAAAAGATGTTACATATCAGCTTTGCAGCAGGGGGAATTAATCACCCCTTTGATATGACACAACCGGAAGGGAAAAAAAAACAATCAAAACAGAAGGCCTCTCAAAACACTTTAAATGTTGGATAGACAAACCCTGCAAAACCCACAGAAGCCAAGAACCACAGGGGTGCTCGGAATAGAATTCCAATCCATGCTGGCTGCATGGAAAGTGAGCAATTCAAAAACTTTCCTCAATTCCTCTTAATTCACAAGCACCAGGGTACCCAGAGAAGAGCACAAGTCCATAATCACTTGTTGTCCTTTTCCCACCCTAAAGCAAACCAAGTGAGAAAAAAGCCCAACTAATTCATTGATTCTCTATTTGATATGAAATTTTAATGGTCCAAACAATGACAACCATCATGAACAAATTTTATTCCACTGAAACTGCTGATAATAACCATGAGTACAGCTATGGAAGTAGGCCAAGCTTTGGTGGAGACACAAATCATGATTGATTTATCTGCATCTAAAAGAAGATGATGTATAAACTGCATAATGAAATTGTTTATAAGTCCCTTCTTTATCATTTATAAGCAAAAGAAAATGCTTGACTCCTTTCAAAACCCAGTACTCAACCATTTAATGGAAAAACTAATGCCCAGATTTTTACACATTTCCCCCAAACCATGACTGCTACTAATTACCTCAATCATCTTCTGCTTGTTCATTCAGCCAGCAATTACTTATGGACTTACGAGATAAAGCATGAAGAACAAGAAAGTTGATAGGTGAGATAGCTAGAACCCAAGAATAAAATGCATGCAACCTTCCAAATAGCTGTTGTGGATGGCAGATCCATAGAACATTAATGAGATATAGACCGACACAAATTACAAGCTTCTATCACATGTTACTAACAAATTAGTAAATAAACAACTTCAAGATAAAGGGACCATTGTTTATTCACTTGCACTTAATTTATCATCCTCTCTCCCTCAGAAATGGTACACCAAGGTCAATGTCTACATTTATATTCAAAGGATTTCTGACTTACATATTATCATTATGGTCCTTACCATCGTCAAAGCTTTCCATGGCCAAGAGATTCCATCCGAGTTTAAAACTGTCCCCACATCAAGGAATATGTTTCACAGCAATACTCTTTGTTTAATGAAAAAGGATGGGAAGAGGGGCATATACTACTTTGATAGAAGAATACATACTTCCCAGTCAATTGTTCCAATTATCGAAGTTAATGATGAACTAGACACCTTAGAAGTTCCACACAAAAAGAATAGCCCACCAGTCTGTCCAAAACCTTGTATCTCAATTATAAAAAGGAATGTATACTCAGGACCCAAAAGGAGTATATTCCAGAAAAACAAAAGTAGAGAACAAAGGATTAAATAATCGATTTAAACTAAAAGGAAACTTACATTTGGAAGTATTCTTGTAGTTGACCGTCAGCCAAGGGAAGTTTTCCACCAACATCTCGACTTTTTTCACGAAGACCATCCATTTTAGAACTCAGATCTTGAATGCCACTCTCCAGCTCTTTTATCTCATCAGCATGCTTCCTCCTTTCTACCATTTTCCTCTCAAGCTCTTTACGACTGCTCTTAATTTTTGAATTTATGCGTGACATTTCCTCATTTAATTTAAGAAGTTCTGGTTGCTGTGAACAGGAGAAAACATCAGAACAAATAAACCACAAAATACTACCTAAAGTAATCAATGAACCAATAGACAAAAAACATGGTTATTCATTAAACATAAAAGTCCAAAAATATTCACATGTCCATAAGATATGGAATGCAAACTTGAACCACAAACATGCATACATGTGCATGTACTGCTGACTTAATGGGCATGGAGAGCTTTCTTTGCCCAGGTGTTTAAAACTCTAAAGTCCTCCACATTATAAGACATTTAAGATAATAATCGTTATCAGTGAAACAAATGCCTGCAAAAACTCACATGCTTGTCAAGTTTTAAACTTCTCTCTTTGATCTTCCTTTCACATTGCGTAATCTCTTTCTGGTATTTTTCTTGTTCCTTCTTCTTCTTGTCTGCTTCATGTCCAAACTTCTCAAGCTCTTGCATGAGATCTTCTTGATTCCTCTTTTCAGCATCAAGTTCAGCATTCATCTTAATTGAGTCATTGTGTATGGTATACAATTGCCATAGAAAGTGTTCTTTCTTCAAAGATTTCTATAGAGAAAAAGAGGATGATGGAAAGCAATTAATTCTGTGAAAAGACCAACAAGCTATTCACATATTGTATGGTCAACAGAAAAACACACTTATGATCAAGGTACAGGGAGGTAAATCATGCTAAGAACTTGTACAGAAATCTTATGGTTCATACCAATTGATCTTGCAAACGTAGATGCTTTTCCGCTTCTTCCTTCTGCTCTTTCTTTTGCTTCCTCTCCATAACTACTGTTCTCTTTTTCTGATAAACAAGAGCTGATTTTTCTTCAGCCCTGGCTTTCTTTTCTTCAAGATCTTCATATTCTCTCTTGAGATCTTCAGATCCAGATATCTGCTCAAAAAGTGCGGTCAGCTCTTTTGGGTTTTTAGATGCAATGGACTCCACGTCGCCCTACAGACAAAGATGCACATTTGTCAGATGTAACTCCGATTCCAGGAAATTCAATTGCCAAGTCACCATGTCAATATAGTATGACATAAAAATGTCAATTCTCTCTCAAAATCGAGCAAAATATTTTCAAGTTCAAGATTCGGATTCCTTCAGGCCGAGACAAATGTGACTCTCCTATTCAATAAAAACGAGATTACTCCCCGATATTATTCAGCATTAGCAACGCAGCTCCACATTGGATGACATACACTGTCACCACAACATCTTACAAAAAAAACACTTCTGTTACACAAAATGAATGCCAGAAGAACCAAATCTACCAAATAGACACTAGTAATAACTGTTAAACAATACTATGATAATTTAAAGAATCAAAAATAAAAAAGAAACCAGGGAAAACAAACTCACCTGAAACACCAAAAAATTCCTGGCCTTAACAAGAATGCCCAACTCTTTTAACCTGGCATTGTATTCATCCCAATTAACAACCCTGCCATCAATACGGTACTCACTGCCACCAGAGCTAGTAATAGCCCGGGTGAATTGGAGCTCCGACCCGTCAGGCAACAGGTAAACCAAGCGCACGAAGGCTCTCCGTCCTTTTTGCTCCTTTTCACGGTCGTCGTACGCGTAAATAAGGTCTTTCAGCTGCGCTCCACGGAGATGACCAGTACGGACACCGAGAACGAAACTGATAGCGTCCATTAAATTAGATTTTCCAGCTCCGTTTGGGCCGATTATGGCTGTGAAATCCTTGAATGGACCAATTGTTTGAAGACCTTTGTAGGATTTGAAGTTTTCCATCTCCAATTTCAGGATTTTGCCTGGAGAAGACATGGAAGGCATTTTGACTGACCTAGGGTTTATCGTCAGTGCGTAAGAAAGTGGAATTAGGGTTTTTTTAGTGGAAATCGGGGCAAGCGACGCGGAAGGATGGAGTGCTAGGGTTTTGTGGGGTGCTGGAAAGGGGATTTTCCGGGAAAGTGGAGAGAGGAGGGGAAGTGGTGAGATTTTTGGGGGATGGAGGGAATTGGCGGGAGGAGAATTTTGGAGGAAATTTTAGGGGGGGGGAGCAGCAGTGGGTTTTCATGCGAGTGTGCGAGCAACTGCACGGAATAAAATGAAGTTTTTTTTTTAAGATTATTTACTGTGCCATTGGCTGAAATAAATCGTGTATTTATTTATTTATTAAAATTTCAATAATTTATTTATACGCGCTCGATCACGTCTGGTTTTTCGCGTATTCAGTTGGACCCCGTATTTTGTGAGTATTTACATTAATGTCCTTGTGATCCCTCGGTCACTCAGTTGTGTGCTGTGCACTCTTTACCGAAAAAATTAGCTTGCTGAGGAAATTTCAAGTTTCAACTTCTGTCCCCGGGCAAGATGGCATGGGTGGTTGAAACGTGGTGTAAGTTATATTTTTAAAAGTTTTAAATTTTTTTTATTTAAAATAATATTTTTAAATAATATTTTTATATTGTTTTGATGTATTGATATTAAAAATATTTTTAAATTGATATTAAAATTAATTTTTAAAAAATAAAAAAAATTATTTTAATATATTTATAAATAAAAAACATTTTAAATCATTATTATTACCACAATTTAAAACAAGCCCATGCAATCTTACATAGCTTAGGGTCCAAATTTGTTCCCTCGTCCGATCAAATTAATGTTACCTATACTTGAGTTTTTTTATTTTTTATTTAATAATTATTTTTTAATTTTGTAAAATTAATTTTTATAAACTGTGAAATAATTTTTAAAATTATAAATATTTGAAACAATATAAAATAAAATAAATATTAAAAATACTAAATAAAGATACGGTCTATTATGGTTGTAATAATTACTTATAATATTATTTTCTTTATATTTTGTTAATCATTTATTTTTTTATTTTTAATTTAATCATTTTACATTAAATAATATTTAATTTTATCTATTCAATCCAGTCAAAATTTTTAAGATTCAATTTCAAATCAAAACAAATATTTAATCTCTTAAAAAATATAATATTTTTATATTAGCTTCTCAACTTAATTTTTTGTTATAATCAATATATTTGTTGTTATTTATTAATATATTTTTTAATTTTATTTTATTAAGTGTATATATAAAACTCTTGCTTTTGAGTTGACAACAAAAAAAAAATTAATGGTAAAAAAAATTAACAACGCCAATACTTTTATTACCGAGAGAAAAAACACTATACTATTAAAACATAATTAATTCGAATTAACTAGTGCCACGTAGGACGAATTTTAAGCATTCGCCACCGTAGGACGAATTTTAAAATAAAAGAATTTGATCAGATATTTGTGATTAGCGTAGAGATTGTGGTTTAAAGTATTTTTTATTTAAAAATATATTAAAATAATTTTTTATTTTAAAAATGTTATTTTTGATATTAACATATTAAAACGATTTAAAAATATAAAAAATTTATTTTTTATAAAAAAATTTAAAACTTTTTTGAAATGTGATTTGCACCTCGTTTCCAAACAGGCATGAAGATTTATAAGACTAG